>Ga0208688_1001392_pt1 | contig 10315 bp, 10 predicted proteins | sample June2015DPH_6_15_FD_184696 | JGI IMG/M metagenome (GOLD analysis project Ga0208688, IMG submission 184696) | Peatland microbial communities from SPRUCE experiment site at the Marcell Experimental Forest, Minnesota, USA - June2015DPH_6_150... | ecosystem: Environmental > Terrestrial > Soil >... | reverse complement strand
TAAACCTTTTCTCTATAACAATAAAACACTTTTGCAACGAAATAGTACTTCTCCCATATTAGGGGAGCCTTCTCGCAGATATAAGATTTGGTGTGTGCGGGATTAAATTTTAATCCAACCAACCAACCACGACTACGAGTTTTTTTCGCGCAGCATTTTCTTGTAAATTTCGCCTATGTCTTCTTTAGTTTTCTCTCCCGGATGGTTGAAGCCGAACAGCGCGCTTTGAAAAGATTAGAAGAGATTGAAAAAATGGGGGAAAGAAGGGCGTTCAAACTTGATGCCTTATGCCTTCTCCACCCACATCGACTTCAGTTGCGACTTCTTTTGCCTTTTTCTTGCCGTGTTCGATGTGTCTAAATAATCTTCTTGCCTAGTACTTCTCGAAAGGGCTTCTTGCACTTTGGGCAGTCGAAAAGGCCGATTTCTAACTGAGTTCTTTTTCCAGCTTTGGATGGGCGTCCGGCCATTGTCCACTTCTTCCTAGGCGATGAAACAACTGTTCCACATTTTTTACATTTTCCCATTTATTTTCCTCCAATATATCTTGATAACCATGGTTTCTGATGATGATGGATAAAACACTTTCCATTGTTTTCGGGTACAAGCGTGTTCTGCTTTACTACGATAAGGAATGCACAAACGAAGGCGATTAACATATGAAGTTTTATTCGTAGAATATGAGGTTTTGTTCCTCCAATATTTCATGAAGCTTATGCACTGCGTCATAAACGTCCTGTTCTTTCTTCGCCCCGGCACAAACAAGGCTCCCGCTTGCGAATACCAGTATGACAACCTTAGGCTCGTCCATCCGGTAAATCAAGCCTGGAAACTGCTCCGGCTCATACATTGCTTTTCCAAGCGTAGTCACAGCCTTCTCCAAATCTACCTTTCCGCCTAGACTTGCAGAAGCAACAATGTTCACAACCTCCAAACTCGGCTTGCTGAGGATGATTATTCCGCACTTTTTCAGTTCTTTAACAACTTTCATGATTGCGCGCGGGATTCCTTTCCCGATTTTGCTCCAGTACAAACCATTTTACCAGAGCTAAAAATCAACGTACCCGTCTTCGGTCTCTTAAGCCTGAATACTAACCCCGGAAACTGTTCCGGACGATATTCTACGCCTGGATAACCCCTAACAACAGCGTTTAAATCAACTTTCTGGTTTAAAGCGGCTATAGCCACAACGTTCTGAATGTTTATTATCGCGTTAGTCTTTGGCATTAAAAACCACTTCTTATAGTGTAGCGGATTCTTAAATACCCTTTATAAGAGGCCTTATGTTTCATGGGCGTTATTATTGGGTAAGACTTAGTTATAGCGCGCTGCCTTTCCTTAAATCGTATTCGGATGATTCTCTCACGCCGCGCGCTTCTTAGTCAAATATGTAAAATGTTTCCGAAAAACTCAAACAATTGTTGGCTTGTTTTCTTGCTTGCTTGCTCTTTTTTCAAATTTTATCAATGCCCAACTAGTGAGTGCAATGGCTAACATTGAGACTGAAAAACGCAGGAAGTGAACCTCTTAAAAGACTTGACGTGGAATTGCACTCTCTAGACACCTTTCCCCTTACCCCTCTTTTTCTCCCTTATGGAACAGGACACTACATCAGAGAGCTTAAGCCAGATGAAGAGAGAGAAGAGGTTTTCCGGGTTAACGCAACCGGATCAGCTGAGGTATACGTCATTATCATCGCACGTAAGGATGGAAAAAACTTCTGGTGGGAATCCGGTTTTACGCATATCTCTGTAAGCGAGGCGAAAGCAGAACTCGAACGCCTAGTAGTGCTTTCACACCCGTATACGACAATTGGAAAGACCCTCTCGGTCGAGGCAACCATTAAGGGCTTGAGAAAAGGCACGGGACTGAAACTGGAATTCTGGGTGGAAACCCCCTCAGGAAAGTTTGAAGAACAGGCCAAAATAAACATAAAGGAACTTTCCGCTGGAGAGGAAGCCCGCTACACCGCTGAGTTCACACCCCAAGAAACGGGGCAATACACCATACACGCGTATTTATCCGATGAATGGATAAGAATAGCTCACAAAACAGATTTCATCTATGCGCAGAAAGAGTAACAATCACCAAGCCGACTTCGAAGCGCATGCGCTAAGCACTTGGCACTATTTCTCCTCTGAAGACACGGTAGCACCTGTCTGAGCAGAAGCCTTGAAAATCATTGTCTGGCATGAACAGTTTTCCACAACCTTTACACTTTCGCTGAGCCCTTTTCTGCATTCACTTCTTCCCCTAATCAGAAAGCTATCTTGACTGGTTATATGTTTAACCAAAAGGCGAAGGTTAGCGTGGGTGCGCGTTATATGCCTCAGCATTATAATGGGGGTTCTTAGTCCCGCAGATTCCACAGAATTTCTCCGTTATGTCTATAGGTTTCTTGCATTTTTCGCAATCGTACAGTAATTGCGTGCCACAATTCGTGCAGTATTTCTTCTCCATGTTATCTGTTCCGCATGAGCACCGAACCATACTCCACAACCCTATTGTTAGGTATCTGCTCCGCGTCTTTTAAGTTATTCTACAATAGTCAACTAATGGTAAGACTCAATGGAGAGACTATCAACAGAAACTACTCAGAAAAAGTTTAGTCACAGCTTTCCTTGTGTTCTTCCCTCTTGTGTCAATAGAAGCAATCAACAGTCCCATACTTACTTTTTCCTTGCTTCCCAGTATTCTTTTGCTTCCCTGTATTCTTTTTCTTTTTTGGCTACTCCCATTTTGGCACTACATTCCTGACAGAAGCAAGTGCCTATGTGTTGCACATACCGGGTGTAGAACACCTTCCCGCAATTCTCGCATCGGTGATCGCCCACGATTTCGCCTTCTGTATAATGGTTATCTTCAAAGGATTTAACTGGTTCTACATTATTCCACTGTTGTAGAATATCTCATATGAGAAATCAGACGCGTTTAGCAGTTACACCAGATACTGTTAAGTTACCTGATTTGGTCACAGAAGCCTTTGAGCATTTTCTTAATTTCAGGGTCTTTTGCGGCTTTTTTTCCCAATTCAGTAAGTTCACTTTCGGTAAGGGTTAGTGGTCGTGCAATCAGTTTTCCCGTGTTATCGCAATATCCGAATCTGAGGTTAATTTTGTCTTTATGGGCATCATCTGTAAACTTTAAAATGTGAATAACAGGTGACCAAGTTCTATAGTCTACTTTTGCTTCGTGGGTTACTATTCCATATCCGTTTTCCTTAAAATCAAAAAGCTTACCAACATTAGAATTTCTTGATGCCATTTTCAAATCCACCAAAAGCACTTCTGTATCTTAACCTGTTAAGTCTTTCGATTAATAGCCACTGAGAACATTCCGTTCCAGAAGTGAATCTTCCAAAGATTGAAATGGAGTTTGAATAGAAAATAACAATGTCAGATGAAAAGTCTCAGGTTAGTTATATGGTGGCCGGACCGGACTCAACCCCTAACGGGTATGAGTCCCTCATCATCTAATTCCTATTCTTTCGTCAAACAGGTAATTTTTCGCTCAAAAACAAGCTCGCCGAGATTTAAACCCATACCAGATTGTGTGAAAACTATTTTCAATTTAAGAAAACTGCTACTTTTATGACAATTTGGTGGGGCTTGGAGACTGTTTTCATATATAAGACGCATGTTCTAAACATAAATTTGAGTTTTCACACACTCTTATACAGGTTCAAGTCCTAACCCAAATCGAACTGTGGTGGAGCCGCCAAACCAAACCAAAAGTCTTTAGTTCTTTTGTTGTAGGATTGCTCTTTTTTTATGTCTCAAAACCACGGTAGCAAGAGCAATCACAAGAACGGTTAACGCTAAAGAAGCGAAAACCAGCCAGCTTGTTGGAGTCGGCGTTGGCGTTGGGGTTGGAGTAGGGATTGGCGTAGCTGTCGGTGTTGGAGTTGGTGTAGGTGTAGACGTTGGAGTAGGTGTAGGAGTAGAATTGATGTATGTATTGATGTTTTGATTTGTGAAGTTGATATATTGGTCGCTGTATTGTTGGCTTGGCTCTATCTCTGTGCCTTCGTGCCACTCGTTGAATGAAGTGATTGCATAGCCATCAGGATTAGAGGCGTTTGCAATCTTCCAGAAAGAATTGTATGTCGCGCCGTTTTCCCCCGTCCGACAACGCTATTGATTGAAGCGCTGCTGTAATTACTCGCGACAGTATTGTTGAAACCTGGGACGACCGTTGCTATGAAAGTCATGTTGTAGGAGTGTGCCACTTCACTGGCATTACCATAAATATTGGATGCTTCTGAAGAATTTTTGTTGAACATTCCAATAAGGTTGTATACGTGTATTCCGTCAATGGAATCGTTGAAGCAGTTAACGAAACTCTGAATCTTGGTTTCATCTCCTCCGAAATCCATTATGATATAGGGATTGGCAACATTTCCACGTAAGTTTTGAATTACTTCTTTCCAGCCGTTGTCGTCTAAGAATGGGTCTGGATTGACAATATTGCCTTTAGAGTTGTTGATGTAGAAGTAGTCAAGGGCTGCCCATTCGCTGCTCCAACCTACAGCGTATGACTCAGCCTTGATGTAAACGGTTTGTCCAGCGTAACGCGTTATGTTAAACTTCAAGTCTTGCCATCCATCTGAAAAATTCCATACAGTGTCGTTGAGGGTGTCATTGCATGATTGGTCTAGTCCTATCTCTATTTTGACGCCCACATGAGATTGAGCTCCCGAATCGTTTTGGATATCGGATACGCCGACGTTCAAATAGTATTGTTCATTCGGTGGAAGATATATCGGATTGGCACTTTCAACGTACCCAGGTATTGCACTAAACGGTTGAAACTTGGCAATCCCAATTCTTGGCGGTGTCCGATTATCCTCAGAAAGCATCCAGTTCGTTGTAGCGCGCATGGCTGTTGAGAGTGTGTGAAAACTATGTTCGTTTTTGGCGTAAATGATAGTTTTATATGTATAAACGGTTAATAACATCTAGATATGCCTAAGAAAATCGTTTTTGAGCCTGCCACAGAAATCAAAGTAACCGGAATAATCGGTTTCCTCAAGAGGAAAGTCACTGCTTACGGAACAGGCGCCAAAGTAACCTGCCCAAAGGAATACCTCGGCAAAACAGTTTACCTCGTAATAACGAATGAACCATGGGAACCCACTGAAGAAAGCGCAGGCGAAGGAAGTGAACAGCCATGAGCGAACACGTAGCAGGCCTAAACAGAAACCAAACAGCCCTCTTCCCCGACACACTTGAAGAATATGTAGAAAAGGAAAACCCCGTCAGGTTCATAGACGCCTTTGTCGACAGCCTCAACCTGGAACAGCTCGGCTTCAAACATGCAATGCCTACTGAGGTAGGAAGACCGTCATATGATCCTTCAGACTTGCTCAAGCTGTACGTGTACGGCTACCTGAATCAGGTGCGTTCAAGCAGGAAACTTGAGCGTGAGTGCCACCGCAACGTTGAGGTCATGTGGCTAATGAAAAAGCTGACTCCAGACTTCAAAACCATCGCTGACTTCCGCAGAGACAACGTCGACTGCGTAAAGGGCGTGTTCAAAGAGTTCGTTAAGCTCTGCATGGGCCTCGACCTGTACGGTTCTAAGCTTGTAGCCATAGACGGAGTGAAGTTCAAGGCCGTAAACAGCTTAGACAAGAACTTCAACCGCAAATCCCTCGCGTACAGGCTCAAAGCTATTGACGAGCGCATATCAAAATACATCAGCGAGATGGAAGAGGCAGACCGGAAAGAAGAGCAAGCCAAATCGAAACAAGCAGACTTGCTTGAAGAGAAGGTGAAGAAGCTGATGAAACACAAGGACGAGTACGCTGAGCTTTTGAGAAAGCTCAAAGAGTCCAAGCAGAACGAGGTATCTCTAGTTGATCCTGAGAGTAGGCTTATGAAGAACCGCGGCAAGATTGAGCCTTGCTACAACAGTCACGTTGCCGTTGACGACAAGAATCATCTTATAGTGGATTATAACGTGACGAATGCGCCGGCTGATAATTGTCAGCTTAGCGCGATTGCCAAAAGCGCGAAAGAGACGCTTGGAGCAGAGCACTTAGACGCGATTTCCGATAAGGGATTCTTTAATTTTATGGAGATTAAGGAGTGCGTCGATAATGGCGTTACTCCTTACGTTCCCGAGCAGAACAGGTATGGAGTTGGGTTTGTTAAGAAGACGGGCATTCCAACGAGGGAATTCCACAGTGACAAGTTCGTTTACGACAAGGGCACGGACACGTTTCTTTGTCCGGCGGGCAAGAGGCTTGAGTTTAGCTATTTGGATCATGCGCATGAAAAGAGGATGAGGGTTTACCGTACTGATGCGTGTTTTTCATGTGAGTTCTTCTTGACGAAGTGCACTCGGAATAAGCGGGGAAGGACGGTGTGGCGGTGGGAGCATGCGGATGTTATCGAGGAGATGAGAGAAAGGATGAGGCGTGAGCCTGAGAAGCTATCTATGCGGAAGAAGATTGTGGAGCATCCGTTTGGCACGATGAAACAAGCGTTCAACCAAGGTTATTTGCTGCTCAAGGGCTTGAGGAAGACCACTGGCGAGGTTGGTTTCACCATGCTGGCTTACAATATGAGGCGGGTTTTGAACATTCTTGGACCGAAGGCTTTTACGTTTCCGTTTAGTGGCGGGCGGTAAAAAAGGGAATAAACAAGGAGCATAGACTATCTATTGATTTGTGCCATAAGTGTACAATGGGACTTAAATTCGCACCAATAATCTCGGTTGATTTTTCACACAGTCTCTGTTCCTAAATTAGTTCGCAAAGTATCTGATGCTTCTAGATTTGCTTAATTTGCGCGTGTTGATGACTGCTTGAGCCGTGAGAAGCATAATTAGATCGCAGAGTTGAGAATGAAACGTTACTTTGGCTAATCCTCTCAGATTATGCTGCGAAAGGCTGGCCAAATTCTTGAGTCTGCTGAAAACTCGCTCCACAGCCACCCGTTTCTTGTAGGCTCTTCTGAACTTTTGAGGCCCATGACTGCGTGCGCGGTTCAAGTACCCTAAGACCGAACCGATTCAAGTTTTAATCCGACCCGTGTAACGATGTCTTTAGATTCACCCGACAAAGAATCTCTAGTTCGTAAAAGATTAATTACTAGTTATTATACATTGAATTTCAGTTGATTTTCAGGATGGATGAAATAAGATGGAAAACGAGAGGAAAGCTGAAGCGGAGCCGTATGACCCTTACGGTCGTGGGAAGGAGTCATTGCCTTTTAAGGTGGTGGTGAAGCCGCGGTCGGTTATGGGCGATTATATTGCGCTTCATGGTCTGTGTCCCCAGAACGAATTGCCAGAGAACATGCGTGGAAAGATTCCTGAGGATGAAATTTGGATGCGGCAGGATGTTTATGATGATCCAAAAAGAAGGGAGCGGATTCTTCAGGGACACGAGAAGTACGAGCTCACGTTGATGGAAACAGAGGGTTTAACGTATAAGCAGGCGCACCGTAAGGCGGAATTGCATGAGAAATTTTACCTTTTTGAAAAAGACTTAGGGAAGTTTGAGAAACATCTGAGGATGAAACACCATGAGCCTGTGAATATTATAGAGCCAACGCGAAAGTTTGAAACGAGCAAGAATAAAGAAACAAAACAAGCTAATAAAAAAACAGATGCCAAGAGCGAGGAAAGAAGCAACAATCCATCTGGAAAAGGAGAATAACAAATAGTTGAAATGATTAAATCGAATACAGAAAAAAGGACTTGAGAGACAGAAAGCAAAGATGCACTAAGAGTTACGTGTTCCTTTTCACCTTTTCTTCCAAAGCTTTCATCGAACTTCTAAGTCGTCGAGCCTTTTCTTTTGTCAAGGTTAATTAAAAAATTATAGTTCGTTCATTTTTTGCACTTATGTTCAGTAATTTTGAACGATATTGTTTAAATGCTTTCTTAAATAGAAAAACACTAAGAAGCATATTTCTTTAGAATTAAATGGTCGGGAGAGCAGGATTTGAACCTGCGACGGCTCGGTATCTGTGGCCTGTGCAGGCTAGAATGAAGCCCACCATGGGTAGACCTCTACAGCGTCTCCACCAGCTAAGCATATTAGCCAGTTCGAGAGCTCTGCCAGGCTGAGCTACCTCCCGACAAAGACCATAAGGATATGATAAAAGAATTTATGTTTTTTGGCATTTTCCGATATCTCCAGCCATACTAAACATTTTAATCTTCTATCAAAGTGTGTGTCTCAGATAGGTTTTTATGTTGAAAAACTGTAACGCGTTTTAAGGGCAAAAAGAGGCGAATTTAATTGGCAAAAACTATCGGCATAGTCACATCTGGTGGAGATGCACCAGGCATGAACGCTACCATCCGAGCGGTAACGCGAATAGGTCATGCGAAGGGTTTTCAAGTTATAGGTTTCGAAAGAGGATGGGACGGACTATTAACTAACTCGTTCAAAAGGTTGACTCCTCGCAGTGTTGGCGGTATTATTCAGTTAGGCGGCACCATACTTCACACCCTACGATGCCCAAGATTCGAGGAAGATGGCGGTGTCGAAAAAGCAGCAGAAACATTGTCCATAAATAACGTTGATAGTTTAGTGGTCATTGGCGGTGACGGTTCATATAGAGGCGCCTTAGACCTAAGCAGAGAAAGCGACGCCTTAATGATTGGGGTACCAGCCACCATTGACAATGACGTTTACGGAACAGACGAAACAATCGGCTTCGACACTGCAGTCAACACTGCGGTAGGCGCAATCGACAAAATCAGGGATACAGCGATTTCTCATGAACGAGTATTCATCGTGGAAGTAATGGGTCGGAAAAGAGGCTTCTTAGCATTGGAAGTAGGCATATGCGTGGGTGCAGAGGTGATTTTGATTCCAGAAAATCCAATGAGCCTATCTGATGTTGCAAAGGTGATGGATGAAAACGCTAAAAAAGGCAAAAGAGCTGGAATAGTAGTTGTTGCAGAAGGCTTTGGCGATACAAGTAAATTAGCTCGGGGAATGCAGCGGCAAACGGAATCAGAAGTTAGACTGTCCATTCTTGGCTATGCACAGCGTGGTGGAAGTCCTACAGCACGCAGCAGGTTTATGGCTAGTTTATTCGCTGAGAAAGCTGTTGAATTAATCTGCGAGGAAAAGGGCAACATGGCGGTTGGATTACAGAACGGTGGAATTGTGAGTGTTGAGCTTGAGAAAGCAGCTAAAAAAAGGAAGCCTTTGGATTTAAGGTTGCTGAAAGTAGCTGAAATGCTTGCAACATAAACCTTATCATTTTTATTAGCATTCTTTTTTAGAATTTTAGAGTAGTGACTCGTAGATTTTGCTTGTTTCTTCAGCGACTTTTCGCCAAGTAAAATACTCCAGCACTCTTCGCCTGCCGTTTTCACCCCAGTTCTTAGCTTTTTCAGGGTTACTTAGCGTTTCATTTATTCCCCATGCTATGTCGGCGGGGTCTTCACTGTTAATGTGCACTCCGTTTTGGTCTGGTCCACTATTTACCACTTGCTCTTTGAAGCCTACCACGCCTCTTGCGCCTACTACAACAGGTTTCTCCATAGCCATTGCTTCTAAACTTACAATTCCAAATGGCTCATAGGTTGATGGGAAAACGCAGACATCGGAGGCGGCGTAGTGGAGTATTCGTTCTTTTTCATCGACGAAGTCAAAGCGGTAAACGATTTTATCCTTAATGTTTAGTCTCTCTGCTGTTTCGATGATGTCGGCTTGTTCTTCGCCTTTGCCTAAAATAACCAGTTTAGTATTAGGGTACTCTTTCAAAACCATAGGCATCGCCTGCAACAGGTTTCGAACGCCTTTTACCCAAGTAAGTCTTCCCACGAAAAGCAACATGTTCCAACCGTTTGGAATGCCGTATTTTTCTCTGATGGCATCCACATCTTCTTTCTGCACGTTTTGCGGATTGTACGTTTCAGGGTCCACACCGTTCCAGACTACACTGATTTTTGAAGGCGACCAGCCGTGTTTTACAAGGTCGTCCTGCATAGCGTAACTTACAGTAACTATGCGGTCGGAATTTTGAGCCATTGCCCGCTCTAAATGGGATACTACTTCGGAGCCTTGTCCGCCGCTTCTGCCCCATTCTGTACTATGCGTGTGGAAAACTACTGGAATCTTGGTTTCGTTCTTAATTACTAAGCCTGCAATACTGCTTAGCCAATCATGAACGCAGACGACGTCAAAATTGTAATTTTCTTTTTTTATTAAGCCGTTGATGAATTTTGTTGCGCTTAGGATGTTGTAGATAAAAATGTCGTTAAAAAGTTTGATGTTGGTGCCCCATTTTTTTAGGTCGTCTACCACAAAGAAGGGCCAGATGTTGCTTGCGTCAGCTATTAA
>Ga0208688_1001377_pt1 | contig 10388 bp, 9 predicted proteins | sample June2015DPH_6_15_FD_184696 | JGI IMG/M metagenome (GOLD analysis project Ga0208688, IMG submission 184696) | Peatland microbial communities from SPRUCE experiment site at the Marcell Experimental Forest, Minnesota, USA - June2015DPH_6_150... | ecosystem: Environmental > Terrestrial > Soil >... | reverse complement strand
CCGCAATCGAGCTTGGAACCAACGGTGTACTTCTCGCTTCAGGGGTTACTAAGGCCGCTGATCCAGAGGCTGCTCTGCGAGGTCTTGTTGAATTTGTCTAAAGAGAAATCGAGAAAAGCAGAGGTCGAGCTGTGGAAAAGCCTAATGAGACCACCACATGAAAGTCGTAACGCTAAAATAAAGCCAAAAGTAAACCCAGTTCGCCTATTTTTGAAGACTCCGACCCCTATTATCGCTGACGCCATGGACGGGCGTAACGTGTTGAGTTGTCTTCGACCTGTTTTGTCACGCGCGGCAATAGCGGGGCCCCTAGTGACCGTCAAAACAAACCCGACAGACTGGGGCACTGTCGTAAGCGCAATAGAAGCAGCCGCTCCAGGTGACGTGCTGTTTATTGACAGTTCCGGGTCAAATGTAGCGGTATGGGGGGGATTGACATCACAGGCAGCACAACAGCGCGGACTCGTCGGCACGATCGTTTATGGCAGTTGTCGCGATATTCCGACTATAGAAGCCATTCAGTACCCAGTGTGGGCGAAAGGAATTACCGCTCGAGCCGGAAGACCGTTAGATAAGGGAAAGGTGAACGTTCCGCTCAACGTTGGCGGAGTTTCGGTGCAACCGGGTGATCTGGCAAAAGCTGATGTGCACGGAGCCGTGATAGTCCCGTCAAATGACGTTGCTGCGGTAGCCAACAGAGTCAGAGAGATAATCAGTAAGGAACGTTTGATAGAGACAGGGATAAAGGGGGGGCGAAGCTTAAGCGAACTGCTTTGGGATTTTTCATCCTGATACGACTTTATATAGCATTAGCCCTAAAAAAAAAGCGATGGTCACAAGCGAGCTCGCAGACGTTTTCTTACACAAAATGCCGACGTCCCTGCTGCTCACTATTCGTACATACGATCGAACTTACGTCTCAGTTTTAGCTAAGGAATGCAACTGCACATACCCACACGCGGTAAAAACGCTTTGGGGCATGGAAAAGCTCGGTTTGATCCAATCAGAGAAAGTCGGCAGGGTGAAGTATGTCCAGCTGACAGATCACGGCAAGGTAATTGCTGACTCACTCAATGCACTCGTACAGAACCTAGGCGTTGATGATGTGCCGCTCAGAAACGATGTAGGGTACATTAATCAAAAGATAAATAACGTCATCCGCAAAGTTGAAACGATTCAAAAAGAGCTCGAGACTGCAGACAAAGTTAGCCGCGAAGAAGGCATACGCTTCAACCGGAGGCTCGGGCCTTATTATCGCGAACTCAATGCAATACGCCTTCTGTTAGAAACACAGCCCAACAGCCCGCTTCGTTCGAAAGTCGATGCGCTAGCAAGGACTCTACAGAGAGTAAAAACAGAAATAGAGACGAAACAAACGTAGCAACTCGTTTTTACCTGACAGGATAGAAGTCTTTAACGCGCGTAGTATCGTCCAGAAATGGCGTAGAGGCTTCAAATAGAATCGTGTCAGTGCTTGCGACGATGGTGTGTTTTTCGTAAGGTTTGATGTGGATCGTATCTCCCGTCTCGAAATACTCTCTCCGATCGTCAAATTCAATATAACCGGTCCCTCGCACGATGAGCATGGTCTCGTCTTTGTTCTTGTGGTAGTGATAGGATGACTGGTACCCTTCACGAATGTACAGCTCTTTAAGCAGATAGAGCTCAGTAATTATCTGTACCTTTTCATATCCCCACGGCTTCGCCGTTTTGTTATGAAACTCCTTTAAAATTCGTTTTTTGCCGTCCTCTGTATAAATGGTGTCCCAAAAGTTGAACTCTTCGTATATGTCAAGCTTGCCAAGATCCGCGAGTTGGGGGAACACATCTTCTAATTCATCTCCAAGCACGAATTGCCTTAAGTCAAAGCCTTTTCGCACACAGAAGATGCCGCCGTAAACCGTTGAGGACTCACCATCAAATATGGCACGAGAGACACGTTCAAAAGAGCTGCTCGACTCGGGGCGCATAGCCGAGTAGATCATAACCGGCGTTGTAGAATGGGTGAACTTAATCATCATCTTTTTTAAGTTTATGTCTGTGACGGTGCCGCAGTCAAAAACAACGACATCATCGTCCATCTTAGCGATTACGAGTGCGATATCTTCGAACGTCCTAGCGGCCTGCTCATAACTGAGTTTAACGCCCTTGCGCTGATTTCCTAACGTTTTCGGCAACTGACGAGAAGGCGCACCGGTCAGAAGCACTGCTTCGCGTAGTTCGACCGTAGCGAGGTCAAGTAGCAGCTTGTCAATTACTGTAAACCCTTCTTTCAAAGCAATTAGCGCGTTTGAATTACCGCCGTTTACGCTTTGCTTCTTTCCGTAACCATCACATAAGATTAGTGCCTTCATACACAACCCCAGTGAAGTGTTGGATAATCGAATATATGGTCCTTTTGACGGTTGCTGGTCGTTCGGCCCGAGGGAAACGCGACGCGAGGTAACCGAAATCTTATTAAGGGACTGCCGAAATACGAGTGTGAACGTTCAAATGGAGCGTCTTATCTGTTTGTTACGGAGCAGCGATAAATGAACATCGTTATGGTGACAAGCTGGTCGCCGCGGCACTGCGGCATAGCTACTTACAGCTCGGAGCTTGTCGGTGCACTGAGGAAGAACGGACACCACGTGGATATTATTTGTCATAAAGACGAAGAATATGGTGGACACCGCGAAGAGGGGGTCTATCCGGTAATTAACACTGACGACCCTGGGTGGGACGAAAACGTCTATACCACCATAAAGCAAATCAATCCTGATGTGGTGCACATTCAGCACGAATATGGGCTGTATTTAACGCACGGAGACTACGGAGGCCGGATTCTCACTCTGCTTTTTCGACTCAAGCTGGGGAAGATTCCTTCAGTAATGACCTATCATTCGATCTACACGTCTCTCGATCGCCCTGAGGCCATTTTTACCGACGGTAGTTTGCGTTTACTCGACTCTGCGATTGTCCACGCTGAAGTTCAGAAGCTGTTTCTCCCCTACAACCTCGATTGGATCCCCCATAACGTTCACGTCATATCCCACGGTGCAAAAGAAGTCGTGCCAGATCCACTAGCAAAAGAGCGTTTCGGTTTGGCAGGCAAGAAGGTCGCACTTTGCATAGGCTGGTTCGAGCCGAACAAACGCTTCGAGGATGTCATTGAAATTTGGCCAGAGATCATGCGAGACGCAGGAGAGCAGGCGATTCTCTTGATTGCCGGCGACGCTCGACCAGGTTCGGATACGGGAATCAAGTATAAGGAACAATTGCTGCGGGCAATTGAAGAATCCCCGGCGAAAAACCACATCAAAACAATACTCGGGGCGTTTGATCCTGATACGTACGATAGTATAATCTCTGCGTCAGACTTCGTCGTACTCCCGTACAAGCATGCGTCTCAAAGCGGGAACCTTGCGCACTCTTTTGCCCTCAACAAGCCGGCGATTGTCTCATCGCTTGAGGGCTTGAAAGCAGAAATTGAAGCTAGCGGCGCAGGAATAGCAGTCCCTGTTGATGATCTCGAGGAATTAAGAAAAGCTATTACGATACTGCTAACAAGCGATTTAATGCTTGAAACCTACAGCGAGCACGCGCGAGGCTATGTGGCAAACTACATTATTTGGGAAAATGTAGCTCGGAAGCACACTCTCGTTTACGAGAACGCCATTGATCGCGTGACATACGGCACTAAGATGCGCGTGGACCAGACCATCTGAATTGATCCTCAGGTTGCGCGCTCGGAGAAGCTTCGCAAGCCCGACATGTAAGCCGCGAGGAGTGCGAGAGACGTGGTCAGTGTTCGAGAGTACATCTCTGCCCCTGTTATTCTTTTGAAATCAGACGCGACCGTCTCGGACGCCCTCGCTCTTGTAATGAAAAGCGGCCACCAAGGATTTCCCGTCGTCACCAATCGCAGACTCGTCGGCGTCGTTACTAGTGCCGATCTTATTCTCGCAAAGCCGCATCAAAAAATCGCCACACTTATGACGGCTGACCCGGTCACCGCGAAACCTGATGATGATATCGTTAGCATCGCAGGCGTGATGGCCTATAATCATATTCGTCATGTCCCCATCGTTGACGGCGAACGCGTTTTGGGCATCGTCACCGCAACCGACATGCTCCGTGCAATTATCGAGAATGTCATTTCTGAGAACGTAGAGCGTATTTTCACGTTTTTTCAAACGCTCCACCCAAACGTGACAATCAGACATATGCGCGTCGGAGTCGCATCCCTAATTCCCACTCAAAAGCTGTTAGATCCAGCAGAGCTCCAACTGCGTGAACAGCAGTTTAAACGTGGGGTGATATACCCCATCGTGGTAGCGAAGAAAGGCCGCTTTTACTATATCATCGACGGGCATCACCGGGCTTATCTTGCTTACAAACGCGGCGCAGAAGAGATTCCCGCTTTTTTTATAGAAGGAGAGCTCGGCATCGTCAAATCATCTGAAAAGCTCGGCTTAAAATCGCTAAACGATATGGTCCTTATGTCCGAAGCCTGAGCTACCCGAAATACTCTTTCACGTCGGACGCAACTTTTTCCGGCATAGACTCAACGATTACCTCTTCGTGAAGTCTTTCCATAAAACCTGCGTCGTTATTGTAATAGCTCTGCGGGTATGGCCGTGCGATGATTCTCACGACGAGTCTGAAGCTCTCGTCCCTCGTTGAAGCCGAAAACGTACTCAGATTAAAACTGTGAACCCCGTACAAAGAATAGGCGGTAAAAACCCGTTTAAGTCCCTTGCTTAAGTCAGAAATGCTAGTATCCTCAAGCTCGTGCAACGACGAGACATCGTCAAATACCCCGCAGATTTCATCGTTGCCAAGTGGTACATAACTAGTGATCCAAGAGACACCTCCAATCTTACCGAGAAACCGCTCACCTTCTTTTTCCTCAATGTCGATAAGGCGCTTCCAATAATTTTCCTTGTTTTTCTTGAAGTATCTCTTACAGGCGGACAAGTATAGCCAAGCGAGGTTCGTCGGCTGCTCATCAACCGTGAGTTGGACGTGTGGATGAACGACGCTTGCACCTGCTGGTGGCAAGAAATTCCAACTGAAGATTGGGTACACTGCTTTCTTGTCGCTTAAGGCAACGGCGCGGAAGTACTCTATGCTTGCTTTAATGGTATCTTGTATCTGCTTCAACGTAAACTCGTCAATCCCCAAGAAATGCTGTCTTGACACCGTTGCGACCGCATGATACTTTGCAAAAGGAAACAAATTTGGAAAGACTGTCGTTTCGCCGAGTTTAATTCTGCCTTCAGGCACTAGACTTGAAGGGAACATCGGCGTTGCTGTTTTTATGTTAGCGGGACAGAAGTAACAATTCTTTGTAGATAACTCAAGTAACTCAGAATACCCCATGCCGGTTTGTGCTTGTTTCTTTCTTTCAGATCGCTTGACATTGATCCGACACGCGCGGCTGGTGAGGAGTTCTTTTCGGTACTCAATTTTTTGTTTCTCTAAATTAAAGTCCTCGGTCGGATTCCGTAGCTCGGACTCGATTAACTGCTTAGAGAATAGATCTCGCAGAATGATGACCTCCAGCAAGTATGAATAATCATGCGTCGGCTTATAAACAATTAACGCTTGTAAGCTTGACAACAATATAAACTTTTTTGAGCGATTGTCAGCAACAAGTTGCTTCAAGGCTCTGCAGACTGATAGTCAATTACGTTAACTCGCTTTTTAAATCGGCGCCTAGCCAAACGACGGATTTCTGTTACACGTTTTGATTGCTCTATAACGGATTGTAAAAAATGCTCGACGATCAGACAACTGGTGAGGAGGAGTTGTCCTTGAAAGGCCCCGCTGCGTCAAAACACTACAGTTAAGAACCTAGCAATTCATAAACGGACTGCTGAGCAGGTCCGTCCAAACTGATTCACCGCCTCGATTGCAGTCGGTCGCAGCACTCACAAAGCGTTAGCATGACAAGCACAAGTCACGGAAGATGTAACCTATCGCTCTCTCAAGACGGTTTGTAAGGGGCACAACATGGAGTTTGATTTAACCGCTCATCTGAAGTTCAGTGACAATCTCCCGCAAGGAGCAGATATCGAACTGCAAAAAGCAATTGACGATGCCAACAGCGTCCTTTTCATCAAAGGCGTCCCACATAGCTCTATGAAGGAAGCGGGGAGAATAATTGAGTGGCACACACACGCTAATGAGCTTTGTATCCGAATCGTCAGCGGCAGATATACACGCGCGCACGAAGCGCTTCTGCGCTTTCGAAAAGCGTTAGGGATGACTATAGGGGCAAAATATCGGATAGGGATCAGAGGCTATGACATCAACGAATTCATCATAAAGATGGAGGCCGAAGCACCGGTGCAGGTCAAACTCCCATTTGTGAAAGAGATATCGTACGACGAAAAACTGCTTACGCTGCAGCTTGCGGTAAGCGAACAAGACGTCGAGAATAAGATTCCAGACCGGATCGTGAATCTTGTGGAAGAGAAGATCAAGCAACAACTGTACGGAACAAAGCTTGAGAATTGGGAGCTGGTCTGGGAGAGCGCGCAAAAAAAGGTCCACTTTCGCCGCGATCCGACTGAGGAATTAAAAAGGCGCCAATGGATCAAGCACGGAATAAGTCGCGGACAATGGATCTTCGGCCCTCAAATTACGAAGGTTTTCAGCACGTTTGAGAGAATCATCGAAAAGGAGATATTGGAAAAGCTCGGCTATTCTGAGATGATATTTCCCAAAATGGTCCCGTGGGAAGTCTGGAAACGGTCGGGGCACGCACGCGGTGTCTATCCAGAAATCTACTACGTTTCCAGTCCCAAAAGTCGCGATCCCGAATACTGGGAAGATGTAACCGACTATTACAAAGTTACTAACGAGATTCCATTAGAACTAATCAGGCAAAAGATTGATGACCCTCTTGGCGGTATGTGCTATGCCCAATGCCCCTCGTTTTGGCCCTTTATGCAAGGCGAAACGATTGCTTCGCAATCGCTTCCGGTGAAGGTATTTGATCGATCAGGCACGTCACATCGCTATGAAAGCGGTGGAATACACGGTATAGAACGAGTTGACGAGTTTCATCGAATTGAAATCGTCTGGGTCGGCAACTCCGACCAAGTCAACAAAGCAGCACAGGAACTTGAAAAGCGCTACGCGCACATTTTCAACGACATCTTGGATCTCGAATGGAGAATAGCACGCGTTACGCCCTGGTTTATGGCTCAAGAAGGGTTAATCGACACCTCCAGTGATCGTTCAGTAGGCACCGTAGACTACGAGGCGTATCTGCCGTATCGTGGTGAAAGAACGGAGAGTGAATGGCTTGAGTTTCAAAATGTAAGCGTAAATGGTGACAAGTATCCCCACGGCTTTAACGTGAAAACTCAGAAAGGAGAATTGTGGTCAGGGTGCTCAGGAATTGGGTTAGAGAGGTGGGCTGCAGCCTTTTTTGCACAGAAAGGTTTAGATATTGAATTCTGGCCCCAAAAATTCGCAAAGCTTGTTGCGAAGCTGCCCGACGGGATTAAGTTCCTGTGAAAAAGTGTTATATGGTATGATTATTTATATACGTGTAAGTTTTCAAGGCAAAATCACAACGTGCGCTGACTCAGAACGCAGTTAGAGTTGTTAAGTGTCTTTTAGGCTTTTGAAAAGGAGTTTTTTGATGGCGAGAAGACAGATAAGGAAAAAAGCTGAAGGCTGGAAAGCAAAGAAATGGTACGACGTGACGACTCCCGAAATCTTCGGTAGCACGAGCATAGGGACTACTCCCACTGATGATCCTTCTAAATTGATCGGCAGGATCCTCGATACAACCCTCGGTGAGCTGACGAACGACCTCGGCAAGCAAAACGTGAAAATGCATTTCAAGGTCAACGAGGTCAGTGGCGAGTCCGCACATACTAAATTCACAGGACACGAGCTTACACGTGATTACCTAAGAAGCTTGGTGAAACGACGAACGAGTCTCGTAGAGTCAAACATTGTCGTTACGACAAAAGACGGCTACAAAATTCACCTCAAGCCGATAGCTCTGACCATAAAACGCGCTGGGTCTTCTCAAATCAAAGCGATCCGAGACATCATGAACGGCATCCTACGTGAACGTGGAAATGAGCTGCATTATGAGCAATTCATCCACGAAGTCGTTCTCGGAAAGCTTGCGAGTGATATTTATAAGAGAGCCAAGGTAATTTACCCGCTTCGCCGCGTCGAAATCAGCAAAACGAAGATATTGGCTGAACCATAAACATAGCGTTTCTAGATACTTGGCAGCGAGTTTTTGCGACATGTGCGTAGCCAAGAAGATTCTGTTTGTCGTGCTCGATGGTGCGGCTGACCGTCCAGCTGTTGACAAAACGACGCCGCTGCAGGCAGCTGATATTCCTTTTCTCGATCGACTAGCGCAAGAAGGAATTTTAGGAATCATGGATGTCATTGCACCAGGGACGCCTCCTGGCTCTGACACCGCACATCTATCGCTGTTGGGTTATACGCCAAGCGAGGTGTATACAGGGCGCGGGCCGTTCGAGGCAGCCGGTGTGGGTATTGACGTACGACCAGGAGACATCGCGTTTCGCGGGAACTTTGCTACAGTCAAAGACGGGCTGGTCGTCGACCGGCGCGCTGGTCGTATTAGCGACACTCACGAACTATCTGAAGCGATTAGGAAACAACTTCGCCTTGATTGTGAGTTCTTGTTCAAAGAGTCCGCAGGGCACAGGGCGGTTCTTGTGCTTCGAGGGGAGGACCTCAGTCCAAGCGTAACCCAAACCGACCCCCAGCACACAGGAGCGATGTTGCATTCGAAGCCGAAGACCAATGATGCCTCATCACGCAGAACTGCAAACATCGTCAATGATTTTACGCGTCAGGTGTGTTCAATTCTAGCTGATCATCCGGTCAACAGAGAGCGAACGCTTGCGAATCAGCTTCCGGCAAACGCAGTGCTGCTTCGTGGGGTAGGCTCAGTTCCGCAGCTTGTCCCGTTTGAACAACGCACGGGACTGAATGCCGCAGTGATCGCAGCGACAGCACTTGTGATCGGGATAGGTAAACTGACCGGCATGAGATACATTCCGACTAAGGGTGCCACAGGGCACGTTGACTCAAATATTGAAGAGAAAGTGAAAAACGTTAACAAGGCACTACGAGAACACGCGTTTGTGCTCCTCAACATCAAGGGCGCGGACGAAGCCGGTCACGACGGCAATTTCAATGCCAAAATGCACTTTCTGACGCGAGTAGATGCAGCGCTATCAAATTTGACCATTGATGAATCGACGCTCGTCGTAATTACGGCAGATCATACAACTCCTGTGAGCCTGAGAGAGCACTCTGGTGACCCTGTTCCTTTCCTTATACGCGGAAAGGGGGTTCGAACTGATCAGACCAACGCGTTTAACGAGTACATTGCAGCCGGTGGAGGCATGAATCGGATTCGCGGGCGTGATATGATGCCGGTGCTGATGGATCTGCTGGGCAAAGGCACGAAGTTTGGCGCTTGAACCTCGCACTACCATAAGCTCAGCAACTTCGGTAGTAGAAATGAGCACTGATAGCTTAACATACTTGAGATGCGCCGCGGCTATTCTTTACGACAAAAGGTTAAAGCAGTAGCACGAAAAGGCGACTGTCGAAACTGAGGGGTGAAAAATGTCAATTCATCCGATAGAATCTCGCTACGGCACCAGCGAGATGAAAGCGATATGGAGTGAGGAGCGGAAGCTCCACTACTTGCTTGAGGTGGAAGTGGCGCTTGCTAAGGCCGAAGCTGACCTCGGCGCGTGGCTGAAATTGAGGCCGAAATCCACCACGACATGATGGCCGTCATTACAGCGATTTCAGAACAGATTGACGCTGAAATTGATTATGTGCACTACGGAGCGACGTCAAGCGACATCCTCGATACCGCGCTGGCCCTACAGTTACGCGATTCATCTAGAATACTCGCGTCAAAACTCAATCGTCTCAGAAGCGTTTTGGCGAACCTTGCTGACGAAAACAAAGGTCGACTGTGTGCAGCGAGAACGCACGGGCAAATAGCGGTGCCAACAACCTACGGCATGCGATTTGCCGTGTGGGCGATGGAAATCGATCGACATTCGAATCGGCTTTCAGAAGCGCGCAAACGGTTCGAAGTCGGGCAAATGACAGGAGCCGTAGGCACTCAGGCAGCCTTTGGCAAACAGGGAATAGAGATTCAAGCACGTACACTAGAGTCGCTCGCCTTAACGCCTGTAGAAGTATCCACGCAAGTCATACAGCGGGACCGTCACGCGGAATACACGATGCTGCTCGCAAGCATCGCAACTTCACTCGAAAAGATATTTACCGAGGTCAGAACACTCCAAAGAAGTGAGATAGCCGAGATATCAGAGGGTTTCGGGAAGGCACAGGTGGGGTCTTCAACG
>Ga0208688_1001337_pt1 | contig 10608 bp, 10 predicted proteins | sample June2015DPH_6_15_FD_184696 | JGI IMG/M metagenome (GOLD analysis project Ga0208688, IMG submission 184696) | Peatland microbial communities from SPRUCE experiment site at the Marcell Experimental Forest, Minnesota, USA - June2015DPH_6_150... | ecosystem: Environmental > Terrestrial > Soil >... | reverse complement strand
ACTTGCGGCGTCCGATAGCCAGAAACATCGCAAACTGTTCGAGATTCGGTCATGGCTAGCGAATTCCCTAGGCAGGACAACAAGATACGGATAGCAGGAGACGAAACGAGCTTCGGGGGAGTGCGCGGATTCCGGGCCTAATCAAGCCCGAGCCAGTGAACCCGAGCCCGCCGGCCGTAGGAAAGGGCTCGGGATTTCCAGGCAGTTACGCCTCAGAGCTGCCGTCGCTTCTTGGAGTTGCCTTGACGTTTTCGTCGCGAACGATTTTTCCCGCTTCGAGGACGATCACGCGGTCCGCCCAAGCAACAGAAGAAAGGCGGTGGGACAGCAAGACAACGGTTGAGAACGGAAGAAGGAGCCGGGTACGGTCGAGAACGATCTGTTCTACCGCCGCATCCATCGAAGAAGTCGCCTCGTCCAGGATCAGAATGCGCGGCTTCCTGAGGAGCGCCCGGGCCAGGGCGACGCGCTGCCGTTGTCCGCTCGAGAGGCGCGACGCTCCTGGACCCAGCGGTTGTTGGTAGAGCAAGGGAAGACTCTCGACAAAAGCCGTGAGGTCCACGGCATGGAGTACCTCGGCAAGCTCCTCTTCTGTCGCCTGGACCCGTCCCAGGCGGAGGTTCACGGCGAGCGTGTCGTCGAATAGGACTGGCGTGGCCGGGAGATAGGCGGCTACCGAGCGCAACTCTCTGAGGCGAATCGCGCGAAGATCCACCCCGCCGTAGGATACGTACCCTGAATCGGGATCGTACAGGCGGGCGGCGAGCTTTGCGAGCGTGCTTTTGCCAGCCCCGTTTTCTCCTACCAGCGCCACGCGTTCTCCGACGGAAATCATGAGTCGGGGGATATGGAGAAGCTCTTTTTCGCCCGGGTAAGCAAACCGGAGTTCGTGGAACTCGAGGTCCGAGGAAGCACCGCAAGGCAACCGAACAGCGTGCGGACTTTCCTGGATCGTAGGCCGCAGGGCCAGCGCGGCACGCACTTGCCGGATACTCGAAAACGTCCTCTGCGCCCGCGCATACATCTCCATGGCCCCGCTCAACGGTTCGAAGAGTTGGGCGAGGTAGCTATAAAAGGCCACCAGGCTTCCGATGGTGAGGTCTCCCCGGAGCACCCTTACGCCGCCGTAGCCGAGGATGGCGGAGATGGCCAGCACGATGGCGAGGTTCGTGAAAATGCTGAAGAACACGCCGGTCCGTGCGAGCCGCAGTTGCGAACGCGCGGCCTTGGCGAAGAGCCGGTACGCCTGGCGCTCGCGGCGCGTTTCCTGCTGTAACGACTGAATCTGGACGACCGAGGGAGCGTGCTCTTCGAGGAACGAGTTTACTTCGAGTCGCTTGTCTTGCAGATCGTCGGCATGCCGTCCGAGCCGCTGACGAAAGTGGTGCCGGGTCACAAGAAACACCGGCACGAGGGGCAGAACGATGAGGGTGAGGCGGAAGCTCAGTGCGCCCATCGCAAAGATGGTGAAAGCGGTCGAAAGAAGCGTTCGAAGGATCCCGGGGAAAAGGTCGGAGCCGAGATAGGCGATCTCATCCACGGGTTCCCGGAGCGGATAGAGTTTTTCTCCCGTCGGAGTGGCTTCGTGATATTCAGCCGAGAGGCTGTCGAGATGTTTCAGAAGTTCGAGGCGAAGCGCCAAGACGATTTTTTGCGAGGCCGCGACCGTCAACCAGCTTCCGAGGCTCGTGAAGACGACTCGTCCTTCATAACTCAGGAAGAGAAGAGCGACGGCGGAAACAAGCAGCCACGCGTCGCGCCCTGGAAGAATGCTGTCGATGAGCCATCGGAGGACGAGCGGGCCGAGAAGTCCGAGTGCGCTGCCGAAGGTAAACGCGAGGAAACTCGCGGCGTGCAGGGTCCACACGGGACGAAGCGCGGTCGTAAGCCAGCGGAGTTCGACGGGAACAACTTTCGAAAGTGAACGAAGTGAAATGGGACTCAGTCTCTTTCTGGAAACCTTCAGAGTAGGAAAAGTTCCTCCCCGGGCGATAGAGAAAGGAGCAACTGTTCGGGTTTCGGGCCTCCTATCAAGGACTACAGGGAAAACACACGAAAGAAACGCTCGGGAGCTTCCGAGGAGTGCGCAGAAAACGGTCATCGTAGCCGGCGGAAGAGCGCCGTGACCTCGCCAACCACTTCCGCATCTGCTCCATTCCGAAGCATCTGCGGACGAGAAAAGCCGTCCGCAAACGGGTGTACGACGAGAGTGCTCTCTTCGAGGCTGCAGCCCGCCACGAGGTAGGTTCCGTCCCGTAGCAGGAGGATGTAGAGAGGCTGCTCCCAAAGTGGCTTTCGTTTCAAGAAGACGGGATTCTTCAGGCGCCGGTTGACGGACACGAAAACGGCGTCCTTTAGGTACGGATGGAGCGAAACGGTTCTGCCCCCGGTCCAGAACACATCGCGCAGAGAGAGATCAGGAAGACCCGCGACCGTGGACAACGAGTGCCGCAGAAAGAGCGGAATCTCCTGGAACTCGGCGATCAGTGGCGACAGAAAACGCGGCTGTTTTTTGTTTCGGGCAGAAGCATCGTTCGCCGTCCGTGGAGCATCCGGTGTACCGCGGCCAACGAGCCCATCCGGAATGGGTTCGCGACCAGAATCGCCGGTGTCGAGGCCCGCAGCTGCGAGAAGTTCCCAGAAGCCAAGCGAGTAGAGAATACATACCGAGACGATCTTGTGGACTTGCACGGGCAATCGAGGCCCCGTCTCATAGTCTGTGAGCGATGTGGGAGAGCAGAAGTATCTCTCATCTCGAAGGGCTTCGGCGATCCAGCGACTCGTCGCGGAGGCGTTGCGGATGGAGAGTCCGCTGCGCAACCGGGCACGTTCGAGAAGTTCGCGGAGGCCTGGCTGCGTCTCGGTCGGCGGAAGAGTTTGGGGCATTAGAAACTTCATGGAAGCCGTGGGAACTTCAGGCCGCGCACTCTTAAAAGGACGGAGTTCCCAGTCCAGGACTCCGAGGATACGGGCTTCCGAGCCGAGCCGCAGCTCGGTTTGCGCAAACGGCAGTGTCGATGCGCGGAGCGTGACCCTGTCTTTCGTTCTCGTATGCAACCGACAACAGACGAGCCCTTGACCGTACTCCACGAGAAAGAGCCGCTCGGAGTTTTTGTTCTGCATGCTTCGGAGCAGTTCGCCGACGCTGCGGGTGTCCGCCCTCACGATGCTCCCCGGCAATAAATCGGGAAACGCGAACGCGTCCTGCCGCCCGATCTTGGCGTAGAGAAACGGCGAAGGTTCGGGAGCAAGAAGAGAATCCGCGCGGCGCGGGTTGCCGGGAATGAGAAGCTGGCCGAGTGGGGCAACAGCGGGCGGGGCGGCAGCGCGGGGTGCGTCGCGAAACCAGCCGATCCAAGCTGCCCGGTCATACGTGGTGGGGTCCAGGAGGCAAGTCCGCGCCACGGGAAAGTCGGCCCGGAGGCGCGGTACGTCATCGAGGTGAAGGCCGAAGACGGTCAGCCAGTCGGCAAGACGGTATTTGGAAATGCGGCTGAGCGCGAGGACCTGTTCGATCCTGGGGCTGTAGCGGGGATGGCCGAGATCGTAATAGAAATCGTGGGGCACAAGGTAGTGAGGCATCTGCCCATAGCGCAGGCGGAGCTCCCGTGAGACCTCGGATACCGTGAGATTCCGGGTCGCAAGGATCCGCTCGACGCGCTCGGCGACGCCGTAACCGGGGACGGTGTCCGAGAGGGAGCGGGAGCGAGATGCCCGGCTGCCTTTCATGTCGGGAATCCTTTTCTTGCCCGGAGCAGAGAGGCACGCGGGTTCGCTGCAGGTCAAACGTCGGCGAATTGCGCTCAACTGTGGTGCGGAATATTGGTCTGGCCGGGATCCCGGCCAAACCGAGCGTAACGGGGCGAGAAAGCGGGAGAAACCGGATGAACGGATTGAATTTCCGACTAAGATTATTCGCTAGACAATACTTTCAGAGAGCACGTATTATGCGAGGCAATGGAGCCCAGCGATCCGACGCGCTCTGCGGGCGCGAAGCTTAAGGAGTTGCGCAGCCGTCTCGGCCTCACGATCCGCGAGGTCCAGGACCGCAGCATGGCCATCGCCGCTAAAGAGAACAACCTGGAGTACGTAATTTCGCATGGTTGGCTGACCGGCATCGAAAACGGGGATGGCGTGCCCAGCATTTTCAAATTTTATAGCCTCGGATACGCGTACGGCCGGTCCGTGCGGGAGTTGGTGGGCTATTACAACGTGCGCATCGGGGAACTCGGGCGGGAGCATGCCAACTTCTCCGCCCCGAGGACGCACCTCCTCGGGAGTGCGCATCTAACGGATTCCGAGACAGTGACTCTTCCGCTTCGTTTTCGCAATGACGGTGCACTCGACAACACCAACCTGCTCTCGAAGCTTGTGGCGATCTGGGGCGACATCCCGGTGGCCCTGGTCGAGCGCCTGAGTCCACAGCGCGCGCTCTACGGCTACGTTGGGCTTAAGGATTTCACTCTCTTTCCGCTGATTAGGCCGGGAACATTCGTGCAGATCGACGTGAACCAGAGAAAGGTCCTTGCTGGTCCCCACCACACGATGGAGGAGCGCCCAGTCTATTTTGTGGAATTGCGCCGGGGGTATGCCTGTAGCTGGTGTGAGATGAAGCAAAACCTGCTGCTGCTCGTGCCCCATCCTCTGTCTCCCGTGAAGACGGGGCAGTTAGCTTATCCACTGGAGGGGGAAATCGTGGGCCGCGTCACCGGGGTGGCCATGCGCCTCGCGGAGATGGCTCCAGACCGCGCCGCTTCGGTGAATCCTTGAATGACAGAGAAGAGGGCTGGTCAGTCCTCGGAGTGTCCTTCCCTCACAACCGATGCCTTGGAATACGTCGCATGACTGAGGATAAGTAAGGAGAACGGGGCCGTCCGGTGGAGGACGGCCCGTTCGGTTTTGCGGTTCCGCTAATTTCGAGCGGTTTTTGGTTTGGGCGCGGTTCTCTCCTTCCTGCTGGCGTGCTTGTTTTTTTTCTGCGCTTTCTCTTTCTCGGCTTTGGCAACGGCAGCGCGCAACGCCTTCGTATCAACATTGTAAAGGCTGGCTGCGTTCGCCAGCGGGTCGTCGTCCTTGTTCGCGGACGTGTTTCCGGCAGGGCTGATGAGCATGGCCTCGAAAATGAGAACAGCCAGCGCCGCCGCGTCTGCCTCTTTGTAAAGCGTCCGCGCTTTCTCGGCCATTTGCCAATCATTGACGTCTTTCGGGTTTTGCAAGCCGTGGCGTTTGGCAAGGCGGCACGCCAGTTCGTGTGACAGCGAGCGCAAGAGAAACTGCGCCACCATGCGTAGCTCCTCGGTTCCGAATTGCGGCGTTACCCGCTTGAGCACGTCGGCCAGAAGGCGGTGCCGGAAGGCGAGCGTTTCTTTCGCCTTCCGGTTGGCAGCGGTTTTTTCCGCCTTCCATTGCAGCCGCTGTTTTTCTTCCTGCTGCCGGTCTCCAAAATGAATCTTGCAGGTCGTGTCTGCGCAGACTTTCACGAGACGGCCCTTGTCCACGCCGTCCGCGTGAATGGCCGGGGTCATATGGCCACAGAGCTTTTCTTCGGGCCTTGCTTCCTTGCCCTTCTTGCTTTTCCGGGTCACGACTTCAACATAGTTGCGTCGCGGGAGGATGGGCGTTTCGCCCGTCGCCTTGTAGTTCTCCGATATCATCACGAGATTTGGCATCTTCGTGACGCGTTGGGCGATGTGCGCGTCGAGCTTGCGATTGAAACACGCGGCATCGGCGCACGAATCTTCCCTGACTTCGGAGAAGAGTAGCGTGTTGAATCCCGTGCGTTTCGGGCAGTTGGCGCAACTTTCTGCTTCCGGCAAGAGCGTTTCGTCGTCTTTCGAGAACGGAACGGATTTCAGACTAAGGTAAATGTTTTGCGTAATCCACACCTGTAAGCGGCTGATGGGCACAAGGCTGCGCTCGGTGTCGTTCGCCGCGTAGTAACCGTCGAAGCAGTGCGCTAACGCTTTGTCCTGCACGCCCACTGCGAGCTTGGCAATGAGCAGGGCGTGTTCGACGCCGATGTGTCCGGCGTTGAAAGCCTCGGCCACAGATGGAATGAGGTCCAAGAGCCTGAGCCGTTTGGCGATGTATGCCGCGTTCTTGCCTGTCTTGGCTGCTATCTTCTCTATGGTGTACCCGGCCCCTTCGCGGTCGAGCAAAGCGCGAAACCCTTGCGCTTCCTCGAACGGATGCACATCGGCCCTCAAAATGTTCTCGACGATTTGCGTTTCGAGTGCCTCCTCGTCGGTGAGAGAAGCGATGCGGACGGGAACTTCCCGTAAACCCGCACGCTGCGCGGCGCGGTAGCGCCGTGCTCCCGTGACGATCTCGAAATGACTATTTGTTCTCCGCACCAGAAGCGGCGAGAGGACCCCTTTGCTGCGGATGCTGTCGGCCAGTTCCTCCAGCCGTTGCTCATCGAACACTTTGCGGGGGTTGGTGCTGGATTCGGTTAACTCTGCAATGGAAACGCTTACGTACTCCTGCAATGGCTTCACTGCCTCACTCGTTTTCATCTCTTATTCTCCTTTATTGATTTTTCGAAATTCTCAATACTCTTCCGGCAAAAGAATCGTGGTCACACTGCGGTCTGCTTCGGTGATTACGTAGAGTTTTGCGTCACCTGCATTGGTGCGGTAGCTGCTTAACAGCCGGAATCCCCGTTCCAGGCTCAACTGGTTTTCCTTGCGGTCTTCCTCGCACAGCTCGCCCCAATCGCCGCGAACGTGCCGAGTCAGGAACTCCATCGGGGTCTGTCCTGCCTTTTCGAGAGCGGTCAACGCGCCGGGTGTGGCGACGATTTGGCCGAGTGGAAACAAGGGTTGTTGTTTGGTTTGCTGCATGAGTCGAACTCCCTTGAAGGGTTTGATTTTTGCTTTCGAGGCAACGCGAAGCGGTGCATTAAAAGCAAATGCCCTTCCTGAGAGGTCCTCGGCGACTAGCCGCCCGCGCTGTCAAGGGCGCGCGGGGTTCGCGTTCACGGGAGCGAAGCGGACGCCCTTGACAGAAGAAGCGGGCGGTCTAGGCGCAGTCTTCTCGCAGGAAGGGCAGAGGGGGAAAAGAGAGTTCCGTGGGGAACTTACCGAAGAGAGTTGTGGTTTTGTGAATTCGTGAAAACTGGCGTGGATGGAATGTTACAAGGCGAATTCTTGCTTCAAGAACGGAGTAGCGCCAGAGGCGCAAAAAGAGGAAACCGTTTCAGTTCTTCTGCGGAGAAAGGTTCGTTCATCCGTTGGGCGAACCAATTGATTGAAGCTGACAACATAAAACATCCTTTGCGGCTCTTTTGGGGGCAGTACTATGAATGATAAAGGACGTTATCATTCACTAATCGGCAGTAGGGAACAAGATGGGCCAGGGCGTCGTTCAGGTACTTTCGGGCGCACCGACGCTGCCAAAGCTGTTTGCCCCCGATGAGAGTGCTGCCAGGCGTTTCCTCGAATTCTTCACGGCCAATATAAGAAATCCGCACACCCGGAGGACTTATGCGCGGGCTGCTGTGGAATTTGCACTGCGAAAAAAGCGATCTGCGGGAGTTGGCGGATATCGAGCCCGTTCATGTGTCTGTTTATGTAGAGACACTACAAAAGAGATTGGCTCCACCTTCAGTAAAACAGCACTTGGCAGCGACACGGATGCTCTTTGATTGGCTCGTCGTCGGTCAGCGGACACCGTCGAGCGGTTCTATAAGCTCGCGGAGGAAAGGGAGGTCCCGCTGTGTGAGCTTTTGGAGCTGGCGCTTGATGCCCTGGAGGGCAGGGGCGGGGATGCTGGCTGGAACTGCTTGCTTGGATTAAGAAAAAGTAGTACATTTTTTCTTAATCGATGGGACGGGAAAAGCCATGCAAACAATGCGGAATCAGATACTTAGAAGGATTGAGCGGTTCGAGGACGGTAAAGCTTTCTCCGCAAAGGACTTCCTCGATATAGCCAGCCGGACGACGATAGATGTGGCACTGCATAGCCTGACGCATGAGGGAAAGATCAGGCGTATCCGTAGAGGTCTTTACGACAGACCCCGGTTCAATGCTGCCCTGGGTGGCCAACTAAGCCCTGACATTGATGAGGCAGCTCAGGCCATAGCAAGACGTCAGCGGTGGAAGATCGTACCCGAAGGGGCGTGGGCTGCAAATCTCCTCGGGCTTTCGACGCAAGTGCCCTCGAAGATCATTTATCTGACAGATGGCCCAAACAAAAAAGTGGAGATTGGCCGGCGGAGCATTTTTTTTAAGCATGCTCGGCCGAAAGCGATGGCAGGACTGGAGGGCAAACCGGCGCTCGTGGTTCAAGCACTCCGACACCTTGGGAAAGAAAATGTTGGACCGCGCGAGATTGACACACTTCGGAGCCGCCTCAGTCCTCAAGAGAAGCGTCGTTTCCTAAAGGACACGCGTTTCAGCGTGGATTGGATTTATGACGTGGCAAAGCAGCTTGCGGAGAAGAGCGCGTGAATAAAGTTGCCATCATGGAGGCGCGCGCGCGTGCGGATCTTTTCTCCGAAACCGCTGAGCGCATGAGCGTGGCCGAGGCCATCATCGAAAAGGACTTCTGGGCTTGTTGGGTGCTCAAGCAGCTTTTCTCGAACAAAGCGTTTGAGGGAAGGCTTCTTTTCAAGGGCGGGACTTCGCTTTCGAAAATATTCAAGGCGATCAATCGCTTTTCGGAAGACATCGACCTCGCGGTGGATTATGAGGCGCTTGGGTTTAAGGGTGAGAACGACCCACGGCAAGAAAACATTTCAAATACGAAGCGAAACAAGATTCTTGAAAAGATGATGGAGGAGTGTCAGCGCTACATTGGCGGTGAGTTTCTTGACGTTCTCGGAAAACAATGCAGAGAAATTCTTGGGGCAGGGGACGGATGGGGCTTGGAAGTGAGCAAGGACGACAAGAACGTCGTTCTTTTTCATTATCCCGCGGCCAGCACGAAAAGGCTCTCGTATCTGAGACCGCAAGTAATACTTGAGCTCGGGACGCATGCTGAGTTTGTTCCGCGTGATAGTTTTACCGTCCACTCGTTTGCGGGCGAGCACTTTCCTAAGGTCGTTCTGGAGAATGATGTGCGGGTCGTGGCGCTTCTCGGAAAACGGACGTTTTGGGAGAAGGTGACGATTTTGCATGCCGAATATCACCGTCCGGCTGAGAAGGCTTTACCTGAGCGCTATTCGCGTCACTACTATGATGTGGCGATGATGGCGGAAGGCAAGATCAAGGACGAGGCTCTCGGTGACAGGGGGCTTCTGGCGCAAGTGGTAAAGCATAAAGAGACTTTTTATTCCTCCGGCTGGGTGCGGTACGACCTGGCTAAGCCTGGAAGCCTTCGCCTCGTGCCACTTGAGAACCGGCGAGGGGTGCTGGAGCAGGACTACAAAAAGATGGCTGTGATGATTTTTTGTGAGCCTCCTTCCTTTGGCTGGATTTTGGATCGGCTCGCTAACCTTGAAAAAGAAATAAACAAATAGCCCGCGCCAGCGAGGAGGCCAGCGCGGGCTTTGCGCATACTCAATACTCGCTCGCCAATAGGATCGCATTGTTCGTGAAGTAGAACTTGATTTCATCGAGTGGGAAGTCGGTGTACTCGATGTGTTGGGTGTAGATGATGTTGTTGTTGCCATCGTCGCAAACGACCGTCGCGGAGTGATCGGGGCGAACGGTGAGCTTCCATACCTGAAACTCCTCGCCACGCACGCGCGCTTCATGCATTTGTGCGATCGCGATGATATCGAGAAGCCAGTAAGCGCCGCCTTTTTCGGCCACATATTCCGCGCCGTCGGTGTAAAGAACGTTGCGGTTAAGGCCGTGACGTTACCAGTTCTCGCTACCGATAAACTGCGCCAGGTCTGCTTTGTTGAGAGTTTTCGTTGTCATGATGTTGCCTCTTTTCTTGAAGTGACCCCCAAGGGGGGGCGAGAGAGGCAACGACAGGCGCGGGAAAGTAGCAGGGTCACAGGTAACCGTGGAATAAATGAGGGGAAGCCCGTATGCCAAGACTCCCGTAACTCGTTGGCTCGAAGATTGTGCTGCATGGTGTGCGGGTGGGTGGAAGACAGGGGCGCCGCGGTTGTCAGGCCTTATTCGAACATGGGAAGGTTTCAATTCGCGTATGCGGACGGAGTCGGAGCTCTTTCGGTTGAAAGTAGACCTGGTTCGCTTTCTTTTTGCGCACCGGACGCCGGATATAGCGGCGTGGGTATGGCTGAAGGAAGCGTTTGAACTCTTGCTGGATCCAGTGCTGAAGAGAGAGCCGACGTTGAGGGATGAAAGTGTGGCGGTCAGGAATCTTATGGTAGTTTGCGAGAAGGACGGAAGACTGCAAGAGCTCACCGTGGCTGGGTTGGGTGGTCAGGCCGGTTCGCGAGATCATGTAAACCTGATTACACTTCATAGCGCGAAAGGACTGGAGTTTGACGTTGTCGTGATGATGGGAATGGACCAGGGCAGAATGCCATCCTGGGCCGCAAAGACAGTGGAGAGCAAGCGAGAGCCAAGGCGGTTGTTTTACGTGGGTCTGACACGGGCTCGCCACGAAGTTCACATCACATTCTCGGGATTTACTACGAATAGGTACGGTAAGCGGTTCGACAATGGTCCGTCAGAGTTTGTGATCGAA
>Ga0208688_1001332_pt1 | contig 10629 bp, 13 predicted proteins | sample June2015DPH_6_15_FD_184696 | JGI IMG/M metagenome (GOLD analysis project Ga0208688, IMG submission 184696) | Peatland microbial communities from SPRUCE experiment site at the Marcell Experimental Forest, Minnesota, USA - June2015DPH_6_150... | ecosystem: Environmental > Terrestrial > Soil >... | reverse complement strand
TGCATGTTGTGGGTAACAATAATCAGCGTGCACTGGTCCTGGAGGGAATAGAGCAACTCCTCTATTTTCGCCGTGGCGATGGGATCAAGGGCAGAGCAGGGCTCGTCGAGGAGCAGCACCTCCGGGTTTACAGCCAAGGCTCTGGCAATGCACAAACGCTGCTGCTGCCCGACGGAAAGGGCGTAAGCCGATTTGTGGAGTTGATCTTTCACCTCATCCCACAGTGCCGCGCGGCGCAAACTCTTCTCCACTTTTTCTTGCAGGGCAGCCCCACGGTGGGTCCCATTCACCCGAAGCCCGTAGGCAATATTGTCAAGGATGGACTTGGGAAAGGGATTCGGCCTCTGAAAGACCATTCCGACGCGGCGGCGCAGGGCGACCGGGTCCATGCTAAGAAGATCTTCATTGTCGAACAAGATCTCGCCCTCGGCCCTGGCGTGCGGCACCGTCTCGTACATCCGGTTCAAAGTGCGCAAGAAAGTGGACTTGCCACAACCCGAAGGGCCGATGACGGCGGTGATGCGATTGGTGAGGATCTGAATGCTGATGCCAAAAAGGGATTGCTTGGGACCGTAGTAGAAGTCCAATCCGGAAACCCGCATTTTGACGTCGTCTGCGGCCACTGTCCCTCCTACAGATTGAGCGGGGCGGCCTTCTTGCACAACCATAGTCGCACTGCTGGCCTCTGAAGTCGTCATGGCAGTTACCACCTAACGGGCCGATCGCCCGGAAACTGATAATCTCACCACAATGTTCGCCACCAGTACCAGAGTCAGGAGAACCAATCCCCCAGCCCAGGCCTGCCTGTGCCAATCATCGTACGGCGAGATCGCGTAGGTATAGACCATGACCGGCAGCGAGGCGATGGGTTGATTCCACCCCGGGCTCCAAAACTGATTGTTGAGAGCGGTGAACAACAGCGGCGCCGTTTCACCGGCGACGCGAGCAATATCCAGGACTATCCCCGTGACGATCCCCTTGCGAGCCGCCGGCACGACCACGGTGGCAATCGTTTTCCATTTGCTCGCCCCCAATGCCAGCGCGCCCTCCCGCAGCATCAGCGGGACGGTGCGCAAGGCTTCTTCCGTGCTGCGCACGGCGATGGGGATCATCATCACGCCCAGCGCCAAGCCCCCTGCTAATGCCGAAAAATGTTTCATCGGCAAGACCACGATCGTGTAAGCAAAGATCCCTATCAAAATCGAGGGCACACCGTTCAAGAGATCGGCGGTATAGCGAACGACGAAGGGAAACGACCCTGCCCCGAATTCAGCCAGATAAACGCCCCCCAGGAAACCAATAGGGATGCCGAAGGCAGACGCCAGCAGAAGCAGCTTCCCGCTCCCCACAATGGCGTTGGCCATTCCTCCCCCCCTTTCGCCAACAGGGGCCGGCAAGTGTGTCAGGAAGGCCCAACTCAGGGAGCTTCCGCCATTCCAGACAAGGTATGCCAGGATGAAAAACAAGAAGCCCACCGCAACCAAGGCGCATAGCCCGGTCATGCTGAACATGAAATAGTTGACGAATTTTCGCCAGGAATTACGCCTTAGCATTACTGCCTGGACCCCTTCTGAGTTGTGAAGATAATTGCAATTCGCGCCAAGCCGTTGATCACGATGGTCAGCGCAAACAGCACCAGCCCCAGCTCAATCAGCGCCTGAAGGTGAAGATCGGCGGTGGCTTCCGCAAATTCGTTGGCAATTACTGCGGCAATGGTGTAGCCGGGCGCAAATAAGGAAGAACTAATCCTGGGATCATTGCCAATCACCATGGTAACGGCCATCGTCTCACCTAAAGCTCTTGCCAAGGCGAGGAAAATGGAGGCCATGATGCCAATGCGGGCGTAAGGGACCACGACCTGCCAAGTGGACTCCCACTTTGTAGCGCCGAGCCCCAAGGCCGCCTCACGTTGGTCTACCGGGACAGCCATAAGAACCTCGCGCGAGAGCGAAATGACAAATGGCACGACCATGATGGCGAGCACGAACCCTGCCGTCAGCATCCCCACGCCGTACATCGGCCCCTGAAAAAGTGGTAGAAACCCTAAAGTGCGCTTCAGGAATGGCTCGCCATACTGGCGAAGAAACGGCGCTGTGATGAATATGCCCAGCAATCCGTAAATTACGCTGGGAACCGCCGCGAGGAGCTCGATGACAAAAGTCAATGCATTTGAGATGCGCGGAGGCGCCAGCTCAGAAAGGAAGATCGCCGCCCCTACTCCCAGCGGAACTGCCACAAGCAAGGCAAGCGCGGAGGTGACAAGTGTGCCATAAACGAATGGCAAAGCGCCGAAGTCTCCGCTGACCGGGTCCCAAGTGCGACCAGTCAAGAATCCCAGTCCAAACTTGTGTTGTGCGGTCGTAGAATTGATATAAAGCTCGTAAACGAGAGCGACCGTCACAAGCAGGATGCTCGCCGCGCAGAGAAGCGTGAAGAGGTGGGCAAACGTGTCACCGCTTCGCAAGCCTTGGATAAAGGCATGCGCGCGGCGATTTGATGCCGCGCGCCCGGTTGGAATTGGAGTGCTTGCCATAGAGGTTCATTGGATCTGCGAAATCTGCTTCAATTCCCTCGCAACCACTTCCTTGGGAAGCCGCGCGTAGGACAGAGCTTCAACTTCCTCTTGACCGTCGTTCAGCATCCAGGTGAGAAAACGCTTGATGATATCTTTCTTATTTGCGTCCTCGATTTTCGTCGGAATCAGCAGGTAGGTGAAGCTGGCAATCGGATAAGCAGCTTGGCCAGGAGCGTTCGTGATGGAAATGCGGAAATCCTCGGGCATGGTCTTCGCATAGCCTCCCGCTGCGGCTGTCACGCCTGCAAGGTCCCCTTTGACGAAGACGCCGGCAGCGTTTCGAACGCGACCGTAGGGAATCTGGTTCTGCACCGCGTAGATGAGCTCAACGTAACCAAGCGCTCCTGGAATCTGTTTTACCAGGCCCGCAACGCCTTCGTTACCCTTGCCGCCCAAGCCCACTGGCCAGTTTACGGCGGTGTTCCGGCCCACCTTGCTTCCCCATTGGGTAGAGACTTTCGACAGGAAATCGGTCCAGACGTACGAAGTTCCGCTACCCTCCGAGCGGTGCACAACGACGATATCTTGAGCAGGAAGGTTTACTCCCTTATTGTACTTGGCAATCTCAGGGTCATTCCACTTGGTGATCTTGCCCAGGAAAATGTCCGTCAGAACCTCCCCCGTAAAGTTAAGCTCTTGAGATACGCCGGCAATATTGTAAGTGGGAACGACGGCGCCCAATACGGTTGGAAAATGCAGAATCTTGGTTTTGGACTGTCCAAGCTGTTCGTCATTCATGGGAACGTCTGAAGCGCCGAAATCTACTGTCCCAGACAGGAGCTGTCGAATTCCTGCACCAGAACCAATGGACTGATAGTTGATCTGAATGTCGGAGTGGATCTTGTTGTAATCTGAGAACCACTTCGAGTAAATCGGGTACGGGAAAGTAGCCCCGGCGCCGTTGAGCATGACTGTATCCGGGGTAGGAACAGGTGCGGCATTCGAGGGTGAGGAGTGGAACGCCACAAGGCTTGTCAAGACAAGGGCGGCACTCACAAGAATGATTGCTAGATTTGAAAGTTTTTTCATAGGTGTTGTCCTCCACCTTTACTTTCGCCCGGCTGTTTTACAGGAACATTAAGCGCAAGTTAACAATTGGGTTCGGCAGTCTTTAGTCCGGAGTGTTCTCCGGGCTTCCTCACCCCAAATTGCATCCCCCCAACAGCATGCTGAAGGCCCCGCATTTGAGTTCCGTCCCCCACCAAGAACGTTGGGACAGATCCCCATCGAACGCATCGGCACAGGCCGTAGAGGCGGACTTCCCGAGCACGCTCCCGACCCAAAATGTCGGAACAGGGGCCGAGCAAAAGCGTCCGGATCAAAGCTAAGGTAAACCTTAGCGATCGTCTCGTGGACTCCCACCAAATCAAGAGGTAGGCGCCGTCCCAAGGCATCGTCGATTCAGAATAGTATCGGGCAGGCAGGTTAATCTAAGGTGAAGCCATTGTTACAGGACGGTTACATTTGAAAGATATGGTAGGCCCGTGGGGACTCGAACCCCAGACCTCTACCGTGTCAATTCTGAAACTGGTAATAGCAAGAAACGGCCTAATGATGCATAAGGGCATAGTGCGTCACAGATTTAGCCGCATTTTTAGTGGGGTTTCTCTCGTGCTGCATCCTGGTGCATTTTCCTGCTGTCACAGCCTGTCTACGTCACAATTTACGTCACAAAACGGATCGTGACGTGAGTCGGACCATCACCGCCTTCTCATTCGTGGGAAGGATGGGGGGAGAGGGGGAGTGCCTTGCTTGTTTCCTTCCGGCGCTTCCTGGGCCAATTCCGACGCACTGGCGGCCATTCCGTGAGGCTCCCTTGCGATACCCCCACCCTATCACTGCCACCCACCCCCTAGCGTCGATGCGGGCCGTCACGCCGAAATTTTCCGGTTCTTGAGTTCCTAAACGGGTGTAGCATACCGCTTCGAGGCACGTGTAAGATCAAAGAGTTTCGAGGAGTTCCAGGGGTGATCGCCTAGGTCGTTGCTGGTGTCCTTGGCTCGCGGAATGGTTAGGCACAAGGCCACCTACGAAATTCGCAAGGGGAACAGCCAGCCGATGAATGTGCAGGTCCCCTACATACAGTTTCTGCGGCTCGCTTCATCGGTCCACTACCGCTACTCGGATTACGGCATGACTTGGGATTATCCGGGCAAGCACGCGGCCTTCGCAACATTCCACGCCCAGCCCTCGTCGCTACCAAAGTGACGGGAGCTGAAGTGCGGCCCACAAAGCTGGTGAACCAAAACGGGCTTGCCAGAAAAGGAGCAGGCAGGATAAAACAATTTAGTCCCTGACACCGTCCATTGGCCGCTCATGACCTGATCATCGTTGGCCGCTTTTGAGGTGAGCACCGAGGGGCAGGTAGCAAATAGCTGGCTCTGCATAGGAGATGCCGCGCTCATGTCGCCCACAACCTGGCTCCTCTCTATTTCGATTATTGTCGCCACTGCTACTGTCCTCCTGATTCTGTACGTTCCACGCGTGGGTGAGCTTTTTCATCAGCATCTCCCCGATCGCCCCAAACGCCGCCTTTTCCTTGCTGCGGTCGGCTTCTTTACCACCTTCGCCCTGGCCCGCTCGCTGGCTTTCTTGGCTTCCCGCAACATCAGCCCCTTTCGTTACATTTACATTCGCGGGACGCATGTCCATCACCTGGTCTGGGGGATTCTCCTTCTGCTGGGTGTGGGGTTTGGCTGGCTGATCGAAGTGGGCACGGGCAGCAGGTCGTCCTCTCTCCTCGCCAGCCGTTTGATGTCCTTGCTCTACGGTGTCGGCGCCGCTCTCACTCTGGACGAGTTCGCTATCTGGCTGAACCTCCAGGAAGGCGTTTATTGGACCCAGCGGGACCGAGCCAGCCTGGACGCCGTGTTGCTCTTCGGGGCCTTGCTGTTAATTGGCCTTTGGGGACGTGACTTCCTCAAGGCCATCAGCCGCGAGCTTCTCCCCTCCCGTCGCAAGAAGAAATCGCGATCCTGCGGTGTCTCTCCGCTCTCCGTCCAGCCTCCACTTGGAAAACCCCGTCCTCCTCGCCCTCGCTAGGCGAAAGACAGACGTTAGCAACTTCCGTCAGGCCAAGCATGCATCCTTGCCGAAGCTACACATTGCGAGAGGACTACTGGTTCGTTTTCTATTCTGAGCGCATGGATAAGATGTGGATGATGTCATCCGTCGAGTTAATTGCTGAGTCGGTTCAAAACACGACAGGCAAGAACGCGGGAATGGGGCCAGCCTTGCTTACGTGAAGGAACAAATGGGACACTCCTCGATACAAGTGACTGTCGATATCTATGGGCATCTTGTTCTCGGTGGAAATATTAAGTGGATTGACCGGCTGGGTTCGACTGTTGAAATGGAACCGGAAGTGGAACCGGAGGCCCTAGTTGCAAAGGTGGGGCGCTCTAAGTGACTGAAAAGAATGGTAGGCCTGGAGGGATTCGAACCCCCGACCCACGGTTTAGGAAACCACTTGCCTGTCCCACTTTCTCTTCCAGCCAAATAGCAAGGCGTCAAAGCAATTCAACACAAGTACCCGCTACATTTTCCGCTACATGGGCTGAAACGCCGTTTTGATAGGCTGCCTAAGTTATTGAAAGAAATGGTAGGCCCGTGGGGACTCGAACCCCAGACCTCTACCGTGTCAAGGTAGCGCTCTAACCGGGCTGAGCTACGGGCCTACAGCACAGAACCAATCAGTCACCTCACAGGAATTCTACCACGGTTCTTGCTCCCGCACACTCGCGGCAATCAAATCTGCTGCGATGACCTTTTCAATTGATGGCTATCCCCGCTTAAAAGAGGCGGGTCAATTAACGGGCAGGTAAACGAGATGTCCCTCATCGATGATTCTGAAGAAGCCTGGGCAGGCTCTGGCTGCGCAGATTATCGGCGCGCAACCGAAGTATTGAGCGGCAGAGATTAACGCTTGGTTCCCACACAGGGGGCAAGCAAGGATAGCGCAAAAGGTTGGTTCGGAATTCAGGCCAGCGGCCTCCAGTTTTTCAACCAGAAATATATCTCCAGGGGCCATTGCCGAAATAGATGATTCATCCACACGACAGAGTTCCGTGGGAGGTGAGATTGTCCCTTCTTGGGTCTGCGAACGTCGTTTTTCTACGTTCTCTCCCTTGTTTCTGCTGATTTTTTCTCTCTCTCGGTCCCGCATGCTAATCGCCCTCGCGGCAGCCAATGAGAACGGTCTCATGGCTCCCCATTGATCGGAGGTAGAAGACCCGTCTGCCGCTCTTCGTAGCGGTCCCGGCCCACCGGGGGTGTCGGCGAAGAGCTTGTACCCAGCAAGACCTTGGGCAGAGAGGGAAACCACCCCGGCTTTTCCAAATCGGGACTCGCTTCCCATTCTGGGACCAGCCGCAGCGGCCTTCGAGGTCCACTCAAGAAATCCGAAAAGGCGCCCGGCGAAAGTCCCCTAGATGTCCCCGGTTGGTCTTGTGGGAGTTCTAGCCTGAACACCAGTTTGACATCCTCCCTGCGGATTTTGCTGTTCCGAGTCACCGCACCGAAGTCGCACGGATTCTCGTGAACGCGTGCTGCCAGCGTGACTTCGGGTGCTCGCTCCCTGCCAGCCCCGCCCACAGACTACTATCGGCAGGGTCCCGCGAGGGCTTGAGGGAAGGCGTTGCTATTTGGGGAAGTGCGAGGTTCCTCGCCTAATTCCGGAGCAAACCATCTGCTAAGCCAAGGTTGCATTTGTCTAATCCAAAACCCTTCCAATTTGGAACTGAAGGCGAGCTTGGCGCGAATTTCCACGGCGCCTCGGAACGGAACCTGGGGCATCAAACTGCTGCCCCCTGGTACGGCGTCATAGCGTGCCAGGGTAGGTCCAGGCCCACTCCTTCCTTTCCTTCCTCGACTCATCCTAGCCGGTCATCCCATTGAAAAGTCGTCGGTTAATAAGGGTCGCCGATCCGAAACCGGCGATTACGCTAGGCTATCTGTAGGCCTACCACTGTAAACACGCTGACCCCATCTTGCTCCGCCAGGCTCGAGAGCGGAATTCGCCAGGCGGATTTATCCCTGGCCGCAAAGGGCTGGCACTGGACTTGCAATTCCTAATCGCAGCGCCACGAACTCACGAACAAAGAAAGCGTGAGGGTTGCGAAGGGCCGAGGGCTCTACGCCTGTGGTGGGGTGTCGGTCAAGACCAAAAGCTGCCTTGGGAATCCGCCTCAAGACGCAACCCAAGCCAAGGCAGTCCCCCCGTGGCGCGAGGCGGAGCGAGAGGAGTCTCATATGGCAACGCAAGTGGGAGTGGTGGAAAGCGCCAATCGGCTGCAACGCCAACACCGAGTTCAAATTTCGCCCGTGAGTGCCCTGCGCACCTCACGCATACGCCGACACCCGGCCCGTGTGCAAAGTGGAGAAACCTGCGGACAACAGGAAGCGGAAGGTCATAACTTGTTACTGGCGATGGCCCCGCTGGTCAAGCGAGTGGCGTTCGAGATGCGGCAACACTTGCCCGCTCATGTGGAGATGGATGATCTTGTGGGGGCGGGGACCTTAGGACTGGTTGATGCGCTGCGGAAATTCGATCCCTCAAGGAAGGTGAAGATTGAAAGTTACGCCCGACACCGGATTCGTGGGGGTATCCTTGACGCCCTGCGAACTCTCGACCCTGCCAGCCGCGACATGCGGAGGCGGGCGAGAAAAGTGGAGAGGACATATCGCGAGTTGGAAGCAATTCTGGGTCGCCCGGTGAAAGATGAAGAAATTGCGCAAGCATTAGGCATTAGCCTCGAGGCATGGCACCGCTGGGCGCGAGAAATCCACACCCTGGGCTTTGACGGATGGCAGCGCCGTGAGACAGCGGCAATGGCAGGTAAGCTGCCTGTGAGAGAAGAGGGTAGGATGGCGGCGCCACAACAAGATCCCTTCGAGCTCTGTTATCGCCGCGAGCAGCGCGATCTCTTCAACCGTGCTCTAGCCCGCCTCCCCGAACGTGAAAGGCTGATTGTGACCCTCTACTATCAGCAGGATCTTACTATGAAAGAGATTGCCGCCCGGCTCGAAGTGGATGAATCGCGTGTTTCACAACTTCACGCGGAAGCCCTGCGACGGCTCAAGGCGCGCGTGCGGGCCTCCCTTTATCCACCGAAACGGGTGACGTTGGCGGTTGCGAGTCCGGCTGGCCTCGCCGCCTGACCCTGCCAACTGGTCATGGGTGAACGGGGCAAGCAGGAAACCTCCTGGCTGGAGCTTCATCGCAGCACGGCCAACATCGCCGTGCTACGAAAGAACATGGGCAGGAATGGAACCTCTTCTCAGGAGGTTCAGCGCTTCTCTGGCCTACTGACCTGAGATGGCGCCGTACCACGTTAATCGTGAGCTTGCGGCAACTGCAAGGTAGTGGTAGCCTCGTTCTCTGATGACTCGACACGAAAACAAGCTCTTCGAAAACCAGCACCTGGTTCTTGACGAGGGGGTCTTCGTCAACTGCACCTTCAAGAATTGCAGCCTGGAGTACTCCGGCGGCGACGTCTACGTACAGAACTGCCAGGGCGAGGGTTGCCAACTCGTCTGGCGTGCAGCGGCGCAGCGTACGGTAATGCTGCTTCAGGGCCTGGGCTTGATGGTTGCGCCACCTCCGCCGCCTGCGGGTGATCAGGCTCGCCGGGTGCAGTAAGCGCATCCCGACTTCTGTCCCCATACTGCTTTCAGTGCGGGCAACGGACTCTGGCCTGCTGGTCAAGCCGGGATGCGACAGAGGAGGCTTGACCCATAAGTGTGACCTCCGAATTCAGCCTCCGCTGACCCCTGCCAGCTTACGCACCTGAATCCCGCACCCTGAATCCTAACTTTTGCTCTCGACACGAGGCTGCAATTGTGATAGCCTACCGTAGTTGACCCATGGGGAACGCCGCCACAGAGCGTGTGAGGGAGCTTCGAAATCGGCCCGGCGGGGCGGAAAATGGGCACCAAATGCAAAAAAGATACTATTTAGACGGAACGAACCGAAGACTTTGTTGACAATAAAGCAGTTAGCCTTTTCAGGCGCTCAAAACGAACTGCCTTTTCAGGGCAAAAACCCCCCATCAAAGCCAATAACACGGCGAAAAATCCACCACTTGTGGGGCATTTTCCTTTCTGCGCGGCCCCCATGAGCAGGCACATCCTTGACGGCAACTCCGCATCAACGTGCGGCTTGGGCGCTAGGAGCCTGCAATCATTCTCAAAATGTCCGCTCAGTCAGCCGCGGCGCAGGTCGGGGTTGGGTTGGCATCACGCATGCTCTAGAACAGGCTGCGGGGGAGCATGTACAGCAAGACGCGGTGTCCTAAGGGGCAAAACCTTGCAGGACCTCACTTCTAGGGCGCGCGCCTCCCTGCAAAAGCAGCTTGACCAAGCCGCTTGGAAAGGCATACAGTGTGCGGCTCGGTGGGCTTCTGGGCAAGACGCGTTTGTTCGGAGCCTCTGACCAGGAGAGCGAAAATGGCTCCTCACGAGCGGATCGCGCTGCGGGTTGGTTCCATCGGCATCCGAGCCGAATTGAACGCCGCGGAAGTCTATGCGGACCACGCCGGCGGGCTCCGCCAGCGTTTGTTCCGACAGAAAAGTGAGCTGCTTGCCAAAGAGGAATTGCGCTCGAAGGGCATCCCCGAGGGAGCGTACCGGAAGCAGTTCCCTTATGTTCCGCGAGTTGCTCTCCCACCTTCTCAGTTCCCCCACGAGACTTCGTGCCAAGCAGATCATAAGCGACCTTCCGTTAGCGGAGTTTTCTTTAGCGTCATTGAGGGCCACTGCAAGGCGTGTGAGTTTTGCTAGGAGAATGATGTGAGCCGGACCCCAGAACGGTTGGCTGAATCCTCACGAGGGGCAGGTAGCGTGCGGTCGGTGTTATTCAATTCACCCGGGGAGGCGCGATGGAACGTCTGTTTTGTGACCCGCGAAAGTGTGTAGGTTGCCATGCCTGTGAGTTAGCTTGCGCTATCGAACATTCCCATTCAAAACACCTTTGGTCAGTGATCTTGAACGGTGAGTCCGTCCGTCCACGACGCGCCGTACACGTGGTGGGAAGTGAGCTTTTCCGTGCAGGCATG
>Ga0208688_1001317_pt1 | contig 10696 bp, 9 predicted proteins | sample June2015DPH_6_15_FD_184696 | JGI IMG/M metagenome (GOLD analysis project Ga0208688, IMG submission 184696) | Peatland microbial communities from SPRUCE experiment site at the Marcell Experimental Forest, Minnesota, USA - June2015DPH_6_150... | ecosystem: Environmental > Terrestrial > Soil >... | reverse complement strand
GTGATCTCCAGCTCGTTGAACGTGGGGAATGCCGCAAGCGACACGGCAAATCCCGGCACGACGAGCACGTAGATGAACGCGAGGATGAGTTGCAGTATGTTTGACACGAGTTTGGTATGACGCTCGGTTGTCGGAGCGTCACGACGAAAAGTACGACGTTCTTAACCCGATTCTGTAAGCGAAAGAGCTTAAGTCTTTCTAGGTGTGAAATTTAGACGTAGCGATCAAAAAAAGCCTCAGTCCCACTTAGGCCTTGCCGCGAACAGCGTCGCGGCTTTCGTCATGCGGAATCCTGCCTTAGCCGTTTTACTGTCCGCTGTCCTATGTCTGCTTATCAACAATCAGAAGGACGATCACGATAAGCTGCAAAACGATGCCCGCACTCTCAAGGGAACTCACCCCGTGAGCTACTTGGTGGTACGCGCTGAATATCACCGAAATGAGCAGCAGTATGATCGCGGCCAACTTGGTAAGCATTTTCATGTCTCACATCTCCCGCCGTGGCCTATCGCTTTCGACAGGCGCTCCGACAACGAGAGTTGGCGCCGCCGTTATAAAACGTTTTGGAAACGTGAACGAGTTGAAGCGGATATCTCACGCACAACTCGGCATCGTGCGTCCGGCATCGAGCGTCCTTTTTTTGTGCGAGAGCTGACATGTGGACGCTTAAGACACCATCATTGCACCCGAACGCGCGCTACCCGCTTTGCAATTTCGTGGCAAGCAATACCACTTTTTTCGCCAAACCCCTGCACTCCTGCGACGCCTGATCGTCAGGCGCTCCCGTAGCAACGGCGCCAAAGTGCCCTCCGCAGGAGATGGGGTCGCCGCACACGACCATGCCGTGCACGATGAACGCCTGGAGGAGCGCCATAATGGTGGTTTCCCTCCCTCCTGCACGGTGCCCTGAGCTGACAAAAGCAGCGCCGACCTTGTTTTCCAGTTGCCTCCTGACACTGATCGAGTCTTCGACAAACTTCTTGATCTCGCTTGCCGGCAGGCCGAAGTACACGGGTGAGCCGATAACGATGCCGTCGGCCCAAACAAGGTCATCATTTGACGCATTGGCCACCTCTTTGAGTCTGACCACAGCGCCTTCTTCGTGCGCCGCGTCGGCTATTGTTTCTCCCATCGTTCTAGTATTTCCTGTGCGCGAATAGTACACCACTAACACGTTCACCATGCTGCCATCATCCTCAAAGCAAATGGCACAACAATGGCTCTTTAACCTTATCCCTCTTTGCACCACATTCTGCGCTTTGAGCTTGTATCGGGTGGTTGGTGAACCGAGGGAAGTACCCGTGCTTCGAGAAGCCCTCCCGCTCTTCTAGTCCCGCTTCAGCTGCACGGAGCGCATCGTCGCCTGAATAGGCAATATCAACGGTATGGCCCATGTGTCGTAACAGTTGCGCAAGGTCGTGCGCGGTAACCACCTCTTCCCCTACTACCAGAATTGCAGCCATGCTCTAAACGTCCAAACTGTGTTGGTTCGTTCTCAACTTAAACGAGCTTCGCCCTGGGGACTAAGCTGTGAAGGTACGCACCCGTGACACACGGAGCATCCATCGATCCTTTGCGGGGCGCTAGCATCTCCCGCGCTGTCTGTGACACTTGGAGTGCATAACCCGTCTATAACTGCTCGTCGAACGATAATCATCGTCGCTATCTTCAGCCGCGAAGCGGTAGGGCGATGCAGAACTTCGACCCTCGGCCGACGTCACTCTCAACGGTAATGGTCCCGCCGTGAGCTTCAATCACGGACTTCACGATGGCTAAGCCGAGCCCCACACCTCGAGATTTTGTGGTGAACAGCGGCTCGAAGAGCTTACTTATGTTTTCCGGCGGTATGCCCGTTCCCGTATCGGCCACGTTTATGGAGGCGCTTCGTCCGTTTTTCTTGGTCGTTATGCTCAGGCCGCCGCCGTCCGGCATTGCCTGCAACGCGTTGCCAATAATGTTTGTCAGTGCGCGCTGCATAAGGAACGGATCGACATCGAGATCGGGCAGATTGGGATCAAGCTTCTTCTCGATCACCACATTATTGGGCGCTACAACGTGACGAAGGGCATCGTTGACGAGTTGTTCCGTGCTTGTTCGCGTGATTTTCGGGTTCGGCGTCTGAGCAAAGTCGAGCAGATCGGTTACCATGGAGCTCATGTACGCAACGTGCTCGTCTATCTTGTCTAAACCGGCGCGGAACTGCTGCGCGAGGCACCCTTCTAGCGAGTCGACCTGTTTTTTCTCGAGGTAAATGGTGTTAAGAATAGCCTGTAAAGGACTGCGGAGATCGTGTCCGACCATTGCCGCCATTTGTCCGATAGCCGCCAAGCGTTCCGCGCGCTTGAGTTCAGCCGTTTTTTGCTGCACGAGTTCTTCAAGGTGCTCAGAGTACTGCGTAAGCTGCTCTTCGAGGTTCTTGCGCTCGATGGCATAGTAGATGGCGCGTTCGAGGGTATCTACCGTCGCTGTGCCTTTCACGAGATAATCCTGCGCACCTTCACGCACCGCGTGTACCGCCAATTCCAGATCGTCCAGACCAGTCAGCACGATGATCGGCACGTGTGGCACTGCGGCGCGCATCGTCGCGACTGTGGCCAAGCCCTGGCTGTCAGGAAGGCCCAGATCGAGCAGCACAACGTCGACACTTCCCTGGTCGCACCGTTCTATCCCGGCATTGAGACGATTCACGGAGTCAACCGCGTATTTTGTCGCGGATGACTTAGTCAGAAGCCGTTTTATGAGGTGAGCATCGCCAGAGTTGTCCTCGACGAGAAGGACGTTAAGTACACGATCACGTGCGCGCATTCTCAGTGTTCCCGCTTCGGAAGCTTCACAACCGTGAACCAGTACTCTTCAATCTGCTGTATCACGTTCATGAATTGTGGCCAGTCAACCGGCTTGGTGATGAAGCTGTTGGCGTGTAATTCGTATGTTTTCAGGACGTCCTCGTCAGCTTTGGACGTCGTCAACACGACGACCGGTATGCTCGTAAGCGCTTCGTTGGATTTGATCTTTTGGAGCACCTCGCGACCATCCACCTTTGGCAGGTTAAGGTCGAGCAAGATCAGATCTGGGCGCGGAGCCTGCCCATATTCGACATCGTGCAAATAGGCAAGTGCGGCTTCTCCGTCATTTGCGACGTGCAGGTTGTGGAGCACTTTGCCGGACTTGAGGGCGCGCTTGGTCAGAAGGACGTCGCCTTGGTTGTCCTCCACCAATAAGATTTCTATATAGTTCACGCTATCTCGCTTGCTCATACGCTACTATTCCTCCCTTTGGAAGCGTAAAGAAAAAAGTCGAGCCTTTTGCTGGCTCTGATTCGACCCATATACGTCCCCTATGACGCTCAACTATCTTCTTAACGACAGCAAGTCCGACCCCCGTCCCCGGGTAGTCCTCGCGCGCGTGGAGGCGTTGAAATACGACAAAAATTCGCTCTGCGTATTTCATGTCAATACCGATCCCATTGTCGCGCACCGAAAACACCCAGTCGTCTTTCGCTTCCTCGACGCCAATGTGGATCATCGGGGTAGCATCGCTCCGAAACTTTATCGCATTGCCTAACAGGTTCTGGAAAAGCTGAATCAGCTGGGATTCGTCGCCGAGCACGGTCGGTAATCGATCGTGCGTAACCACTGCGTGGCTCTCCTCTATCGCGACTTCAAGATTCGCAGCCGCTGCGGAAAGGACGTTACTTACAATGACCGGCATAAACGGCTCACCCCGCGTGCCCACACGCGAATACGCCAAAAGGTCATTGATGAGCGTGTGCATTCGTTTTGCGCCTTCGACGGCAAATGCGATATATTGGTCAGCGTCAGCGTCAAGCTTTCCTTTGTAGTCCTCCTCAATTATTTGGATGTAACTCGTTATCATTCGCAGCGGTTCTTGCAGGTCGTGTGACGTGACGTACGCAAACTGTTCTAGTTCAGCGTTAGATCGTTGGAGGTCAGCGAGTGAACTGTCGAGCTGGTACTCCATTTGCTTGCGCTCAGTGACGTCTCGCGCAACTATGAGAAACTCAGCTGGTTGCCCCGAGGCATCTTCAATCGTGGAGATATTCGCTTCTATGTCGACCCTTTCTCCATTTTTCTGGAGCAATTGCGAGTCAGTGCGGACGGTTTCTTTTTTCCCACGACTAGGCTCTGTTCTGGCGAGGACAGCTCCGACGAGGAACTTACGTGCATCGAGGATCAGCGAACGAAACTCAGGAGGGAGAAGATCCTCGAACGGCTTTCCTATTATTTCTTCTCTTGATCGCTGGGTGAGACGTAAGATGGCTTCATTGCAATCGGTAACCGTCTCGTCCAACCCCGCGATCACTATCCCGTCTGCCATAGTTGCGAAGGTGATGCGCAGCTTTGCTTCAGATTCTGCGAGTGCCAACTCCGCTTTCTTGCGCTCGGTGACGTCTCGGAGGACCGCCACAGATGCCGTGTACTGTCCCGCAGCATCTCTAATCAAGGAGACATTCGCTTCCACATCAACTCTTTCTCCACTTTTCCTGAGCAATTTCGCGACGTTAAGGATGTTTCCTTTCTCCAGAAGCTCAGAGTGCTTTTCGAAGATCTGCAAATGAAACTCAGGAGCGAAGAGATCCAATAACGGCTTTCCTATTATCTCTTCTCTTGATCGCTGGGTGAGACGTAAGATGGCTTCATTGCAATCGGTAACCTTGTAGTCCAACCCGACGATCACTATTCCGTCTGCCATAGTTGCGAAGGTGATGTGCAGCTTCGCTTCCGATTCTGCGAGTGCCGACTCCGCTTTCTTGCGCTCCGTAATGTCGCTGCTTATTTCGAGAATAGCGGACGCATTGTCCTTCCCGTCTGTCATCAGGGTCCAGCTGCTCGCGACCGTGACCTCAACGCCATCACGCGTTACGTTGATCAGCTCCCCTTCCCACAGTCCGCTCTCTATAAGCTTAGGCCACAGCGCTTCGCGCGATTCAGGGAACCTTGTATATAACAGCGCGTTCGCGTTTTGACCTTCGGCCTCGTGCGTTGTCCACCCGTACAGGCGCTCGGCGCCACGGTTCCAGTACGTTATGGTCCCTTCTGGGTCCAAGGTCATGACGGCGTCGTGCGCCGCATCAAGCATCGCGGCCTGCTTTCGCACAGCCTCTTGAGCCGTCTTGAGAGCAGAGACATCAACAATCGAAGCCACGCTCCTTTTGGTTCCTGGAATCAGTGCTGCCGTCACAAAGACTTCTCTTCGCGTTCCGTCTTTTCTAAGAAGTCTGAACTCATACTCTTTCGGAGCGCTTGCCGCATCGCGTCGACGTGCACGATGATATGTTGTTATCCTCTCAAGATCTTCCGGAGCGACAAATTCTGTAAACGGTTTCAGGCCTTCAACATCGTTCTTGCGGAAACCGGTGAGCTGCTCCAGCTTGCTATTTCCCATAGCAACGGTCATATCTTCTTCCAGAATAGCCATGCCCGTCGCGGTGCTCTCAAAGATGGCGCGGTAGTACGCCTCGCTCTCTCGCAGTCTCTCTTCCGAGCGTTTCCGCAACGTGTTGTCGGCGGCAATCCCGCGAGTGCCGATAACTACTCCGTCGTGGTAAATTGGCCGTGCGCTGACAGAAATAGGGAGCGTGCTGCCATCTTTCCGCAACGCCGTGAACTCCACCCACCCCAGCTCAGTCGAGTCAATTCTGTGGCCGAAAGATTCTCGGCCTCGATCTGTATCTTGTGGGATAATAACGTCGAATACGGTCAGCTTCCCTTCAAATTCTTCTTTCGCGTAGCCCAACATCTTTAAGCACGAAGCGTTCACAAACGTAAAAGTCCCAGTTGCGTCGGTCTCATAGACGAGTTCAGGTAGCGCGTCGGTGATCCCACGGATGCGTCGAGCGCTCTCTTTAAGCGCCTCATCTGCCTGGAGGTTTGCGATGGCTGCTCCCACCTCGTTACCAATGGCGGCGAGCCGCTCTTGCTCAGCTTGCGAGAAGGTGTGGCGGCTAAAACTCCCGACGGTGAGCGCCCCGACAATCTTATCGCGGCGATATAACGGGACCGCGGCGAGAGACTTGAGTCCTAATTTAGCGACGTGCGGCATGCACGACGCCTCGTGACCATCGACAAAAAAGGGTTTCGCTTCAGCAAGAAAACGAGCGTACGGCGCTTCTGTAAGGGGGATGCTCTCAAGAGCTTCAAGAGCGGTGTCGGGAATGCCGATCGCGTAGCGCAGGTGAGCATAACGGGCGTCATCGTCGGCGAGATGGATCGCTCCGGCATCGAAGTGCATAAGCTCGAGCGTCAAATTGGTCGCTGCTTCTGCAAATGACTGCACATCAGTGGATCTGCTTCCTTCGGTGACGATAAGGTTGAGTATCTCCATCGTGTGTGCGTGTTCTCTTGTCTGCTCCTCAGCCCGCTTTAGCTCGGTAGTATCAAGTATGACACCACGCAGCCCGCCTACGGCCCCATCGCGCCTGATTATTACAGCACGGATTGCAATAGGGAACGTTTTTTTGTCCTTCCGCAGTCCGGTGTACTCCACCCGGCCGATATCTTCCCCAGCCATTCTCCTGCGAAACACTCTGCGTGCTCGCTTCCTGTCGGCGGGAGCGATCAGTTGAAACAACGACATCCTCTCTTGGAGCTCTTCTCTCGTGTAGCCGAACAGGTCAAAGGCCGTACCGTTCACGAAGATAATGCGACCAGTTGCATCAGCTTCATACACAACGATAGGGAGCGCGTCGGTGATCTCACGGGTGTGTCGTTCGCTCATTATTAAAGCCGCTTCAGCACTCTTCCGCTCAGTAACGTTCAAGGCGATCCCGCGTATTCCTACCGGCACGCCCTCTCGAACGATCAATGAAGCACGTACAGAGACCGGGAATGTACTTCCATCGCGGCGCACCCCGGGAACCTCTACCCACTGCGAAGATTCATCAATTACCGCTTGGGCAATGGATTCGCGTATTTCATTGTGTTTGTCTGGGGGAACGAGGTCATATAGCGTAATTCCGGCTTCGACGTGCTCTCTTGTGTAGCCGAACTCGTTCAGCCCAGCACGGTTGACAAACGTGATATTTCCAGTCATGTCAGTTTCAAATATGACCTCAGACAGCGACTCGGTGATCTCACGGATACGGCGATCGCTCTCGTGCGCATTTGCTTTTATCCCGTGCCTGCGCATCGCGATTTCGATCGCAGCCCTCAGCTCAAGCGCATCAAGTGGCTTTATAAGAATACTGTCGGGTTCAGCCGCAATTGCCCGTCGCACCGTCGCCTCGTCAGCGTTGGCGGCGAGAAAGATGATAGGAATATCGTAGCGACTCTTGATTTGTTGTGCAACTTCGATCCCGTCCTTCTCTCCGTTTAACCTGACATCCAGGAGGATGATGTCAGGGTGTAACTCATCTGCGCGCTCAGTCACTTCGTCGATGCTCACCGTCAGGACGTCGTAGCTCATTCGCTGCAATCGGTTCTGGATATCCTGCGCACTGGTTGGATCATCTGCAGCGAGTATTATGCGTATCATGGCGATGCTTCCCTTCAAAGTGCGCAGAAGGAAGATATATCTTATCCTGTATGGCGGGTCTATCGCACCATCGGGCTTTCAGGATGCTTTGCCATCGTGGCGTGCGTATAGTGCAACGTGGCGGGCCGGATCGCACCAAACTTGCGGCTAACGCGTTCATTATCAGCCATGACGACGTTAGAGGGATGAAACAGTAAGGAACAAGGTAAGGCTCAGCCAGTCTCTTTGCGAATCTTCCTTAACAGCAGAACGGTTCGTTCGTGCAGTACGAGGCTGAGCGTCTCGCGATAACAAAGACTAAATGCTATCGAGGTGAATGCATAGGCGATGCCCGGTCGTAGGGAGTTAGATACACGGACATGAAAGAAACCTTAGACGTAGACAAGGTCATCCGTCTCGCCGTTTGCTCTGACCAACGAAAAGACATCCTCCTCTTGATGAATGACGGGATGAAATCGCTTCGCGAGCTGCGGGACGAGCTCAAGCTCTCCTCTCCCGCTATCGTACACGCGTTGCGAGAACTTGAAACGAGTCATATCATTCGACAAGATACAAACAGAAACTACATGGTGACCCCCCTCGGCAGGAGCGCTGCACGCAAAGTCCTTGATTTTCAAGGTGCGATGGCGGTGCTAATGAGGGATGAAGCATTCTGGTTCGAGCACGACATGGGTGGGATCCCCGATCATCTATTTGACAAGATCGGGTCGTTACGCGATGCTACACTTATCGTAGGCACCCCCACTGATATTTTTAAAGCTTTGCGCCACTTTGTCGAGCTGTTTCGAGACAGTAAAGTCGTAAAACTGGTTTCCCCGTTCTACATTCAGGACATTGGAGAACTAGTGCTTGAGCAGTTTGCTCGCCAACAACACGTGGCGCTCGTGCTCACCGACGAGGTATCGCACCATTTAATTGACGAGATCGGTCGTGAACGTTTGAGCAAGGCACGCAGCGAGAACCTTGAGTTCTATGAGACCAGAGACAATCCCAAACTTGTCTTGGTCGTCGCTGACGCGTTCATGGCGCTTGCGCTCTATCGTTTAGACGGTGCGTTTGATTATTCCTATACGTTAACAAGCCAAAATGCAGGGGCGATTGCGTGGGCGCAAGAATTGTTTGAGTATCACGTCGCCTCATCAGAGAGCGTGGTCCTATAGGGGCTACACTCATGAAATGGGAGCCAGACAAAGCAAAAACGAAGAGGTGAACTCGTGGGAAAACTGACCATATTGGTAGTCGACGATGACCGAGAGATACTGACCGGTTTTATGCACATCTTAAGTGAGCACGGGTACAACGTGGAAACTGCAGAAACCGGTCACGAGGCGATTGAGAAATGCAAAAGTGGCTCGCACGAGCTTGCGCTTTTGGATATCAACCTCCCCGATATGGATGGCACGCAACTGCTCGAGCAATTGCGGGAAATCGACCCCAAGATGAGAACGATCATGGTCACAGGCGACGCCAGTTTGGACGGTGCTCTGAGATCTCTGATTTTGCAAGCAAACGCCTACGTTCTGAAACCCGTCGATCCTGATGAGCTTTTGAAGGTTGTGAGCGCAACCCTAAATGAGTGACGAATGCTTGCCTCACAGGCTGCTGCAACCGCTCTCGGGAACAACAGCGTTTATCGCTCGAAGGCGTAAACTAACAAGCTTAAAAAACGGTGGCGGATACGCGCACTACCATCAAACAAAAAGGAGGTGAAAACGTATGAATCGCCAATTCTTAGCCTTTTTAATGATTTCGATCATGGCGCTGACCGTATGTAGCGCAATCTCCGTATCGGCGGCACCAGCATCCGCCCAGCCGCAGCAACAGACGAACACAGTTCAGACCTCGCCGTCCGCCTACTGCACCGTGCACGTCGGCACGAACGAGCTGTGGACTGGTTGGCAGTACAATTACCACGAGGCATATGGCTTCATAGAGGCCGGAACCGGGACCCACACGGAGAGATCGGTCTTCAACGCGCTCTCGACGAATCTGGCGTGGCAGGCATCAAGCGTTTACTCCGAAACGAGCGTTGCTTCTGTTGGCGTTCAGTTCCGCCTCGCTGGAAAGATAACGCCGCAACAGTGGCAGAACCTCTCGCAGACTCCCGTCATCATCCGGACGACCGTCCCTTACTGCTTAACAACGACCAGTGGTGGGGCAGCGCGCCTAGTGTTAGAACCAGCCGATTGGTACTACAACCTCCTCACGATAGCATCTGTGCACGGGCGGACCAGTTGCGGCGTCGGCACGACCGAGACGCGGATGCCGCTGGGAGCCGTCGTGAAAGAGACCTCCGCCGGTTCGGGCGTTTACGCGGGAGTGATACAGGTATTCCTGCAGAGCTACCCATCGGCGTACCCAATGTCGGCAATCGGCAGGGCCTCCGGAGTTGCAGTCGTCTCGGACATTCAACTCGTGTGGCCAAAAACAGCTTCGTAGTGGTGAGGGGGGCCCCCTCCCTTCTTTCCTCTTTTTTTGCACGCTCGTTCCGCGCGCGGCTACGTAGCGCTCGTCTGCTTCTAAGCGTTTGGCTTGAACCCAGAGCGTTGGCATCTCTCCCGGATGATCCTGTCAGCATCGTAGTAAGTCTTATTATCACCTGCGTGGCTCAGTTTACGACGTAGAGGGCATCGTCACGCTCTGCCGCCTCCTTGGCGCAGTTAGACACCCTAAGACGCAGATGCTCTTGTGAGGAAGCACGTTGCATATCGAGGTTAGAACAGGCAGAAAAGCGATCTTTTGGGCGATCGCAAGGCGTCGCTTGACTGCTGGACAGGAGGTGACGCGTGCTCGCTCTCACCATTAACATCTTTGAGACGCTCAGCAATTTCGTCATCGCCGTCATCGAGCAGCTCGGCTATGGAGGCGTTTTCGTCGGGATGACGCTTGAGAGCACCGGCTTGCCACTACCGAGCGAGATCATTATGGCCTTCGCCGGGTACGTCGTCTGGGAAGGGCAACTTACCCTTCTGGGCATCACCCTTGCCGGTACGCTCGGCTGCCTAACTGGCTCCCTCATTGCCTACGGAATCGGCGCATACGGCGGCAGGCCGCTGCTCGAACGCTACGGCAAATACGTGCTCATACGCAAGAGTGAGCTTGACCGTGGTGAGCAGTGGTTTGCAAAGCACGGGGAAAGTGCCGTCTTTATCAGTAGGCTGCTTCCCGTCGTCCGCACGTATATCTCATTTCCTGCCGGCAT
>Ga0208688_1001308_pt1 | contig 10766 bp, 10 predicted proteins | sample June2015DPH_6_15_FD_184696 | JGI IMG/M metagenome (GOLD analysis project Ga0208688, IMG submission 184696) | Peatland microbial communities from SPRUCE experiment site at the Marcell Experimental Forest, Minnesota, USA - June2015DPH_6_150... | ecosystem: Environmental > Terrestrial > Soil >... | reverse complement strand
CGAGTGCGGGCGCGGCGCGCCAGGTCCACCATCGCTGCGCCCTGGAGTTCGGGGATTTCCGGAAGGAAGACGGCTGCCCCAGCCTTCACGAACATGTCGGAAGCGACTCCCACGGCAGGATTAGCAGTCACCCCCGACCAGCGATCCGAGCCGCCGCATTCGGTCCCGACGATGAGTTTTGAGATTGGCACCGGTTGGCGCTTGAACTGGTTTGCGTAATGAAGCAGCTTCTCGACGATTTCAAGCCCGCGCTCCACCGTCTTGCGACTGCCGCCCAGATGCTGGATCGTCATATTCACGACGCGCTGGTTGTAATCCGGGACGGCGGTTTGGAAGACAGGGGCCGAGCATTCCACGCAGGTCTTCCCGCATCCGAGGTCAATATAAACAGCCGCGCCTAGGTTGGGGTGCCGCAGGGTGTTGGCGAGCCACTGGGTCAACATCTGAACCGCCCGTCCATCCGGCATGCCGCAGCCTGATTCGTGTACGATGGGGACCACGCCATCGACGTTGGGAAACTTCTCGCGCGTGTAGATTTCTCGCATCGCGCGTTTGGCGATTTCCCCCACCTCGGTGGACGAGCACATCCCGGAGGTCACCACCCCAATCAGGTTGCGGATTCCCACACTCCCGTCGTTGCGTAAGTAGCCGTCGAAGGTCAGGCGCGCCAGCTCGGGGTCGAGGGGGGTGGGCTCCGGGTTGTCGCGATACCGCACCACCAGGCGTGGGAGCCGTCGCTGGATATTGGTTTCGTCGACTGGGTCGCCGGGCTTGAGTGAAACCGACGCCAAGCCGATGGGATCACCAAGAGAGATAAAGGGCTTTCCTTCAGGAATATCCTTGATGGCGAAGCTCTGCCCGCGGAGGGCGCGCCCGGACATCGTCAGCAATTGGTCCCCGCACTTAAGCTGGGTCCCTTGCTCGATGAAATCCGCCGTCACCACGGCAACGTTGTCTTTCTTGGGTTTGATGATAATGGCGAGGTCATCTAGCGTCTTCGGTTCCATAAGCAATTCTCACCTCTCGTTTATTATACGAGCTGGCTCGGTCTGATGCGTATGGACAGAGAAAGCCAGTGCCACGTTCATGTCATTCCGAGCCCTTCGTTGTCATTCCGAGCGAAGCGAGGAATCTCGCTCTGCCCCGCTCAGGGTAAACTCCGCGAGGAATCTCGCTCTGGAAGCAATCGACCTGCGAGATTCCTCTCCCGCATGGCGGGATCGGAATGACAGGCCAGACATCCTATCCCACGCCAACTTCCGCCATCTCAGGCAGCCGCAGCTTCGAGCCAATGAAGGCGTAATACGTGATGAAGGTGTAGCAGACCAAAGGCACGAGCATGGCCACTGCCATGCTATGGGTCAGTTGAAACAGCAGCCCCATGATGGGTGTGGCGACCGCACCCCCGATAATGGCCATGATGATCATGGACCCGCCCAGCTTGGTGTTGGGACCCAACTCCTTAATGCCCAACGCAAATATGGTGGGGAACATCAGCGACATGAAGAAGCTAGTCAGGAACACCGCCCAGACGCCCACCCAGCCCGGAAACAGAACCCCAATACCCACCAGTGTCACGTTGATACACCCGTAAATTCCCATCAGCCGGCTGGGCTGAAAAAACTTCATCAGATAAGTGGCCGTAAACCTCCCTATGCCAAATGCCACAAGACTCCCGGTTAGAAGATAGCCCGCAATCTTTTCCGGTTGCCGTGTGTAGTCCTGGATGTACTGAATGTAATAACTCCAGGTTCCCACCTGGGCCCCGACATAGAAGAACTGTGCAATCACTCCCTGGACAAAATGCGGGTAGCGAAACAAGTCCTTGAGCTTGCCGTGCTGACGCCTGCCCTCGAGTTCAGCTTCCTCCGCGATTTTGGGGAATTTGGTTCTGAGTATGAGCAACGCCCAGATGAAGACAACCGTACCCAGAACAAGGTAGGGGATCACCACTCTCATTGTCTCCGTCTGCAAGTACGCCTCGTACCTACCGGCAGACTTCAAGGCATTGACTTGCTGAGGACGCAGTTCGACCCCTGAAAGGATGAAAACCGTTCCGACAAACACGCCTGTCACGGCCCCGAGAGGGTTGAAGGCCTGCGAGAAATTGAGCCTTCGTTCAGAGGTTCTCGGATCACCCAACAGTGCGATAAAGGAGTTTGCCCCCGTTTCGAGGAACGCCGCGCCGCTGGCGATTACGAACAAGGCCAGCAGGAATACGCCATACTGCCGGACGAGGGCGGCCGGCCAAAACAGAAAGGTGCCCGCACTATAAAGAAAAAGTCCCGTCACCAGGCCCGCTTTGTAGCCATATTTTCGCATCAACAGCGCCGCGGGCATGGAAAGAAGGAAGTATCCCATGTAGAAAGCTGATTGGATCAAACCCGCCTTGAGACGTGTCATCTCGAATGACTTCATGAACTGCTTAATCAAAATGTCGTTCATGTTGCTAGGGATGCCCCAAAGCAAAAACAACGCGGTCACCAAAATGAAGGGTAAGGTATTGCCGGGTGAAAACAGCCGGGGCGCATGATCCGCCTTTGGGTTGTCTTTCGCTTCCAGCATAAGTGAGACTCCGATAATTGAGATAGTGAACTGTCAGCCTCTCACGGTCAGTTCCTGAATAGGGTTACTTCCGAACAGGAGGCCTAGCTATCCAACTCTTTGGTTTCAAGACGCCCTTCTCGATCGAGCCGTTCAAAGATGTTCACGGTTTCCCGGATTCCTTCTTCCAGAGGCGTGTGCGGGTCCTCGCCCAAGTCGTGCTTCAATGCGCTGTCGTCCAGGTCCGCCGCGATGGGCAATTGTTTGCCTTGAGCTTTGATAAGCCCACCGGCATGGGGAAGAACCTGTTCCAGCGTGTGGATGAAGTCTTCCACGCGGACGACACTTCCCCGCGGAGTGTAAACCTTGGCGCCCGGGATATCTCTCTCCGCACAACGAATAAAGATTCGTGCGGTGTCCCGGACGTATTGCAGGTCGATGGCGCCAGTGAAGCCGATAATGTAAGGACGGCGCAGAACGGCGGCCTTGATGGCCTTAGTGGGTCCGGAGCTTATCCCAATGTCTCTGCCCACCCCATAGACGGCCCAGGGACGAATGCCCACGCTGGGGATGCCGTCATGAGAGTAAACGCGCGCGTTGCCTTCGTTGCACTGTTTGAAAACGCCGTAGTGCGTTCCGGGAAGCAAGGGCGCCCCCTCTGGGACTGTAATGCGGCCATAGAACTCTTCCGGACCAAAAACAGCCGCGGAGCTGGCATAGACAATGCGCTGCACCAGGTCCCGTCGCTTGCGCGCCACCTCGAAAACGTTCAGAGTGCCGAGGACATTGACCAGCGCTCCGCGCAGAGGATCAGCGGCACATCCAGGCACCTGCAAACCTGCCAGGTGCAGGACATGGGTGATTCCGTTCGCCGCAATGGCGCGATCAAGGTCGGCGTATTTCGTAACGTCGCCCTGGATAAAGTTAACTTGCGCCAGCTGATTCTCGCTCAGGATGGCGCTAAGACGCTGGAAGCCGGGATCGATGTCAAAAACATTGGGCCGGTCACCACCTTCCAGCAAAGTCTTGGCAATCCATGCGCCAATGAAGCCTTTGGCGCCTGTAATAAGGAAGCGTTTCTGTGGTTGTGAGTTGGAGGGCAATGGCTTCGTTCGTGTCATGGTCGTGCATTATAGCAGGTTGCTGAAACCTGTTGACACTGTCTTGGTTCCTGCAATAATTCTCACCCTATGAAAAATGCCCAAGCCCCGCCTGCCTCGGCAGGAGGCGCCTACACCGTTAAGTCGCTCGTAAAGGCACTGAACATTTTGGAAGCTCTGGCGGAAGGTGAGGAATCGGCCTATACGCTCACGCAATTGAGCCGCCATCTGCACCTTCACATCAGCACCGTCCACCGCCTGCTTGTGAACCTGGTTCGCCACGGTTTTGTCGAGGAAGCGTCTGGTTCGGGCGGATACCAACTCAGTTTCAAGGTGCTACGGATGGGCTTGCAGGTTCTGGATCGCCTCGATTTCCGCTTGGTAGCTCAACCCCTCCTGCGGGAACTGAACCAACAAACCAAGGAGACCGTCCAGTTGGCGATTCTACAGGAGACTCGGGCTATTTCCATTGATAAGTTTGGGAGTCCCCAACCGGTGGGCCTCGACGCGCGGCTCGGTGGGGTGATGCCCTTGCATTGTACCGGCGTCGGTAAGATTCTCTTGGCCTATCAAAGCGAGAACTTGTTGATCCAGATCGCCCACACACGAGGCTTTGCGCGTTTTACTCCGCACACCATCACGAGTCTGGCAAACCTGAGGAAGGAACTGGAGCAGATTCGCGAGCAAGGCTACGCGCTGGATCAGGAAGAGGCTGTCGAAGGCCTGCGCTGCGTGGCCGGGCCGGTGTTCGATCATACCGGGCGTGTTATTGCGGCTTTCAGCGTGGCCGGACCTGCTACGCGCGTGACTCCTCCGCGCTTGCCCGAAATTGCCCGCTTGGTTCGCGCCACCAGCCAGCAGATTTCCTTTCGCTTGGGGTACCGGGGCAGTAGGCAGGTGGGCAGGTAGGCAGATGGCCAGATGGGCAGGTAGGCAGGTGGCAGTCGGGTCCTCGTCTAACCGCCGATCTGCCTACCTGCCGACCTCGACCCGCTTGCCTTCTCTTCGCGGACGGCCAGCGGTTACGATCCCTGGAGCGACCGAATTAACCGGTGCAACATCTTCCCCAAGCGGTCGGACACCTCCAAGATGTTCTTCGTTTGGGACTCCGCTGTTAATCCGACACGGCTGGAAAGCGTCACATGGGTTTCCAGTTCCTTCAATGACCCTTGTGAAACCCTGAGAAACTGGATGTACTCGCCTGTGCTATCTCTCCCATAACCCTCCGCAATATTGGCAGGGACCGAGCTCGCGGCTCGGCGAATCTGTGAGGTCATCCCGAAGAGCTCGTCTTTCGGAAAGCGCTTGGTTAGGAGGTAGCAAGCCTCAGCTAAGACCATTCCCTCTTGCCAGACTCGCAAGTCCCGGTACGACCGAATCCTGCTCGCTTCAGTCACGCGTGGTTCCTCCGTCGCCTGTCGATCTGCCTACCTGCCCACTGCCCATCTGCCCACTTGCCTTCTGCCTCCCCTGCTCATTGACTCCCCGGTTCCTGCAACTGGTTGTGGCTTCCCTGAGACTCGTTAACCAGAGCTTTGTTCAGGTCGCCTTCGAAAATATTACGGTTGCAGAGGATGTAGTCTGTCCTGGGACCAAGGTAAATGCCGACTGGCTGGGTGGATTTTTCGCCCTTGCGTGTTCCCCGGATGATATTGGAGATAAATCTGACGTCGTGCGTGGCGCCCTCGATGCGGATTCCGTAGCCGGAGGCGCCGGGCCGCCCGTTACCTTCGACGGTATTCTCGCTAAAAGTATTTCGATTGGCGGCGTTGCTTTCTGGCTCATCGCGGAAGAAAATTCCGGCCCGCCCGTTGCCGCTCACCACATTCTGGAAGAAAACGTTGTCCGTGTCCTTGTGACCCAGGGAGATTCCATCCTGGCCGTTGTTCCAGGATTGGTTCTGCTCGTAACGCGCGTGCTGGACGCGCCAGCAGAGGAAGAGGCCGTCCTGGCCATTGTCATGCGCGCGGTTATAGCGAACCAGCCCGTGCAGCGCCCCGGTGCCAAGGTGGATGCCCAATTCCGCGTTCCCATAGACTTCGCAGTTGTCCACGACGGGTTCTTCCACAAATTGGGTGCTGATTCCATCACCCGGAAAATCCCGCGCCACGCAATTCCGGATCGTCATTCTCTTGGAGTGGAAGAAGTAAATGCCGCCCGCCTGGCAGCCGTCCAGTGTCTCGCTGCTCGCCCGGTTCCCATCCACGGCGAGTTCTTCCACGCGCACATCCTCGACCTCAAATCCGGCGATGAGGGGGAAGGTGTTGAAAACCTCCCCCGCGCTCGCTACGGAATAGTCCATGTGCAGGAACCGGTCGAAGTATAGCGTCTGGCCTTCGATGCGGACGATGGTGCGAACGCTGGCAACCCAGCCAGAACGTGAGGTGTTGTCGACAATGGCGACCCCCATGCCCGGAGCGAAACCGCGCGCATCCTCAATTGTGGCCTGGAATTCACCGTAGTCGGCATCCAACGCCAGCCGGCTCTTTACTCCCGGCGCTTTCTTCAGAATGGTCCTTTCGGGTCCTTCACCGCGCAGGGTAATGTGGCTGGCCAGGCGTACGGAGTTATTGAGCAGGTAAGTTCCAGCCTTAATCAGGACGATTCCCCCGCCGGCCGCTGCCACGCGGTCAACAGCCTTCTGTATGGCGACATTATCATTGCCGACCACATCGGCTCCCGCAGACCCAACGCTCACCGTCACGGAATTCTCCTGTAACCAGCCCAAACGGCCACGCGCCATCCAAATTAGCAATAGCAATACGCATAACAGAATTCGACGCAAAGGCAATGACGCACGCCTGAAGATCCACATGGCAGCCCCCCTGAATAGTGAATAGTGAATTCTCGAGTTTCTACATTCCCCCCGACGCCCTCACCCGTCCCACGCCGGCTGGTGAAAGCGCCGGCGCGGGCCACCCTCTCCCCCAAGGGGGAGAGGGCCATTCACTATTCGCTATTCGGCGAGGCCCAAAGAGCAAACTGTTCGTCCGCAATTCACCATTTACTATTCACCATTCACTATTCACCATTCACCATTCGTAATTCCACTCGTCACTCGTCACTCGTCACTTGTCACTGCATTAGAGCGCCAGGTGTTGAGACCCGGGGTGAAGCGCAACCTTCTTCCCCTTCCAGTAGAACCACCCCGAGAGCTTATCCGGCAGAGTCACGTCGGCAGCCAGCCCTTGCGCTTGGCGCTGATATGAAACAATGATATCCCCTGCCGGGTGAGGCAAGGTGGCCTTAAGCTGTTTAAGCGGGCCCAGGTGGGGTTGAATTGCCACCTCGCCAAAGCCCGGGGCCGCAGGTTCAATTCCCGCCACTATGGCCAGCAAGTCGAAGTTGGGATGAGCGCTCCAGGCGTGGCAATCTGAACGCGTGGGTTCAGGGTTTTCAGCCCAGGTGGTCAAGCCCAGCGCCAGCATCTGCCGCCAGGGGCCGAGCTGCGCCACGTATTCATCTCCCAGGCCCACTTTCTTTATGGCCCGGAAGAGGTAGAAGCGGAAGTAATAGGTGGCTTGTGTAAGGCTTGAATCGGCCAGCACGGTTTTGATTACGGCGCGTTGCTCGGGCGCAGGAATGGCATCCTCGAGCACTGCCAGAACATTCGCATGCTGGCTGAAGATCTTGCGCGCGGGCGTGTCAGCGACCAACTTTCGCGCCGGATCCCAGCAGGTTCGATAGACCGCCGCAGCGATCTTTGAGGCGAGTTGGCGGTCGCGCGCAGCCTGCTCCTTGCTGCCATAAGATTCTTCAAGGTCCGCAGCATAGCGCAGCCCGGCGGCGAATTGCAGGCTGAGCATGGAGGACTGTCCATCACTCTCCTGCGGAGGAACGCCATCGTCGAACTCCTTTGGCCAATCGACGAAATTCCACCACTCCAGGCGCCCCAGCAATCCCGAAGGCGCCGGCGATGCTCGAACCAGCCCAGCACGCCACGGACGCCGGGCAGGTAGCCGCGCAAGAAATCTACGTCGCCGCGGTACCACCAGAGGTCGTGCATCATGCCGATCCAGAAGAGTGAGAACTGCGGGATGTATTGCGGCAGAAACGAAGGGTAGCGGCTCTGGGTCAAGCCTTCTGGTGTGCGGGATTCGTCCAAGGATTCGATGGCATTCTTCACCAGGCGGTCGTCCCCGGCCATGTAGAGAGAAATCAGCGCCTGGATGCGTGTGTCGCCGCCGTATTGGAGTTGTTCCCAGTACGGACAATCCATGTAGGTCTCGTGCGCGCAGAGCCGCGCGGTGTGCCAGCCCACCTCCCAGATTTTGGCGAGCTCGGGATCGTCACTCTCGAAGCTGGCCTGAGCTTTGAACGGGTAGGCGGTGAAGCGCGACCTCAGATCTTCGATGATAAGCGGTTCCTCGCCGGTCTCCACATCCAGTTGCAAGTAACGAAAGGTCCGCCACCACAGCGGCCGGAAAGTGCGGTGCTGGCCGCCGTCGGGCTGGAAGCGGTCCTCGATGCCCCGGATTTCCTTCCCCTCGATTTCGTTCCGATTGCCTTTTTCGCCCCCCTTGTAGAGCGCCTCAGCGTAAGTCAGAGTGATGTTTGCGCCGCGCCCGCCGCTGGTGACGAGCTCGGGATAGCCCGTGGTCAGGTAACTCTGATCGAAGAGCAACGATGCTCGTGAATTCGCAGGCAGGGTAAGGGGACGCGCGCCCTGAAGGAATTCCGATGGGGTTTCCAAGCCACTCGCGCGGGCCAGGCGAGAGAATCTTTCCAGCTTGTCTTCCATCAAGGGAATGGTTCGCGGAATCAGCATCCATCGTGATGGAGTGTCCTTGATGCCGCGCGGCCCGCCTGCGGTGATGGGCGTCGCCGCGACCCAGCCGGAATCGTCAAAATCCCGCGCCTCCCATCCCCACGGATATTTAGAGCCGTCCACCTGCTCGCCTGGACCGGGCACCAGATACCCGCCGATCTTCTGCACGTCCGGCCGGATCATGCGGACGGCCTGGCTTTTGAGGACTTTCCAGGAATGGTCTGTGTTCACTATCTCTTCGACGCTGCTGTCGCCTTGAACGATCAGGCCGGTTTCGTTGGTCATCTGCGCCATGGGAGCCATTGCGGCGAAGTTCCACACGACTGCCGCCAGCGCGTTCTGACCGGCTACGAGGTGTGGGGCAATATCCAGGGTCTCGTAACGCCAATGGTTCAGGTCGCCACGCGCCGGGCCGGCCACCACCCGCTCGCCATTTACGAATAGTTCATAACGGTTGTCGCCGCTCACGTGGATGACAAAGCCCTGGGGAACTGACTCCAGGGTGAACGTCTTGCGGAAGTGAAATACCCCGAACTCCCGCCGTGGCCCCTCAGGATGGGTAATCCACCGGGCTTTCCAGAGGTGGTTCACCAGATCCTCCCCCGTAGTCTGCGAAGTGGATATCGAGCAGGGAATGAGAGAGAGTGCAACCGCTAACACGATGTTTCGGATTCTAGTTTGATAGCGCATGGCCCATTCTCCTCCTCCGGCGTAGGGTGTGCCTTACTTGGGATCCGCTTGGCCGGTTGCGGTCTGTAGCACCAGTTTTCACCTTCTTCTCGGGAGGCAAAGACTTTTCCATGTGTCAGTAATGCCTCCGTGTCCTCCGTGGTCAGAAAAGACTAAACACTGAGGTCACGGAGACGTTCCGTGCACTCCGTGTTAAAGCTTGAAAGGCCCGAGGGCACAGAGAATCTCGTTTTATTTGCGGCCAGCAGTCGCGCCGTCACACTTTTGAGAAACCAGCCCCGCGCGAGTGTGATTTCATCGGGCATAAAGCGTTCTCCCCTCGCTCAGGACTGTCGTGATGAAGGCGTGTGGGACGCTCGCCCAGGCTTTGACCTCTTCCGGTGTCCACACCACCACGTCTTTTGCCGGAAACACGCCAACCAGTGCCCGCAGGTATCGCGCCGCCCGTTTGTAGCGGGGCAAGTCGGACTCCTCGACGATCAAGATGTCCAGATCACTGCCCGGACTCGCTTGCCCCCTGGCTCGCGATCCGAACAGGACAATTCTGAGTGGGGAGCCGACCGCGAGAACCCGGCGGACCACTTCCTGAAGGATCTCATCTGTTACCGGAGGATAGTCTAAGACGCGGTTCATACTTGGGTTCTGGATGCGGCACCAAACGCCGGCATGTCTGCGTCACAGGCCGCGGTGCAGGTCTCCTTTACATTCTGGCTCGCTCCTCTAGCACCTCGAAGAGCCGCCGCGCATGCTCAGATGCGCTGCGAAGCTTCGCAGGATCAAGGAGCGCAAGCAGATCAAATCCGTGACGCGTCTTGTGGTAAGGTCCTTTTTGAGTGTGTTGAGAGGCGTGTTCCAAACCCGCCTCAATGTCCCGCTTCAATATCTCTTCTACATTCACTCGGGCGGGCAGGGAGTTGGTGAGAAAGCCCTGCCCGTAATACCCGCTCAACGCCTCGCGGTCCGCCAAGAACCAAGACTCCATACATTGGACCATAAGGTGTGCTTGTTCCTCCGTAGTTCCTGGCGGTTGGTCCAACTGGTCATCTTCCCTGGCGCTGAGGTACCCCCAACTTGTCACATTGGCGGAAACGGGACCCTCAGAATCAACTAGCAGAATGAGGAACCCTTCTCTGCCCTGGCTTACGTCCCGTTGGAAGTCGTGAAAAGCACACCCCCGTCCACCACAGGCAATGACCTTGGGCCGGTGTAAGGTTGGAACGACCTTTTCGAAAAGCTGACCAAACCCTCGACGACAATCATCCAGAATTTTCCGTTTATCACCGCCGCCTTCGACGTAGACCACAACCTTCACCAGCGGGTTCCTCCAATCTGTCCCTTGTGCCAGAGTTCGCCAAGGGTGTATTGCTCTAGCCAGCTCGAAAGTTCTTGTTGCTTCAGACGCCTCAGCGTCGTCGACCCCGCTTCCTTCTCACAAACGATCACGGCTTCTGGCGTCTCGGTAAGCTCGTCCACAAGAGCGTCGGAGTGCGTGGTCACAATTAGCTGCATGCGTTCCGAAGCTTGGACGAGCAGCTTTGCGAGCGGGCGGATGACATCAGGGTGTAATCCAAGTTCGGGCTCTTCAAGACAGACCAGGGGCGGCGGTGAGGGATGCAAGAGGATTGTCAGCAAAGCCATCCACCTGAGAGTTCCATCAGACAGTC
>Ga0208688_1001307_pt1 | contig 10770 bp, 6 predicted proteins | sample June2015DPH_6_15_FD_184696 | JGI IMG/M metagenome (GOLD analysis project Ga0208688, IMG submission 184696) | Peatland microbial communities from SPRUCE experiment site at the Marcell Experimental Forest, Minnesota, USA - June2015DPH_6_150... | ecosystem: Environmental > Terrestrial > Soil >... | reverse complement strand
AGTGTCCAGGTGGTCGCGGCCCATGGCGATGGGAGCCGAGATTTCACCCTTGCGGACAAGCTCGTTGATTGCTTCTCCCATGCGGGCACGCTCTCCATAGCCGAGCCAACAGATTCTCGCGGGCAATCCCTGGAAAGCGAAACGGCCGCGCGCCAGCCGCAACCAGCGAGTGAGAATCTCGTTCTCCGGGAACAGCTCCAGCGCCAGCTCGTCGGTGCGGTCAATATCCTTGGGGTCACCAGACAGCGCCACCCATCGAAACGGCCCCTGGCCCGTGCAGAAGAGCGGACGGATGTACTCCGGCACAAATCCGGGAATAAGAAACGCTTCCGTGCAACCAGCGTCGAATGCGAAGCGCCGGATGTTGTTGCCGTAGTCAAAGGTCACAGCGCCGGCGCGCTGCAACGCAAGCATCGCGTTCACATGAACAACCATCGTCGCCGTCGAATGGCGCACATACTGCGCGGGATCGCGGCGCCGCAACTCCACAGCCTGATCCAAAGTGAATCCCTGCGGGATGTAGCCGTTGAGGGGATCGTGGGCACTGGTCTGGTCGGTTACCGCATCCACCTGTAGACCACGGCGCACAACCTCGGGCAACACATCGCCGCAGTTACCGACCAGGCCCACAGAAAGCGCGCGGCCTTCGCGGCGAGCCTCTTCGCAAAGATGCAGAGCTTCGTCGAGGTCCCCGGCGACGAGGTCGCAATATCGCGTCGCAACCCGGCGCTCGATCCGGCTTCGGTCGACTTCGACAACCAGCACCACGCCGCCGTTGAGGGTGACGGCAAGCGGCTGAGCACCGCCCATGCCGCCCATGCCACCGGTGACCACAAGTTTGCCCTTGAGCGACCCTCCGAAGTGCCGCTCCGCGAGTGCGGCGAAGGTTTGGAAAGTACCCTGTAGGATGCCCTGCGTGCCGATGTAGATCCAACTCCCAGCCGTCATCTGGCCATACATCATCAGGCCTTTGCGATCGAGCTCGTTGAAGTGCTCCCAAGTGGCCCATTTGCCCACCAGGTTGGAGTTGGCGATGAGAACACGCGGGGCCATTTCGTGCGTAGGAAACACCGCGACCGGCTTGCCTGACTGCACCAGCAGCGTTTCGTCGCCGTCCAGCCGCTCCAGCTCGCGCACGATGGCGCGGTAACACTCCCAGTTGCGCGCTGCTTTGCCAATGCCGCCGTAGACAACGAGATCCGCGGGGCGCTCGGCGTTTTCGGGATCTAGGTTATTCATCAGGCAACGCAGCGCCGCTTCCTGCGGCCATCCCTTGCAGTGCAACTCTGTTCCGCGCGGCGCGCGAATGATGGGAGCTGCAGTCGTTGCCATAGACTCCTCCCGACGAGATACCGCGAAAGCGGCGAAAGGGCGCGTTTCGTCGCAGTCCCGGAGACTGATCCACAGGATACTCCCACGGATAGAATTGTGTTGTGACGGGACTCGGCTCAGCGCACGTAATCGGGCTTGGCGCGGAAGGAAATGGAGAAAAAGCCTCTGATGCCTCTGTGCTGGTTGCCGGATTAAGCCGCGAATCGTATCCTTTTTGCCGTGCCCACTACCTTAATTGAATGTGTACCGAACTTCTCTGAGGGCCGCGATCCTTTGAGGGTCGATGCCATCGTCGAAGCCATGAAGCTGCCTGGCGTCTATCTGCTCGACCGGGAGATGGATGCCGATCACAACCGCTGCGTCATCACGCTCGCCGGTGACCGCGAGGCAATTCAGGAAGCCGCGATTCGCGGCGCCGGCAAAGCCGCCGAATTGATCGACCTTACGCGGCACCAGGGCGCGCATCCGCGACTCGGTGCGGCCGATGTGATTCCTTTCATTCCCATCGAAGGCGTCACCCTCGAGGACTGCGTGGCCATGGCGCGTCATGTTGGAGCGGAAATCTGGAAGCGCTACCAGATTCCGGTCTATCTCTACGAAGCGGCTGCTTCAACGCCCGAGCGCAAGAACCTTGAGAACATCCGCCGCGGCCAGTTTGAAGGGGTCCGCGACGAGATCGCTACCAACCCGGCACGCAAACCCGACTTCGGCGAGGCGTGCCTACATCCGACGGCCGGAGCGACTGTCGTGGGTGCGCGGAAGTTTTTGATCGCTTACAACATCTTTCTGAACACACCGAATGTCGACATCGCCAAGAGCATCGCCAAGGCAGTGCGCTTTTCCTCGGGCGGGATGCCTTTCGTAAAGGCATCGGGTTTTCTCGTACGCGGTCTGGCACAGGTTTCCATGAACCTGACCGATTTTGAACAGACGCCGCTCCATCGCGTGTTTGAGTTTGTGAAGCGCGAAGCTGAGCGCTATGGTGTGTTGCCCATTTCCAGCGAAATTGTGGGCCTGATCCCGAAGCGGGCCATCGAGCAGGCCGCCGAGTGGTTTCTTCAATTGGAGAACTTCGACTCCTCGCTGATCCTTGAGAATCGGCTGGCTGCGATCGTAAGCGGCAAGGTGGCTGTTGGGGGTTTGCGCTCAGGAATCGAGCCGTTCATTGAGCAACTGGCCGCACCCACGGCAGTTCCGGGAGGAGGCAGTGCTGCCGCTGCTAGCGGTGCCATGGCAGCCGGTCTGGCTTGCATGGTTGCATCCATGTCGCGCGGCAAGAAAGCTTATGCGCAATATGAATTCCAGCTCAGCGAGGCGCTCGCGCGGCTCGCCCAGCTGCGCGAGGAGTTAAAATCGGCGATCGACGAGGATGCCGAGGCATACAGCGCGGTCACGAAGGCATATAAGTCGGCAAAGGAGGCTGCGGACGGTCAGCGCCTTATTAATTCTGCGTTGCAGCAGGCAGCAGCAGTGCCACTGAGCGTGGCCGAAAAATCCGCTGAAGTAGAGCGGATCGCCAAGACCTTGAAACCGATTACCAATCCGAACATGGCGTCGGACCTGACGACCGCGATCGCCTTGGCGAGAGCTGCCGTAGCTGGGGCAATCGCCAATGTGGAGATCAATCTCGAGTCGATCAAGTCCGAGTCGGCCGCGAGCGAAGAGTTCGTTGACTTGGCGCGAAGCCGGGCACAAGCGCTGAAGGCCAGTGCTGCATCAGTTCCTGGCTCGTGATTGTTCAGCAGGCTCAATTCCCACCTTGGTGGGACGAGGCCTAGCCCATAGGTTTGCGCAAAGTGAGGGCGGCGAGTCTTTTGGCACTGGCGTGCCACTGAAGTTCGGCAGTCACAGTGGTTCCTGGCTGGTTTACCGCCAGTGGGGGCAAGTGAACGGTTTCTCGGAAGTGCCTCTCAGCGATAGCGTTCAGGCCAATGCACTCATCGAAGACGAGTTGGGACCCGCTCCTCGGATTAGTACCGCGAGACGTTCTATCCGGACAATGGGCGAAAACAGGGTTACTTCCCACTTGGCGACAGTCCGACCGGAACTCAAGACGCACTTCACTTTGCCTCAATGAGCGCGTTGGCCTGTTGGCACGAACTGGGCGCGAAAATACCGCTCCAGCCGGACCGCGACCAAGATCCTCAACTAGCGATTTTCGCGCAGTCCTCTCGCTTGTGTCTCTCAACATCCGAAACCAGAAAGACGACAAAGGAACAGCGGCCCCTGCCACGGCACGTCCTTATTGAAGCGGATAGGCGCCGGACGTCTTTGCCTCAGTTTCGTTCCATCCCAAAAGCGAGCGCACATCTGCGGGGAGCAGATCGCTGGAGGGCGCATTCGCAATAGCGCGCTGCAGCTCAAAGTGCCCGAGATCGGGTCCCTTCAGAATGGAACGGGGCGATGCATCGATCTGAACGCCGTTCTCTTCAAACGCAGGCTCGAGCTTGCGGAACTCCTCAAGCGAAGCAGCCTTTGAGGAGCAATTCTCCCCTGCCGAAGGAGCATCAACAATCAAAGGCACCACTGTGCCGGAGGCCAAGACGAAGGGGGAACGGACGTAAACATTGCCATCGACTTCTTTCGCCTGCGGGTGCTGCAGCTTGCCGCATAGCGACGCTTTTTGAACAAACTCAAGCAGCGGTTCGCGGAACCCCTCTGTGGCCGCCATCAGGTTATGGACAAAGATATGGCCTTCACGCTGTTCCAGGCCCGGACCCGTGGAGGCATGCCAGTCAAAGAGATCACCGGCGGCCACCCGGTCATTGCGCTCAACGGTGACGCGCGCATTCACAAAGGTGTTGTTGTAGACATGCACATCCGCCGAATTCAGAACGTGAAGTCCCGTGCTCGAATTCACTACCACGTTACCGGCAACAGTGGCACCGCGGGAAATCTCGATGAATATGCCGTTCTGCGCGTTTTCAACCCAATTGTCGACGATGACGGCGTCGTGGTTTCCCACGTCAAACCAGACTCCGTTGGAATAAGGCTGTTCGGTAATCAGGTTGTCGCGGAAGGTAACGCGATTCGTCTGATTGAAGATCTTTACCGCTGCCGGATAATAGCCGGTCAGCTGTTTGATGTTGTTCCGGCGGAAGATGTTCTTTTCGATCAATACATCGGAAGAACCGATGACGTAGAGGCCTTCAGTGCTGGTATCGCTGATGAGTGAATTCCGGATGATCAGCCCATCGCCCCGAAAATAGCCGGCCACATGCGAGCAGTAGGTGATGGTTACATTTTCGATCAGTGCGTGGGTGACCTCTTTGCCATAGGTCGCCGGCTCGGAGAGCCCGACGGGTTCATTGGTGGGCTCGTCTGCCGAGGTGAAGTGCTTCTTCCCCTCGATTTCAAGAGCGCGATACGCATATTGCGTAAAGGTGAGGCCGCGAATCACCGGGCCTTTGCCATCGGAGACCTTGCCGTGCGCGGGCCCGCTAGTGCGGACCAAAGCGCTGTCCTGTGCGGTGATCTCGACCAGCCGGTTGGTTGGATCGACGCCAATGTATACATATCCATTTTGGTAATCGACGTAGAAGGAATGGGGATCAAGTTCTCCTTCCCAGCCTTTGGAAGTGAGAAGCTCGCCGTCGATGAAGACCATGTCGTTGTTGAACCGGTGCAGCGGCGTCTTCATTCCCTCGCGGCGTCGTTGCCACCAGGGCAAAGCCACTGCCGGAAAGAGATGCTTCCAGGGAGTTCTCCACACGTTGTTGGGCAACCTCCCATTGCGTTGCCTCCTGCGTACCCTTCAGAACCGGATGTTCATCTTCATACGGCTGCATGGTGATGCCCTGGTTAAGCACCAAGCCGCCCGTTCTGTAGATGCCGCTCCGCAAGATGATCGCATCGCCGGTTACGACGCGCTCTATCGCCGCCTCGAGGCTTGTGGGATGGTCCAGCTCGGTTCCGATGGAATCGCTTTTTCCGTCCGGCGCAACGTAGTACACCGTCTTCGCTTTCGGTACTTCATATCGCTGGTCGATCGGCCCATAGGGTCCACCTGAAGGCTGCGAGTAAACGAATCCGGTAAGTAGAAGGAAGGGCAGTGGGAAACGGAAGAAGAGACTAAGCCGCATTTGAAATCCTTTGCTTGGCGCTTGCTGACGCATTGCCATACGCATCGAGTTTTTTGTAGCGCAACTATTCTAAGACACGGTTCATAGATCTTGCGGTGGCGTTCGTAATAGCGTTGCTCCTGCCGCAAGCCGGGTTTTCCCTGGCTGCGAAGACTCCGGATCTGACTTGAATGTCGAAGTCTATGATCTCAAATGTCGCAAAATCGCCAATGCGCTCATCGACGATGCCCATAGACCCAGTAGCCACCCTGTGCCGAGGTCCGAGTGGCTTACCGGCCAACCGGAGAGCGCCGGGATAAACCGACATGTTGTAGGGGAGGTAGGAGCCCTGCAGGAAAGGAAATAGCGAATCCATCCTGACCCCGAGTCTTGCAGGTGGCATCGTGAGGTGCCATTTGAAGCGTAGACAGGAGCATTGGTGGGCCGGGCAATTGAGCTTCGAAAAGGCGGAAGATCAGGATGCCGACTCCATTCCGGTGTGAGGAAGGCGCCACGGCAACCGCGTTATACGCGAGCGGATTGTCGGTCCTGCGTAGTCTGAGAACCCGTGCACGCTAAGAAACAACATGGACGAGAACCGGGAGATCTCCAGCACGCCTTGCTCGCAGGAGCAAGGCCGGTCCGCGAAGGCCATAAACCGAACTGCGGACGTGCACGTGCTGGAGAAGTCGGACTGTGCCGTAGTACCTGTGAACCAGCCGAACAAGGGGAGGCAACTTCCTGCGGAGGCAGGGGAGGAAAGGGCACAGGCGAGGGAGAACACTGATCAGTCACGCATGCACCTGACACAGAGCGGGGTTCGCATGTCCCAGGGATTGGACGGTGTGCGGAAAGCAGCAAGGGCAAGAAAGCAGGAACGGTTCACATCTTTGCTCCACCATCTGAGCGTCGAACTTCTCCTCGATAGCTTTTACGCGCTTCAGCGTAGAGCCTCGCCGGGAGTCGATGGCGTGTCGTGGCAGGAGTACGAATCCGGACTGGAAGATCGACTCATCGATCTGCACAGCCGGATCCATCGTGGAACGTATCGGGCGAAACCCTCAAGGCGAGTCTATATACCGAAGTCGGATGGACGGCAGCGCCCAATCGGAGTCGCGGCTCTGGAGGACAAAATTGTTCAACAGGCCGTGGTTACGATCCTCAATCAGATATACGAGGTCGACTTCAAGGGCTTCTCCTATGGGTTTCGTCCCGGTCGCAGCCCGCATCAGGCGCTTGACGCTCTGACGGTGGGCATCCAACGGAAGAAGGTGAACTGGATACTCGATGCGGACGTTGTGGGCTTCTTCGATAATTTGAGTCACGAATGGGCCTTAAAGTTCATCGAGCATCGGGTGGCCGATCGAAGGATACTTCGCCTGATCCGGAAATGGTTGAAGGCGGGAGTATCGGAAGACGGCCAGTGGTCGGAGACAGATAAGGGTACGCCGCAGGGATCAGTGGCTTCGCCACTGATCGCAAACGTGTACCTGCATTACCTCTTCGATCTGTGGGCTGATGTCTGGCGCAGGAAAGAGGCTAGGGGGACATGATCATCCTTCGTTATGCCGACGACCTTGTGGTGGGCTTTCAGCACCGGACGGATGCCGAGCGGTTCCTTAAAGAGTTCAAGGATCGGCTGGCAAAGTTCGGTCTGGAATTACATCCGGAAAAGACACGGCTGATCGAATTCGGGCGATACGCAGCTCGAGACCGACAGCAGCGTGGAGAGGGAAAACCAGAAACCTTCACGTTCCTGGGCTTCACCCATTACTGTGGGGAACGCCACAAGAGCGGAACCTTCGCCGTCTGGCGGATCACTGCGAAGAAGCGAATGGTCGCGAAGCTGAAAGCCATCAAGGTCGAGCTTCAACGCCGAAAGCATGATCGCACGACCGACGTTGGCGCATGGCTTGAGAAGGTCGCACAAGGTTACTACCAATACCACGCGGTACCGGGAAACATCGATCAGCTACGCCTCTTCCAGAGGCGGCTGAATCGGTTGTGGCGAAACGTTCTGATTCGCCGCAGCCAGCGCGCCCAGATAGGCTGGGAGCGTTTGATTCCTGTCTTGAACCGTTGGATTCCAGACCCCCGCGTCCTGCACCCCTATCCTGATGCGCGCTTCGCCGCTACTCATCCTTCGTGGAAGCCGTATGCGTAAAGGCGCCTGTACGGTTTTGTGCGGGGGGCGATCAGCGATGACCGTCCCTACCGCGACAGTTGCACCATTTTTTAGTTAGGGAAGGGTAGGCGACCACTCACTCCGAACCCGAAAGAAGTATCTGTGGAGCTCTGCCCTTGCGGAAGATGCGTGTAATCGGAATGATGCGAATACTCGCATCGAGAAAGCGGGCCTGGCGTATGTCAAGCCCGCTTCCCCGGGGGGCACGATGCAGGTGGCGCGGATCCAATGTGGATTTGAGTCGCCCCTGCATCCTGCACGCGCAATTCCGTTGTTGACGTAGACTGGTGGATTGCTCAACCAGTTCCTCAGTTATTCGTTGCCGCTCTGGCGCCGGCTCTGCAAACATCCGTCCGCGGCTGAGAGTGCCAGCGCAGCGCTAAAATGCAAAGGTCCGCACTGCTCAATGTTTACTTCCTTTGCGGCGTTGTAAACCAACCGGTTGGATCCTTCTGCGCGACGTCACATTCACTGGAGAGCTGATATGAGCGATATGTGAAGTAGGATTGGTCAGGCAACGCTGCAGGGCACTTTTCGGAATTGAAGAACTGCACAGAAGGCGTGTGGTAAAGCGCGTATTCCGGAGTCAGAATCCATTGGTCAAGCTGTTTGTTCTTGTCTCCACCGCCAAGGTGCAGGTCCAGAAAGGCAATCATGTACTTGGTCACCACTTCGTGTTCGTCCGCAGAGGAAATCGTCACGGGGTCCAGACCCGTGCTGGCACAGGGCCACGAGGTCTCCCAAGCTGTCAAATAGGCGGACGAAATCCAGCCTAGGTTGAACCAAACCTGGCCAGCATCGCAGTAATCCGTATATGAGTAGTGGTTGGTACCATTGACATCGACGCGATAAGAATCGAGACGGTTGATCGCCGCGTGTGGACGCGCGATCCAATCCCTCATGGCTGCCCCGCCCCCGGGGATGATCATGTCGCCTAAGCTTTCGGAGTTATTGACGGTCTCTCCCATGATCAGGCTAGGAATTGAAATTCTGGCGAGTTCCGTGAAGCGCATCGTTTGCGACGAGCCGTCCAAAGTGATCATGCTCTTTATACGGGCGTCCGGCCATGTCGGCACACACGTATTTGGAGGATAGGGCAGCGTAGCCTGCCCATATACAACTGGCCACAATGCGTCGCAGACTAAGTTGTCGCCACCTGTGAGAGCAAATGTTGCGTATCCGCCGATCGAATGTCCACTTGCGGTGATCCTTTCCGGGTCGACGGTACGAAACAGTAACTCCCCCGGCGTGCCACTCTTGGCGAGCAATTGCGTAATGGCAAAGGAGACATCTCGGGGGCGGTTGAACATTACCGTCCAGATATCATCGTTCAGGCTCCACGGCCACTGCCCATCGGCCCAGTGTTCGAGCACCGCGACGACATAGCCGTGACTGGCCAGACGAGTCCCAATGAAAATATGGCACCAGTAGTCGTCTGTCCATCCGGGGGAAAACATAACCAATGGAAAAGGTCCATCGCGGGAGGGCGTTGGCCCCTCATAGGCGGGATCGTACCCGAGTTTCTGCCAGTCCGTCGAAAATGTCGCTGGAATGTTCTCTGTGCCTGTGTATGGGTCGGTGAGGTATTCCGCTGGAGGTGTCGAAGCATCGATTTCCCGCGGATCGACTGGATACCAAACGCTAAAAAACTCGGGACGATTGTTGGCGTCCTTATCAACCGTCAGATAGCTCGTGTGTCCAACTGCGTAGCGGCCAGGTTGCGCTGGGTCATCATATTGTTGTTGACTTTGCGCCATTGCCGCGCATGGCGAAAGTAGAACGAACCCCGTAATCGATACGAGAATTCGGAATATCGAATTGATGTGCATTGTGTCCCCCTTCTTGATTCGCAGCCAATTTGGTTAGCGGGGGTCATGATCCCCGCTTGCGATGCTCCGTAACCTGCGCCCTTACCGCAGTCTTGGCAATTCATTGGAGGTCATTTCAGAATCAAATGCTTGCGATTGTCTATGTAATTGATATCTAACGGGTTAGATAGTCATACTCGCCTGGAAGTCAACAAGCAGTCATCAAAGATTGGGCCGTGCTAAACTTCCCTTGCAGGGGCCCCAGAGGGGTGAAATTGTGGCCACGCCGGTGAGCACGAATGAAACCTGGCGTTTCGGTGTTTATGAAGTAGATACGCGAAAGGTGGAGTTGCGCCGTGCCGGCACGCCCGTCAAGATGCGCGACCAATCCTTCCTCATTCTGGTTTGTCTTCTCGAACATGCCGGCGAAATCGTCACCCGCGAAGAATTGCGCCGGGTTCTGTGGCCTTCAGACACCTTCGTAGACTTCGAACACAGCCTGAACGTGGCGGTTATGAATCTACGAGACGCCTTGGGCGACTCGACCGATACACCTGTATTCATAGAGACTGTTCCCAAGCGAGGTTATCGATTCATCGCTCCCGTTGTTGCGGAACCAGAAGAGCAGAACGGGCGGGTGAAACACTACGGCAATTCCGTTACGCGTCTGGCCAACGAAACGAGCAGGCCACAGCAGCTTGCTTTCGCCCTGGCCGAAACACCGGCTTCGTTTCGCTGGTGGAGGTGGCTGGTTGTCGTCGCTGTTTTGGCCGGGGGATTGGTCTCGCTGTTCTGGTTTCGGTTACGGCATCAAACAAAGCCACTGACCGGCAGGGACACCATTGTTCTTTCTGATTTCGACAACAAGACCGGCGATGTGGTATTCGACGACACATTAAAGCAGGGGCTCTCGATACAGCTTGAGCAATCGCCCTTTCTCGCTCTGATGTCCTACAGCAGGGTGAATGAGACCTTGAAGCTGATGGGCCGTTCATCCGACGACCGCTTGACGGCGAGCGTCACTCGCGAGATCTGTCTTCGCACCGGCAGCACGGTGATGGTGACGGGCTCGATTGCGGAGCTTGGGAGCCGGTACGTGATTGGCCTGAAGGCAGTGAACTGCAACACGGGCGACGTGCTAGCGGAAGCGCAGGAGCAGGCGGCGGGCAAGGAAGCAGTGCTCAAGGCTCTGGGTAACGCGGCAGTCACTTTGCGGATCAAGCTGGGGGAGTCGCTCAGCTCGGTGGAGAAATACGCCACGCCGCTGGAGGAAGCGACGACGCCATCGCTGGATGCGCTGAAGGCCTACACCCTGGGGGTAAAGACCGCCTATGCGAATGACGCCACTGCCGCGCTGCCCTTCTTCAAACGGGCGGCGGAACTT
>Ga0208688_1001290_pt1 | contig 10864 bp, 8 predicted proteins | sample June2015DPH_6_15_FD_184696 | JGI IMG/M metagenome (GOLD analysis project Ga0208688, IMG submission 184696) | Peatland microbial communities from SPRUCE experiment site at the Marcell Experimental Forest, Minnesota, USA - June2015DPH_6_150... | ecosystem: Environmental > Terrestrial > Soil >... | reverse complement strand
CCTCCCTGCAAGCGCCTGCCATTAGTTCACAGTGTCAGGAATCCTCCCGGTCCGTTCTGTCAGCCATCCGCCCGGTCTGTACCTGCGGGAGGCACCCCCACCCCCCTGTTTTTGCGTATGTACGGGAATAATTGGACTTACGGGAGAATGTCTCGGATGTACGGGAATGATTGGGGTTATGGGAGAAAGATGGTTCAAAGTTGAAAGTTGAAGGTTGAAACTGCGTGGAGGGCCACGGTTCCTGTAGGTGCCTGACTTCAGTCAGGCCGGGCTGGCGGGGCCGAAGCCCCGCATCTGCAAAATTTCCAGGCATCACAGGGTTTCCGTTCGGACAGAAAATTGTCGGCGGGCCGACAATGTTAATTGATGTTGTAGTAAACGCAGGGCTTAGAAAAGTGCGTTTAGAGTTCACAGTCGACAGTGCAGAGTTCGTGTAGAGGCCGCCTTCTGAGGCGGGTCGCTCTTTCCCTGGGAAAACGAGTTCAAGGTTCAAAGTTGAAGGTTCAAAGTTCGGAGCGGAGATCTCCAACCGGTTGGAACCTCCGGGAATGGAGAGACGGAGAAGAGCGTTTGTGAAGATCATTTGGTTGAAGGTACCCCCACCCCCCTGTTTTTGCGTAAGTAGGGGAAACAAAGGAGTTACGGGCCGATTTCGTGTAAGTAGGGGAAACAAAGGACTTACGAGAGCAGTGGCTAGTGGCGAGTGGCTAGTGACGAGCAGCCGAGGTGCGGACAAGGGAGTGGGGCGCGGTGTTTGCGTCCCGGATGTACTTACGGGACGGTCCAAAACGGCACAAGAGCAGAGTCCCCTCAGCATAACAGGGGAAGCATAGCACATTATTTACCATTTGTAAAGTATTATTTATAGGGTACTAGTTTCGAAACTGGTACCCAGTCGGAATGGGAAGCCCCACGACCCAACCACGAGGCTGGAGGCCCACAGCTTAGTTCGCATTTATCGCCTTCGCCAACCGCCCCCCTCATTCAAACCGCTCGTGCCATTCTCTCTCGATCAGGGTTTCAGTCTGCTTTTCGGCATGGATTGCTTTGGAAAGTCTGGTCTTCTCGTTCGCGATGAATTCAACAAGCGCGGGGTCTGCATACCCGTCTAGCTGGTCCAGAAGCTTAGCGTTCGCCCCCACAATCGCAGCATGCGAGCCAACCCACCCTATTGGGCTGAATTGCGCAATAAACTTTTTCAGCACTTCAACACGGTCGGGCGCCTTGTCCAACAGTTTACGTGCGGTGCTTGTCCATTCTGGACGTCCAGCATCCCCGGACGGCTGAAAAGCGGCCACGCCACCCGCGACGGCAGGATAGCGAGTCTCAGGCTGCCGATCGCACCAACTGAGAAGGTCGGCCTCCGGGATCGCATCAAACGCATTTCTTCGCAACTGGCCCACCTCATCAAGAATGCCGACCCCCAGCTTCAGGTCCACTGCATTATCGCCACAGAGTGCCTCAAGAGCTGCGAGGGGTTGCGCACCAAGAAGAGCTTGCAGCAGTTCTTGCTGGTAAAAGGCATATGTTTCGGATTTTGAGACCGCTTCTTTCAAGTTGTGGCAAATCTCGCGCACAGTTGCTGCGCCTTTTTCTCCAACGAGGCAGCACCTAGTGTTATGTTACATAAATAAGTGACACATGAGCTTTGGTATGGTACAAGGGCTCATGTTCACTGCGAAAGAGCCGTTTCGATTGCTTCCAGAGGAGCAGACCCACCTGGAGCAACTGCTTCGATGCACGCGGGTTTCGGCGGGACTGGCCCGTCGCGCTCGGACGATGTTGCTGTTGGCCGACGGCGTGTCGCTGCGTCATATCCAGACGCAGACCGGCATGAGTCCTCGCCGCACGTTGCACTGGAAGAAATGCTGGCGGGAAAAGGGACTTGACGGACTGCTGGATGCGCCGCGTACCGGACGTCCCCGGAAAATGACCAGGGCCAAGGAGGCCGCCATCGTGGCTGCTACCCAAGCGTCTCCGCCGGGACCGATCACGCACTGGTCCACGCGGCGTCTGGCGCGACGTTGGGGCGTAAGCCACGTCACGGTCATGCGGGTCTGGCACAAGGTCGGGCTGCAGCCGCACCGCCTGAAGCACTACATGGCCAGCCCCGATCCTGATTTTGAGGCCAAGGCTAAAGACATTCTTGGTCTGTACCTGCATCCTCCGGAAAAAGCAGCGGTTTTCTGCATCGACGAGAAAACCGCCATTCAAGCGCTGGACCGCACGCAGCCCGCCTTGCCCCTGCGACCGGGACACCCTGCACGACACACCGTCGAGTATGTGCGCCACGGAACGGTCTCGCTGTTCGCAGCCTTGGAGGTGCACAGCGGGAAGATCCTCGGCCGTTGCGCGCCCCGCCACACGAGCCAAGCCTTCGTCGAGTTTTTGGATGAAACGGTGGCCACGCATCGACGCAAAACGATCCATGTGATCCTCGACAACCTCGCGGTTCATAAAACCCCAGCGGTAAAAGCTTGGGCAGCGGCACACCCCAAGGTCCAATTCCACTTCACGCCCACCTACTCCTCCTGGCTGAATCAGGTGGAAATCTGGCTGGGCATGATCACCCGCGACTGCATCCGCCGCGGTATCTTTCACTCGGTCCCGGACTTGAGCCACCAAATCATGAACTACATCCGACTCTACAATCGAACCGCCCAGCCCTTTCGCTGGACGTATTCCAACCCGAAGAAACACATCCGTGTGTCACCTTCTTCGGTAACGCGACACTAGCGATGATTCCCAGTCTGTATTCTGAGCCCACATCCCTCTTCTTGGCGAAGCCGAGCTGGCGCATTAACTCGCATCCAATATCGATAATTTCGGAAGTCGAGCTCTGTCTCCGCCCCTCCTCAGAGGAAAGTCGCATATAGAGAATCTCGATAGCAATATCCAACCCTCCGGGCCGTCCAGAAATTCGTAGTAACAAACTATTGAAATCAGGTCCGGAGATTTGGTGCGTTACTCCGCCGCCCACTAGGCCGTTATAGGTACCGATCCACGCCTTGCCAAGCTCAAGTGAACGCATGAGACGGTCCACGCCTTCCTTTTCGATCCCGACGGAAGTTTCCAGCACGGGATACCACGGCGCGAGTGTCTCATTTTCGAGCGCATCGTCGAGCAAAACGCTAAAAAGTTTTGGGTTTATCGCGTGGAGAGCGTTCAAGAAACCACAGAACACATAAGGCCTTAGCTTGTCAGTAGGCGTGGCCGCCAGATGGGTGACCAGTTGATTCCAAATCGCATGAGGTTCTTCGGTACCCTCGGCCAGACCGCCTCCGAAAATCCACAGCTGTTGGCTTCTTCCACCAATCAATTCTGGCAAGAGCTCTGTGAAGGTGCCTTGGTCAACTGCCACAGCTTTGCCCAGGTCGTGTGCCATCTCCTGCACTTGTGCCATGGTTTTCCCGACGTCACTCGTGCCGTTGTCGACGGAATCAAGGCCAACGTAAATCATATCTTCCGACAGGACCATTGATCGCACCTTCTGAACAAGGTCTCTAGGCCGAAGAAGTACTTCTAGCGATGCAAGTCGGGCTGATTTTTCTGGACTAAATCCTTTGGAATCGTAGAAGGTGATTTGACGGATGGCAACCCAGCCGTCGGTCCAGAAGCACTTTTGGGAAATGGCACGACACACACGTTCCAAGTCATCATGGATTGCCGCAATGGTCCAAAGGCCACGAAACTTCTCGGCGACCATAGTGCGTACTTGCGGAGCCGATGGCTCATCTGAGCAGGCAAGAACCTCGGCGAGAACTAACGTCTGCCCGAACCACTCTCTCACCTCATCTACGGTGCGCGGCCAGTAGCCGTAATCGCGCGAGCGCGCCCCGAATTCAAAATTGTATCCGGGCCCAAAATGCGACGCTTCGAGCATAGCTCTGAGCGCCATCAGTCCGAGGGCGCGGTCCTTGGGATCATGAGAGCGGAAGAGCGATTTAACCAGGGACAGTCGTTGGTCAATAGTTGCGTGAGTACCAGAAAAACGAATCGGAAAGAGAGAAGCGAATGCTTTGGCCGCCTTATTCGCGACTTCATCGATTTCTTGAGCCTCTGCAATTCTCAAAATCAGTGTGATGCAACGCTCGAAAAACGGTGGGTCATAAGCTAACGACCGAAGTAAGTGGACGTAACGCCTGCATTTTGCCACCACTTCGCCGTCTTTCGGTTCAAGTAATACTCGTTCAAGCGCCGACAATACGTCTCCGGGCGCGACAGGTGCGATATAGTTCAGGATCGCGTAACCTAGGTCGTTGAGGTCAGGGACGTCCTGTAGCAGCCCCCCAGGACTCAACCATTTCGTGACGATCAATCGCGCTTCCTTACTGGTATTCAAATATCCGAGTCGTCGGGAGAAGGATCTTAATAGTCGTCCTGGGGCACTGTTGATGAGCTGCGCTTCGATTGTGGCAAGTGGGATATCTTGAAGGGCTGTTGTGGCCAAGCGGTTTGCGATTGCATGGGGTAGAACAGCTCTCCAAATACCGCGCTGCTGAACAAGATCCCGACGCTTTAGTTCTGCGGAGCTCCGGAACATCTCTGTTGCGCTCTTGTCAACCAGAGCGCCGAGCCTGACAAGCTCACCCTGGTCTCCATCGGAAACATCTTCACCGTCGAATGAGTAGACCAACGATAGTGCCTGTGCTGAACGCAGAAGCGACTCGTTCGGCTCGTTCCTCTGGTCAAATAGACGCTTGAACAAATCCTGGTCTGAGATGCTGCCAAGGTTCTCGTTCTTGCCAATCGTCCCTGCAAGGGCCATGGCAACCCGCGCGTTTCCACCCGACAACTCGGCGACAGTCTGCGCATCGACTGGCGAGATTTGGGGAAATCGGTGTCTGACCAACCTGACGACTAGATCAACTGACGACGGTTCCAGTTGAAAGACCTCGGTTCCTTCAGGCAGGTCCTCGCGAATGTCATACTCGACCGTAATCACGCTCACAGGACTTTCGGGAAGTCGGCACAACTCCGCGAGGCGCCGGTGAAGATCTGGCGGGCAGTTATCGACCACGAGAATTGCCCTCGCGCGTGAGGCGATAAGGTCCGAAGCCACGACGGTAGCCGCAGGATCGGGTCCGTCCGCGATATTTGTGTAAGCGGCGAGTGACGGGTCTAGACCCTGTTCGCCAATTCGATCATCGAATAGCGCTTGTACGAGCCGGGTTTTCCCGACCCCCGAAAGTCCTACCAGGCGCACAACCTTGCCTGGACGACGTAGCCGGTCGCGAATACGCTTGATTCCCTCAAGGGGTTGCAACCCAGCCTCTGTTATTTCCGTATCTGTCCGGATGCGAAGCTTGTCGTCGAGTAGATATTCGCCGCTAACACCCTCGGGAGCGTAAGCCCAAGGCCCATAAGAACGCCAGCCCTTGATGGTCTTGCTGATTCTGTCTCTCACCCACAGGATCAGTCCAGTGTGGTCGCGAACCCACGTTGCAATTCGTGTGCGATCGTAGAAGTCCAAGGTGAGAAGGTGAGGGTTGGGAAGATCCTTGATGGCCTCTGCCATCGCATCCCGGCGGCTTTGAAGAGCAATGTCAGACGTAGAACCCGCGGAACTCACAATGATGTAGGCACCAGACCGGTCCGCCAAGTGCCGGATAATCGGCCGAACCACTCCATCGGGACGCATTTCCTCAAGAATCTTCGCGTGGGGCATGTCCGCGCGTTTCACCTGAAATCCAGTCGCCGGGCGTGGCACAAAGCCGTCAATCATCGCGCTATCTGGTAACGCTACGTGAACATCCAAGCCCCCGTCTGTCGCATTTTGATTTCCTCCCCAGGTTACGAATGAGGCGGAGAATCCTCTGCTTCTCGCTTCGGATTCACAAAGTAGCCCTACGAGGGCGCGAAGGTCTTCGTCATTCAAGAGTGCGATATCATCAGAAGTGATCTCAAACATTGTCGTTCACGGCTGACGTATTCGTTCGCCTCAGCATTCATAGTACACGTCTGGCGGGTAGCCAGCAGGTCGGGATTTTGGAAGCACTCGGGTACCGCACCTACGGCGCTGGGCATGGTTGAGGACCGTACACCCAGAGCTTACCCTTCGGCTTCGCTCCCTTCGAGGCTCAGGGCAAGCAGGGCAGGCGCACTGGGCTAACATCTGTCGCGTCCTCCAGAAGACGGCGGACGCAAACGGCGTGCCTCCAGCGCTGAGGAGAAAGAGGGATCCCTCGACCCCGGCGAAGCGCACGGGGCGCACAAATTGCGCTCCGCGACCCGACGCGCCAGAGTGCAGCGCGGGATCAATGTGTTCGGCTGTGGTTTCCGGTTCGTTCATGGTTTGCCGGCGGGGAAGCCATTCGGAGCGCCAATCGGGAGATTGGCGTTCCCGGGGTAGGCACTGCTCCAAGGCCAAGTCTCACGCGGGAGAACTAGCCCCGCCTTCACTGGATCAGGCTCCCTTCGTGTCTCAGGGCAAGCAGGGCAGACGGGCAAGGTGGGCAAACGAGTGGCGAGGATGTGCCGCACCTACGGCGCTGGGCATGGTTGTGCACCGGGCAGCCAGAGCTTACCCTTCGACTTCGCTCAGGGCAGGCGGAGAGGCCGTCTCTACCGGTTGAAATCGCCGGGGGGAGAAAGGATTTGAGGAATTTATGTTTTGGGGGCGGATTTATGTCGGACATGAATGTCCGACCCCCTAAGGAGGAAGAGAGATCCCTCGACTGCGCGACCCGACGCGCCAGACTGCGGCGCGAAAGAGAAGATCGGGTCGCTCCGCTCCCTCCTGCGGCGGGCAGGCGGGATGACGGCGGGGAGAAACCCAAGACCCACCCTCACAAAACGAGGATGGGGCACCCGCGCGGGCACGATGTATCGTGCCCCTACGAGCGGGAAAACAGGCGCGATGACGGAGGGGAGGAGATCGGCCCGCCTCAGAAGGCGGCCCCTACAAAAACGAGCAGGGAGGCGCCGGTGCCAGCGCGGGGTAAATGTGCTCGGCTGTGGTTTCCGCTTCGTTCATGGTTTGCCGTTGGGAACGCCAATCTCCCGATTGGCGGTTCAAAGATCACTAAAGGCGCCATTCAGGAGAATGGGGTTCCCGGGATTGGGGCCGGCGCTCAGGCGGGGATGGACTTTTCGAGGCGGCGGGCGAGCTTGTGGTGCTCATCGCGGAGTTCAGCGGGGAGGCGGGGGCCGAATTTGGCGAAGAATTCGCGGCTGTCGGCGAGGTCGATCTCCCAATCATCCGCGTTCACGCGGAACAGTTCATTCAACGTTTCCCGTGGGATCCTCAATCCATCCAGCGTCAGAGCGGACTTTTTCGGGACATAGCCAATCTCGGTTTCGCGCGCTTCGCCGTGTCCCTCGACGCGCTCCAGAATCCACTTCAGCACGCGCACATTTTCTCCAAAGCCGGGCCACAGGAATTTGCCGTCGGCGCCCCTGCGGAACCAGTTCACATGGAAAATCTTGGGCGGCTTGGGGATGCGTTTTCCCATCTCCAGCCAGTGGCGGAAATAATCGGCCATGTTGTAGCCGCAGAAGGGCAGCATCGCCATGGGGTCGCGCCGCGAGATGCCCACATCGCCGGTGGCGGCCGCGGTGGTTTCCGAAGCCATCGTGGCGCCCACGAAGACGCCATGCTGCCAGTCGAAGGACTCATACACCAGGGGAGCCAGGCGAGCCCGCCGCCCGCCAAAAATGATCGCCGAGATGGGCACGCCCTCCGGCGCCTCCCACTGCGGAGAAATACAGGGGGACTGCTGCGCGGGCACGGTATAGCGCGCGTTGGGATGGGCCGCGGGTCCCTTCGAGAGGTCCCACTTCTCGCCGCGCCACGTCACCAGTCCTTCCGGCGGACCGCCGCCGATGCCTTCCCACCACGGCTCATCTTCCGCAGTCACGCCGACATTGGTGAAAATGGTGTTGCGGCTCAGCGCCCGCATCACGTTGGGATTCGTATTCATCCCCGTGCCCGGGGCCACGCCGAAGAACCCCGCTTCCGGATTGATGGCGTGCAGATAGCCGTCCGGCCCGATCCGCATCCACGCGATGTCGTCGCCGACTGTCCACACCTTGTAGCCCTGGTCTTCCAGCGCAGAGACCATCATTGCGAGGTTCGTCTTTCCGCAAGCGCTGGGGAATGCCGCGGCCATGTAGGTGACTTTTCCGCCGGGCGATTCGAGTCCGAGGATGAGCATGTGTTCGGCCATCCAGCCCTGTTGTCGCGCCAGGTAGCTGGCGATGCGCAGCGCAAAACACTTTTTGCCCAGCAACGCGTTGCCGCCATAGCCCGAACCGACGCTCCAGATCAGCCGCTCTTCGGGAAAGTGCGCGATGTAGCGGCGCAGCGGGTCCAGATCGCCCAGCGAGTGCAGTCCCGGCACAAAATCGGCCGAATTTCCCAAGCGGTCGGTGGCCACTTTCCCGATGCGCGCCATGATGCGCATGTTGGCCACAACGTAGGGGCTGTCCGTTACTTCCACGCCCACCTTGCTGATCGGCGAGTTCGCGGGGCCCATGATGTAAGGCACCACGTACATGGTGCGCCCGCGCATGGCCCCATCAAGCAACGCTCCTACCTTGATTTTGGCCGCGCCGGGCTCCATCCAGTTGTTCGTCGGGCCGACATCGTCCTTGTCGGGAGTGCAGATGAACGTGAGGTGCTCCGTGCGGGCCACGTCGCTGGGGCTGCTGCGGTGCAGATAGCAATTGGGATAGGTTTTTTCGTTGAGCCGGAAGGCATCCGCATGCTTCAACATTTCGTGCAGGATGACGTTGTTTTCCGCTTCGGAGCCGTCGCAGAAAACGACTTTATCCGGCTTGGTCAACCGGGCGGCTTGGTCAACCCAGGCTTCCATTGGCGTTCCCACGTTCAACCCCCGGAATTTAAAGTGCGGTGCATCCAAGAGCAAAGCGATGCGCCCAAACCAACTGGTCTCCGACACCAGGAGGGGCATCCCAAAGAGGCAGGATGGTGCAAGTCCGTCTCGTGTCCGGACAGTGTATGTTAGCCCTGAGCCCTGCGCAAGTTCAGGCTGGCCTTATGACCATCTACGCCTTTACTTATGCGGCCATTTCACGCACGGTTGAGGTTGCTGGTGCAACGGGGATGGCCGGCGGCGCGGGACTCCGTGCGCGCGATGATATGATTTCGCCATGTACGCGCAAAAATTTCAGGTGGATGTTCTGATTCGCGGAGAACGCCAGCCCTGCCCGCTGGAGTGGCTGGATCAATTCTGCATGCGCAACTTCACCAATTCGCCCGATTTCGACGATACTCTGCCGGTCGCCGACGGCCGCCTGGAAGCGAGTCTCCGTCTTACGCCTGAGCGCTTTGCCGAGGGCCTCAGCGCCTGGCTCAACCAGCGCGGCAAAGGCGAAGGCCAGCCGGTGGTGGTGGAAGTCACTCGCGCGTGAGCGGCGATGTAGCGGCCACTTTTCGAGGAAGCTCCCGCGTATGATTTTTCTTTGTTGGTGGAAATTGCCGGGAAGGAAATTGTCGGAGCACTATTTCGCTGGCTACCGCCCTGTCACGATGCGCTTGCCCTCAATCGCCGCGCGAATGGCGGGCAAAGCTCGCAACGCTGCTTCTTCCCCCGCGCACACCAATTCCATCGTTTTGGTGAAGTTATCCCAGGCATAGGGCGAGACGTCCGGTTCGATGATCACGTCCGCGTGCTGCCGCCACTCCAGGTCCGCGTGCTTCTGAATGATGGTGAACGACCGGCTGAGCACGTCCGTGAAGGTGCGAGGGCTTTCGATCGTTTTGGATTCCAGGTAAACGGCGATCACGAGCTCTGCCCCCAGAAGCAGTACCCCTTCGATGGGCACGAGGGCGGTCAGGAAGCCGTCCACCAGCGTGCGGCCCTCATGTTGGATGGGCACAAACAAACCGGGGTAGGCGCAGGAAGCACGCAAGGCAGGGGCGATGGGCCCGCTGTGGTAATAGACCGCCAAGCCTTCATTGATGTCGGTTGCGGCGATGGCCAGGGGCTTCTGCAGATCTTCAAAGTTTTTCAGCGGCGTCAACCGTGAAAGATATTGTTCCAAGCGGTGATTCGTGGCCAGGCCCAGCCAGGAAGGCGTCCACCTGCCGAAATCGCTGAATTTTGTATCCAGGGCCAGTTCTTCCATGGTCTCGAGCGGCGTGCCAGCGCAATACCCTGTGGCAATCAGCGCGCCCACACTGGTGCCGGAAACGACGTCGATGGGAATGGCCGCCTCGCGAAAAACGCGCAGCACGCCGATGTGCGCGATGCCGCGCGCAAATCCGCCCGCCAGCGCCAGACCCACGCGCGGACGCCGCGTCCCCGGCGGGGTGCCTCCGTAGGCAAACGAGCGAAAAACCTCTTTCGCAAGCGCGCGGAAGCTTGCGGATTCCCCGGTCTTTGCTTTACCCATACGCCTGCCATTTTAAATCGCCCGGGCCTTACCAAACAGGTGTTTGACCGGCGCATGCCGGTTTTGTAACCTGTCTTACCGTACCAATCACGTTCCACAAGGCTTGCGTATGACTCACCAAATTCAGAAAGCCGCTGTTCTCGGCGCCGGCACCATGGGCGCGCGCATCGCCGCGCATTTTGCCAACGCCGGACTCCCCTGTATTCTCCTCGACATCGTTCCGAAAGATGCCGCTCCTGTCAATCGCAACAGAATTGTGTTTGCCGGCCTGGAAGCCGCGAAGAAATCACGCCCGGCCGCTTTTTTCACACCGGCGCTGGCCTCCAGAATTACTGTCGGCAATTTTGAGGACGATCTGCCGCGCATTGCCGAAGCGGACTGGATCATTGAAGTGGTAGCGGAGAATCTGGAGATCAAGCGCAGCCTGCTGGCCAAGGTTGCGCAATACCGCAAGCCCGGCGCCATCGTCACCACCAATACCTCCGGCCTTCCCGTTCATCTCATC
>Ga0208688_1001275_pt1 | contig 10926 bp, 12 predicted proteins | sample June2015DPH_6_15_FD_184696 | JGI IMG/M metagenome (GOLD analysis project Ga0208688, IMG submission 184696) | Peatland microbial communities from SPRUCE experiment site at the Marcell Experimental Forest, Minnesota, USA - June2015DPH_6_150... | ecosystem: Environmental > Terrestrial > Soil >... | reverse complement strand
TTGAACTCGATACCGTTAAGCGTCGCCGCTGGCGCAACATCTTCCTTGGGAACCAGTTCTGGTAAGGCAGCCCTCCAGGCCGGACTTTCCAGGGCATCTCCTGCGGATAGAGCGAACGTCAGGACCAGAAGCAACAGTGGTGAGACTCGCCCGGCCAAGGTCAGGCCGGTGAGCATAATCGCAGTTACACACATCCAAATCTCAGCCAGTAAAATCAGCTTTCTGCGATCGACGATGTCTCCTAGTGCGCCGGCCGGAAGCGCGAAGATGAAGAACGGTAGAGCGGATGCCGTCTGAATCAGGGCAATGTAGAAAGGTCCCGCGTTGAGAGACACCATCATCCACACAGCGCCCACGCTCTGCATAAAGGTGCCAACGTCTGAGACGGCGTCTGCGATCAGCAGATTCCGGAACGTTGTCGTTCTTAACGGATTCAAAAGGCGCGATGGATTCACTGATCTGGACACAGTACATCCCTGGAAACTCAGAATGTGCTTTCGATTATGGCATTCCTGTCTCCCGGCTCGCCGGCACGTTGCCTCAAAGCCAAATCGCTCTTGGGGAACAAGGTCCGTCAGACCAAAGTCGTCGCGGGTCGAAGCCATGCGCGAAACGCGATTGGTAATTCCTGATGCTGGAGACGAAACAGTTCAACGACTACGTTGAGTTTTCGTCGTCGGGGACAAGCGTGCAGCAGGTAAGGTCTTGTACCTACGACGCGGACGCTAAGTGTGACTCCGCGCATCACGAGGATTGTGGAATTTCCGGGAAGCCACGCCACTGATACTGGATCTTCTTTGAAAGAAGTGGCAGCGTTCGGCTTGACTCATGTTCATCCATTCGGACGTCGCGGAGATATGTTCGGTGCTGCGTTCAACTACAGCGAGCCGAGCGCTGGCAAACACCATGAAAGCGTATTCGAGTCGTTCTATCGTCCGCGTCTGACGCAAAGCATGGACCTCGGCCCGGATATAGAAGTGTCCATCCATCCTACCTACGCTGCGAGGCCTTATAGCACCACTCTCCTCGGTGCTAGGACGCGGATCATCTTCTGAGGAACGAACACGCGTCTGCCCAATGAGGCCTCCGCGAACAGTTGATCCATCACTTCGATCGAGGTCCCGTCCCTGCGACCGGCAGATGCCAACCGTGGAATATGGCCATGACTCTGAGCCAGAAGCATAGAAGTGCGCCTGCAGTCATGAACGCAAATGACGGGTAGTGCAGCACATGTCCGATCACCACCACGAAGCCCGCAGCAAGCGCGGCGACGGCGTAAAGATCAGCCCGGAGCACCGTAGGAGTCTCATTCACCAGAACATCACGCAGCATTCCGCCGCCAATACCAGTCAACATCCCCATAATTGCAGCCATTACGGGATTGAGTCCGGCGACCAGCGCTTTTTGCGTACCCGTGACGGCGAACAGAGCCAGTCCCGCGCCATCGAATAAGAGCACGGGTCTGCGCTGCACGTCGATCTTCGGGTACCACAAGAACATCACCAAACCGGCCAGGACAGAGACTGCCAAATAACGCCAGTCGCGGATGGCTGCTGGGGGAGCGGCGCCGATCAGCAGGTCGCGTGTAATTCCGCCTGCATTTCCCGTTGCGAAGGCAAGCACCATCAAGCCGAACAAATCCAGCTTGCTCTTGACACCGGCTGCTGCACCGCTAAGTGCGAAGACGAACGTACCCAGCAGGTCGAGCACAACCAGAAAAGGGCCGGCCCAAAGTCGTCCTTCAATGAGGAGGTCGTTCATAACGCCAACCATGCATGAGCCGCGACCACCAAGGCCTTCACGCCTGTCTCCAGAGTTGGATGGATGACCGGTGCAAAGCGCGGATTGTGATTGGTCGGGAGCGAACTGATCGTCCCGTCTTTCTTGGCCTTGGCATATACCTCAGGATCGTCGCCTCCAAAGAACCAGTACACCGCTGGAACGTGCCACTCCGCACCAAAGCATCCGAAGTCCTCGCTCGCCATAGTGGGCTTCGTTTGTTCTACTGAGCCGTCAGGGAAGTTTTGCCGGAATGCTTCAACAACCTTCTCTGTTGTATCGGGATCGTTCGTTACCGATGAATATCGGTCCAGCGGTACGATCTCCGGCGGCTTCGGCGCGCCTGCCGCCGTTGCCTCTGCGTTCACGATCCGTTCAATGGCTGCAAGCACATGTTTGCGGACCCCCTCATCGAAGGTACGCACATTCAACTTGATGATTGCTTCGTCAGGAATGACGTTCTCTTTTGTGCCCGCTTGCAGGACCCCAACTGTCACCACGGCGGAATCCGTAGGCGCGACTTCCCGGGAAACGATCGTTTGTAGCCTAATCACGGTCGAGGCAGCCATGACGACGGGATCGATGCTGGCCTCGGGCATCGAGCCATGAGCGCCACGCCCGAACATTCGAATTTGCAGGCTGTCGGCAGAGGAAGTAACAACACCCTTCCGCCAATCGAGGTGCCCGGAAGGCAAGCTCATCACATGCTGGCCAAGCACGACATCGGGCTTCGGGAATCGCTCAAACAGCCCGTCGTCAATCATTGCCTGCGCGCCCTGCGCCGTCTCTTCCCCTGGTTGAAAGACTGCCATGAGCGTTCCGTGCCAGCTATCGCGGCTCTTGGCAAACAGCGAGGCGGCCCCTATCAGGCAGGCCACGTGCATGTCGTGCCCGCAGGAGTGCGCCACGGGCGTGGTTTTCCCATCTGGGCCTGTCGTTGTAACTGTACTGGCGTAGGAAAGTCCGGTCCCTTCCTTGATGGGCAACGCATCCATATCAGCGCGCAGCATTACGGTGGGACCATCTCCATTGCGCAAGATACCAACGACCCCCGTCTTGCCGATACCCGCGGTGATCTCAAAACCGTTGGCCTCGAGATGATTCGCCGCGATTCCAGCCGTTCGCGCCTCCTGCATCGACAACTCGGGGTGAGCGTGTATGTCTTTGTAAAGTGCTTCCAGTTGCGGAAGTATCCCGTCGAGACTTACAAGGATCTCGGTTGGCTGTTTTCCCGACGTCATGTGCGACTCCTTTGCGGCGATGCCGCATTTTCTCGGGGGCTACTTGGAATTGGAGAATGAGTTATCTTCGTACTCGCATGTCGGGACGGTGCAGGCAATCACATCCCATAACCCGAGCTTGCACCACGACACCGAGTCGATACTCCTGATTATGGAACATCGAGGGTCGGAATTTGCAAATACCTCAAGACAATGTTGAAAAAGAATGGTGGACTGATTCGGATTGTGCGGTTCTCCGGAGTGGTAGGCCGCCACGCCTTTCTGCTGTGCAATTCAATACCCGGCTGTCATTGATGGCCTCAGTGGCAAGCAGAATTGTTTGCGCTTGGAATCGCAAGAAATGTGATGCTGGCCGGCGTGAATATGAGATTTCCTGCAGCTGTCGGCGTTCCCGTCAGCTGCGGCAGGGCGTCGTCTGCGCCCAGGCTGAGTTCGTTCCCGTTCAACTGAACCTGTTTGCTCAACAAACTTCCCGCCGTGATGGTATAGCGTTCCGCGGCCAAGGGAACGTCAATCGACTGCGGTGCGGTGCGGTTCGCATTGATCACGAGAACTGTCACTCCGCCCGGCTTTTCTCGCAGACAATGGGCGTAGACATGCAGTCCTGCTGCAGAAAAGGCGCCAGGATTGAGCACTGTTGTTCCCATGAGTTTCCGCCACAGAAGCGCTCCCCAATAATCGGGTCGCGGTGCCAGCGTGTTCTCATCGAGCAAGCCGTAATCGCTTGCGTCAAGGGTGTTGTGCATCACCACCTGAACACCGCGCTGGGCCATGATTCCGAGCTGGTTCAGATAGCGAAAGGTGTCAAGAAAAGTGGACGCCCAGGGATTACCCCCGCACGCTGCATCCGCTGTCTCAGTGTTCCAGAGCGGCTTGCCCGGCTCAAAGCGGTCGCGGAGATTCGCATAGAAGGCTTCGACGGTGTCTGTTCGCGTGGTTAAGTCATTCGCGCCAAGGCTCGCACATCGGTTAGAGACCGCTCCATAAAAATGATAGGAGAAGGCATCGAAGACGGGACCGGCAGCTTTGAGCAGATCTTCCGACCTCAGCATACCCCCAGGCAGCACCATGGTGCCTCCCTCGCCCACTGAACCTGGGCCGAGGATCACCAGGTTCGGAGCGGTCTTCTTGACGAACGGTCGAAAGACAGAAAGATCGCGCCCATAGGCAGCGGCGTCATAACCTTTCGGTGCGCCCCCCATCGACGCGGCTGTCGGCTCGTTCATGAATTCCGCCGCGGCGATATCGCCGCCGATCGATCGCGTGTACGCAAGGACCTTAATTGCCTCTCGCGGCGTCCACACGCCGGCACTATCGCGCGTGCCCACACCGGTTGCAAACGATGTCACGACTTTTGCATTCACCGCACTGGCAAAGTCGATGACGCCCTTCCATTGCTGCCGCGTAAGCACGCCGTTGAAACCCTTTGGAGGCGATTTGGGCGCCGGGCCGTTCGCATCGTAGAAGTAGGTGGTGTTCGCCCACGTTCCACTCACGCGCACGTACGCCGGCCCCAGGGCGGCCGCCAATTTGCGTCGCTGGAGATTGGTCAGATCGATAGGCGGACGGTACTGAAACATGTCGGGATTCATCCCTGCAGGCACGTTCGAGCTTGGCTGAACCAGTTTGACTCCAGCATTTGATGGGTTGCCATAAGGCTTCCAGAAATTCCCGCCAGTCACTTCGAGCATTTCAATGTTGTAGGACTGGAAGCGCTCATCAACAGTGCCGACGCGAGCCATTGTTGCAGGTGCGAGAGAGGGCGATGGCGTACCACTCTGCGCCTTTGAACACGCCGTCACTCCAAGCACTGCCAGTGCTGTGATCACCAGAGATTCGCCGCTTTTGCGTCTTGACATGTCCCACCTGCCTCTCGTGTCACATCTGCTTCGCAGCGATCATACTCTTTGGCAATTACGAATGGCACGTGCGGATTGGGTCTTTCCCATAGCACCTCATCCGAACCTGTCCTCATTGACGTATCCCCGGCTGCCTAAAAACACGAGGTCGTGCGTTGCCCTAATCAGAAAGAACGAGTTTCAATGTGGGATACATGTAAAGCGGTCGGCAGTATCTATTTCAGAACAAACTTAAGAAACACAATGGCAAGTAAGGGCATCACGGCCATCGCGATCAGAACGATGATGAGGTATTTGCGGAACCCGCCGGATTTCTCACCGCCGCTGTTTAGTTCGTCCATAGATTCATCCACAATTGCTCGTGAGTTGAGTCGATTCGCAATCTCCTCGCGGCTTGCGGTTTACAGTGGGGTGTTGAACATCACGAGTCACAAGAGTGACGGGCGGCTGAAGAGGAGAAGCGGAACCTCCGGGCGGTCCACGATTTGCGAGCATACTCTCGCACGGAAGCCGCGTGGTGCTCGTCACTACAGGACTTCCAACCCTTACATAACGCCAATCTGTTTCAGCAATCCGACTAAATCGTAGAAGAGCTTTTCTTCCACGATCTCGCCGTTCTTCCAATGCGCCACTGTACAAAATTCAATATGAAATCTCTTGTTCGTCGGCGCGATCATCTTGCCATCGGCCCCCTTCATCGGACCGGTCATCGTGCCCGTAAAATCTGCGACGGTGCATGTCCAGTCGTCCTGAGAAATCTCGACCTTATAGGGATGATTGATCAGATGGTTATCGGGAAATGTCTTGAAAAACTCGACCGACTCCGCCTTATGATTGTGGCGCCCCCGGGTCGGTTTTGCCTGACCGGGCCAAAACACAACGGTGTCCGCGGTATGCCGTTTTTCAAACGTCTCCCAGTCCTGTGCGTTCCACGAGTCGTCGAGTGTCCGCATGAGCTCAATATTGCTCAACCTGTTCGTTTCTGGCATGTGACCCTCCACAAGCAACGCAGATCGCGCTCACTATAGCGTATGACGAGCGGTTCCCGTTCTATGTCCTCGGACAACTATTGGCAGCCGCTACCATGCCGCTGTCATATTTCGTGCGCGGATGCTGCAACGCAAATATACGCTCTCATCGGGACGCAAGGAAGCCAGACGAACTCATTGGCCCCACCCGTGGCTAACCTCCGCTTCACCAACCGAGGGCAATTCTGGAGGAGACGAAGCTGTTAGAGTAGAAAAATTCTGCAAACGGCAAGTCTGCCAATTTCAAATGGTCTCAACCAAGCGGTTCACCCCATTCGACTGTGCCCGTTTTTGTGCCCGCTCTGCCTCAAAATCGGTCATGATTTGGCGTGTACGGATAGTAAAAGGCACAGAGCAGGGAACAGGTAAACTGAATAGACGATAGGACCTTATAGCAACCGGTAGCAGCAGGAGCGAGAGCGAAGCGCAGGCTGTTCACCGAAGGGTTGTAGGTTCGAGTCCTACCTGAGGAGCCAATCTTTTCCCCGCATAAACACTGCACTGTATTGACTTCCCCTCTGAACTGTACCTAAAATTGTCCTAAACCTGCTCTGAGGGTTCACCAGAACTCAACATTCGGCAGGGGAGGACAGACCCCATGACATTCACTGTCTGGCGGCGTCACAACCGGGACGTTTGCGACAGCACCAACCGATATGAACCTAGGTGTCGCTGCCCCTTGCACGTTCAATTCGTCTGGAAGGGTGCCCCTGGCGTATTTGAGGGCAAGAAGCTCCACTACCAGAACAAGTGGTCTTTGGAGACCCGTAGCTGGTCTGAAGCGCAGTCCAGAGTAAAGGGCTTGGAGAAGCGCCTGAAGGACTTTGCCGAGGGCAAAGTGGTGCCCAAAGGCATGACCGTCGAAGCAACATTGCAGGAGTGGTACAAGTTCCGTGACCAAGACGGATTGGACAACATCAAGGCGAAACAGATGGGCAGCAAGCTCGTGGAGTGGTGCGAGAAGAACAACATTCTGCTCCTTACCGCTTTCACCACCGACAAGGCCATAAAGTGGCGTCTGACACTGCCGCACCGTAGCGGCGACAGCGGCAGCTTGAGCGTTCACTGGTCTGTAATTAGTGGGTTCTTTTCGTGGGCTGCGGGAATGGGCTACATCGACAAAACTCCAATCCCGAACCCCAAGACGAATCCACAGTTTCGCATCCGATTCAAGAAGGCGGAAGTTAAGCCGCCAAGCAAAAAGCAAGTCGAGAAAATTCTGGCGACCACCACTGGGCAAACTCGACTCTTGTGCCAATTAATGCGTGAGACGGCGATGGCGCTGGTCGATGCCATGAAGTACGCCATGTCGCAGGAGGACGCTGAGAAATACAAGCTATCGAAACCGGAGCGGCGTCCCGTGATTCAGGGCAATCTCATTCGTGGCAACCGCACCAAGACCAATGAACGTTACCGGGTACGTATGAGTGAAACATTAGCGAAGCAGCTTGAGGCTCTGGGCGAACCTGCGTTCCCCGGCACATTATCGCAGTGGCGTGAGCGGGTCAACAAGGCCATCAGAGATGCTGGCGTCAAGACTACACCGCATGGCTTCAGGCATTTCAGAATCACTGAGTGGCTTTCGACTGGTGTGTCTGTTGATGACGTAGCCGTCATGGTGGGCACGTCGCCCAGCGAAATCCGCAAGACATACCGTCACTGGATTAAGGAAGCTGAGGACCGTTTGGACGATGTGCAGCGTGAGGCATGGTTGAAGATGGGACTGGACGAAAACGGCAATGAGGCCATCGTCCACTAAACACATTGCATATAGGAAGGTATCGCTGCGAGTCTCTTTCGTTCCACACGATCTCTATGCGCTTCAGGAAGCGATCCGAGGTCATCGTGCCATTAACTTCGCATCAAGGGCTTTTTGCGCGCCAGGGGGGAGATTCCGCAATCCTCGCTGATTGCGTCCATCGCAGAAGTGCAGTCTCGGGAGCCACCTCCGACGCCCATTACTATATCGCAACGCATAAAGTTCCGCTAAAATGCGAATTTCGTGTGTCATAATATAGCCGTGAAACGCGATATATCCCCTCCGCCTGCCTCCCGTGCGCGCCTCGCTTCCGTGCTCCGCGCAGCCAAGGAAGTTGTGTCTGTCGATGTCGCATCAGCCTCCCTCCGAATCGATCGGCGCGAAGCGGCAAAGCTTCTATCACGCTGGCAGGGGCAGGGCTGGCTCCGAAGGATCGGTCGTGGGCTCTATGTTCCTGTGCCCTTGGATCTTGCCGCAAGCGAACAGGTTGTCACTGATCCCTGGGTCCTAGTTCCCACACTCTTTGGTCAATGCTACATCGGCGGCTGGACAGCCGCTCACCACTGGGAACTCACCGAGCAGCTCTTCAATGAGACCTTCGTCTTTACCACGCGCCGCGTCACTGAAAAACACGTAGTTGCGCAGGGTGCTGGATTCTTACTGCACAGCGTAAATCCCAAACGCCTGTTTGGATTGAAAACTCTGTGGCGTGGCTCTACCAAAGTTGCAATCTCGGACCCTGCGCGCACCTTGGTCGATATGATCGCGGCGCCCGAAGTGGGGGGTGGAATCGATCACGTGGAGGAGTGTCTGGGAACGTACTTAAGAGGCAAAACAGCGGATCAAGACCTGCTCATTCGTCATGCAGAGGAGTTCGGCAACGGTGCCGTGTTCAAGCGACTTGGATTCCTTGCCGATGCGCGACTTGGTGACAAGCGACTCGCGGACGAATGCCGCGCGAGGCTCACGCACGGCTACGCCAAGCTCGATCCATCCCTTCGCACTAAAAAATTGATCACCGCCTGGCGCCTCTGGGTGCCGGAGACCTGGAAAGCCCGAGCGGCATGATCGATAAGCGCGAAATCCTCGAAGCCACGTCGTCGTTTTCGCTCGGGTTGCCCAGCGTTGTCGAAAAGGACTACGTCCTGGGCTGGATACTCGCCGGCATCAACGCCCATGAGGAACTCGCGGAAAGCTGGGTCTTCAAAGGCGGCACTTGCCTGAAGAAATGCTATTTTGAGACCTACCGCTTCTCCGAGGATCTGGATTTCACCTTACGCGATGAAATCCACCTCGATGAGGACTTTCTGCGTCCTGTCTTCGAGGAAGTTGTAGCCTGGGTTGCAGAGCAATCCGGTCTGAACATTCCCTCCGACCAGCTTGACTTCGACATTTACGACAATCCGCGCGGCGAGCCAAATTGCCAGGCAAAGATCGGATACCGCGGGCCAGTCTCGCCGACTTCGGGCGGCTGGCCGAAGATCAAACTCGACCTCACAGCCGATGAGAGACTGGTGCTCCCGCCTGTACGACGCGAGGTGTTTCATCCTTACAGTGACAGGCCAGAAGGAGGAATCTGGGCAAACTGTTACGCTTATGAGGAGGCGTTCGGCGAAAAACTCCGAGCGCTTGGAGAGAGGACTCGGCCCCGAGATCTGTACGATGTTGTCAATCTCTACAGGCACACCGATAGCCGGCCAACCGCTACGGTGCTTCTGGATGTGCTCCGTCAGAAGTGCGAACACAAGACCATCCCAGTCCCGACCTTCGCATCGCTCGTGCCTCATCGTCAGGCGCTTGATGCGATGTGGTCGGACATGCTTTCGCATCAGCTCCCAGTACTTCCTCCGCTCAATGATTTCTGGGATGCGCTTCCGGAAATCTTCACGTGGTTGGCTAGCGGCACTCAGGCCCCGCAGCGCGCGTTCATCCAGCGTGGTATCGGTGAAACGCCGGTGTACACGCGCACGCTGCCGATGCGTATTCCTCTGCCCTCACGCTCGAATCTGGAGATCATCCGCTTCGCGGCGGCGAATCATTTGTGTGTCGATCTCGCTTATGACAATGGTATCCGGCGCATAGAGCCATATTCACTGAGGGAAACAGCAGAGGGGAATTACGTGCTTGGTGTGATACGAAGTGATTCCGGGGAGTACAGGTCCTACCGGGTAGATCGGATGCAGGGAGCAACCGTAACATCCCAAGTGTTCAATCCGCGCTATGCGGTAGAGCTAACCGCCACGGGCGCACTGAATGTGGCACCTTCAACCGCCATGCCGAGAACGCCCCGGATACATCGAGTTGCAAGAGGCAGAGCTCAGGGACCGACGCATGTTTTTCGGTGTACAGCATGCGGCAAGACTTTTAACAAGAAGAAGATGGACTGGACACTAAACTCTCATAAAAACAAGCAGGGCAACCCGTGCTACGGGCGATATGGGGTATACGTTCGGACCAAGTATTAAGAGTAGCTCCAAAAAGGCGGCAGAAAGATGGGAACACATCACAGTTCCAGCCAAGCGAAAGCGCCGGCAGCGAACTCGCCACCAGCCACCAGACGGCTTCAAGGGCGTCTACTATCTCACTCCTGCTCAATTCGCAATCAGTAACATTGCGCTCCAACGTATTAAATTCGCTCGGTTCACGATCTGCTAAGAAGCTTGGCTGCGTCCGATAGTTTCTCAAACTCGGAGACCCCGCCCCCAATATAAACTTGACCCCATAGATTTGGACCCTCCACGGCCCCGTACCTCTCATCGAACGGTCCGCGGAACAAGCGCCGATCGAGAGGCACTTTGGCATGTGGATTCTCGTGAACTCGCACACGGACTCGATTCAATGAGAGGTCGCGTTCTGTTCCCGCTGACTGCTCCACTGCCTGCAGATATTCCTCGACGCCCAAGTCACGTCCTAGTTCCTGTTCCCGGTCGTGTACGGAAAGGCGGAATCGTTTTTCGCCAATCGTGTATCGCTCGACCACTATTATGGCGCTGATGATCACGTTTTCTGGCACCAGGTGTTTGAATGTCGTTTCTTCTCCCTGAGTACCCGCCAGAGTCCTTGAGGGATCAGCTGGACGGGCCTTGGGGCCCAGAGTGGGGAACCCGAGGTCGCCGAGCATCGCACCTACGACAATCTGCCAGGTGAGGTCAATCCGCGGCTTGTCTGGGTTCTGTAACACCAGGCAACAGCAGTGCCCCTCCAAATCCTTGAATCTCCTTCTTGCGGCGTTAAGTTTCTCGCGGATCGGACCACATGGA
>Ga0208688_1001272_pt1 | contig 10942 bp, 10 predicted proteins | sample June2015DPH_6_15_FD_184696 | JGI IMG/M metagenome (GOLD analysis project Ga0208688, IMG submission 184696) | Peatland microbial communities from SPRUCE experiment site at the Marcell Experimental Forest, Minnesota, USA - June2015DPH_6_150... | ecosystem: Environmental > Terrestrial > Soil >... | reverse complement strand
AGGTCGGCGGTAGCTCAGCTTTCTACGTTAGCCGCATCGAATCCCAATGACTGATCCACTGCCAAATCAGGAATTGTTGCTCGCAGTATATGATGGGCAACGTGCCGAAGCCGCCCAACACCGTCAGAGCATTTTCAATGCATTCACCTTTTCGATGGCTGGCCTGCTGGCGATTGCGGCAGGAGTTGTTGCGCCGGGACACTTGGATACAAAATTGAAGTGCACGATCTGGTTAGTGACTGTCATTCTGTGGTTCTCGACTTCCATCTTCATCCGCAACCAGCGGGGAGAGTCCGACAAAGCGATGGAGGTCATGCGAAAGATCGAGCGCCACCTGAAACTATTTGAGAGTGGCGTGCTCATTCCCGGGGTCGCAGTTCTGCCGCAGGATTTTGCCCAAGCATCATCGCGGTGGCTTAAAATGAGCAAAGCCGACCGGTTTCACGTGGCATGGCTGGCCGCTCTGACCATCGGGTTGTGGCTCGTTCTGCTATCCTTGCCATGCAAATGACGGCCGACACGCGCGCTGCACACCCCGCTCGCGCGCTCTCATATCTGTCTGTGCCAAACCGAGTCTTGACACCGGCGCCCGCCTTATAGATGTGGGTTTTGACTTCTCTTTTCCGATGCGACTCAGGACCTGCAATACCTAAAGGTTGGCTTCGCCTTCGAGATGCCGGGGGGCGATGGGCGCGTGAGTGGCCATGGGAACTCCCGCAGCGGGATTTGGAAAGTATCCCATAGGCGGGCCGTAAGAACAGGTGCCGCATTAGCCGCATCATGGAGCAGGCGGATTGCCGCAACTTCTGCACAGGGCTAGGGTTAAAATAAAGAAAGCCCTGTGGAGAAGTGTGGCCGTTGGAAGTGAGGCAAGAGCCATGAGCACCGCGAATCTACCCAGTCCCGCGACGCATGCCCGGCCAAAGACCAGCGTGTTGCGCTGGGCGTTTCGGATCTTTCGGTGGACCACCTATCTGGCGGCCTTGATCACACTGATTCTGCTGCTGCACAAATCGCCGCCACCGCTGGTGGAGGCTACGCCGCAGGCTGCGGCGCGCGCGGAAGAGAAATTCGCACAAGTGGAGCAAAGCGTGGCGCAAGGCCAGCAGGCCACCGTGCGCCTGGATGAAACGGAACTGAACTCGTACCTGGCTTCGCATCTTGACCTGAAGGGGGATCAGCCGGCGGCGAGCGTTACGCCGGCGCCGACGCCCGGAGGGCCGGGCTCACCAACACCGGAGGATGTCGAGAAGATGCGTTCCTCGGTGCGCGACGTCAAAGTGACGATGGCGGACGATCGCGTGAAGGCGTACGTGGTGTTCGATGTTCACGGCAAGGACATGACGCTGGAGCTTGAGGGCAAGTTGGGCGCGACGAATGGGTACCTGCAATTTCAGCCGGTGAGCGGGCAGATCGGCTCGCTGCCGATTCCACAATCCACGCTGGAATCGGCGGTGCAGCGGCTGATGGAGTCTCCCGAGAACCGCGAAAAGCTGCGCTTGCCGCCGGACATTTCGGACTTGCACATCGAAAACGGCGAACTGGTGGCGACGTACAAGTAAGCCCGCATGGACAACAGGCTGCGGGAAAATTCAGGAAAGACTCTCTTTAGGGGCTAAAGCCCCGGCCTCCTAAAGAAAGCTCCGACCCCCTAACCTGCGAAGTGCCTTCTCGGTCTTTCAAGCCGTGGTGTTTTTGGTGATGGTGGTAGCCCAGAAGATCCACAATCCCGTACAAATTGCCAGTGAAAGCCGCGCATCCACAAGTGCGGCGAGCGTGGCCACCAGATAGAGCGGCGGGCCATACCTGTAACTGCGGCAGGTCTTGTTCACAAATTCCATTTCGGAAGAAGGTTCCTGAAGCTGTTCTTACATGATGGGAGTTCCCAGGTTGCCGGGTAAGAGAGTAGCAGCGAAGGAGAGAAAATCGATGAGGTACCCTGGAGGTTGGCGTGGAAGCGAGTGTGGCTTGGGCATGGTCGGTGGAAGAACTATGGTTTGTTGGCGGGGCATGCAGGCGTAAAAGCGGCGGCGAACCGCCGCACTCCAAAGCGAAACTCTTGAGCACAGTAAGGAGGGTTCTAGAAGAAAAGATGGCTCCGGGGCCTGGACTCGAACCAGAATAACCAGCTCCAAAGGCTGGTGTCCTACCAATTAGACGACCCCGGAACAGGAACACATCTTTACTAGTGTACTTGAGAGGGCGCGAAGGAAAAAGCCCGCGGGGAGGGGAATAATCTTCGCAGTGCGTTGGCGATTTGCGGGTTGCACCGAATTGGGGCAGCGGCAGGCAGAACGGCGACACGGCTTTTTGCCCTGGTCGCCATTTCTGCTAAAGTAGAAAGGTTGAGCTGATGAGTGGAGAGGTGGCCGAGCGGTTTAAGGCGCACGCTTGGAAAGCGTGTGTAGGTTAACCCCTACCGTGGGTTCGAATCCCACCCTCTCCGCCAGAATTTTCGCCAAACCTAAATGTTCAGCGTAATGAGGCGAGCCCTGCATAAGAAAGAAAATAGCAAGAGCCGATCTGAAAGCCGGGCGCTGCAAAACCACAGACCGCCGAGGATAGCAGATTTCTCTCCCGCTTTGCGGGATCGGAATGACAAAAGTTTTGCGCCTTGCCGAGATGGGGTCGAGCAGTGCGCGACCCCTAGGCGGACGAACCGGCGCTCGGACACAGGTAGGGGCAGGGACTTAGAATACGGGGCAGCCATTTACGAGCCGCGGGCGTCCCAACGATTCTGAGGGGCCTTGCCTGATGGCGGATTAGACCGCACAATAGGTGCTCCCGCCCCTCCGCCCAAGAGGCCCCATGATCTTTCGCAGCATCGAGCAAATTCGCCGGTTTTTTCGCATCCTTGCGGGTTTCACCCTCCTTTTGATAGGTGTCATCATGTTTTTCACGCCGGGTCCGGGCTGGCTGGTGATTTTTCTGGGGCTCACCTTGCTGGCGGCAGAATTTGTGTGGGCGCGGCGGCTGATGGAGCGCATGAAGCACGAAGGCAATCGCCTGAAGGATTCGGTGCGGAGATTCAACAAGAACGAACCGCCGAATGGCAATCCATCCGAAGGGAACTCATGAATCAGGAATGGAAGGGGAAGTGGGCGTTAGTTACCGGCGGGAGTTCGGGGATTGGTGTGGCGCTGGCGAAGCAACTGGCAGCGGGAGGCGCACATCTGGTGCTGACGGCGCGACGCCGCGAGCGGTTGGAGGAACTCTCGCAAAGTTTGCAAAAGAGCCACGGCATTCGGACGGAAGTTTTCACCGCCGATTTGGCGCGCCCGGAAGCGCCGCAAGAAATTTACGATTTCACAAAGCAACAGGGCATCGAGATCGACCTGCTGATCAATAACGCGGGCTTTGGGCAATATGGCGAACTCACAGCGGTGGAAACGCAGCGGTTGCTGGATATGGTGCAGGTGAATTGCGCGGCGGTGGTGCACCTGACGCGGCTGTATCTTGCGGACATGGTGGCGCGGCGGAGAGGCGATGTGCTGATTCTGGCGTCAACGGCATCGTTTCAGGCGGTGCCGTACATTTCGACGTACGCGGCGACGAAGGCTTTCGATCTTCTGTTGGCCGAGGGCCTGGCGGAAGAGATGAAGCCCTACGGCATACGCGTTTGCGCGTTGTGCCCGGGTTCGACGGAATCGGAATTTCACGTCGTGGCGGGACAGGAGAAGTTCACCGCGAAGTATGCACAAGAAACGGCAGAGAAGGTGGCACGCACGGGATTGCAATCGCTGGCAGAGGGGAAGAGCTACGTCATCTCTGGCATGGGCAATTATTGGGGCGCGCAAATGCAACGACTGGTGCCGCGGCGCGCGGTTGCGCGGATTGCCGCGAAAATGTTTCGGCCAGGGAAGGCGCACGCGAAGTAAGATCCTCGCATTTTGTATTTTGAGAAAAGCAGATTCCTCGCTCCGCTCGGAATGACAAGAGTTTAATGCTCTGAATGACAATCTTGTCTTATTCGCGCTTTGAGGCCGGAGGGTTAGTCGCAAGCCACGATCCAGCCGCGATCCCTCGGCTCCGGCCCGCAAACGGCGCGGGCCTCCGGCCGGGATGACCAGAAAGTTTACATCTTGGCGAGATGGGGTCGAGCGGTGCTCGACCACTGCTAAGGAATTGAATGCAAAGGAGTTGGACAACTGCCCGGGGCCGGGGAACTTTTTTATGTGGCGCGGGAAGTATGTAATGTAAGCCGGGCGTCGCACCAGGAGAGATGCACATCGAGGCACAGGAACGGGACGACGTATTGCTGCGCCGCTCGGCCAAGGGCGATGAAGAGGCCTTTACGGAGCTGTATCGCCGCCACCAGGCCCCGCTCTATCGGTTTGCCCTACGGATGTCGGGGAACGTATGGGCTGCCGAGGAGATTGTGCAGGACGCGTTCATGACCCTGATTCGAGAGCCGAAAAAGTTCGATCCGGAGCGGGGCGCGTTGCGGTCGTTCCTGTATGGCATTACGCGAAATCGCGTGCTGAAGCATCTGGAGCGCACGCCGCGGGAGTCGCTGCACGAACAGATCGACGAAGACGGCATTGGGCAGCGAGGCATGGCATCTGAATCGCTGACACCGGCCGAATGGGCGGAAGTTGGCGAGCGGCGGGAACAGGTTCGCGCAGCGGTACTGAAGCTGCCCGTGGAGTTTCGTGAAGCGGTGGTGCTGTGCGGGTTGGAAGAATTAAGTTACGAAGAGGCGGCGCGGCTGCTGGATTGCCCGGTGGGCACGATTCGTTCGCGGCTGCACCGCGGGCGGGCGCTCCTGCTGGCGAAGCTGGAGATGCTGCGGGACGCACCGAAGCGCGCGGGCGCGAGCCGATGAGAGATCGGCAGGAGAAGCAGCAATGACGTGCGAAGAATTTGAACTGGCAGGATTGGACCTGGAAAGTCTCCAGCAAGCCGTTCCGGCGCATAAAGCCGCGCGGGAACATTTGCGATCATGCCCGCGCTGTGCGGCGTTGCATGAGAACTGGCAGACGTTGCGGGCGGATTTGCACGCGGTGGGCGCCGAAACGCAAGACGCAGAGGCTCCCTCGCGTGTAGAGATGCGGCTGCGGCAGGAGTTCCGGACGCGGCACAAGACCGAGAAGGCGCAGCGGGCTGCTGTGTTTGCGGGCTGGACGCTGGCGGCAGCCACGGTGGTTTTGGCGGCGGTCAGTTGGGTCAACTGGCGGCATGAGAATGGGAAGGGAAGCACGCCGTCCGCCGTCAATTCCGCGCAGGGCGTAAACACGAATAAGACGACGCCGGCAGGACCGGAGCTGGGAGAAACGATAGTCGCTGCGAACGATGCCGGCGAGTTCACGCTGTTGCCCGGAAGTTTTCCCGGCATGCTGGAGGACGCCACGGTCGTGCGCGTACAGATGCAGCGTGGAGCCCTGAGCGCACTGGGGCTGACGGTAAACGAGGAACGCGCGGCGGACTTGATACAAGTGGACCTGCTGGTGGGTGATGACGGGCAGCCGCAGGCGTTGCGATTGGCGCAAAACACGAACTGATTTTGCTGCGGCAGGATTGCCGCAGCTTGGGAGAGAAGAGGAGAAGCAATGAGGAAGAGTGAGTGGATGTTGAGCCTGCTATGCGGAGCGCTCCTGGTGAGCGCTGGTGCGTTGCGCGCGCAAGAGCCACCGGCTGGCGCACCTCCTCCCGATGCAATGGGGCAGGAGGGCGGGCCGGAGGGGCCTCTCGGGCCTCGGATGGAGATTCTGGGCTTCGGCGAAATGCACCCCGGCAAAGTGGTGACGGGCGCGCCGTACAGCGCGGTGGCGATTACGGAAACACGGCAGACCCTAGCCGATGGCAACACCATCAGCCGCAAGGTGCAGGCCAACGTGTTCCGCGACAGCCAGGGACGCACGCGGCGGGAAACGACGTTGACTGGCGTGGGGCCGCTGGCCGCAACGGGAGCGTCGCGCACGTTTGTGAGGATTTACGATCCAGTGGCGGGGACGGCATTTGTGCTCCATCAGGATACGAAGGTGGCGGAAAAGCTGCGGGTACCGCCGGGCGGACGTAAGCATTCCGCTGACCTGCAGGGCAAGTTCAATGCGCGGATGCAGGCGGAAATTGCCAACGGAAGCTTGAAGAAGGAAGACCTGGGCGTGCAAACGATCAATGGCATCAGCGCACAGGGAACACGATTCACGAAGACGATTCCCGCGGGCCAGGAGGGGAACGCCAAGCCGATCGTCATTACCAACGAACGCTGGTATTCGCCGGACCTGCAAATGGTGATCAAGACGGTGCGGAACGATCCGCTGTTCGGAGAAACGACCTATACGGTCACCAATATTCAGAAACAAGAACCTGCCGCTGCGTTGTTTGCCGTGCCTTCGGATTACACGGTGAAGCAGGGCGGCGTCCGCGGACGGGGCAAGATGAATCATAAAGGCGGACCTGGCGCGGCCCCGGCGGACATGCCACCGCCGCCGCCGAGTGAATGATCCTTTAACTTTTAGCTGACGATCTTCTCTCCTGAAGACGGCGCGCCCTTTCTGCTGTGGCCCCCTTCCCGGCAGAGAGGGCGTTTCCGTGCCGGGAGGGTGGAGGAAGAGTGAAAGAGTGGAAGAGTGGAAGAGTGAAAGAGTGGAAGAGTGAAAGAGTGAAAGAGTGAAAGAGTGAAAGAGTGAAAGAATGAAAGAATGAAAGAGTGATTCCTCACTTCGCGGACTCCGTTCGGAATGAGGCGACGAAGCATTTCGGCACGGCTGAAGAAGCTGCAGAAAAAGGCTTAAAACCATTTCCTCAGGGGCTAAAGCCCAATGATAGCCAAGCACTTAATGTTAGAGCTAAATCTCCGACGCCCTAAACTGCGGAGTGTTTCCGCAAGCTGTGCCCTTCGCTGCGGTCTGGGTAAAAAGCCGTGCCCTGACGGAAACCGTTTATGGGATGACTTGTTGTTTGAGGGCGCTATCCAGGAGTTCCACGACGTGCACGACGTTTTGGCCGGTTTTGTGGATTTCGGCGCCGGCGCGGAGTTGCAACAGGCAGCCAGGATTGGCGGTGACGATCGTCGCCGCGCGTGTGGCCTTCGCGTAGTCCATCTTTTCCTTTAGTAAATCCAGGGCGGCTTCGGTTTGCGTTACGTTGTAAACGCCCGCGGAACCGCAGCAGATGTCCGAGTAGGGCAATTCCACGAACTCGATGCCGGGAATCGCGCGTAGCAACTGGCGCGGGGCCTCGCGGACTTTTTGGCCGTGCAGGAGGTGGCAAGAGTCCTGATAGGTGACGCGCAAGCGGGTTTCCTTGAGCGTGGCGACAAGGCCAAGGGTGGCGAGGAATTCAGTGACGTCGCGCATGTTTTTGCTGAAGACGACGGCGGCGGCATGCTCCGGCTCGTTGGCGGAGAAGAGGTGATCGTATTCCTTGAGCGTGGAACCACAACCGGCGGCGTTGGTGAGGATGGCGTCGAACTGGCCGCCGGCGAACGCGGCGATGTTTTTGCGGGCGAGTTGGCGAGCCGTTTCGCGCACACCGGCATGCGCGGCAAGCGCGCCGCAGCAGAACTGCTCGCTGGGGACGACGACTTCGCAGCCATTGGCAGTGAGGATGCGGATGGTGGCTTCATTGAGTTTTGTGAAGGTGACGTTTGCGATGCATCCGGCGAAGAAAGCGACGCGGGCGCGGCGGGTGCCTTGCGCGGGGAAAGTCTTGCCGAGCTCGCCGAAAAAAAAATGATCGTCGATGCGGGGCAGGAGTTTCTCGCGCTCGGCGAGGCCGAGCAATTTCAGGATGCCGGTGGCGCGGGCGAGCGACTGCAAGCCGGAGCGCTGGTAGAAGCGGAGCAATCTGGCGGCGAAGGCGATGCGGCTGGGGTAGGGAAGCAGGCGCTTAAAAACGATGTTACGTGCGAAACGCGTGAAGAGCGGACGCTGGTACTCGTTTTCAATGCGGGCGCGGGCGTGTTCGACGAGCTTGCCGTATTCCACGCCGGAGGGGCAGGCGGTTTCGCAGGCGCGGCAATCGAGGCACTTATCAATGTGGCCGACGAAACCTTCGGAGAGCGGTAATTCGCCGTTGCCTACCAGAATCATCTGGCGGATGCGGCCGCGGGGCGAATCGCCTTCGAGATGCCAGAGGCGATAGGTCGGACAGTTGTTCAAGCACAGGCCGCAGTGGACGCAGCGCGCAAAATCCTCGTAAACAGGAACCGCGCCGGGAATGTTTTGCGGCGTGCCCACTTCTCAAATTCCTCCCACAAAACGGCCGGGCGCGAAAATGCTCTGCGGATCGAAAGAGTGCTTCACGCGCTGCATCATGCCAAGGTCGGCGCGCTTCGGGCCCCAGACATTTACGCGTGATTTGAGTTTGAGGGGCGCGTGCAAGAGCGTTGCATGGCCCTGGCCTGCGCCGGCAAGAAAGAAAACACCCGCGGCAGCATTTTCGAGGGTGTGGAGGGCGGATTCGTCTTCGGTTTCCGCTAGCAAAACGAAATAGATAATCGCGGCGGCGCGCACGAGCAAAGCGCTGCGCAGAGAAGATTCTTGGGCGACGCACAAAAGGGCAGCGAGATCGCCGGGCTTGCTCTGCGGCAATACAATGCGGAAGAGAGCGGCGCTGGGAGAAGCCCAGCGGAGCCAGTCGAAGGCTTCGCGGGAAACGCTGCCCAGATGGGCATCGGAGGCCGCGTCGAGGATTTCGCTGTCGGCTGCGGCGGTTTCGCTGGCAAGTTTCTGGAGGTCGCGGGCGATGCGGGGGACGACGGCTTCGCTGCCTTCAAAGGAGGCGCAGACGCACCATTTGGCGGGATCCAGATGCCCGGCGAACTCTGCGTTTGTTTCGCGCAGAGCTGCGGCAGTCAGAGCGACCATCTCTGGACTGAGTGTTTCCAGATTGGCAAGCGGCAGGCCGCACTTTTCGATGGCGTCGCAATAGGAAGAGGCGCCCTCCAGATTTGAGAAGCACGCGAGATGGCCGCCGCGAGCTTGCGGCAAAGTGAAGGTGCGGAAATTGAGGCGCGTGATGACAGCGAGCGTACCCAGCGAACCGACAAGCAATTTGTGCAGGTCGTAGCCGGTGACATTCTTTACGACACGGCCGCCGCTTTTGCAGGGTGCGCCCTGGCCGTCAACAAACTCCGCGCCAATCAGAAAATCGCGCGCAGTGCCGTATTGTTTGCGCAAGGTGGAATCGATGCCGGACGCAAGCGCACCGGCCACCGTTGATGTTTCATAGCAGGGAACCGCCAGGGGCAGGAATTGGCCTTTTTCGGAAAGCACGTTCGCGAGATGGCGCAGGGGCATGCCCGCATCAACGCTAAGCGTGAGATCACCGGGATCGAAGTGGGCGATTTCGTGCAACCCGGTCATGTCGAGTGCAATGTCATAGCGCGCGGGTGGCATGCCCAGGTCCAATTTGCTGCGGGAGCCGGTGGCGACGATGGCGAGTTTTTCGGTGATCGCGAAGCGTACGATTTCCGCTGCTTCCTGCGCGGAGGCGGGGTGAACGATGGCGCCGGGCACCATGCCATCGATGGCGTACTCGCGCAGTTCTGCCTCGGCAGCGACGACGCGATGCGCGCCGAGGATGCCTTCAAGCCGGGTTGCGAGATTGGCCGTAGCGGTCATACGTGTGCCGGGAGCGTCTCTGCCTGCTTGCGCACGCGAATTTCGCCGCAGCCCTTGCTCAAGGGGAAGATCTTGCCAGGATTCAGCGAGGAATCGGGATTGCAAGCATCATGCACCCGTCGCATCAAGTCAAAATCGGCGTCGCTGAAGAGCAGCGGCATGAGTTCATTTTTTTCCATGCCCACGCCGTGTTCGCCGGTAAGCGCGCCACCCAGTTCGACACAATAGCTGAGGATTTCATGGGAAGCGGCGATGGCGTTTTCAAATTGCCGCGGATCGCGCGGGTCGTAAAGGACGATGGGATGGAGGTTGCCGTCGCCGGCGTGAAAGATGTTGCCAATAGAGAAACCGTATTTTTTGCCGATCTGCGAAATCTGCTGCAGGGCCTGGGGAAGCTTAGAGCGGGGGATGACACCGTCGAGGACATAGCTGCTGGGAGCAAGGCGTCCCAGCGCGCCAAAAGCGTTCTTGCGGCCTTTCCAGAGGAGGTCGCGCTCGCAGTCGTCCTTGGCGATGCGCACTTCGCGGGCGTGATGCGTGCGGCAGACGTCTTCGACGGCCGCGGCCTGGGCTTCGACGGCTTCGCGCAAGCCTTCGACTTCGATGAGCAGAATCGCGGCGCTATCGCGCGGAAAACCGGCGTGGATGTAGTCCTCGATGGCGCAGAGGGTCCAGCCGTCCACCATTTCGCAGGCTGCGGGAGTGATGCCGCGCGCAGTGATTTCAGCGACGGTGTTGGAGGCGTCGTCGACGGCGTCAAAGATGGCCAGCAGGGTTTTGACGGCTTCGGCTTTGCGGGTGAGTTTGACGGTGATTTCGGTGACGAGGGCCAGTGTGCCTTCGCTGCCGACAAAGAGCCCGCAGAGATCGTAGCCCGGGGTGTCGCCGTGCTTGCTGCCGACGCGCACGATTTCGCCATCGGGAAGCACCAGTTCGAGCGCGGTCACATGGTTGACGGTGACGCCATAGGCCAGCGTGTGCGGGCCACCGGCATTTTCGGCCACATTGCCGCCGATGGTGCAGGATTTTTGACTGGAGGGATCGGGGGCAAAATAGAGACCAGCGTGTTCGACGGCGCGAGTGATATCGAGGTTCACCACGCCGGGCTGGACAACGGCGCGGGCATTTTCGAGATCGAGCTCCAGGATACGGTTCATCCGCGCGAACACGATCAAGATGCCGCCGCCGCGCGCGAGTGCGCCGCCAGAGAGGCCCGTTCCCGAGCCGCGGCCGACAACGGGCACGTTGTATTTCGCTGCGAGCTTGACGATGCGCGAGACGTCTTCCGTGGTGTGAGGGAATACGACCAGGTCCGGGCGCGCTTTTTCGACCGAGCCGTCGTACTCGTAGAGGACCAGGTCCTCGTTTTTGTG
>Ga0208688_1001199_pt1 | contig 11453 bp, 9 predicted proteins | sample June2015DPH_6_15_FD_184696 | JGI IMG/M metagenome (GOLD analysis project Ga0208688, IMG submission 184696) | Peatland microbial communities from SPRUCE experiment site at the Marcell Experimental Forest, Minnesota, USA - June2015DPH_6_150... | ecosystem: Environmental > Terrestrial > Soil >... | reverse complement strand
TCATCCTTCCAGGAGTCAATCATGATAAGCCGTAGAAGCTTCCTTTTATCCGCCGCAGCCGCTGCTGGTGTCGCTGTTGCACAACCAGTTCTGGGAAAGGTGGCCGGCCGAGAACCGTTCACCCGCAAAGAACGCGTAGACCGGGCACTGGCAGGGCAGGATGTAGACCGTCCCCCATTCACGCATTGGCATCACTTCGGACCTCAGACTCCCGAAGAGCACGCCAAGGCCACACTTGATTATCACTGGAAGTACAAGACGGACATCGTGAAGGTGATGAGCGATTATCCGTATCCAAAGCCCGAAGTCAACTGGTATGAGCTGAAGGTTCTAGACAATCCCTTCCCCGACCAGATTCGTGCCTTGGAACTGATCCGTGACGGACTGCATGGCGACGCGTATATTCTCGAAACTGCATTCAATCCCTGGCAGGTCGCGGTCAAACTTTCGTCGAAGGAGGAGGTCGTTCGCCTCCAGCAGGAGAACCCGCAGCGACTGCTCGACGCCCTTGATGTACTGACGCAATCGCACATTAACCACGCCAAGCGCGCCTTTGCTGCGGGCGCTTCGGGAGTTCTCTTTTCGATTGCGAACGCCAACCGGGCGGAGCTCTCACCGGCAGACTATGCCAAATTCAGCGCGCCGTTTGACAAGCGTTTCTTTGCGGCGACCGCCAGCGCCAAGCTGAACTTTTTACATTTGCACTGGGAGAATGAATATGTTGAACAGTTTGTTGACTTCCAGGCCCCGGTCGTCAACTGGTCCGTCCAGTCCAGCGGCGTGTCGGTCAGCACTGTGCGCAGCAAGTTCTCGCAGACAATCGCCACTGGAATCGATGAGAAGAATTACAAGGATCTCTCCTCGGAGCAGATTCGCAACCAATGGCAGACCGCCAGGAATATCGCTGGCAGCAAGTTCATTCTGACGCCGGGATGCTCAGTCCCCAATGACAGCACCGACGAGGAACTGTCTCGACTTCCTCAGGTTGTCGGAGCGTGAGCACTGCACGAGCAATCAATGCGGCAGTTTCGACCTCAGAACTCCGTGCAGCCACGTTCCAGTCAGGGCGAACACAATAGCGTTCCTGTCTGCTCACTTAGCATCTACCCGGCGCGAGTGCTCATTTATGGTGATTTGGATCACAGACGATATACTAGTACCCTACTAGTCTTAGTTGGGTTTGCAAAGGTATCTGCCGAATTCCGATCCTTGGAGAACACTCGACCATGAAGATCGCAAGTGACGTCACAGAACTGATTGGTAATACGCCGCTCGTGCGGCTCAACAAGGTAACAGACGGCTGCGCTGCCCAAGTTGTGGCGAAACTGGAGAGTTCGAATCCTTGCGCCAGCGTAAAGGATCGCATTGGCGTCAGCATGATAACCGAGGCCGAACGAGCCGGGAGGATTCACCCTGGCAAAACCGTGCTCATCGAGCCGACCAGTGGTAACACAGGCATCGGACTGGCTTTTGTTGCCGCGGTAAAAGGATACAAGCTCATTTTGACGATGCCCGAAACCATGAGTCTGGAACGGCGCGTCCTGCTACTTGCCTTCGGCGCGGAAATTGTCCTTACCCCAGGGCCGAACGGTATGAAGGGTGCTGTCGCCAAAGCTGAGGAACTTCTCGCCAAAACCACAAATGGTTTCATGCTGCAGCAGTTCGACAATCCGGACAATCCCAAGATTCACTTCGAGACCACCGGCCCGGAGATTTGGAACGACACGGAGGGGCGCGCTGACACCTTAATCTCTGGCATCGGCACGGGCGGGACCATCACCGGCGTCTGCCAATACATCAAACCGAAGAAGCCCTCATTTAAGGCCGTCGCGGTCGAACCAGCGGAGAGCCCCGTCCTCTCTGGCGGTAAGCCTTCGCCCCACAAGATACAGGGCATCGGCGCGGGCTTTGTGCCCAAGGTGCTGCAGCTCGACCTGGTGGACCGGATCGAAACGGTGACGAGCGATGAGGCTATAGATATGGCCCGCCGCCTTGCCCGGGAAGAGGGCATTCTTTGCGGTATATCGAGCGGCGCTGCTGCCGTTGCGGCGGCTCGGCTGGCAGAAGAGCCGGAAAACAAGGGGAAAACGATCGTCGTTGTGCTGCCTTCGGCAGGTGAACGCTACCTTTCGACAGCCCTTTTCCAGAACCTTTTTCCGGGTCTGGAAACAGCCTCAGCCTCTGATGCCGTTATTTAGACGTTATCGGTCCGATCCTGGAAGACGGCCGGATTTCGGGCCGATGCTACGGCCGGTCAGTCGGCGTCTTCCTCCATAACGGCCTCCAAGCCGAGGTCTTTTATCATCTCCATGTCGAGGGCCGGGTCCCTCCCGGGGGTGGTAAGGTAGTTTCCGGTCATCAAGGAGTTGCAGCCGGCTACGATCCCCAAAGGCAGGAGCTGCCGGAGGTTCGCCTCCTTCCCTCCGCAGAGTTTAATGTCCTTATCGGGGAGTATGAAACGGAAAATCGAGATGGTGACCAGGAGTTCGAGGGGATGAATGGCCGGCCTGCCCGCCAGAGGCGTACCGGGGCGGGGGTTGAGAATGTTGAAGGGCACGGAATCGACGTCGAGTTCCTTCAACGTAATGGCGAACTCTATCCTCTGCTCCATCGACTCGCCCAGTCCGATGATGCCGCCGCAGCAGGTCTCGAGGCCTGCCTCCTTGGCCGCCACAATCGTGTCTACGTCTTCACTGTAGTCATGGGTAGTACATATATGACCGAAGAAGCTCGGCGCAGTTTCAAGATTATGATGGTACCTGTAAAGACCGGCCGCCTTCAAAGCATGGGCCCTCGGTCTGTCCAACATCCCGAGCGATACACAGGGTTTTATGCCCATCGCTCTGATCTCCCTTACCGCCTGATAGATCTCCTCCCATTCCTCTTCGCTGTCGATCCTTGTACCGCTCGTGATGATCCCGAACATATGGGCGCCGGCCTGCCGCATCTGTCCGGCTGCCTCCACCATCTCCGCCTTCGATATAAGATCGTATACGGGAGCCTCGGTCTCGTAATGGACCGATTGAGCGCAGAACTTGCAATCCTCCGGGCACCTCCCTGACTTGGCGTTGATGATCCCGCACAGGTTGACCCTTTTCCCCTTGAAGTGTTCCCTTATCTCCGAAGCTGCGGCCATAAGGGCAAAAGGCTTTCTTGTGCCTATTTCTCGAAGCGTGAGGGCGTCGGCAAATCCTATGTTCTGCATCCCGACGGCCTTGTCTTTCAATTGTTGTAGGGTATCGCTCACTTTTTTCTCTCCGCGCCTTGTTCCGATCTTAAACGGTCTGGTTGATGTTAAGACGAACGACCTATTTGCGTTATTTCCCATGATTTTATTGATTTCTTGGTATAAATGTCAAGAGCCACGGTGCGACGATTGGGGTACAACAATATTTCAGTAGCTCCAGATTGTTCTTGATTAAGGGCGAGAAGGATCGTACAGTATTGAATCACAGTGCTGGGGGAGCTTGAAGCGGCTGAGAAACCCCGCGGTTAATTGCGAGGTGACCCCTTGAACCTGTCGGGTAATGCCGGCGAAGGGAAGCAGACTGGCAGGTCCGATAAACGGCCGCAAGCTTTTCTGGAAGCTTGCGGTTTTTTTTCGGAGAAAGCCCCCCTTTGAATAGGAGCGGTAGAGATGAGCGCAGAACGCACGGCGTCCGGCGCAGCGACGGGAACCGTTTACCGGTGGCGCGTCCTGTGGGCCGCCTTTTCTTCGTACCTGGTGGACAGCTACGACCTGATCGTGCTAGCCATCGCCATGCCCGTTTTGCTCAAGGTCCTCCACATCTCCCTGCCGCTTGGCGGGCTTCTGGGGTCGGCGACAATGCTCGGGGCAGTGGTAGGCTCGGTGGTGTTCGGGCTGATCGCCGAAAATCGAAGCAGCCGCTTTTCCCTCATTGTTTCGCTCGTATGGCTCGGTGCCGGCATGGGATCAGTCTGGTTCGTCTCGACCTGGGCCCAGTGGATGGCGCTCAGATTCCTCACGGGTCTCGCCATCGGAGGTCTCTGGGGGCCATGCTCTGCCCTTATCGCGGAACACTGGGCGCCGGCCTTTCGCGCGAGGGCGGCATCTTTCGTTTACAGCGCCTTTGCCGTCGGTGCAGTGATCGCGTCGCTCGTGGGCAGGCTCACACTCACTGTAGACTGGCACATCCTTTTTCTCGCGGGGGTCTGCTCCATCCCCATGGCCCTCGCCGTTGCCCGTCTCATCCCGGTCAGCACGGGCGCCGGGCATGGCGCGGGAGGAACGAGGAAAAAAGGCGTCGGGATGGGCGCCATCTTCGAAAGAGGATTGCTCAGGACTACGATACTGGCCAGCCTCGTGAGCGTCTTCAACCTCGCAGGCTATTGGGGGATCGCCTATTGGGTCCCGACCTTTCTCGTCAGAGAGAAGGGCTTAACCCTTTCCGCCATGGCCGATTTTTCCCTCTTCATGTACGCCGGCATGTTCGTGGGCTTCCAGCTGTTCGGCGTATTGGCGGACAAGATCGGGCGGCGTCTCTCGATGATGGCCGCCTTTCTCCTCGTCTCTGCGTCCGTAGCTGTCTACATTGTCTCCAGTAACCCCTTCTTTCTTTTCCTCTGGGGAGGTATCGTGGGCGCCTGCGTGAGCGGGGTCGCGGCTGCTGCCGGCGCATACTACGCGGAGCTTTTTCCCGAACACCTCCGCGCTTACGCGGGCGGCTTCTGCTGGAACGTGGGGCGCATAGGCGCCGTGGTCGCCCCCTACACCATCGGCTGTATAGGCAAGGCTCACGGCCTTCAAGTCGGTCTTGCCGCTACTTGTATCATCAATCTGATGGGCGTCGTCGTCCTCTGTTTTCTCCCCGAGACGCTCGAAAAACAGCCCCATAAGGAGGCACTGGCATGAGAAACGTGATGGAGAAGCTCGAAGAGCTGAGGAGATTTGCCGTTACCGCGGGTGCGAGCCGGGCCGTGATTATCGCGGCCGGTGACCTGGTCGTGCGCACGAGTGCCTGGGCCAAGTGCTTCATACCGGCATGCAAATATTATGGGACGAGCATAATGTGCCCGCCCCACAACCCCCTTACACCCGACGTGACGAGAAAGATAGTGGACGAATACAAGCACGGCATCCTCTTCCAGCTCGACGCCCCCGTCGACGACTTCGTCGGTGACGAATGGCGGAAACGCCATGTAGAGATGGAGCTTGCCCACAAGAAGATGCTGGCCGAGCTCGAGGGAAGGGCCTTCCACATGGGCTTCCCGCTGGCTCTTGGGTTTGCCGCAGGCGAATGCTCTCTCTGTGTGCCCGCAAACCGCTGCGCAGTGCTGGAAGGGAACGAATGCCGCCACCCTTTACGGGCCAGACCGGCCATGGAGGCTTGCGGGTTCGACGTCTTCGCGATCGCGGAAAAAGTGGGTTGGGACATCGTCCCTATCGGCCACATGTCGCGTGTGCAGGACATCCACTGCGCGAGCCTCATCGGCCTCGTCCTCGTCATTTGAGCCGAGAAATGGCGCGGATAGATTTCCGCCCCGTCTTAGGAAAGAAGATTCTCATTACCGGTGATGTCAATACGGGGAAGACTAGGGCTGCCCGGACCGTGCTGGAGGGACTCTGCGGTCTAGATTTCTCGCCCCGCATCGCCGTCGTGGACCTGGCTCCGGAAGTCCCTGAAGAGATCGCCATCGGGCGAGGCTTGAAGGGAGTCGGGGGAAAGCTTTTCCCCCAGGGTTGGCCAAAGGTCGCCTATTTCGGCACTCTCCTGAGGCCGCCTCGACTTTCATCGAAATCGGACCGGGAAGCCCTCGCGATAGCAGCCGACAACCGGCGCAAGATAGACCGGCTCTTTGCAGAATTCCAGTCGTCGGGAAGAGACATCCTTTTTGTGAACGACGTGAGCATGTATCTCCAGGCAGGAACGGCCGAGCGTCTTCTCGGATACTGGAGAAGCGCCTCAACGGTCGTGGCAAACGGCTACTACGGCGGCAAACTTGGGACGGGCGCCCTTTCGGCAAGAGAAACTACCGGGATGGACAAGCTCATCAAGGCTTTTCCTCACAACCTCAGAATGCCCGGAAAACCGTTGGTCCAGTTCCTCAGTGAGCTCTAATTCAGCTCGTCCTCTCAGAACCAAATGCAAGAATTGTCAGCAATAAGAAGTGAGAGAGTGACTGATAAGCCAACGCTGGGGCGCGCGCTTATATTAATAATGAAACAAGGAGGAGGCCATGGGCAAGCTGATGATTATCGTTACCGTGTTTTTGTTAGCAGTGGGTGTGGTTCACGCGGCCAACACCATCACGAAAAAGGCGGGGGAATATGCGGTCGAAATTACTTTCGATAAGAATCCGCCGGTGACCGGAAAAAATAACGTCGATATCCTGGTGAAGGATAAGACGGGTATGGCGGTGACCGACGCGAAGGTGGTTGTCGAGTATTCCATGCCGGCGATGCCGGGTATGCCGGCCGCGAACTTCAAGACTAATGCGGGCTTGAAGGGTGATAGGTACAAGGCCGTTATCGAGCCTTCCATGGGTGGTTCATGGAATGTGGCGGTCAAGGTGAGCCGGGCGGGGAAGACCGAGACGGCGAGACTTACCATCGACGTAAAGTAATGCCTCAGGGAGGTGCCGGTATGCCATCATACGCGCGAAAAGTCCTGGACCTTAAAACACAAGCGTTGTCGTGTTTTCTCTTGCTGACCTTTCTGACGGCGCCTCCCCTGGTCCTTTCTGCTTCCGATGAGACGGTGACTCTCGAGGACCTTGTCGCCGAGGGTCTAAGGAACAGCCCCGAGATACTGGCGGCCAGGTCGCGGGCCGATGCGGCCGGATACCGCATACCCCAGGCGAAGAGCCTGCCGGACCCAATGGCGACGTTAGGCTATCAGAACGATGGGTTCAGCAGTTTTACCCTCGGCCGGAGCATCATGTCCATGGGCATATCGGGCCTGTCCCAGCAGTTCCCCTTCTGGGGGAAACGGGCGCTTAAAGGAGAGGTGGCGGCGAGGGACTCGGAGAGTTTCGCTGCTCTGTCCGATGCAGCGAGGCACAGGGTGGTCGCCCAGATAAAGCTCTACTTCTATGACCTCTTCCTTGCCTATAAGACCCTCGACATCCTCAGCGATAGGAAAACCCTCTTCTCGAAAATCGAAGACGCCGCACGGAGCCGGTACGCGTCAGGGACGGGCATGCAGCAAGAGGTCATCATGGCGCAGACGGAGAAATACATGATCCTCGAAAAGGAGGAGATGCAGCGCCAGCGCATAGAGGCGCTCCAGGGGATGCTGAATACTACCGTGGGCAGGGAGGTTAGCGCACCCCTCGGCCGGCCGGTTCTGCCTCCGGCCGCCCCCTTTCTCGCCAGTCTGGAGGAGGTTGTCAGCATGGCGAAGGAGCATTCACCCGACGTGAGATCCAGGCAGAAGATGGTGGAGGGTGCCGAGGCAAAGGTGAAGCTGGCCAGAAAGGAGTATTATCCCGATGTGACCGTTGGCGGCAATTACTTTTACAGGTCGGGCTACTTGGGCGATATGTGGAGCATGACCTTCAGCTTCAGTCTGCCCATCTTCTATAAGACGAAACAGGAGCAGGCGGTGGCCGAAGCGCAGGCAGGTTTTCTGGAGGCCAAGCGGGAGCTGGCTGCAACGGAGTTGATGCTTGCATCCAATGTCAAGGAAGGCTACTCAATGGTCCAGGCGGCCGATAGATTGATGAAGCTTTACAGCGAAGGGCTGATCCCGAAGGCAAATCAGGACGTCCAGCTCGCCTTCTCGAATTACGTGACCGGGAGGGTCGACGCCCTCACTGCTATAACGAGGATCAAGAACCTGCTCGACTATGACCTGCTTTACTGGAGCCAGCTCGTGGAAAGGGAGAAGGCAATCGCGAGACTTCACGCCGTCACGGGAATTGAGGATACGGGACAGACCGGCCGGCAGACTTCCTGGGGCGGCACGAAGAAAGCGGCACGGGGAGAAGCGCAATGAACAAGCAAAAGCGAGTGTTAGCAGTTGCGGTAGTTATTGTCGCCTTTGCACTCATATTCTACCTTTCGAAACCGGCCAAACCCGTAGCGAACCGCGCCGCGGCCTCCGTGGCCGCAGCGGAGGGAAAAACGGGTTCCACGCCCGGAATGCCGGGCATGCCCGCCGAAAAGCCGTCACCTCAAAAGGCGCAGGAGGAAGCAGCCGAACCCGAGGCGCCGACAGTAGAGATACCGCCCGAGAAACAGCAACTCATTGGGGTGAAAGTGACCACAGTGCAGATACTCCCCCTCACGAAGACGATACGCACGGTAGGCCTCGTCGAGTACGATCAGCGGCGTCTCCAGACAATCAACACTAAGGTCGAGGGCTGGGTCGAGAAGCTTTACGTCAACTTCACCGGCACCTACGTGAAGAAGGGGGAGCCGGTCGCCGACATATACAGCCCGGAACTGTGGGCAACGCAGCAGGAGTTCATCAACGTTGTGAGGTGGGCAAAGCAGGCGAAGGCGAAAAACGGTGGGCAGACCGCTCAGACAGCCGGCGGGCCTGACGTTAGCGCTATGATCGACCGGGACGCCCGGTCCTTGGTCGAGGCAGCCCGGCAGCGCCTCAAGCTCTTCGACATAAGCGACCCTCAGATCGAGAAGATCGAGGAGAGCGAAAAGCCCATCCGCACGCTCACCATCTATAGCCCCTATAGTGGTTATGTCCTCCAGAAGAACGTGAACCAGGGTACGCGCGTGATGGCGGGGGCCGACCTTCTCGACGTGGCAGACCTTTCCACCGTCTGGATCACTGCCGACATCTATGAGTTCGAGATGCCCCTCATCAAGGTGGGAGACCCGGCCGCCGTCCAGTTGAGTTATTTCCCAGGCAGGCAGTTCTCCACAAAGATCGACTATATTTATCCCACTCTCCAGGGAGAGACGAGGACCCTAAAGGCCCGCTTCACTCTCCCCAATGAAGGGGGGAAGCTAAAGCCCCAGATGTTCACCAACGTTGAGATGAAGATAGGCCTCGGCAAAAGGCTCGCGGTCCCGGCCGATGCGGTCATCAATACCGGGGTGAGGCAGGTCGCTTACGTAGACAAGGGGGAGGGCATTTTCGAGCCAAGGGAGGTTCTGACGGGCGTTCGGACAGACAAGCTCGTCGAAGTCACCGCCGGCCTCAAGGCAGGGGAGAAGGTCGCCTCTTCGGCCAATTTCCTCATCGACTCCGAGGCAAAGCTGAAAGGGGTCGAGCCGCTTCCCAGAAAGACGGGCCAGAGACAGGCGCCGGGAGAGGCACCAGCAGCACCGCCGGCTGCGCACGGACACTAGGCGGGAATGGTGGGCGGTATGTGTGCAAAGATGGAAACTTCTTGGCGGCTCGATTTCGCGTTCAGGACGAGGCGGCAAGGAGGAGCCGACGAAGGCGTACTTCTACTGTACGTCGAGGAGAGCGACGACGAAGTCAACGAAGTATATGGACGCGAAGGTGGGCCGCCAAGATGATAGCGAAAATCATCGAGTACAGCGCCAGGAACAAGTTCATCGTCTTTCTTTTCGTCTTCTTCGCCCTCGCCTGGGGCTACTGGACGGTCAGGAACATCCCCCTTGACGCGATACCCGACCTTTCCGACACGCAGGTCATCATCTACACGGAATGGACTGGCAGGAGCCCCGATCTCGTCGAGGACCAGGTCACCTATCCCATTTCTTCGACTCTCCTCGCCGCCCCCAGGGTCCAGGCCGTCCGGGGCTTCTCATACCTTGGGAGCTCTTTCGTCTACGTGATATTCGATGAGGGGACGGACATTTACTGGGCGCGCAGCCGCGTCCTCGAATACCTCCAGGCCGTCCGCAACAAGCTTCCGGCGGATGTCAACCCGGTCCTCGGACCGGACGCGACGAGCCTCGGCTGGGGCTTCGAGTATGCCGTCGTCGACGAGAAGGGCGGCCACGACCTCTCGCAGCTCCGGTCACTCCAGGATTGGAACCTCAAGCTCGCCCTCGAGAGCGTCCCGGGAGTCTCGCAAGTGGCGAGCGTCGGAGGCTTCGTCAAGCAGTATCAGGTCACGGTAGACCCTAACCGTCTCCTCGGCTACAACGTTCCCATCACGAAGGTGATGGAGGCTGTGAGGAGGAGCAACCTCGACGTGGAAGGGCGGGTGCTCGATTTCTCCGGCTTCGAGTACATGATCAGGGGAAGGGGCTACATAAAGGGCATCAAGGACCTCGAGGACGTCTCCGTCGGAGCGTCGCCCCAGGGGACCCCCATCTACCTGAAAGACGTGGCGAACGTCCAGCTCGGTCCCGAGATAAGAAGGGGCCTTGCAGAGCTCGACGGCAAGGGAGAGGTGCCGGGAGGGATCGTCATCGTCCGTTTCGGGGAGAACGTGTTGAATGTGATCGACCGGGTGAAAGAGAAGATCAGGAAGGACATAGCGCCGTCGCTGCCGAAAGGCGTTAAAGTGGTCACGACCTACGACCGGTCCGACCTCATCAACCGGTCCATTGCGACCCTCAAGGATGAGATTGTAAAGCTCGCTATCGCGGTGAGCGTCGTCTGCCTTATCTTTCTCTTTCATTTGCCTTCGGCCCTTGTCGTCATCCTCACGCTGCCCGTCGCCATCATCATGAGCTTCATCCTCATGTTCTACCTGCGGGTGACGTCGAACATCATGAGCCTCTCCGGCATCGCCATCGCCATAGGCGCAATGGTCGACGCCTCGATCATCATGGTGGAAAACGCCCACAAGAAACTGGAGGCGTGGGAGGAGTCCGGCCGGCCGGGAAGCAGGACGGACGTCGTCATAGAGGCGGCGATAGAGGTAGGCCCGTCGCTCTTCTTCTCCCTTCTCGTCATCACGGTCGGCTTCCTCCCTGTCTTCACGCTCCAGGGCCAGGCGGGCAGGCTCTTCAAGCCCCTGGCATACACGAAGACTTTCGCCATGCTCTTCTCGTCGTTCCTAGCGGTCACCCTGACGCCCGTACTCATGACCCTTTTCATCAGGGGTCATATCAGGCCAGAGGAAAAGAACCCGATAAGCCTTTTTCTTCGCTGGACCTACCAGCCCCTGGCGAGCTTCGCGCTCCGCTTCAAGAAAACGGTCATCCTTATCGCCATTCTCGTACTGGCCGTCTCCGTTTATCCTTTCACGCGCCTCGGCTCAGAGTTCATGCCTCCCCTTTACGAAGGCACCCTATTTTACATGCCTGTCACCGCGCCGGCGGCCTCCATATCGGTCGCCACCGACCTCCTCCAATTGCAGGACAAGATCCTTAAACGCATCCCGGAGGTGGAGAGCGTCTTCGGCAAAGCGGGAAGAGCAGAAACGGCCACGGACCCGGCTCCCCTTGAGATGTTTGAAACGGTGATCAACCTGAAGCCTGAATCGGCCTGGCGGCCGGGCATGACGGTGGAAAAGCTGAAAGACGAGATGAACGACGCCCTCACCATACCGGGCGTCTCCAACTCTTTCACGATGCCGATAAAGGCCAGGATCGACATGCT
>Ga0208688_1001147_pt1 | contig 11898 bp, 11 predicted proteins | sample June2015DPH_6_15_FD_184696 | JGI IMG/M metagenome (GOLD analysis project Ga0208688, IMG submission 184696) | Peatland microbial communities from SPRUCE experiment site at the Marcell Experimental Forest, Minnesota, USA - June2015DPH_6_150... | ecosystem: Environmental > Terrestrial > Soil >... | reverse complement strand
GTCTTCGATCCGCAATCCGCAATCCGCAATCCGCATTTACTTGAGCACTGGCATTCACGGCGACGAACCCGCCGGGCCGCTCGCGGCATTGCGCCTGCTTCAAGAAAACAAATGGCCGGCGAACGCCGAGTTGTGGTTTTGCCCGTGCCTGAATCCCGTCAGTTTTGTTTTAAACCGCCGTGAAAACGCCGCCGGCAAGGATTTGAACCGCGACTACCGGCACTTGGAAACCGCCGAGGTCCGCGCGCACATCGCGTGGCTGGAGCGCCGGCCGCAGTTTGACCTTTGCCTCTGCCTGCACGAAGATTGGGAAGCGCGCGGCTTTTATCTTTACGAACAAAACCCGGACAAAAAGCCGTCGCTCGCGGGAAAAATCATTGAGCGCGTCGCGGAAGTCTGCCCGATTGCCCCATCCGGAAACATCGAAGGCCGTGAGGCGCAAGGCGGCATCATCCGCCCGAATCTCGACCCACAGACCCGCCCGCAATGGGCCGAGGCGTTTTATTTGATCATGAACAAGGCGCGGCTCGGTTACACACTCGAAGCGCCGTCGGATTTTCCACTTGCCACGCGCCTCAGCGCGCTCGTTGCCGGTGTCGATGCGGCGCTGCAATCCATTTCAGGTTGGAGTCAACAGGATGGTCGCTAAAGGAAAAGGAATGGTGGGAATGGAAACGGGATTGATTTCGCGGAGAAAAATTTTTATTCTTCGGGTCGGGCTTGAGATCAAAAGCCAATGTAGCTCAGCGGTAGAGCAACGGTTTCGTAAACCGTCGGTCGCCGGTTCAATCCCGGCCATTGGCTCCATTCTTAACTGTGGGTGCAGCAATAGTTTAGGAGAAATGGCGTCCGCAACGGACACCAAAACGGACACCAATTTCGGTGTCCGAAACGAAACAAGTGTAACGGGCGATGAAGTCCCCGTTACCCGTTAGTAGTTCGGGTTTAACTTGGTTTATCTTCGCGGTTGCGTGAAAGATTGTATGAAATCACGTTACCGCTTGATCCGGCGCGGCATCCGCAACGGGGCTTTTTATTGCGTGGATACCAAAACCGGCAAACGCGCCAGCTTACGCACCGGCGATGAAGATGAAGCCCGCCAAGTCATTGACGCAAAAAACCAAGCCGAGCGTCAGCCGGTGCTTAATCTCCAAATCGCCAAAGCCTATCTCGCCGGAACCGATAACGGCATTGCAACGCGCACTTGGCAGCAAGCCTTTGAAGCCTTGATTGCTTCCAAGCGGGGCGGCAATCAAATGCGCTGGCAAACTGCGGTCAAAGACAAGGCATACGATCTCATTCGGCATCAAGTCGTCATCGAGACACAGGGCGAAGCACTTTTGAAGGTGCTGCGGAAGGGCACGGTTTCGACAAACATTTATCTGCGCCGCCTGCACAATTTTTGTTTGGACATGGATTGGCTGCTCAAATCAATCATTCCAAAACGGCAATGGCCGAAAATCGAATTCAAGGAACGGCGCGGCGTCACTTTTGACGAACATCAAAAAATTCTCGCGTGCGAATTCAATCCCGAATTGCACGACTATTACGAAATGCTCTGGCACTTGGGCGGCTCGCAAACCGACGTTGCTTCGCTACGCACAGAAGATATTGATTGGTCATATCAAACCATTTCCTACGCGCGCATGAAAACGGGCACTCAGGCGATGATTCGTTTCGGCGACTCGGTTGCTAAAATTCTTCGTTCACGGCCAGCAACGGGGTATCTCTTTCCTCAAATTGTCCGCTGGAAAGAATCAGATCGGGCAAAGGCGTTTATCCGGCGCTGTCGTTTGGCGGGCGTTTCCGGTGTCTCATTGCACAGTTACCGTTACGCATGGGCTGAAAGGGCGAAGGTTGCGGGCTATCCAGAGCGGTTCGCGCAAGAAGCATTAGGACACAGTTCAAAAGCAGTGCATCGGGCGTATGCAAGGAAAGCGCAAGTCACTCTGCCCCCTTTGGAGGAATACGAGAAGCGGACAATTCAACCGTTCGTGCTGGCGGCGATGCGAAATTAGCGCGCGGCGACTCATTACGGGTTTTGGATTTCCGCGAGTTTTTCACCTGCCAGTGTCGGACAATGGCATCGGAAGCGCGTGCCAGCCAACTAACATCGTCACGCAACTTTAAGAGCGTGGCCGTGGCAAAGAACTTCGTGCCGCTGGCTGGCGGGTGTCCCAAAGGTTTAAGCAGTCCGGCACTGACAAGAACGGGAATGTCATGCGGCATGAAACCGAGATACCATGCTGCTTCTTCCGCAAGCACGCGAGCGGGCGGCATCCGCATCACGGTCAAAAATTCTTTGCGCTCTGGGTTCATCTAATTGTTTTTATTCCAGCGTATCTTTTAGAAACCTTTCGATTTCGGAAAGTGGAATGAGTTTATGGCGCAAGGCCGATGAACTACGAAGCAGCCCGCATTTGAGCCAGCGGTGAACGGTCACGTAAGAAACGCCAAGAATGTCGGCGGTCTCCTGCATTGTGAAAGCCAGCCGTGGAAGGCCGGACGTTTCATCTGTGTTTTCTGTTTGTTTCATAGACGCATTTTCCAATGCGCCTACCAGTTTATTCCTTTTTCCCCCTAGAAAAACGCTTCAATAAGCGCTTCGCTTAATGAATTGTCCTCAAAACCAGACACTTATGAAAGCTCCTCTGAATCGTCAAATAAATCGTCAAAAACGAGTCCCCACTTTTTTGCGATTTCATCCCTCTTAACCTGTGCGCGTTTGAATTCAGCAAGAAATTGGATCGCCATTTTCTCGGCTTTGCTGGCGATGCCTGTATCGTAGCCACCGATCTTGTTTCGCTTCCTATCTAAACATTCAACGTAAAGCCATGATGGGGGACGATTCTTTTTCCCCTTCAATGAGGAATTGTGAGAAATTTTTTGAACGTTGCGATGCAGGTTTATGTATTCCAAAAACACTTTTTTCAAAACCCGGTCACTCAATCGTAAATTCCATTGGAAATGCTGCCGCACGCTTGTCCATCCGATTTCTTCCTGCTTTTGCAAATCAAAAATCTGCCTATAGGGAAACTCGTCGGGATTTGCCCAAGCTACAATGGTAGTTGTTTTATTCTCCCGATCTAATTTCAAGTAGGTTCGCTCGAATTCACTAACATTAGGACAACGGCGCATGAGTTCATAATTGCGGGCGGCTAATTCAAAGCCGTAAATTTTAAGGCGCTCCATTTCGGCGCGGTTTTCCTTGCACTTCCACCACCATAAACCTTCTTCCAGTTCTTTCAGGGTGAGTGATTTCTTTTTCATGCGATGGATTTTGGCCGAGTTTGACGATGTTCGCAACGGTGGACGAAACGGTTGACCGCTCTTGCTCCCCAATTCCGAAACCTTTTTGAACAAAACGAACTACTCAATTTCAAGTTGTGAACGCTTTCCATCCGCGAAATTGCCACGAGAAATAGGTGGAAACTGTCTGCCTGTCCAAAGATAAACTAATCGCTCATGCGTCAATCCCGATGATTAAAACAGGGATGTCAATGTCAGACACCCCGCGATGCTGCAAGTCCCAAACGAACTGCTCGAAGTAGGAAACGCCAGTGGACATTTGATCGGCAAAACGTTTGATGGGCACGATCTCAATACCAGCTTTAATGTGGCCGAGTTTGTGGAAGATCGTCATCTTGGCGCAGACGTTATAGACCATGAAGGCGTATTTGCCGAACTGCACTTCGACGCCGAGTTTCTCCTTCACAAAATCCATGTCACGAAATGCGCCTTTGGAAAGCGGCTTAGCCTTGTAACCGGGTTTGTAAAATTCAGTCGGGTATTTGCAGGGCACTTTACAATTTTTCCAACCAAGGGGTTTGAATTCGGCTTTGAAAGCGCGATTTAGGGCAAACGGGCTGTAAAGCATCATGCCTGGCATGGTTTTTTCCTTGCTGGTCTTGGACAGGCAGGGCGCGGCATCCACGCGGGAAATGACGCCATAAACTTCGTCAAGCAAGTTTTGATGTTTTTTGGCGTGGTAAGTTGCGCCCTTGTTGAAAGAGAATTCTCCGGCAATTTTCATAGTAAAACATTTTCCCTGTCCCAAGCTGCCGGTCTTTGGGCGACCTTTTCGTAGCCGGTCGGAACATGAATTGGCTTGCCCAGCGGACGCAACTTAAGTGTTCCCTCGGCCAGTTTTTGCAGACGTTCCCGCGCAATGGCCAAATAAGTTTGGTCGCGGTCACAGCCAATGGCACACCGGCCATGTTTAGCGGCGGCGATAAGCGCAGAGCCAACGCCGCAATAAGGGTCATAAACCCAATCATTTTCGTTCGTAAGAGCCAGCACGCACCGTTCGACAAGCTCAACTGGAAACTGGCAGGGGTGCTCCGTTTTTTCCGGGTGATTCGCCTTCACATTCGGGATTTCCCAAATCTCACGTTCCCAATCCTGAGCGACGATTGACCACACATCGGACGGATTTTTGCCGAGCGGATTGCCGGATGGTTGACCGCGCTTCTCGCCTTTGAAATGGAGCTTGCCGGGATATTTTGCCGGGACGCGCACCGGGTCGAGGTGGAAAAAGTAATCATTCGACTTGGTAAACCACAATAGCGTTTCGTAACGCCCGGAAAAGCGGAGACTGCAATGCAGTCCGTGTTCAAAATGCCAGATGATTCGGTTGCGAAGCTTCAATCCCTCGCTCTTGAACAGATCGTAGTAATAAACGTCCAGTGGAAAGATCTCGCCATCTTCGACGTAATTGCCTACTTGCCAGCAAAGGCTACCATCGTGCTTGAGAGCACGTTTTAATTCGTGAATCAGCGGCTTTTGTTGAACGAGATAATTTCGCAGCGAAGAGCGTTGCTCATATTCCTTTCCCAAATTATAGGGCGGTGAAGTGATGATGAGGGAAAAGAAATTTGTCGGAAGAGTTTTTGCACATTCCAAAGCATCGTCGCAGATCAAAACGAGCCGTTCGTCGTCGGAAAACGTTTCCGCAACATGAATTCGTTCGTTGAAAAGGGTGCTGACCATTTCAATGGTTAAGATGACAGAAAACTGGACAATTGAAAATTATTTTCGCCGAAAATCTGGTCGAGCATGATAATGCGGCAATTCGCCGGGAACGCGCGCCCGTTCGCCTTGCACCGCTGTAAAACCGTTGCATTCCGCCACATTCTGGCGGAAAACTGAGTCCGTCCAGTGAAAGTGCGTCATAAACCGCCGTCTTCCCGGCGGCGCGGCGGCGGTTCCTCTGCGAAACAGCGCGGTTTTTCGGCGGCGGACGGCGGAAAATGTAAAATGGGCAAGGTTAAAGTCAATTCACACAAGACTGGAGCTAAAGTGTTCCCTGATGGAGCGAACGTTTTCAAAGGTGAAGCGAAAACGGAAGCGATTGAAACAAGTATTGGCGCGATTAGAGTAAAAACACAAACAGGTGGAGAAAATTTGAGAATGGCTAGAGTAAAAATGTAATCAGTTGGAGCGAACGTAGGTCTTGTTAGAGCCAATGTGAAAACGGCTGGAGTAAAAATAGCAACAGGTCGAGCGAATGTGGGGACGGTTTCAGGACGAAAATCGGTGCGGATTTCCACGGACAAAAATTGCGATGAACGTCGGTTTTTTCGGAGTTCACCGGACGGTTTTTCAGTGGAGCACCGGCAATCTTTTCGGCGGAGCACCGGCGATCTTTCGGCGTTCACGACGGTTTTTCCAAGTAAATTCAACCCGGAATTAAGCGGTAAATCAGGGCGGGAGCGGCGGGTATAGTGGTTTTCGGCTTTGTGCTTCTTTGTTTGAAAATATCCAGCTAGAATGTGGGGTAAAAGCGGATACGCAAAAGACACAATGCTAGTAAAAGGTATAGATTTACCAGAAATTCTGCTTCGCGCCCAAGAAACAGGTGAACTTGTTGTGTTTGCCGGTGCTGGCGTTTCTTGTCCGCGACCATCCAATCTCCCACTTTTTGACGGTTTGGCCATACAGATCGGGGAAAATTCTGGGGTCAACAAGGATGAAAGAGAGCCAGCAGACCATTATTTAGGACGGTTAAAACAAAAAGGAATAAGCGTTCACGAAAGGGCTGCACGGATACTTGTCAATGATATTACAAAGCCGCACGACCTTCATCGCCAACTCTTAAAACTTTTCCCATCCTTTGAAAAGGTTCGGGTTGTAACAACGAATTTTGACACCCATTTTTCAACCGCCAGCAAAGATGTTTTTGGAAGCAGCCCGGACATTTTTTATGCGCCAGCGTTGCCATTAGGCGATGATTTTACGGGAATTGTTTATTTGCACGGATGCGCGGGCAAACAGCCGAAACATTGTGTATTAACCGATGAAGATTTTGGCCGTGCCTATCTTACACAGGCTTGGGCGAGTCGGTTTCTCGCATCAATGTATTCTCAATATGTAGTTCTCTTCGTTGGTTACAGTCACGATGACATTGTGATGAGTTATCTAGCGCGTGGCTTACCGCCAGCGCAAAAACCTCGCCGTTTTGCTTTCACTACAACTGATAGAAATTCAAATTGGGAATATCTTGGAGTTAAACCTGTTTTATACGAAAAATGCGAAGGTGAAAATCCGCATCAAGCAATAACGGATTCTGTCAGTGAATGGGTGAAAGAAATTCAGTGTGGATTGCTCGAAAAAGTAGAGAGGATACGAACGATAGCAGAAGCGCAACCCCCGCTAGAGGGTGAAGATGCCGACTACATAAAGCATTCGCTTTCTGAATTGGATACGGCTCGGATTTTCCTCAAATATGCGAGATTGCCGGAGTGGATTTCATGGCTTGAAAAGCATCAATTTATTCAGCCACTTTTCAATCGCCAAAACGAGCTTGGGCAGTTTCAAAGGGAATTGGCACTTTGGTTAGTTGAAAACTTTCTTGTTGAACATTCACAACAATTGATGCTTGCCGTTGAACGATTTCGTTGCGAATTGAATCCGCAACTGTGTTGGTGTATTTGGCGCCGTCTATTTGTCAGAAACAAAGATGCTAAAAGTGCGGTTCCCTCTGTAATTTTTTCTCAATGGATTGCTGTTTTGTTGGAACAGCCATACAACATACTTCCACCTGAAGATTGGTCAGAACTTGTTGGGGTCTGCCAATTTCCAGAGGACAAAGCCGTTTCTATTCTTTTATTTGCACGGATAACAAAACCACGTCTTGTTTTGAAGAAGACATGGCGCATATTCGACGAAAATGCAGAAGAAGGTGACAAGGTTGATTTTGACATACAATTTGAACACGGACACCTTGAGGAATACTCAATAAGAGAAGCATGGCAAAAAACTTTTCGCCCTAATTTAGCAGCTTATGCAAACGATCTTGAGCCAATTGTAATTTCAAATCTTATTGCGGCAAATACGTTAAGAACTTTGTCATATCCCAAAAGCCAAAATTTCGATGTTTTTGGATTTCAGCGCCAATCAATTTCCCCGAATGGGCAAGACCAATTTCCAAACGCTCTTGATATATTGATAGATGCAGCCAGAGACATCTTGGACTATTTAATTGAAACGAAGCCACAATATGCGGCAGGACGGATCGAAAGATATTTTGAATCTGGTGTGCCATTATTACGAAGGCTGGCAATTTACGGATTCGGGAAAAGAACCGACATTTCGCCCGATGAAAAACTCTCTTGGATTGAACAAAATAACCTTCTTTACACATTTAAGACGGATGTTTTTTGGTTGCTTGAGCAAAGTTACCCAAAGGCGTCTGACGAAGCGCGGCGGCGAATAATTGACAAAGCGTTGCTTGGGTCAAAATGGGAAGGATATGAGAACGTTGACGAACGAACAAAGCAGTATGAGATTTTCAATCAAATTGTTTGGCTTCACCGCATCGCTCCTGATTGCAGTTTTACGAATAAAATTTTAGAGACGCTAAAAAAGAAAAATCCTGATTTTGGTGAAAGAGATTTTCCTCAATTCGATCATTGGTCAGGTGGTGTTCAATCCATTGACATGACAGCAGGACTAAAAATCGAAGAAATTCTGCAAAAAAAACCTGAAGATGTTTTGGATGACCTACTCAAATGTCAGCCACGCACTCCATTTGAGAGAAATAGATCAAATTATTGCAGCGCAATATCCGCTGCTGTTGGCAAGCAGCCAGAATGGGGAATCAGATGGACAGAGATGTTGACTTCTAAAAAATTGATGGACGCAGACCTATGGTATTGCGTCTGTCAAGGTTGGCGAAACGCAAATCTTTCGTCAGAACAATGGAAACTTGTCTTGGACGTTGTAGAGAATATTAACGCTCCAACTGAATTTTTTTCTGCATTCGCAGAAGTCTTGGAGAACGGTTCGCGCAAAGAGTCTTATACTTTACCGAACAGTTTAATGGATCAGGCAGTAAAAGTAGCTGTTCGGATTTGGAATTTAGCCCTTAAAACCGCTCCAATTGAGAAGAATTCATCTGATGATTGGCTTGGCACTGCAATTAACAGTCCGGGCGGTAAATTGGCCGAATTTTGGCTTCAACGAGTTTCTTTTGCTCGCAAAGAAGCCGGTGACAATTGGGGCGGTATTCCTCAAGACATTAAAGACCACCTCGCAAATATACTGCATGGAACATCTGGTGCGGCAGCCCACGCAAGAATCGTTCTTGCTAGTCAGTTGCATTATTTCTTTTCGCTGGACGCTCAATTTGCCATGACAGAATTGTTTCCATTGTTCAATTGGCAAACTGACGAATTGCGAGCAGAACAATGCTGGCATGGTTTTCTTTTTTGGGGACGCTGGCTTGCTGGATTCACAGATCAACTCATTCCTCATTTTACCGAAACCGTTTCGCGGAATGCGCAATTTTCCGACCGAGTGCGCGAAGCTTTAATTTATCAGATCGCGGGCGTTACGTTGTTTCGCATTGAAAATCCGTTAGCGAACGGCTGGCTTTCAAATGTTGTTCAAAAGCTTCAAGATAAGGATTTGATACGATTTACTTGGACAATTAACCGCTATCTTGGTGATGCAGAAGCGCCTGTCACTGAAAAGATTTGGGAAATATGGCTGGCGGAATACTGGAAAACGAGACTATTAAACACACCCAAACGGTTGCTGCCCGGAGAAGCAAATGAAATGGCTTGTTGGGCTTTGAGCGTTGGCCGCTATTTTCCAGACGCGGTGAAGCTCGCTATTTCAATGAAACAAATTCTTACTTTTGAGCATACACCTATTTTCTTACACCTCGATGAAAAAAAACAGCTTGTTCATAATTTCCCCGATGCAACTGCTGACTTTGTATTGCTCTACTTACAATCTCCATTGAAGTATTTTTTTCACAGTGAGCAAACGACAAATGTTTGGCGCGAATTGTGTCAAAGCGGAGTTGCCCCTGAAAAATTGAAAAAGATTCGTGAAGCGATGTTTCGGCTAGGACACGACCCCGGCGAACCCCAGACACAAACTTCGTGTTAAACGCAAAAATTGATTTCTGAATGTAGCAGTAGAACAAAAATTGTTGCGGACACCAAAACGGACACCAAACACATCTTAGTATTAATTCCCAATTGAAAAGTTATTCGCCTTGGGAAAAGATCAATCTTAGAATTGCAAAGGGTAAATCGCAAGCTTGTCATGCTTCCTCAAAACGAACATGTCGCAGTTGTCTTAGCCTGCTATGAAAGCTCGCCCGCAACTTCCTGATGATATTAAGCAACTGATGGCCTTGGTTCGGGCTGGCAGGCTTTTTGAAGTTCAAAAATGGATTGAAGAAGGCAAGCGAACAGTGCCGCCCAAACCATATTGGTTTTCTCCCCTTCGTGTGGCGGTCGAATCTGGTTTCCACAGCATGGTCGAAGTGTTGCTGAAGGCAGGGGTTGATCAGGAAGAGAAGGATTGTATGCTCAATCGTGCAGTCTCAGCCCCGAATCTCGGCCTTATTACGCTGTTTGTGGATTATGGTGCGGACTTGCATTCAGTTGATTTTGAGGACGTGTGCTATACAGGAAACCCGGAGATAATGCGCTTCTTCCTCGATAGGGGGATTGACGCCGTAACGGGATGGCCGTTTGCCAAGGCGCTTTGCCATCCACGGCGACCGCAATTGGGAATCTACATGCAATACCGCGACAAAATACCCGAATTGAAACACCAAGTTGATCTTGCATTGCGCTATCATGCACACGAGGGAGGCCTAAAGTGGGTGTGCTTGCTTCTGTGGGCTGGTGGCAATGCTCATGTGCGATTGTCAGATTTGGAAGAAGAATCTGATCCCGAAAACGAGTCCACTGCGCTTGAAGAAGCAGTGCGGTTTGGTCGGCTGGAAATCGTCGAAAAAATCGGCATTGACCCTGCAAAGGATGACTTGAACCGATTGTTGGAAGAAGCGTGCAGTGCATGCGAATGGCCAATCATTGAGAAACTGTTAATCCTTGGGGCTGCCCCAATGGGCGGGAAAAGTGAATACCCGCCGATGGAGCGGCTTATCTACCATTTTGAGTGGAAGATGAATCCGTTATTCGGATACCGTTCCGATTTTGATTTGCACAAGGCATTTGATGCCATTCTGTCCTTTACCGGCAAGGGAGGACGCTGGCAGCCAGAGAACAAATACGGCCTGAACGGGTTTCGGCGTGCATTGTATCACTTGGACTGCGCATGGATCGCACGTGTAATCCGGGGCTTTTCCCAACACCAAGTTTGTTCCAATGAACTGCTTGTCAAACTTCTTAACACGCCACGCATGAAACAGATTCTTGGAGACCAGTTTTCCCGATTGATGCAATCACTCAAACGAAACGGTAATTCGGCAAGTTGATCAAAAGGCAATAAGTTCGGTAGAAACGGACACCAAACGAGTCAAAAAGAGTATAAATTGGTTGAAACGATTTGGCTTGATTTCCCAATAAAATCAGGCATATTAGCTCCGCAATCGCGGGATAGATCGGGCAATCCCGGCCATTGGCTCCATTTTTTGATGGTTGCTGAAAAAGAAGGTTGGGAAACCGGGAAGGGAAAAAGCGTGGACGCGCCACAGCGCCCTTTTTGCCGGGGCTCAAAAACAAAAAAACGAGGCATCCTCAAATGGATGCCTCGTGATGTAATTTAAATGCAGACAGCGTTTACCACATGGTCCCGAAATTATAGTAAAGAAAACCACCGTTAGCGAGTGAGCTCCCCGCTTCGGTGGAGGCATTCCAGACATCTTGCAACTCATGGCGATTGAATTCAGATTTGTCGCCAGTTGTCGTCCACATGAGACTGCCATCGCCCATCAATAGGTTGCCGGCGCTCATGTGTTGATCAGCCGTACTCCAATTCCAGATGTTGCCAATTGGGTACGCACCGCCAAGCCCCGATGTACCATTAGCATTACCAAACCCCAAAAATAGTTGTGAATGAGGTGGTGTGCCAACACCAACATCTACATTCGCGCCACCGATGTTACGATCTCCAGCCAGCATAAATTGGGGATTATCACTGGTGGCATCGCCGCCGATAAAATAGCTCAGCTCGTTCGTCCAACCCGGGGCAACAAGCGTAAAAGGGGTAGTAAAAGCAAGCTGGCTCCAATTCGTGGCTACGGTGCGCAGAGCATCCGCCGGGCAAACGACCAACTTCGGGGAGCTTAATTGATTCGAGGCACAGGCATACACCACCCCCAGACTGTACGTTTTGCCAGTTGGTGCAGGAATAGCTGCTGCGACAGCAACAGTGCTTTCGACATTTTGCTCAGCGCCGTCCTGGCTGTTAGGGACGGTCAGGGGATAATTGCCGTTGTGGTCATCCGCCCAAAGCCGCAGGGCAACGCCCTGTTGCCTGAGGTTGTTGCCGCATTGGGCGCTTTGCGCCTTGCGTTTGGCGGCGGCAAGCGCCGGCAACAAGATGGCTACGAGAATGGCTATAATGGCGATTACAACCAGCAACTCGATCAGCGTAAAAGCTTTTTTGCCTTTCAGAATTTTTTTCATATGTTCC
>Ga0208688_1001130_pt1 | contig 12044 bp, 12 predicted proteins | sample June2015DPH_6_15_FD_184696 | JGI IMG/M metagenome (GOLD analysis project Ga0208688, IMG submission 184696) | Peatland microbial communities from SPRUCE experiment site at the Marcell Experimental Forest, Minnesota, USA - June2015DPH_6_150... | ecosystem: Environmental > Terrestrial > Soil >... | reverse complement strand
CATGTCAATCTCTTCAAAGCTGTCGGGGTCAAAAAGCATCTCCAGCCGCTCGCGGGCTGAGAGTTTTCCCTCCGCATGCTGCCTGGCTTGGCGTTCTTCGCCGCCACCCGCTTCGGCGCGTGACTGGCGCCGCCGCAATTCTTCGAGTTTTTCCTGGAAGGTCATAACGAATTGGGTGATTGGTTCATTGAGTCATTGAGTCATTGCTTGGGTCGGCAACCGCTCGGAGCAATCGCTCAATCGTCAATCATTCAATGACTCAATGGTCCAAGTCCGCTCCACTCCTCACAAGCGACAATGGAATTCGCAGGCCGTTTGGGATCGTATTTGACGCTGGCTGTCTGTCCGGACAGAAACCGGGCCATGGCGGCGATTTCAGGCAGCGCCGTAACGTCCTGGGCGGCCTCGTAGGTTACTCCCGCCACTTCGTAAGCATAACCCAGGAGCACCGATTTTGCCCCCGCCGTTTGGGGTTCCACCAAATCCACAATTCGGCCCGCGCCGATGCGGCCACGCCTGTTAATATCCAGGCGCCTCAGCCTCTCGAGTTCGGCGGGATCTTTGCGCCGCCAACGCAGATACCGGGCGCACGCCATCCACCCACCCAGTGCGAGTGCGCCCGCAGACGCTAATCCAAAGGTGAGGCGTAAGAAAGGGGTCAACGCTTTTCCACCTTCTCCCCGTGCATCAGGAGTTGTGCCTGCCGCCGCTCTCTCAGAGCGTAACTGAACAACACGCGCTCTTTTCAGCGAGGGTCTCGAAAAGCTCGACCCGAGATTATAACATCACCTCATGCGCGCCGCGTGCACAGCCTCGCAGTACGGAACCGGCAGGTAGCAGGCGGTGGATGGGCAGGGGCTAGGGCCTGCGGACCGGGAGCACGAGAGCGTGGAGTGATTGATGCATCGAATCATCGAACAGCGGGGCTGGCAAGAATTATGAATTATGAAGTCTAAAGTATGAATTGCCTCATTCACTCTCCCTACTGCCGACTGCCCCCTGCTTATTGCGGACCGGCTACCTTCTGTGCGCCGCGAATTGCCGAAGAAAACCAAGGGTAGCGCAGGTCCCGCCCTTCGGACCTGCGGCTCTTCAAAAGCTTTAGTCGGCGGGCAATACACCATTCATAATTCGGGACTCGCACTTGCCCCAGTCCTTCTTCCCCACCTACTACCTACCACATACCAACTGCCTGTGTTTTCAACAACATTCCCGCTTTCAACGCGTAACTGCCTTTGTTTTCTATAACATTCCCGCTTAGCCCCAGGCTGCTGAAAGCCGCTCCTTTGTTTTCATAGAGATTCCCGCGTCGTTCGGTCAATTTTTAAATTTACTGCGTTTTTCCTTTCCCTTTTCTAAGCGACATCTTGTCCCTGGCTGCAATGCGTGCAAAGAGTCCTGCCGGTTCCGGCTGCTCTCAAACGGACGAGCGAGGAAGCAGCCGGCGCCAAGCGGCGCAACAAGGAGCAAAGCAATCCATAATTCGCCATTCACCATTCACAATTCCCCCTGCAACCGCTCTTCCGTCTCCTTGCTCCTGAGTCCTGAATCCAAGCCCCTGCCCAATTCCACGTAGCATCCTAGCCTATCTTCTCCGGTTTGTCAAGCGACATCGAGTCCCCTGCGGCCCGCCACATGTCATTCTGAGCATGGATGGCCGAAAGGAGCTATCCGTGATGTCAGAAACGGGGTGCCGCGGGGTAAGACCGAAGGGCAGGTTTTTCGTGCCCTGCAAGGGCACAAGATAGTAGCCGGGGGCAACGCCCCCGGAAAGCGCCACGCTCGTTCCCCGACCCTGGAGGGGTCGTATTCCCTTGGGCCGTGGGCCGCAAGACCGGGGTGACGTCACCCGCATCCGACCCGTCAGTTGACGGGTCGGACCTCGCGGGGGGCGCCGCACGCTTTTGTGGCACGCCGGCGCGAATTGATAAGGCCCTCTTGATTTGCAATAATGGCAGTGCGCGAAAGTGGCGGAATTGGCGGACGCGCCAGACTTAGGATGTGATTTTGGCGACTTGCACGCCATTGCACCAAAATGCAGCGGCGCGCAACCCCACTAATTTGACATGACTTCCCCTTGACGGCGAAAGCTAATGAAGGAGACTGTACTGATTCGCAAAACGAGGTGGCACCACTTTATGGCGCAAAGTGTGTGTTTATAGGCGATCATTTCGGCGCAGCGATAGTGAAGGTTAGGCCAGCTTCCGATAAGCTTGTGTTACGCGTGCAGGTGCACGCCCACGGGTGATGGACATTCGCGCTCATGAAGCTCGAAATTGAAAACGTCAGCAAGACCTATCGTGGAAACGTAGAGGCCTTGCGCAGTTTCCGTTTGGAACTCGGGCCTGGTGTGCTTGGGTTGCTCGGTCCAAACGGCGCAGGCAAATCCACCCTGATGCGCATTCTGGCGACGATCACCCAGCCGAGTGCGGGGCGTGTGCTGTGGAACGGGACGGACATCAAGCATGATCCTGACACGTTGCGCACCGTGCTCGGTTATCTGCCGCAAGACTTTGGGATCTACCCGAATTTGAGCGCGCTCGAATTTCTAGGGTACCTCGCCGCCGTGAAAGGCCTGGACGCAGCCAGCGCGCGAAAGCGCATTGGCGAGCTGCTGGAGCTTGTGAATCTTGCGGACGCCGCGCGGCGGCCTCTCGGAGGGTTTTCAGGTGGCATGCGCCAGCGCGTGGGCATCGCGCAGGCGTTGCTGAACGATCCGCAGCTTCTGATCGTGGACGAGCCGACGGCCGGCCTCGACCCGGAAGAGCGCGTGCGGTTCCGCAATCTGCTTTCGGAGCTTTCCGGGGAGCGGATCGTCATTCTTTCCACCCACATTGTTTCCGATGTCGAGGCCGTGGCCACGGACATTGCCCTGATCGCCCAGGGACAGCTCGTTGTCCACGGTGTCCCCGAAGCGCTTCTCGCTGGCGTAAATGGGAAGGTCTGGGAGGTCGTGGTCTCGAGCGGCGAGCTTTCCGCGCTTCGGCAGCGCCATCTCGTCAGCAGCACAGCCCATCGTAACGACGGTGTGCATGCGCGGGTAGTGGCCGATGGCGCTCCAAGGCCGGGCGCGCGTACGCTGGAGCCGTCGCTTGAGGACGCCTATCTCGCCGCCCTTGCAGCTCACCGCCACCGTGCTGCTACCGAGGCCACTGTATGAGAGCGCTTGGTGTTGTCTATGCCATTGCCCGCGCCGACTTTCTCGAGCGGGTGCGCCGCTACAGTTATCTCATTACTTTGCTCTTCGCTGTCTACCTGGGTTATGCCGCAGGCACGGGGCGAATCTCGCTGCGTCTTGGCGACTATCGTGGGGTGTACACATCGGCGTGGATCGGCGCGATGGTATCGCTGGTGACGACGACGTTTCTTTCGCTCGTGGGCTTCTACGTCGTCAAGAACGCCGTGGACCGTGACCGCCAAACAGGGGTGGGGGAGATCCTCGCAGGAACGCCGCTCACCAAGGTTTCCTATCTCCTGGGAAAATTCCTCAGCAACTTCGCGGTGCTCGTCTCCATGGTTGTTGTACTAGCTCTGGCCGCTGTGGCCATACAGCTTCTAGCCGCCGAGGACCGCACCTTCCACGGCGCAGCTCTGCTCTCGCCCTTCCTGTTCCTCGCACTGCCCGCGATGGCGATGACGGCCGCGATGGCCCTCTTGTTCGAGACGTTCAGATTTCTTCGCGGGGGTTTCGGCAACGTCCTGTGGTTTTTTCTCTGGAGTTTCGGCATAAGTCTGCCGGTGGCGACGGAGCTCCCGCAGCTCGATCCCTCTGGCCTTTGGATCGTGTATAGAAGTATGGTCCCGGCGGCACGAGCTGGCATCCCGGGTTACGTGGATAGTTTTTCACTCTCCGTGGCCGATAAGTCCGTCCGAGTGGCGGCTGGCTTTCATTGGAACGGTGTCGAATGGACTGCTGGGGTTGTCATCCAGCGTCTGGCTTGGACAGCCGCAGCGTTCGCTCTCGTCTTGTGCGGCGCGTGGTTTTTCGACCGGTTCGACCCGGCGAGTTCGCGCAGGCGGTCGGGCACAAGGCCTCGATCGGAGGGAGCTGCCACCCCGGCAGGGGCGGCGCTGGAATCCGTCACGGCGCGACCGCACGTCGCCACGTCCACTCATCTCACTCCGCTCGCCTCTGGCGCGCTGCATTCTGGCGCCTGGCGTCTTTTGGTGGCTGAATTGCGGCTCGCCCTGAAGGGTTATCGCTGGTGGTGGTACGCGGTGGCCGGAGGATTGCTTATCGCCCAGTTCGCCGCGCCGTTGCATATCTCGCGCGGGCCACTGTTGGCCGTCGCCTGGATCTGGCCTATCCTCGTGTGGTCCGCGCTCGGCACGCGCGAAGCGCGTTTCGGCACCGAACAACTGGTTTTTTCTTGTGCGCGGGTTCTGCCACGGCAGTTCCCGGCGGCATGGATGGCAGGCATTTTGGTTGCTGCGCTCACAGGGCTAGGGGCCGCCGTCCGGCTGGCGCTTGCAGGGCAGAGCGCCGGTCTATTTGCATGGGCCGCTGGCGTTCTGTTCATCCCGTCGCTGGCGTTGGCTCTGGGCGTCTGGAGCGGCACAAGCAAATTCTTTGAAGGCCTGTACACCGCGCTGTGGTACGTCGGCCCGCTCAACCGGGCCCCGGGGTTCGACTTCACCGGTAGCGCCAATGGTCCGCAGGCCGGTCGCTTTGCACCCATGTATTTGGCCGTCGCTGCGATCCTCGTGGCAGCCGCGTTCTTCCGGCGGGCCCGCCAGCTCGGCGGAACATAAGCACAAGCGGGCTACCTCGCTAACCTGCGCTCCGCTGACACTTCGCTACCAACGGGGTCCGACTCTAGTCCCTTGTCCACTCGTCTCACTTCGAGCTGCGACCGCTCAGATAGTTCCGGCGCTGTTAGCCCGCATTTCTCACCACGGGTCTGGAAGGGCGGGGCTTCAGCCCCGCCTTTATAAGGCCTTCCTGATTATTCCTGCGTCCCGTACCCCGCGCAGTCCCGCGCCTGCGGGACTGCGCGGGGTACGGGACCAACAGAGGGCGGGAGCCGCGATTCCGGCGGGGCTAAAGCCCCGCCCTTCCGGCAGCCTACTAAGAGCGTCCAAACGTGGTGAGAAATCCGGGTTAGGGATTCGGCCTGGGAAATCGCCTAGCCGTCAAATGGCGCAGTGCGTTGCGGCCGGCTGGATTCCGGCGTGAAAGGGCGGTTTTCGGGCACAATCCGCGATTGGGCCGCGCAGGGTGGTTTTCGCCGATCCGCAACTCGGAATCTGCCACCCGCCGCACTAGCTCTCCAACGCCGCCGAGAGGCCGAGGCGCGCGTCGAGCGCGCGACACACTTCACCCATCCCGCCTGCGCCAAGCGGCGCGAGGATCTCATAAGGACCGAGCATGGTTCCTGCCGCAAGACTCATTCGTTCAGACCCTCGGTCCAACTCCTGTTCCAATCACCCCAATCGGCTAGCGAATGTTCTCAATCATGCCGATATTTGCTTGCAAGACCCCCTGCACGTTAACGGCCACGTGGCGGCGGTCGGGAGAAACGGCGACGAACTCCTGGGAGTCCCGCACCAACTGAATCCAATAAGAATAGACGAAGCGGATGGTTGTGGAAGTGCGAGTCAGGTCCTGGCCGTTCCAGCCGACCTTCCACAAGACGCCATTCAAATCCGGCTTGCCCTCAAGGAAGTAGATCTCATTCCCCGGACCTCGGGCATACGAGTCAACCCAGCCGCGGAAGACCTGGCGGGGAGCGGTCTTGCAGTCATCCACCCAAAGGCCGGCGTTGGGATCGTCTTCCCGACTTGCGTCCACAATGTACGCTACCGAGCGCCCGTCGGGCGACCAGCGCAAGACCCCCCAGTCACCGCTAGCGGGCAGAGTGGCGAGCGTCTGCGTCTGGTTGTTCGATGGGTCAAAGGATTGAATCTCACCGCCGGAACTTCTGAACAGCAGTCGTCCCTGGAGTCCGACATCGAAATTACGGTCCGGCGCATTCTTAAGTATCGTTTGCGGCGCTCCTCCGGAGACTGCGACGCTCCGGTATTCATCTGTGGGTCCGGGAGCCCCCTGCGAGCGTGAGAGATAGATGAGGTGCTGGTTGTCCGGAATCCATTGGGGGAAAATGTTGATTCGGCCATCCTGAACCAGTTGCACAGGATTCGAGCCGTCGGCATTGGCCACCCAGATGCCTTCTTTTTCAACGCCTTTGAAATTGGAAAAATAGGCGAGGAGTTTTCCGTCCGCGGAGTAAACAGGGGCAACCTGGTTCCGCGCGGGGTCGGTGGTGAGAGGTTTCAGGTTCTGCTGGCCTGGCTTTGCCTCAAGGTCCAATTGGGCGATATTGATATTCTCGCGGAAGGTCGAGAAAACGATCCGCTTCCCATCGGATGAGACATCCAGTTCTGCATCGTCGCCCTGGCCGGCGGTGATCTGTTCCGGTTCACCTCCCGTCGCGGCGATTTTCCAGATGTTCATAGACCCGCCGCGGCTCGAGGCAAAGTAGATTGAGCGTCCGTCTGGGGACCAGGCGGGCGAACGCGCCAGCGCTGTATCGTACGTCAACGGGCGGACCTTGCCGGAAGCGAGGTCCACAACTTCCAACTCGCCGTAGGGCCCTGGCGACTTGATCGTAAAAGCAAGGTCGCGGCCATCCGGAGAAAAACGCGGCTCGCTGTCCTGCATCGCGGGGCCCGGCGCTGGCGTTACCTGGCGCGCGTTCTCGCCGGAAAGGCCGGAAATCCAAAGCGTACCGTTGGTCGTATTCTCGTAAGCGAGCGAGCGGCCGTCAGGTGACCAAGCCGGATCCTCGGCGTTCAGAATCAGCCGCCGCGGCGTCCCGCCCAGCGACGGAACTTCCCAGATGTCCCAGATGCCCGAATCATTGAGGCGCGCGTAAGCAATCGTGGCCCCATCGGGCGACCAGCGGGGCCGCGATTCGAGGTCTGAATCGTGGGTGATTTGGAGCAAATTTCCGCCGCGAACCAGGCCGACGTAGATGTTGTAATTCCCGTCGCGGTTTGAGACGAAGGCCACCGAACGGTCGTCGGGTGAGAGTGCCGGCTGCGCCTGGACGCCCGCAAAATTGGTGACGGAGGTGAAATGCATGGCGGACTGCGACGCTGGCCCCGCCAGCCTCCATACCACCACGCCGGAAAGCAGAGCGCCTGCAATCAGGCCCATCGCGACCCAGGCCAGCACACGTAGGGGCGCACCCGTGTGTGCGCTCGGCTCGATTCCGGCAGCGGGGCGGACACTCGGGCCCGCCGCTGCGCCGCTCAACGTTTCTTCAATCGCAATGCGCGCCTCGCCGATGTCGCGCAGACGAAGCTTGGGATCCTTCTCCAAACAGCGGCGCAGCAGCTTGCGGATGTTAGCCGGGATGTTGGCAGGGAGCACATCCCAATTCGGCTCCGTCTTGAGCACGGCCGCCAGCGTGTCGGAGGTTGTCTCGCCCTGGAAGGCATGCCGGCCGGTGAGCATCTCGTAGAGCACCACGCCGAAGGCCCAAATGTCCGCGCGCTTGTCGGCGCGGTGGCCGCGAGCCTGCTCGGGGCTCATGTACGCCAGCGTCCCCATCACCGCCTCGGGGCGCGTCAGGTCCAACTCGTCAGCCGCCGCATCCGCGTAGCCCGCCTCCGGGGGGCCGACTGCCTTCGCCAAGCCGAAATCCAGGACCTTCGCCTGGCCCTGCGTCGTGATGAAAATATTCGCCGGCTTAATATCCCGATGGATGATACCTTTGGAGTGCGCGGCGTCCAGCGCATCGGCAATCTGAATGCCCCAATCCAGGGCTTCGTTCACCTTCAGGGATTTGGCGGCAATGCAGTGCTTGAGCGTCTGCCCCTCCATAAGCTCCATGACGATGAAGGGCTGACCCTCGTGCTCGCCAATCTCGTGAATGGTGCAAATGTTAGGGTGATCGATGGCCGAGGCGGCGCGCGCTTCGCGTTGAAAGCGCTCCAGCGCCTCGCGATCCTTCGCCATCCCTTCGGGCAGGAACTTGAGCGCCACGTAGCGGGCCAGCGTGGTGTCTTGGGCCTTATAAACCACGCCCATCCCGCCGCCGAGCTTTTCCAGGATGCGGTAATGGGAAACCGTCTTGCCCACCAGGCGAGAGCCAGCTTCGTCGGACCGAGTCGCGGCCGTCTCACTCGAAGCCAGCGACCGCGCCGCCTCGTCCAGCGCCGGGGCTTCGATGAAACTTCCAGCTTGCTGGTGAAAACTGAGCAGCGACTCCACCTCGCGGCGCAGGCCCTCGTCGCCCCCGCAGGCTTGCTCCAAGAAACCAGCCCGCTCCCCCTCCGCGCGCTCCAGCGCGGCGTGATACAACTCCTCGATTTTCTGCCAACGATCAGGCTCCATCATGTCTTTCACCGCTTAACTCGCGCAACAGCCAAGCTTTGGCTAGCTTCCAATCCCGCATCACCGTCTCGGGCGAAACCTTCAGGACTTCGCCCGTTTCCTCCACGCTCAGTCCCCTGAAGTAGCGAAGCTCCACCACGCGGCTCTTCCGCTCGTCAACCGCGGCCAAGCGCTTGAGCGCGTCGTCCAGCGCCACCAGATCGGCGCGCGGCTTTTGTGAACTTCCGGCGCTTCATCGAGAGATACCGTTAACCCGTATTTACCTCAATCTTATCACAGCCGTTTGGGCCTTTGCAGTATCCCCCTTGGGGAGGCAAAAAATCTTTGCGCGGCCTTTACAGTTCTTGCCCGCGGTTCTCGCTTGTACAAGTAGAGGCGGAAAAAAGGTCCGAAAGCAATCCGCCAATTCACTTGGGAGGTGAGTTATGAAGTCGACCCGAAGTCTAAAGTCCGTGAGAATCCTGCTCTTGGCGGTGCTGGCGGCTGGACTCAGCGCCAGCCTGGCCCGCGCGCAGGAGTACGAAGGCAAATTCACGCTGCCCTTCGAGGCACGTTGGGGTAAGGCGGTTCTGCCGGCTGGCGATTACTCATTCCGCGTCGACCCCAGCCAGGAGCCTTGCATGGCTTTGGTTAGTCAAGGGCGGCAAGGCGTGGCGCTCATCATGGCCAACGATGCGGCCAAGGGTGAGGTGGCGGGTTCCACCGCGTTGATCGCGGTGCGCAGCGCGGGAAGCTACCGAATCCGAGCCTTGCGGCTGGCAGAGGCGGGGGTGGTTCTCGAGTACAGTCCCCCCAAGGCCGAGCGTCAGATCCTTGCTCAACTGCCTGTGCTTTTCCAGCGTGTGCCGGTTATCGCCGCTGGGAAATGAAGCTCCTCTTGCACCCTTCCCTTTCGGGGGCGGACTTCCTAGCGATGACTCAATCGCAAAGAGGGCCTGCCCCCGAGCTTTTCTTGCTGCTTGCCGACCCGCCCTTCCGGGGGCCTGGCAAAAAAAGGCAGAGCGTAGTGAGAAATCCGGTTTAGCGATCCACCGACCGCCACACTCACTTTCATAGAAGGGCGTTTCACAGGCAGAATCCTGTGGCGCTCGAACGAACCCGAATCGGCGGATGGTTTCCGAGTACGCCGTCACACCACCGCGGCGAAGCGCAGCGGAGCAAAGGCGGGTGCAGCGCATTGTTAAGTTTTGTTGTTATGTTACAAAGTTATGACTACTTTTCCTCGAGCGTGCCCTTCTTCCAGATACCGGATAGCCTCAGGGACCTCACTCAACTTGTAACGCTTGTCGATGACCGGTGTTACCTTCCCGGCCTTCATGAGCTCGTGCATGATGGTCAGGTCCTCTTTGCTCCGTCTCGCCAGAAACATGACCAGGTTCTGGCTCACGAACCGTGACAACACAAGCGTTTTGATCATACGAGCCAGAGGACCGAGCCACCGACCGTCCGGTCCTCCGACCACGATGTATATCCCCTTGGGATTTAGGACGCGCCTGCATGCTAACAACGAATGATTCCCAACGCAGTCGAAAAAGAGGTCGTAACGTTGCCCACTTTTGGTGAAATCCTCTTGGGTGTAATCAATGACCCGGTCTGCGCCGATTGATCGGACCATGTCCGCATTCCTCGTACTGCATACCCCGGTCACATCTGCGCCGAACCATTTGGCAATCTGCACAGCGAACGTACCCACGCCTCCCGCCGCACCGTTAATCAAGACCTTCTGCCCCGGCTGAATCTGTCCCTTGTCGCGAAGACCCTGCAATGCGGTGAATGCCGCGACAGGTGCAGAAGCCGCTTGCTCAAACGTCACGTTATCCGGCTTCATGACCAATGCCGACTCGGAAGCACACGCATACTCGGCAAAGGCCCCGCGGCACGCGCCGAACACCTCGTCGCCTGGCCTGAATTGAGTTACGTTCCTGCCCACCGCTTCAACCTGGCCGGCCACATCAACGCCTAGTCGCTTGTCCTTTGGTTTGCGCAGCCCAGCCTGTATGCGAACCATGTACGGCGTGCCTCTCATGAAGTGCCAGTCAAATGGATTGACGGAAGCCGCGCGGACTCTTATCAAAACTTCGTTGTCCCCAGCGGTCGGCTTTTCAATTTCTTCACATTTGAGAACGTCGGGTGAACCGTAGTTGTAGTAGACGATTGCTTTCATGTGGATATCCTTTTGTACCTGTTTTTGCGTGACAACTTACAAGTCCGCTTGAGGACCATAGACGGCGGCTTTCATGCTGCGCTGGCCTGCTCCTTCCATCGTTGAACGTTCACGCCGATCACGAGGAGCCACAGCATCAGCGATCCTTCCCCGAGGAAACCGGAGGCCAGATTGTAGGGGGACAGATAGTTTGCGAGCGGCGGTGACAGAAAGGTCAGCCAAACAAGACCGGCAAACGCCATCAGCGCGCCCAGAATTCGGGGCAGAAAGGTCGACCTGAAAATGAGGTAACCGATCAGGAGGCAATAGCATCCGAAAAATACCATGTAGATGCTGGAGGCTTGAGCATGCAATTTGAGAAACATGAGCGCCAGGGCCTGCAACTGTTCCGCCTTAAATACGCTCAAGTACTGCGCGCCTCCCAAGACGACCAATGGGGCGAGATGAAAGAGGGTGCTAAGAGCCATAACGGCGCATCCCACGAGGCTGAAGAACGCCGCAAGCAAAGAGAGGCTCCTGTTCACCGGCTTAAACAGGTCATAGAGGAGCAGCGTCACAGTGATATAGCACACGGCCGCGATGAGGTCGGCTGCGAAACCCAACCGATACAGCGGCTCGTGCGCCAGGATGTTGTGCGCCGTAGCCGCGGCGTCGCCATATACAACAAGCTTGCCGCGAACAGAACCATCGGCGAATCCGTACGTCAGCCCGTTGAGCAAATAAAAGACACCGGCAATCCTGGCCTTGAAACGCGGCGACGCTTCTGCAATCCGTTCCATCATTTCATAGCCTCCAGGAGGGGCCGCCACATGGACGCGGCGACGCCGATTATTTCGACGCCATGATATTGCTGGCTGTTTTCGCAGCATCGCCGTACACAATCAAATTGGAGCGGGCATAAGACTCAGCGAAGTATGCGCTCACCCCTAGAAATAGGTACATAAATCCCGCTACTCTTGCAGCTTTGGGCTGTGACTCGTCGATGGTGCTGATCGCCATTTCGTTTCTTCCTAATGTAGATTTCTTCTCAAAAGTGCTGAAGTGTCGGGCGTTCTTCTTATATCTAAGCGTCCTCCGCGCGCGCAGACCGCGAGCGGGGGTATTCCAGCCGGGAATAAGGAGCGCTTCGTCATGGACGTATACGAGGACCGGGTCCCGGGAGTTTCACTTTTCTTTGTAGGTGAAAGGACGGACAAAAGGCTCTCGTGGCCAGTTGGCGCAAACAGGCCATTTCACTTAATGGGAGTTCAGGCCTACCCGCCCGGCGAGCGGCCAAATCCTGGGTAGTCGGCCACACGGGAACAACCGACCAGCCGAGGGAACCTCGTCCCGACAGTTCAATCGTAACAAGCCGCTGCTGCCAGTACACTTACGCCCCGCGCTCGGGATTCGGCCTGGGAAGTCATAGGGCTGTATCGGAAGCGCGCCGGCTGGACCAGGCCCCCGAGTAGCAGACACACCGCCCGGCGCGCTTTCGATACAGCGACTTGAACGGAGCCGCCCGTGTTTGCGGCGGACGCGGGCAAACTATGGGTTTTG
>Ga0208688_1001124_pt1 | contig 12099 bp, 15 predicted proteins | sample June2015DPH_6_15_FD_184696 | JGI IMG/M metagenome (GOLD analysis project Ga0208688, IMG submission 184696) | Peatland microbial communities from SPRUCE experiment site at the Marcell Experimental Forest, Minnesota, USA - June2015DPH_6_150... | ecosystem: Environmental > Terrestrial > Soil >... | reverse complement strand
CGATCGATTTCGACCCTGACACTCGGCCATGATTCTTCTACGCGAACATCCCGTCGCTACGGGATGCGAGAGCGCCCAATCAATTCTTTCGTTCTAGCTTGCGCCAACCAGAGGCAGCCGATCGAGGCTTCGCGCTTATACCAATCAATCCTTCAGGCCGTGAGGAGGCTATCTTCTCCCGAAAACGGGTGGTTTTGCAACGAGCTAGCGAGGGATTGGATTTGAATCAGTGGGCCCGTGGAACCTGCTCGCGTCCGTCTCAGCATGTTTGCCGAGGGGATGCCTGTTCTCTGGAAAGACTTCTCGCAATCTGCTGTGGACGGCCCTCGCATGTTGCCCTCCATGTAGGCCAAGCCGGGGCAACGCGTGCACGTTCCCACGTGGGCGCAAGCCGAGCAGACGGTAAGATCTTTGGCGCGGATGGATCGCACTTCCTTCAACTGCGGAGAATGGCGCCAGATGTCGAGGAATTTCTGCCGACGCACATTGCCGCTGGGAAGGGGGAATTGCACACAGGGAAACACATCGCCGTAAGGAGAAATGTAGCAGGCGGTGTGACCGGCGCTACACGGGAAACCTTCCATGACGTCTTCCCCAGGAGCAGGCGGAGGAGCGCAGAATTCTTCCACGTTGCCCACCAGTTCCTCGCTGTGGAAAACCTGCTTGAGTTCAGACCCCGGAATTCGCAGGGCGAGGATGGATGTGTCTCCGTCCATTTTTGGCGTGATGGTGGGGTCGAGCGTGTAGGCGACTCCCAGTTCCCTGGCCAGCGCGATCACGCCGGGCTGGTCGGAGAAATTGCCCGCCATGAGAACGTTGGCGATGGTGACCTTTAGCCCCTGGGACTTCAAGAATCGAATCGCCCGGAGGGTTCGCTTCAGTGACCCGGGCAGTTTTGTGATGGCATCGTGAACTTCCGGCCGATCGGAATAGACACTGATCTGTACCTGCTCGACGCCGAGCTGGCGAAGTCTCGCGGCTTCCTTCTCGTGGATCATCACCCCGTTGGTCTTCACCTTTACGTTGAACAGCAGTTGCCGCGCCCGTTCCACGATTTCAAAGAAATCCCGGCGCATGAGAACTTCACCGCCGCTTAGCGTGAGGAAAAATACGCCGGCCTCGGCGAGCTGGGCAAGCACATCAGCGATTTCCTCCGTCGTCATCTCGCCATGATCGTCATGATCCAGGTAGCAATGCACGCAGCGTTCATTGCAGCGGTAGGTGACATCGAGATGAACGCTGATGGGTAGGCCCAGGTTCAGCGCTTTTTGATTCATCTCGGCCAGAAGGCTCACCGGCCCTCCCGGGGTGGAGAGGAATTCATCAGTGGCTGATCCGATACCAACAGAATACCGTGTTGTGAGAGTTCGTCGACGAAGCGGTCGGCGCCGCGCTGCGCTCGTTCCCGATCGACATCGAATTCCTGACAGATTCTGCCAGCGACGATTTGCGACAGTGGCGTGCGCCCGTCGGCTGCCTGCCAAATCGCAGAGGCGACTTCATTGAGGGTGAAAAAAGTCGAGTCCCTGGCCGACATCACCATCATTTCGCCGCCCAGGAGGCGGGCGGCGATCTCCGAGCTTCGCGCAATGTATTTTTCGGCCATCGTGATTCTCTGGCAACTAACGTATTATCTCCCAGACTCGCTGGTCGGGGACGAATACTAGGCGGTGGATGGGAACCAAACTAGCAAACTCGCACGCCGACTGAAAAACGAGTTTTACCAGCGCAGGATCATCGGCGAAAAACAAGATGTTCCGCAGCAGTCGCTGGACGGCTTCCGTGGCACCCACCGGTTCGATCCTGTTCTGCAAGCCTTTCTCGAGCAAAAAGAGTGCGCTGACAGGGGCGGATTGGTTTTCTCCGACCCGTCCCAACTCTCCCGCAAAAGGCGTCCCGCAGGCCAGATAGCGATCGCCCTCGCGCCGCACGTAGGAGATTTCGTCGGTGAGCAATGTCGCATCGAGCGGCGCCAGGCGGGAGATCGTCGTCTTCCCCGCGCCGGAAACTCCGGAAAACAGAAAGGCTTTCCCCCCGCGAATCGCACTAGCGGCATGAACCAGGAACCCTCCTTGCCTCGCCAGGATGAGAGTGTGCACGATGCGCAAAACGCAATCGATGGCGTAGGGACTGTGCGATTGACGGATGTGACCCTGGCTGGTGTGCGGATTCCATCGTGCGCGGAAGTCGCCTCGCTTCAGCAGCCATTCGCCTTCTTCGATCTTCACCTCCAGTCCATCGTCGGCTGGGACGGATTCCGATGGCTCGTACAGGTCGATGTCGAACTCGAAGTGCGAACTCGGCGAAGTTCCGACAAAACCCTCGTAGCGATTCTCGATCAGCTGGCGAAACGAGGGGTCGTGCGTTCGCAGGGCAATTGCCATTCCTCCGATCTCGATGGATACAGCCGCTTCCGCGGTCGTGGGGAGGGCGGTGGTCATGGATGAGAAGTACGGGACGCAGAAATGCCGGAAATCCCGCGCACCGCACCGAATACGCCGCGAAACAACTGCCCGGCTCGTGTCGGGCCTGCCTGCAGGCTCGCCGCATGCATGCGCAACGTGAGATTGCGGAATCGGTCCGAACGGCACAGCATCCACGCCAGAGCGGAATGGAGCGGCAAGACTCGCCGGCTCGGAACGTAACTGCGATTGGCACGGCGGATGCTGGCCACTCGGCCCAGCAGATCGGCTACGGCTGCGGGCGGATCGTTGTGGGGCATTGCGTCGCCCCTCGTGATCCACGAGAGGCTATCCGGACCTAGTCGCTTTTCGACCAGCCGGTGAACAAAGAAGCGGTTGTCGCGCAGAACCAACACGATGTCTCCGGGAATGACTTCGTCGTACGCTGCGTTTTGAATCGTAAGCAGATCGCCCGGCCACACCGAGGGAAGCATGCTCGTTCCCCATGCCTTGAGGTGAATCGTACCGCGGCGGCGAAGCATCTCGGCCGCAAGACCGAGCTTTGGATCCTCGCGAGTCTCAAGCGTCGATGGCATCGATGGCAGCAGACTACGAATTCATCCGGTGGAATCTGCACTGAAATTGGGTGGCACTGACCTTGCCGCAGGACAGAGCCATAGTTTCGAAAACGCGCTCATACCGGAATGCAGGTTCTTGATAGGGCTTTTTCGCCGTGCTGCGGCTCTGGCCTGCATTCGCCTCGTCGATCTTGTCGTTTTTCTCTGTCATCGAGAATGCACGTGCGACGGCGAATCACTGGCATGCCTCAACTACTGTGTGGACTCTCTCGTCGCGATCCTACAACAAATCGGCTGGAGGATTGGTTTACCTTCTGGGCACTTCGTTGCCCGCGCGGCGCGGCATGACGCGCCGTCTGGACTTTACCTTCCTGACATTCATGGTATTCATCGACTTTGACCACCAGGTTGGCCACGAACAGGCCAAGCGGAGGCCCGCACTGGTGCTGACCGGTCAACGCTATAACCGAGCGAGCGGGCTAGCGGTAGTTTGCTAAGGGGTACGAAGCGTACCATTGGACGTGAGCAGAATACATCGAGAATGCCCCCATTCGGAGCCTTCTGATCGCTCGGTAGCCGCCGGTGTACTCCTTCGACAGGAGCCAGCCGAGGAAGAAGAGGAAGAGGAACGACGGCAAAGAAGATGACGATGATCACGACACAAACGGCGACGGCTACTCGGAGTGAACGCGCCCTAACTTATTTCAGTGGGCGAAGGGTGAAGCGTGAACATTTCGTCAAGGTAGTCGAGGAGGCGCTCGACTCGCTCCCACAAGAATTCCGCAGTCGCATTCGTAACGTTACTGTTCTGGTAGAGGATGCGCCGCGGAAGCAGCCGTCTCCGCAGTCGAGGCAACAAAGGCGGCTGCTTCTGGGTCTCTTCCATGGCGAGCGCGCGAATCAGCAACGTCACTTCAATCGGAGAAGTTCAGTAGATGAGGGCACTGGCAGATGAAGGCACTGGCAATAAAGAAGGGGCAGAGCCGAGAGAAGGCTGCGGGGTTCCGGGAAATGGGTACCCTCCGGTGTGACGGTTGCGGCGAGGAGTTCGTCATCGGTCACCGGCCCGGGTTCGTGGATAAGAAGATTGCCGAAAAACAAGCGGCGTGGCTGGAAAAGGTGCTTGCTGAAGAGCACGAGCGCGACAAGGAACACCCCGACCGAATCGAACTGCCGGACTGATCTGCGCAAGCCAGGCCCAAGAGCGTGCAGATCATGGATCGAAGATCAGTTGAACGTTTCAAGAGAACGCTACAGGCTCGCCACCGCGAGCTCCATCTGGCCCCCGCGCAAACTCAGCAGGAATCGCGGACCGCACAGCACATTACGGCAAGTCGAACATGTCTCTGGCACGAGAAACAGACCTTGCTCAGAAATCTCGTGACCGAGTCTGTGCGACCTGCGATCCCAACAGCTTTGCCGACCGGTTTGGCTTTGGACAGCTATCAAGTTTGGAGGGTTCGGATCACGTTCTGGTTCCCTGACGTCAAAGATCAGACGGGAATGTCCGCTCTGTGGTAGGTGGGCGATGAGAGTTCGCAGTGCGTGAACTACGCGGTCGCTCTCGACTGCGAGCCGTGCTGGACGTGGGGCGCCAGCAACCGGTCCGTCCGGTGCATCATTCTCCAGTCATACTCGTATGCCGTTCCGCACAACGAGCAGATCTGATAGTGGCGGCCGTCGTGATCACTCCGCGGCCAGGAAAAACGATGCTTGCAACCTTGCCCCAAGAGATGTTTTAGGAAGTTCATAGCTTCACCGTCTGATTGCGATCTTTCCAGTGATCAAGCCAACGGGAGAAAAAAGGCCTGGACTGGCTGTTCAGCAGATGCTGGAGTGTGGATATGAGCATTTGCAGAGTGGATATGAGCATTTTCGGCTCCTGGGACTTCGGCACGAACGTGTCGACCGACTTCAGTTTGCTCTCCGGCGGTGGATCACTGGCGGAAGGCAGCGTGATGGGACGCTGGACCGGATGCGCTTCATCTTGGCCGCGACCACATCATCGTTCATCTCGGGCATCTGGTAGTCGAGAACGACGGCGTCCACAGGATGGGACCGGAACAGATTCAGCCCTTCATCACCCCCCGGTCGCCCCCTAGAACTTCGTAGCCGCTGTTTTCGAGCAGCATCTTGCGACCGATGAGCAAATCGATTTCACTACTCTGCCTGCGCGCTTTCAAATTACGAACGTGCACTCAAACGCCGGTTACCGTGTCGAAGCTTGTTCCAGGCTGATGAACGGAAGAAATTCTTGAGTGCTTGTCTTTCCCCGCGCAGACGAGGGATTATTTGTCCCGCGGATGCGGGAATTAGCTGAGGTATGAAAAGAACTCACCCTCGACGGCGCAGCCTGGACGATTAATGACGACGTTTACGACGCCTTCTTTCACGCTGTAGGCGCACCGGATTGGCATGGCAGAAACTGCGATGCCCTCGCGACTGGTTCAATCAATCAGGTGGAAAGTTCCGTACAGGGTGGTAATCAAGAACTACGACTAATTGGCGACCAGGCGAAGAGGATGACGCGGAAAACTTGTCATTGGGTCAAACCATAACTCATGACCTCACCGACTGTTGGGCCTTACTGCTAGTTTGGGCGTGAAATAGCGCACTGTAACATCATCTCCGATGTATGCGATCCGACTCTCCGCGACCCGCCTCCGCTGCGGTGCAGGTCCGTACGTGAAATAGCGCACCGTAACATCATCTCCGATGTAATCGACTTCATTCTTCCCCACCCGCACCCGCTGTCGCGTTGTCCTCGCAGGCTTCGCCTCCTTCACAACAACTCTCGCGCGCCGGAGCGCGGACGTGCCTTTCGCCGGCATTGCTATCGCGGGTTGGGAGGGTACCTGCGGCTCGATGGCAGTCGATCTCTGTAGGGCTGAAGATCCCAAGGGCAAAGCCGGGCCGCGACTGCTGTAGGCAATCCAGCAAGTTAATCCGAGCACAGTAGCAACTGCTGCCAGGGCCAAGTTCCTCCGGCGCTTGTGCCAGGTAACGTCCTTCGCTCGCTGCATGATCCTCGTCGCGAGCAAGGCTGGCTGCCTGAGTACTGGCAAATCCCTGGCTACTGCCAGGGCGGCTCCGCAACGCTGATAGATGGAATGCTTGTTTGCTGGGCCCGGCAAACATCCACCGGCGTGGAGAAACTTCTCTCTTTGAGTTGTAATCTGCTCAGTGACGTGCGGAGTTGTCGGCAGTTCGGTTGTGAGGTTTTTCCCCCGTTCAAGCTGGGCGGTCGGAAACATGGCCGCCTCGATCTGTTGGGCCATCAATCGATAGGTGCGCACCTCGCGATCCTCGAAGGCGTGAGCTTCGCCGAACAGGATCTCCAGGACTCCCGCCACGTCGCGGTCGTGATAAATCGGCAAAATTAGAAGGGACTTGGCTCCGAACTGCCGACAAATCGCCGCTTCAATCCGTGTGTCTGTCTGGGTATTCTCGACACGGAGAATCTCGCGGTTTGCCTTGGTGTCTGCTGAGGCAGTCAGTGAGGCCGTTACATGCCGCCCTATATAAGTGGCGGCACTTCCGCTTCCAGCCTGGTAAACCAGTTGATCTTCTTTTAACAGACCGATGGCGACCCCAGTAGCGTTGGCCACGTTTCGCGCCGACTCAACGATCAGATGCATTGCACCATCCACGTCGAGCTTTCCCGTGGTGACCAAGCGTTGGACTTCCATAACGGCGGAGAGCGATTGACTATCCATCCGACTCTCCTGAACCGCAAACACGCTGGCCAAAAACTGCTGGAAAGTTTCGCGATCGAGGCTGGAATGGGTGCTCATACCCGATTGTTGCGGCTGCACTGCCGGGCGGGCTTTGGCGGGCGAGCGGGCCGAACCACTTTCGGAGCCGGCAACCGCAGTCTCTCATCGACCGAATGCACTGTCAATAGCAACACACAAAAGTGCACCGCTCTTGAATCCGAGCAAACCGGAAAGTGGCATTTGTGATGGGCCTTGCCCTCATCTTTGGGGAGGGTGCCAGAACAGGCGTTGGGAGGCTTCAGGCAAAATGCCACGACCGTTATCTGCTGCTGAGTCCTTGCCGTCGTCTTGGAGGTGCCAGCCGCGGCTGCATCCTTCATCATTCCATCTAGTATTTACCTGTTCAGATTTCCGCACGACGTAAACCCTTTGCTTCATTCTGCACGGAGTTTGGCACAAATTTTGCTTCTTACTCCTCACGACGCGGGATTTCGGAGCTGCGAAAAGAACTCTTTTTTGGGCTTGCCTCTTAGTGAGAAGAATCGGGAGGGACGAAGTGATGAAAAGACCAAAAAGACCTATCGAGATCAATTCGAAAAATGGATGGACGGCCTTATGGAATGGGAGGCCACCGAGAAGCGATGCCCGGCGTCCATCCTTAGGACGCCCGCTAACTGGCAATCCCCTAGCGGATTCGGTTGAAGCCGCCAGGTCCGCGAGAAATGAGGCAGGTACTTACTGGCCCATCGAAGAGATAAGCTCCGCCGCTTTAGAATGGCTGTGGGACTGAAGATCACCATGCTGCGCAATCTCAGGCCCGTCCGCCTGAGTCCATGAAAACTAAAACCTACCCCGACCCTAAGCCTTATCCCGAGAAGGTGCGGCTCGTTATCTTGGACCTGGATGCCTTTCTCTACCCTTACGATAAGGCATACCGCAAGGCCGTTCTGCGAGCTTGGCGGTCGGTAGAAAAGGAATACGGCCTTCCCATATTCCGGAAGAAAATAGCGCAAAAATTGATTGAAGAGGCAAAGGAAGAAGCGAAGAAGAATCCAGATGACGCATTATGCCGGTACATCAGCGAGATGGCGGAACGCCTGGAAAGCACGGGCCACCCCGGCGCCTCCGTAATCGGCATGCTGGAAGCCTATCGTCGCAGCCGGCGGGTAGCGCGCTCGGGTGGGGCGGAAGAAGGTAGGCAGCATGATCACTGCCTTGACCCACCTTACAAAGACATGATCGCCATGGCCTTTAATCTGAGGCTACTTCAAGGCCACAGGAGCGAAAAGAAAGCAGGACTCACGCGCGACGAACTGCGAGGAAAAATCCTGGAGGGAGAAAAAGGGGTTACGCGGCTATGGAATAGGCACATGGGCAGCGGGTTCATCCGGCCCGATGCCGGACTGGTAAGCAAGATACAGCGGCTAACTGACGCTGGGGTCGAGGTTGCTGTCCTCTCGCATTCGTTCAAGCAGGGCGAAGGACAGGCAATGGAAAAGTTGGAAAAGCTTGGCCTCAAAGGGGTGATTCCCGAGCACAAGATTTTTGGGCTAGAAGAGATTTCTCCCTATAAAAAAGGCAAGCACCCGGAGGTTTTTGAGAAAGCGCTTGCGGCCATTAACAACATGCGCGACCCGGCGGACCCGATTAAGCCGTTCGAGACAATCATGGCAGAAGATACGATCGGCAACCTGCGGGGTGCCAAGAAAGCAGGCATGCAAACCGTGTGGGTGCCGCGCAGGGACAAAGACATGCCAGATCATCCCTCGCAGAAGCTACAGAAAAAGCTCGCGTCGGTCGATCATATCTACGCTACGCCGCATCAGTTTTTGGACGCGCTGGATGCTACGATCCGTGCTTCCAGAGAAGACCTGTAAGGGCGGAGTTACTCGCGAGGCGGGAGTAACGCTTTCGGGATGTTCTCAATCCAGATCTCATTCCCAAAAAACCGGGCTGACGTATTCCGCGACTCGCCATCAAGCGCGCCTTGCTCGCTTTGGCAAGCCCCCAGGCCACCAGTTCCAATCACCTGCAATACGAAGGAGCGCGGGACCGATCACAATACGAACGAGTGTGGCGTCAATCAACACGGCGACCGCCAACGTAAATCCGATCATCTTGACCACCAGGAAACCTCCGAAAGTGAATGCCGCAAATACCACGATCATGATCGCGGCGGCGCTCGTAATCAGGCCTGCGGTTCTAGCCAGACCCTCCGGGATTGCATCCATTTCACTTAGCCCGCTCCTTCTGGCTTCGAGAACGCGTGCAACCAGAAATACCTCGTAGTCCATGCTTAATCCGAAAACGATTGCAAAGGCGACGATCGGAACAAGAGGAAACACGCTACCCGTTCCTCCAGGAACTCCCAGGAATCTGCTTCCGTGCCCGTTTTGGAAAACGAAAACCAATGCTCCGAAGGACGCGGCAACCGAGAACAGGTTGAGTGCGATGGCCTTCAGGGCGGCGAAGATAGATTGGAACCCGCAGAGTAGCGCAAGGAGCGTCCCCCCGACTACCAGCGCCGTTACCGACGGAAAGCGGTCTCTAATAATCGTTTCATAATCGGCGTTGAGTGCCGGGATGCCCCCAACGAGAAGCGTTGCGCTAGGCACTCCGGTGAGAGCTAGCGCGCCCGTTTTCCGAAGCTCCCGCACCCAGTTGACCTGGTCGCGCAGGGAGACCGAACTCGCGGGTAACACCTCAATCAGCGCCGCTCGTCCGTCACTACTCAGAAATGTTCGACGGGTCTCCCGCGAGATGTCAAGGAGGGAAGACCGGTTGCCCTCCGCAATCGTAGTGATAGAAATCACGCGGCCAGAACGAGGGTCGCTCGCGAGGCGCTTGGTGAGACGATCCAGCACATTCCACCCAGCGTCGGTTTGCGCGATGGAGTCGGTTGGAAGCTCGACAATGATGCGCAACGATTCAACAACGCCTTCCCGATCCATTCGTCTCAGGGTGTGGAGGGCATGGACAGATTCCGCCGCCGGTGGAAGCCAATCCCCCCGGGGGACACTGGTATCCAGTCGTCTGACCTGCCAGGCGAGCAGAAGCAAAGGAGTGCCTGCCACAAAGAGGGCAAGCCAGGGATGCGCGACGATCACCTTGCCCCATTGCCGCCAGCGAATGCCAGTGCGCTCAGCCCGATGCGCATCCAACTTTGGAGTAAAGGGCAATCGGCCAATATTAATCCGCGGACCGAGCAACGCCAGCGCTGTCGGAACGAGGGTATTTGTAAGCAACACACTCATTCCCGCCACTAAGAATCCCGCGATACCGATGGAACGGATTTCGCTGATCGGAACCGTCAAGAGGGCTAGAAATCCGATGGCTACCGTTGAGGCTGAAATCAAGAGCGTGCGACCTGCCTGACGTGCCGCGATGACCGAGGCCGCGGGTCCGTCGTTCCCGGCGGAAATCGCTTCCCGGAAGCGGCTGACCATGAGGAGCGCGTAGTCGATTCCCAGGCCCAAGCCAAGCATGGTGGCCAAATTCTGAACCAGAATTGACAAGTGCCACCGCTGCGCCAGGAATCCCGTAATCGCCATAGTGGTCGCGATGGCAAGCTGGCCAACCGCCAATGGAATCAGGGCGGCGATCAGGCTACCAAAAGCCACCAGCAGAAGTGCGAGGGTCGCGGGGATCACCAGACTTTCGCCGCGTTGCACGTCGTCGGAGCTCGCTTTCCGAATGTCGAAATTCAGTGGAATCTCGCCGGTGAGTTCGAGCTTCACCGCCGGATAACGGCCCCGCAGTTGATTTTCAAGCGAGCTTGCCAGCTGGTGAAGCTTCGGAACAAGCAACTCCACGGGACCGTCGGTCGACGTGACTCCCATGAGAACAAACGTTCCCCCTCCCCGGCCCAGGAAGATGGGATCGCGAGAGTCGAGATAGGACACCACTCCCGAAACGCCGGGTTGCTCTCTCAGTGCTGTCACGATGGGTTCTAATGCTTGCGCGCCTTCCTCCGAATCCGCAGGCGGGAGTCCCTGAATCACCAGGACCACTTGGTCCACGAACGGCGACCGAAAACGGTTGGCCAACTCTTGCCGGACAGTTTCAGCTTGGCTCCCTTCGACACGGGTCGCGGTCTCCAGGTGGCGCTCGGCATGAAAAGAGAATGGAAGAAGTGCAATGGCTGCTGCGAGGACGATCCCTGACACCCATAAACGGTTCACATCCATGACACTCATCATGTCATACAAGATCGTCGCCACTAAAGCTCCCTTGCGGAGAGCGAGAACCGCTGAGGCCGAAAAGGTGTTCCGTCCGCAAGCAATTCATATTTTCGCGCTCGTATTGGGTAGACACACTTGCGCACCACTCACAATAACAAGCTATGTGAATCTGCTAAACTTTCGACATCGGCGTGGGAGGATCAATTCGTACCTTATTGTTGTTTGGACTGCTTGCCGCCGTCCAACCTGGAGTGACAGACCCTCGCGTTGGCGTTTGGACGCTTGTCTCTGCGCAGTCTAGCCTGGATCCTCCGAACCGGCTCTCCATTACACAGCTGCATGGCGAGGTGCATGTAGTCATGTCAGGCGAAACCCATTTCGATTTCACTGCGAATCGGAACGGACACGATTCGCCCGCACCCGGCAATCTCGGCTTCAATCAAATTGATCTGCATAGGATCGATAAGAGGCAGGCTGAGGTCACGGAGAAAAAGGACGGAACTGTTGTGGCGACGGTTCGCGAACAACTTTCGAAGGATGGAAAGGAGCTAACGGCCACGACTGCGACCGTGGGCCATCCCGATCGGATCACCGTGTGGACGCGAACCGGAGGTGCGAAGGTCGCCAGTGACCCGTTTGTAGGCGAGTGGACGCAGGATCTCAGCAAGACCCGTTTGCGGCAAGGGTTGGTGCTCAAAATCGAGGCGGACGGAAGCGGTGGGGTCCGTTTTCTGGGCGACTTCAGCTATACCGCCCGTTTTGACGGAAAGCAATACGATCTAAAGAACTCGCGCAACGATACCGTGACGCTCGAACTTGTCGATCCTCACACGCTGGATGCGATTTACCGGCGGGAGGATCAAGTTACTCAAAAGGATAGGTGGGTGGTTTCCGCGGATGGGCACCAGATGACCCTATCCACCACAGGCACGTTGGAAACGGGCCAGCGGCTAACGGAAAAGCTCGTGTTTAAGAAGTAGCGGAGAATGTATCTGTGCAGTCCAGAAGCCGATCGCTCTGGTAGCGCGTTGTATCGTTCGGCGGGATAGCCATATTGCCTCAGTATAGACGGCTCCCGGTTGTAGACAGGCCATCTCGCTCATCCTATGAAAGAGGATGTCAAGTAAAAAAACTTCTCCCCGCCCCTCTGAGAGATGCGGGCGTGGTGACTTACATCCAGCCCCACCTCATTCCTCACCTCATTCTTAGAGGGGTTATTGGT
>Ga0208688_1001104_pt1 | contig 12250 bp, 9 predicted proteins | sample June2015DPH_6_15_FD_184696 | JGI IMG/M metagenome (GOLD analysis project Ga0208688, IMG submission 184696) | Peatland microbial communities from SPRUCE experiment site at the Marcell Experimental Forest, Minnesota, USA - June2015DPH_6_150... | ecosystem: Environmental > Terrestrial > Soil >... | reverse complement strand
CTGCCCGATGGAGATATTGACATTGGCCGACGTTGTCTCGCCCAATGAGACAGAACTCGCGCACCTGACCGGCGAGGAAGTTCGCGGACGAGTTTCGGCGCGCGAGGCGGCTGAAAAACTCCTCGCTTTGGGTGTAAAGACAGTGGTTCTGAAGCTGGGCAGCGACGGCTCAATGCTGGTGACCGCAAAGAAGTCAAAACACTTTCCCGCCTGCAAGGTTGCCCCTGTTGATCCCACGGGAGCAGGCGATGCATTTACAGCAGCTCTGACAGTTGAACTGGCTGCCGGCCACGACCTCGAACATGCCATTCGCTTCGCCAATTGTGCCGGGGCTTTGGCAGCGAGCAAATTGGGCGCTCAGCCTTCCCTGCCCACGCGCCTGGAGGTCGAGGCCCTGATGGGACAAGCGAAAAAAGCGTGATCGCGGGAGGCTGTCGCAAAGCCTCTCGTAGAGGCGCGCTTCAGCGCGGCACCTCGCGATGCGCAACAGGTGCCCGGCTAAAGCCGGCCTCTACGCGAGCGGCAGGCGAGCGCTGGTCCCTGGGAACGCGACGTGTACGCCTCCTACGTCAACGAAGCCTATCTGAAGGCCCTGGAACCTCACGCGGACCAGATCGTTTTCCAGTTCAGCCTTGCCGCCGAGCCGTTACCCTTCGAGACAGGCAGCCGGCTGTCACAGCGCACCCTCGGGCAGTTGGCGGAGATGATCAGCCGCTATCCCAAGATTCGCTTCCAGTGCCATCTGGCCAGCCGCCACGCCAACCAGTCGATGTGTACGATGTGCCGGGAACTGCCCAATCTTTCGCTGTGCGGTTGCTGGTGGCATAATTTCTTCCCCTCGGTGATGCGGCAGGTGATGGAAGAGCGGCTGGATATGGTGCCGGTGAATAAGCAAGTTGGTTTCTTCTCCGATGCCTATTGCCTCGAATGGACGTACGCCAAGGCGAAGATGATCCTCAACCAACTGTCGGTAGTCCTGGCCGCGAAGGTCGAGTACGGTCAGTACACGCGCAACGATGCCCCGGCAGTGGCCCGGGCATGCGCCCGGCGCAGGCTCACTAGCCAGTGAGGGTTGGGGTGGTGGCGGCATATCGGGCGCCAACCACCCCAGATTCATGTCATTCCGAGCGCAGCGAGGAATCTTGCTCTGATTCGTCGTCGCTCCGATCCACCCCCACGCTGAGCGAGATTCCTCGCTGCGCTCGGAATGACACGGAGACGGTGTCTGATTGGAGGCCCGTAACTGGTGAAAGCATGAAGAGAATCCACTGTGTAGGAGCCGTGGTGGTGGACCTGTTGAACGGGCCCATCCCGCAGTACCCCGTGCCGCGCGTCCAGCCCCAAGTCACCGCCCAATGGATTCGCATCATGCCAGGCGGTGGCGCCGCCAACATGCCCTCGGCGGTAGCTCGCATGGGCTTGCCGGTCAGTTCCTTCGCCAAGGTGGGCGATGATTTTAATGGCGAGTTCATTCCACGTGAACTCGCGAAGTTAGGCGTGGACACGACCGGCATTCGTGTTTCGGCGCGCGACACGACACCCTTCACGTTTGTGGGAGTGCGCGCCGACGGCGACCGGACGTTCATCCATACCCCCGGCGCCAACCTGACTTTCAATCTCAGCGACCTGGACCTCGACCGGGTGCTGGCCACCAATCTTCTCCTCTATCATGATTTGTATGTTCTGCCGGAACTGGACGGCAAGCCCGCGGCAACCTTGCTGGCGGAGGCGCAACGGCGGGGCGTGCTGACCTTCTTGGACGAGGATTTTGGTTATGGGCCGACGCTCGAGCCCTTGGCGGCCATGTTGCCTCACTGCGACTATGTGATCCCCAGCTTTGATGATCTGCAGGCGATTTACCCGGGGGCCTCGGCGGAAGAAATGGCAGGCCAACTCCTGAACTTGGGCGCCCGCAACGCGGTGCTGAAAATGGGTCGAGACGGCTGTCTGGTTGCCCGAGGCAGCGACCGCATTCGGGTCCCAGCCCTCCCTGCCAATGTAGTAGATACGACAGGCGCGGGCGATTGTTGGGATGCGGGCTTCATTGCCGGACTGGCAAGCGGTGAAGATATCCTCACCGCGGCACGGATTGGGAACGCCTGCTCTGCGTTCTGTATCGAGGCTGTGGGAGGATCAACGGGCGTCCCCCGTTACCAGGCCGTGCAGCAACGAGCCACCCAAGGGTGAGTAGCGGCGATTTTACATCGGGGCTGTCCAAATTAGCCGGTAGCGCGGAGTCTCGTCCCTCAGAGACTCCGCGGCTCTTCATCGAGCAGGCAGGCCCAGACGGCGGGCGAGCAGGTGGCGGGATCGCTTGGCGGCTTTTTGCTTTCCGGCACAATTCCCGAGCGCTTTTCTCCTGGCGTCATGGCCGCATCGGCTGATCGGGGGGCGGTCATAACCCTTGCCCCTGCCTACAAGGGAGTCGTTTTGAAGCGCCGCACAGTAATCCCGCTGGGCGCGGGATAACCCTGCGCTACCCGCTGCTCCCCGTAACCTGTTCCCTATCACCTGCTCTTTGACCCGGGGAGAAAAGCGTTTGAGGATTGCGCCGGAAAGCCGAGAGCGGCAGACTAATCCCGCCCGGAGCGGAATTAGTTTGCGCTGATGCCAAAACCAGCCCCGGAGGGGCGGGCTACCACAGCCCAGGCCAACGGCCTGGGTCCGAGAACCCCTTCCCGTCTGGCCGCAAGCCCTGAAAGGGCGAAACCGCACTCCGGGATGCACGCGGAGGGTCGCCGAGGCTAGGCAGACGGTCTTTATCACGCCCCTTCAGGGCTTGACAACCAGAAAGGCGGTGACCTTCCTGACCCAGGCCGTTGGCCTGGGCTTTGCTAGTCCGCCCCGTTGGGGCTGAATGCACGCACCCCCGGTGCGCGGTCGAGGATGTGGATGAAGATCAGCTTGCAGCGGGTAGGGCAGAGTTATCCCGCGCCCAGCGGGATAACTCTGCGCTGAGCTCGTTTCTTGTGTCATTCTGAGCGAAGCGAAGAATCTCCGCATTTGCCAGCCGGTAGCGGGGACCTCCGTTTTTGAGGTCCACGGCTCGTTCCTTTCACCATGCTTGTCATAGAAATCAGCCTCGTCGACCTTCTTTTGCACCTGCGCTTACTCAGGCCCGTCAGGGCCGATAGATTGTGGCCCACGGCGACAGCCGTGGGAAAGACAAGTAGTCTTAGTTAATTTCTCAGCCCCGGCAGGGGCGATAGAGCCTTTTCGTCAAACTACAAAACGCGGATCAAATTCCACTCCATGTTTCTTGAGCAGCGCCAGGACCTCTTCCTGATACGTCAGCTTGCGATGGTGTTCTTCCTGATGCGCAATGTACTCCCTCACCCTCTCCAGATTGGATTGGCTCACGCTGAACGCGGTGTAGCCTTCCTGCCATGCGAAGAGGCTGCCATGGGGCGAGTTGGCCTTGGCCCACTTGGAAGAATTGGCCTTGAGCTTCTCCATCATGTCAGCAAGGCTGAGGGTGGTGGGGAGTACGAACAATAAGTGGACGTGGTCGCTTGGGCCGTTGATCAGCACCGGCTTCCCTTTCAACTGGCTGATAATTCCGCCCATGTAAGAGAAGAGGTCGGTCTTGATTCGTGCGTCCAGGAGCGGCCTTCGATCCTTTGTGCTGAAGAGAGCATGAATGAGGAGGTTAGTGTATGTGTGCGCCATTGCTGCTGCCTCGGGGCTTTTTTCTGTCGCCCGCCGCGGCGGGCTCACTCTCTCACTGCCTCTGGTCTCCCAGGGCTGCCGCCCTGGGCCATCCCGCCTTGCGGAACCCCTTACGGGGCTTGACAACCAGAAATGCGGTGACCTTCCTGACCCAGGCCGTTGGCCTGGGCTTTGCTAGTCCGCCCCGTTGGGGCTGAATGCACGTACCCCCGGTGCGCGATCGAGGATGTGGATGAAGATCAGCTTGCAGCGGGTGCCGCGCAGTAATCCCGCTGGGTGCGGGATAACTTTGCGCTGAGCTCGTTTCTTGTGTCATTCTGAGCGAAGCGAAGAACCTCCGCATTTGCCAGCGGGTAGCGCGCACCTCCGTTTTTGAGGTCCGCGGCTCGTTCCTTTGACCTTGATTGTTATGGAAATCAGTCTCGACGACCTTTGCGCACTCTTCGGGTGGTCGCACGGTGACGAAGAAATATCGATCGGAAAGAAAGGGGCGATCCCGCAACGCGGGACAACACTGCGCTAGAACACAAGACGGGAGAATGCGATTGCCGGAAAAAACCGCGGACCCCAAAGACGGAGACCTGCGCTACTCGCGCAATCGGGGCGGAGGGCGACGCGGACGGGGCTTCCTTGGTCGTCTCGGCTGCAATTCGAATCTCCCAGGGGTAAGATACGTTTCCGGCGGGTATAGTTCGGGGGGCAGACCAGGTATTGTACGCCAGGCGGCTAGGTAGGTAGCAAGACTAGAAGTAGTGTCGGGGAGGCCGGGGTACCTGCAGACGTCCATGAGAAGGTCGCTCAAGCGTTTGAATTTGTCTTCGGTCAGACCGAATCGGCCCTCTTCGGAAACGCCTCTTACCTTCAAATACCATTGAACGAGAATATTCTCGCGATTTAAGACAATCTCATAAGGCAGAGGAAGCTGGAAGCCGATGGGCTCGGGGCGGGGAAAACACACCAGCCTGAACCTTCCCATGTGCGAGCGGAATATGTAAGAGGGAGACTCGCCCTGCGGGACCTTGGTAAACATAAACGCCAGGACGCTGTTCGCGAGGAAACGCACCCCTGATACATTGCGGCTACCAAATATTGAGGTCTTGCTTAGCCTCGACATGCGCGTCAAATCGTAGACGGTAATCAGCACCTCGTCCGCGGTTCTAATGCGCGATAGCAAGCGGTTGGTCCACTTCTCGGCCTCGGGGGAATCCTGGTAGATAGACCAGCCAGCCGGGATCGCAAGAGTTAAGGTTTCCCTTTCCTCCAACTCAGCAACGGACTTGAGTCCGACGCTGCGATTGAAAAAGAACCTTACCGTGTCAGGCGTATCTTTCCAGAGGGAGCCGAGGACCGGGAACTCGCCCATGAGACGTTGTTTGTATTCCCATGCGCCTTGGGATCTGGCAAGCGCGGTCGTGGCGAGGTGTTCTGATATCACCTCTTGGATGCATTTGGCTGCTTCTGGGGGAACGGGGGAAAAGTCATCTGGTCGTGTTTCGTTCCCCATGTGGTGGCGAGCAAGAGTAGTCGGGTAGCCTGCTCGCCTGACATCAATACGGATCGAGAAGGGCAAGCCATGGTGGGTACGCCACGTTGGCCGCAATGCAATCCCATGCAGACACATCGAATCCTCTGGAATTAATGGGATGGATGCCTGCGGGTGGGCCGTAAGGTATTTATCCTTCGCCCATTGCCAGCGAGCCCATGATTCTCCGCTCTCGCCTACGTAGGCGAATACGTAAAGTTCCCCTTCAACTCCTGCCCCACTAATCGGAAAGCACCGGATAACAAACTTTGCGCCTAAGTTGATTATGTCTGGCTCTTCGCGGACGAAGTCCTCTGGTCGTTCGGCGCGAATTGTGGAGCCCTTTCCAAGGTCATCAACGAGGATTGGAAACTCTACCCGACGGCACCAGCCTGTTACGAGGTCGGTCAACTCTCCCTGCTCCATCTTCTGTTTGAGCATCACTTCGATCCGTGTGCCTGTCGTACGGCGGTCAGCACGTTCCGTCAGCGAGTAGTTTCTGGGGCCGGTCAAGGTCAATCGGATGGGCCCATCCCGGCGGGGTGAAGTTGGCTTGAAGGTCTCCACAACCACGCGGTCGCTAACCGCAAAAACCGTCAGAAAGCCGACGCCAAACCGGCTGGTTGGGACAAACCTGAAATTCCTCTGGAACTCGTCAGTAACGTAAAAGGAGCGCCCCACCTGAAGGAAGTACTTCTGGATTATCTCGTTGTCCATCCCGATGCCACAATCTTCCACAACCACAAACTGCTTATCTTCCTGTGCGCCAGAGAGTTCGTTTGCCGTCAGCCTTGTAGTAATCGAGACACGAACTGGATATCGCAGGCGGCGCTCCTCGCTCACCTGCGTCGGATATTCCGGAGGCTGCTCCCCGTCGTGGCTCACGTCCAGGTACATCTGGCAGCGGTTGGCGTCCAACGCGTTCTGGATAAGTTCTCGGATGAATACATCCTTTGAGTCGTATACGTCCCGAATTAGCAGCCCAAAGACAACTTCGTTATCCAACTCGAACCGCCATTCAGACGGAAAGTATTTTGCTCCGGACGCGGGCTTGATATGGATGGTTGCCCCAGATCCCGAGAGCTCAGCATCAGGCGCGATCCAATCGCGGTGACGCGGTGCGTGGCTCATCAGCGTCCGCGCTTCCTTCACCTCGTTCACCAACCATTGGCACCAGTCCTGAAGGACCCGATGCTCCTCCTGGGTGAGGCATTCGGCTGTGATTTCGATGCGCTGCGGCGAGGTTAGGCGGTGGACAATGCGCTGGTATTGCGACCAGTGGGCGAGGCTTTCGGAGGGGACGGGGCTTGCCGGGTTCAGTAATAAAGGACAGGCCCTGTCGCAGGACATGTCCAGAAGGTCGCCCAGCCTCAAAAGGATGGCGAGAAACCTGACGTTCACACGATCCGCACGAATATCGCACTCCTCGGGATATCTTTCGCGGTCCTCCAGTTCGTGCTGCCTCAACCCATGGGCGACGCAGACATCGGATATTGTTCGAAGCAGCATCGGGTCGTCGAATGCAAACCGGCCCAGTGTTCCCTGATGCTGTGCCATGATATCGGCGGCCCGCAGGTGGTGGGTGCGCCGGATAAATTCAGCCAAGAGAAAACGAACTTGGAAGTCAGCGAGGAAATTGCGCATTCCTTCATTCGGAGGCTCGCTGCCCTTGCGGAGGTCCTGGATGGCTGCCCATCTCTCTGCTCCGCCTCCTGTGCCCGAGACCCATTCTATCCATGCTTTGGAGTCTAGAAGGTCCGCCTTCTCCTTGTCCGATGAGACCATGCCTGCGTCATGAAGATAAGCTGCGGCGGCAGCAATGTAGGCTTCGGCCGGGGACAGGTGGACCACGGGTTCGGCCGGGTCGTCGTCGCGGAAAACCAGCTTGGACATTTGCAGGACAATCTCATCGCTGTGCTCAACTGTGTGCCGAGTGTAGTTGGGGAAGGTCTGGGGAATGTAATTCAGCCAGCCTTGGATCGCATCGCGAAGCTCAAGTACTTTGCCATAATAAATATCGTGGCTGGCCTTGAGGTAGACCATCAGGGGAGTCTTGGTGATGTCCATGCTCACTCGGTCCTTACGAGAGGGCTAGTGCGACCCTTCTCAGATCTGTCTCTTGCCGTTGATGGTATTATACGCGAAGCGGCCAGCATGTCGAGCCATTCGGTAGGTAGCCGGTGGCCCAGACAACGCGCTTTCTTTCCGTGGTGTGTGCGACGAACTCGCCCCAGAATCGTCACCTTGGGCTCGCGTGAGTGAGTATCTTCACAGGGCGAGAGCCGAGGCCAGTGCCGGCATCTCGTCCCACGTTCGGCCCTCGAGTTCCCGCCCGGATTTCTTCTTTCTCGTCCCGCCCCACTGCTTGAAGAAAAACGGCACGTTCGCTCGCTGGCATTGATCACGGATTTCGAGAACCCATGCTGCGTCCATCCGGCGGGCACCGGGCCCGGACTCTCCGCCCACAATCACCCAATCGATACCTTCGAGATTCAGGCTCGGCAGCGGGCCTAAGAGCGGCTCGAGCGACAGGAATCTGACCATTGCACCGGTTTGGCGAAGGTGGTCAATGCGGAATGTGTAGGTCTGATTCTCGACGCTCACACCCATCCAGATGTGCGCCTTCCAGGGGAGCAGGGGCGAAAGCTCCATCAAGCGCTCCGACCTCTTCGTCAGGACTTGATACCGATGCCAATCAGCCCGGCACATGACATCAAAAGTTCTGAGGATGAATTCCACAGGCACAGCCTTGTGCAAGAGATCGCTCATGGAGTTTACGAAGATGGTCTGCGGCTTCTTCCACTTGAGAGGCAGCTCCAAGGCGCTTGCGTGGAGGGTAAGTTCGAAGCCATTCGCGTAGTTCGGCTGACCCATGGCCTGGAGTCGCAGCGCCATCCGCTCCGCATAGCAGTGCTTGCATCCGGGGCTGACCTTCGTGCACCCCGTGAGCGGGTTCCAAGTGGACTCCGTCCACTCAATTGCGGAGTTCGTCGCCATAATCCACCGCGCCCGGCCCGCCAAACCGTCGATTAAAGTTGGAGTGCCTTGGTTTCGCGCTCATTAGAACAGCTCACGCTGGCCGTGAGGGCCGATACGTTTGATTTTTCGCCACAAGTCGTTGCCCCTCGGATGCTTGCTTGCGAAGAGGAGGTAATAAAGCAACGTGTTCTGGTCAGTTTTTACTGGTACCCAATCGCTATCAACGGCAAGGTACCCCAATGATCCCAAATTGGCCAAGTATTCCTTTGCAATTTCTGCGCACATATGGTCAAACGATTTCAGAGGTTGCTCGTGGTAGCGGTCCTTCCACCTTGCGCTGCCCATGAATCGGTCGAGTGCATTCGCATCAGTCTGAGTATATTGGTGGAGGTTCATGCGGATTCCCATGCCCTCGGGGAAGTTTATGATTAAGTCGATCTGACGACCAGCCGTTAATTTCTTGATTGTTTCGAAAGAAAGCTGGGAAATCCCGGTAGGGTCTATGAAAGCAAGTCCCAAGCCCTCGGAGGGAAGTTCTGCTTGTTCAATTGTGTCGTTGCAATCTCCCAAAATCATTTTCACTTTTCCCCATATGTCGGGCGCACGCTTTCTCGCCCTCGCACCAAGGGCTTCAAAACAAGTCCGGTCCATTTCAAAGAAGAAGTATTTTGCGAAATCAAACCCCAGAAGTGCGATGAGAGGCGAGCCATCTATTTCCTTCTGGGTCTCACCACGTATGAGACATCTGCCAGGGCCAGCGAAAAGGTCGACATAATACAGCCTCCCTCTCCACTTGTTCTTCATCCCGACCGACAGGATTTTCAGGTAGCGTCCCAGATAGTAAAGTTTGTCCTCGGCCCAAGTGCCACTGCCGCGAACTGCCAGACCATCCGTCCCAAAGATATCTTGGTCATCCATATTGTTTGCCATGCTTATAACACACTTTCTATCGCGGTGCCTGATCGGTGAAATCTAACTGTGGCGCCCCCCGATCTGCCATAACTCCACTTGCGAGCCCGCCTCTCATACAGCCTAATTCTAGACGAACAAAAAGCGAACGTCAAATGTCTTCCCTTGAAACCAGCTCGTGGGTGGCGCATACGTGCCGACGGTTGTTGTCGGGATGTATGCGCCCTTCGGGCGGCACCGCCGCACAGTTTTGCCCATGGCCAAGACCGAAGCGTCATTCCCGAAATAGAACCTCCCCGCCGCGGCGGGAGTGGCGCGTGTTGCGCGCCGCCATGTTCTTCAGCCTGATGTCAGCCTTCAACATCGGCTTCCTCGACATCAACTTTGGCCGCTGGGTGCGGATGCTGACGAAACGTGAATACGACCTCAAGGCGGTGGGCTGGGCCCACACAGTCTCAGGATTCCAATCCCTGCTGAGCGTTTACCTAATCGCGCTCTGGGTTCTCACTTATTTCGGCAGGCCATTCGGCTAGCGGTTCGGTGTGACGGCTGTGCTCGTTGGGAGCATTCATCTATTCACGCATATTCGCCTTCTCGGGAAACAATCCCGGCATCCAGCGCGAGGCAAGCGCCGCCGGGAAGACTAGGCGTAGCGGCGCGCGCGGACCGTCCGAGGTGAGTACCCCCCGCTCGATCAGTGCCGAGACAATGCGGCGCGCATGGCGCTCGCCCGCGCCCACAACGCCGCCGGCATCGGCACGAGGCAGCTCTCCCCTGTAGAGCACGGCTTCGAGGATGCTGCCTGACTTGGGCGGAAGGGCATCGACCCTGATTTCTTCTTCGGCCCAAAGAAGGATGCGTGCCCGCAAGCGATCCGGCTGCATCAGGCTTTCCATAAATTCGACCTGGTCGATGCAGGTTCTAAGAAAGAAGTCTGTGAAGCCCGCGAGAGCCTCCTCGCTCAAATTCCCGCGCCCGTCGAGATCGTTACGGCGGGTGCTGTCACATGCGGCAAGGCGCTCCTTATACGCATCAACATTGCGCGCCAGGCCGCGCGCCACCGACCAGACGGCGCCGGTATCGAGGGTTTCCAGCAGCATCGCATGTGACATCAGGCGTGCAACGCGACCATTGCCGTCAACAAACGGATGAATCCACACGAGGCGATGATGCGCCGCACCAGTGCCCAGGATCGAGTCCGTCTTGCTGAGGTGGCCGTAAACTTCCTCGAAACGCTTCAGAAAGCGCGGTACGGCGCCGGGACTGACGGCGATATGATCACCGACCCTGACGTCTTTCCTCCGCAGCTCGCCGGGGACGACCCGTACACGTTCTTTCGTTTCCGGGTCCTCCACCCACCGCAGATCCTCGGGCAATAACTCGCAGAAGCGGCGGTGGACTTCGCAAATGCCATCGCTTGTCGCCGCACGCCCTTTCAGGCCGCCGTCGTCAATCCATTTCTGCACCGCGATATGTGCTTTCGCTTCGAGTTGCAGATCGCGCTTGTGGGCGTCCTTGCTATAGTCGTTCTTTAGCGCGCGCTCGATATCGACCGGGTGAGTGTCGTGCCCTTCGATCAGATTGCTGTAGTAGCAGTTCATGGCGCGCACCAGATCGGCAAGGGAGGCCAGCAGACTCTGCGGTAGACTGCGCCGAAACCCGGTAGACTTTTGCGCCAACTCCAGGGCAAGGTCTGTCAGCCCGCTGCGATGAGGGGAGCCTTCGCCAATCAGCAAAGGCTCCATCAGCGAAACTAGCTCGCCCCAATCTTCCCCCGCTTTTGTGTCCGCTTTCATGTCCGAATCATGTATTCAACTAAAGTCTTTTATATCAATGTATTGTGTTATTGTCAAGACATAATATGTCCTTAAATAAGTCCGCTCATAAGTCCGCTCAAATACGCCCTTTCCCGAGCCAGAATCAATGCGCCGGAACCGTGTGCAAAATACGGCGGTTCACAAACAGGAAATCAGGAGGCTTTTCAGAAAGGGCCTTTCAAAACACGAGATTGCCAAGCGGCTCATGATCAGCAGAACCTCGCTACGCAGGCTTCTGGGCAATCCTTAGCGTACGATTTTTTCCGTTTCGCGGGTGCCGCATACGTCCCGACGTTTTTGTCGGGATGTATGCGCCCTTCGGTCGGTACCCTCACACCCTTTTGTCCATGGCCAAGACCGAATCGTCGTTCCAGAAATAGAACCTCCCCGCCGCGGCGGGACCACGGCCAGTCCTCGGCGCGCTTGACAAGGCCCGCCGTCATTGAGTTTGGGTGATCGTGCCCCGGTTTCCCGGAATATCCCCCAACCCTCCGCAGGCCGCGGTCGAGAGATCGCGCTCGGCAGCACAAGCCGCAGAGTCTCTTGTAGGGCCGAACGGCGTTCGGCGCGGGGCCAGCGCCGCTGGCCCCTACGCACTTGGTTGCGGCACCGGCCCGCGCTGCGCTACCGGCTGCGCTTTCCCGCGGCCGGCGGAGGGCTTCGCTCCCAGGCGCCTGCAACAAGAAGGAGCGGAAAGCGGCGCGTGGTGGCGCGAGAGGGGCTTGTGATAGGCTATACATCTAGCGTACCATCAAGCGGGCGAGCCGCCGAGTGTGTCAAAATGCCACATTTATGCGCTCACCCCCATCCTCCCGGCATTCTTCTAACCCGTTGAAAACACATTGGAATAGGATGTCGCGCGCCCAGAACGCTTCAAAAAAACGAGACACATGGGGCAAATGGAAATCACCCTCCCTTGCCCGGTAATCAGGCGAGCGCAATAAGGTCAAACGCTCAGGTTATGCAGGTAGGTGTAACTGATCTTCGCGCTTTCCAGTGAGTCTCGGTCGCACTCGTCCTGCTCCACGTAAAAATGCTTCATGCCGCCTTCGCGTGCGGCCTTGAAAATCTTCTTCCAGTCGATGACGCCCTGGCCGACTTCGGTGAAGGCCCCAGGCCGAGAGTCCTCCCCCGTGGTGGGCGGGTAGCCGGATTTCAAGTCCTTGATGTGAAGCTGCGGGAAGCGCCCCGGGAAACGGTGGAAATAGTCCACCGGGTCTTTCCCCGCGCGCACGCACCAGAAGCAGTCCAACTCGAAATTAACGAGTTTGGGATCCGTCCTACGAATCAGCTCGTCGTACACGACCGCACCCTCCACGGCGGCATAGTCGAAGTTGTGGCCGTGATAAAAAAA
>Ga0208688_1001102_pt1 | contig 12264 bp, 27 predicted proteins | sample June2015DPH_6_15_FD_184696 | JGI IMG/M metagenome (GOLD analysis project Ga0208688, IMG submission 184696) | Peatland microbial communities from SPRUCE experiment site at the Marcell Experimental Forest, Minnesota, USA - June2015DPH_6_150... | ecosystem: Environmental > Terrestrial > Soil >... | reverse complement strand
TAATCTACCCCTTTCCTCTCCTCCCATCCCCTCACTCATCTCATCTCATCTCTCACTCTCATACATACACACATCTCACACACACACACATACATACATATATATACATACATACACGAATAGAGCAGACGGGGGGTGAGAGTGTGAAGATGATTACACCAAATGCTCAAATGCGCTTGACTGACGGGTGATATAACCCCCCCCGCAAGCACGAAGCGGAGATCAGATCTTGAGCAAAGACGACGCTTCAAAGGTAGAGCCGAAGGGGAAGGCGAAGCTGTATGCTAATTGGCTCTCAAAGCAGATCGGGAAGGATGTCGAGATCTACTGCAACCGATCCCCGAAGGCGTCGGGGAAGCTCGTATTTTACGATCCTCGTTTTGGGAAGATCATCGTAGAGTCGGATACGGAGAACGTCGAGATGAAGCTTTCAGACGTGCAGCAGATCAGATGGCCTAGATCTGACGCGGAGGGGGAAAAATGATGGCGAAATACTGGATGAAGTGGAAAGACAGGTTGGAGAAGGCCAGGCACCCTTTTACGCCTCTCAAACCTTTGAATCCCGATATAGTGGACAAGAGCAGAAAGCAGGAGATGGCGCAAGAGCTTTCAGAATTGGGAAGGGAGCACCTTCGTTTCATGCTCAAGTTGAACAGGGAGATGAAGCACCTTCCCGACACCGAGACCAACTTCAAGATGGTAAAGGATCTCCTGATCGCGCACCTGGGGCTCTGCGAGTCGTGCAGGATCAGGGACCGAACGCAGCTAAAGAAGGAAGCGACGAAGGAAGATCTGCCGAGCGTGGGGGAGCTGAAATGAAGTTCAGGATCACGCTGCCGATGGAGTTCAGGGATGCGGGGACTTACACGGTGACGGGTTGGAAAGCCTTGCAGGATGAAGTCGATCGCCTGGGGAGCGAGGGTCAGAGAAGCTTCCTGATCGCGGTCGAGGATTGGGCGACCGAGTGAATGATGAAAGAAGCCCTCTGTCTGTTCTTCGAGATCGACGGGGATAACTGCGATTCAGTCGTGACCCTCACGCCTGGGGGTCCGATCTGCTGGAATCATCAGAAAGAGATGTGGAGATCGAGAAACCGTTGATGAGCTACGACTATGTGGCTTACGGCGCGGTCCCTATCAAGCCCGTCTATTTCTACGACTTCGACGGGCTCGGGGATTACTCGATGATCCTAGACTTCGCGAAGCGGCACTTCGCCAACTTCGACATCTACAGGACGAAGAAAGGGTTTCACCTAGTCGCTGCCGTGAAAAGTTGGGACGATCTGCAGGGTCAGCTCACGATCACGAAAAAGGAGTTTCCCGAGACATCTTACATACTGAATTGCAGGAAGTTAAGGCTCAGGATCTCGCCTAAATGGGGTCCGAAGGGTGATGAAGTTTCACCCGCGCCCGAATTGGCTCTGTGCTTCTGCCCTGGTCAGCACCACGACAAGAGAAAGGAAGGGTGCAAAGAGGTCGGATATTACACGAGGAGCACCTAAGCCGTGGTCTGTTGGGCCCTGACATGGGTTCGAACCCTCGGCCATCCGATGATGCTTCCGTTCTGGCCTGACGTCCTCGACATGGCGGGGCTTGCGCTCTGCGGAATCTACGTGACGGTGGACGCTCTCAGGAGGAAGGCGGTTTGAGCGAAAAGAAACCGAGAATCATCTTCAAGGGAGAGGTTCAATGTCCTTTCTGTGAGAAGGTATCTGAGCTAACAGTGGAAAAAGAAACTACTGTGCCCGGGACTCCTGCGGAAACTGAGACATACGCGAAGCTCTCCAAGAGCACTCAGGAGAGGCTTGAAGATTGAGCGAAAAGAAACCGAGAATCATCTTCAAGGGAGAGGTTCAATGTCCTTTCTGTGAGAAGGTATCTGAGCTAACAGTGGAAAAAGAAACTACTGTGCCCGGGACTCCTGCGGAAACTGAGACATACGCGAAGCTCTCCAAGAGCACTCAGGAGAGGCTTGAAGATTGAGCGAACCCGGCCACGAAGAAGGAAGAGAAGAAGAAATGAGCTTAGAAATAGTACCCTGCAACGGCCAAGAGCACGAATGGACTCTCAATCCGCTAGGATTCGAATACTGCCAAAAGTGCGGGGCGATTAAACCGGAATGACAAATCAGTTCATCTGCGACAACTGCGAACAGGTGATAGGGACTCCCAGCTTCAGCCTGAGACTCTATGACGCGAACAAGCGGGAGCAAGTTCTGGATTGGGACCTCTGTGCTCCCTGCTCCATCAAGGTCGAAGCCTGCCTGAGAGAGATGCGGGGGGACTTCAAGTGAAGGACCATCCCCTCCTCCTGTTCGAATGGTACTGTTTCTGCTGCCTGAAGCGCATCGACTCCCCCGAGACTCCGGAGCAGCACATCGGGAGATGCAACACGACGGGCTTCCACTGGGGGCCCCTCACCTCCGACTACGCGAAGGGGATTAGATACTATTGAGGGAAGAGAGAGAGGTAAGCGACAAGAGGCGGGTCTTGGAGGCGTTCTACAGGGACGAGCATCCGGCTACTATGGTGATGGACGGGGCCTCGTTCGGCATGGGCTACCTCGCGGCTCTAAGGTGGGTGATGGAAGGATGACCGAGTACACAGTTTCGGCGATGGACCTTTACGATGACCTGACCTTCAAGGATTGGGCCTCATTCTCCTACTTTGTGCGTATGTACCGACTTCACGGAGGAAAGACGCTCAAGGTGACAATCAAGGCTTGAGGCTCTTCGAACCCGGCGACAGGGCCCGCGCCTTCAAGCTCGGAAGGGTCGCTGTCGGCCTAGCCGTGGTCTGTTGGGCCCTGACATGGGTTCGAACCCTCGGCCATCCGATGATGCTTCCGTTCTGGCCTGACGTCCTCGACAAGGCGGAGGCCGAGATCTCGGGAGTGTTTTAGATGAAGTGCGTGGCTTGTGGTCGCCGTCTGATCGAGCTTGATGCCATGCTCCCTAAAGTCTGTCAGATGTGCCGACGCCCCCCGTTCAACTGCACCTGTAAGAAGCTCCCCGAGCTGATCGGTCAGGTCAGCAGGATACTGATCTGATTTGAGCCTCACAGTTCACGACATCGCGACGGGCGACTATAAGGAGCTGCGCGAATGGGTCAAGCAGTTTAAGAAAAGGTGGATGGCAGAGCAGTATATCCGCGATCACAACGAAGGGAAGTGGAGAAACCGAATGATGCCTCAACAGAAGGCCGCGCTCGCGTGGCGCTTCGGGGACGCGACCTACTCCGTAGATCGAAGGGGTCAGCTCCACAAGAGAAACGCCATGACGGGGGTCTTTGTGAAGTTCGGCGTAAACGAGGATCAGAAGGATCTAAGGAAGGAAGCCCTGAAAGACCAGGCCGACGCTCGAGAGGCGAGGCAGAGGCAGAGGCTTCACATGGAGCAGCAGCGCAGAGAGGCAAAGGAGAGGGCGAAAAGTGCCTAGAGTGAGGGTCACGGTTTACGACTACAGGAAGCTGATCGGGGGGATCGGAAGGATCCAGATCATCGAGAAGATCGACGGGGAGCTTAGCAAATCGGACCTTAAGGAATTGAAGGCGAAGCTGAGAGGGGGCGAAGATGAAGATTGACAGACTATACGCCTGAAGAATTGAAGCTCCTGAAATACCATTACCAAAACCTGATGAACGACACCGACCTTCTCGTGAAAGTGTGCGGAGATCAGAAGATCCCGATCAGCGAGGGGTTCAAAAACTGCAAAGAGAAGCTCGAGCTGATCGAAAAGGAAGCCGAGAAACAAGGGATCGCGCTTGCACAGAAACCGCAAGAGGGGGTGAAGTGATGCCCAAAAGTCTAAAGGATCTGTATCCTGGGTCCAGCTACCTCAACGCCTCTGACGTGAAAGGCACGGCGACGGGGAAGATCCTTTCCGTGGGAGTCGAGAAGATGCCTCGATCCAACACCGAACGTTTGGTGTTGGAGATCGAGGGTCAGAAGAAGAAGCTCGCTCTCAACGCCACCAACGTAAAGGTGCTCGCAGCGAGGCACGGCGAGGTTTACGATGCGTGGGTCGGAAAGGAAATACAGTTCGCCGCCATCCCGACGAGCTTCCAGGGTCAGAGCGTGAACGGTCTTAGGATCCTGTAAGCCTTAAGACCACGTGGACCTAAAGAGGGGGGCGCTTGAAAGTGCTGCGCCCCCCGTCCCTTTTCGAGTATATCCGCGCCTTCGTGTATTTCGGTACCGCCTCTTATCTTCTGATCGAGGGGATCGCACTAGAATATGCCGTGATCTTTTACGGGTTCGGCGACTTCCTGATGCGACACGGAGAGCCCTTCCTGCTGATCGGCTTCGCGCTTTTCATCTTCGCCTTTGAGATCACGATGATAAGGGATTGACCACGATCTCGCGGGTGTCGAAGTAAGGAAAGACCTTCTCGGCGCTCGCCCTAGGAAGGAAGCGCTCCCTGATCTTCGGGATCGTGCTAGAGCGCCATATCTCCGTGTAATGAAAGCCGTTCTCCTGCTTTTCGCAGTAAACCCACATCTCTGAGAGATCGCGAAGTCGCAGATCTACGGAAGATCTGACCTGTGCGGCGTAGAGGATGTCAAAGCCCCGCTTCCTGCTCTGCAGCACGAGATAAGAAACGTCGCGATTCGCCTTAGATGCCGAGCGCCGAGAGTCAAGCCAGAGATACGCTTCGTCGATGATCACCAGGGCGTCGGTGAGGTTTTCGAGGGTCTTGAAATGCTCGTGGGTGAGCAGGGCGACGGGGCGCGAAGGATCGGGGGAAGTTATGTGGTAATTCGACTGGGCGCTTTGATACCGTCCCTGGTCGCAGTAGTATTTCAGGCAGTAGTGCGTCATGTAGAGGGTCTTACCGCTTCCCATGTCGCCGAAAACGCCGACGAGCATCTAGTGACCTAGCTGCCCCATCATGCGATCTCTAAGCTCCTTTTCTTCCCTCTGCAGCTCTGCCTTCACGCCTTCGACGATCTCCTTAGCTCGTTTGCGCTCGAAGGCGACCATGTTGGTGCGGAAGGCGTCCCCCCACTTCGCGAGATCTTCGGCAATCTCTTTGCCGTATTCGTCTTTGATCATCTTCTGCGCCGTGTCGTAGGTGCTCATTCCGTGGGGTTGGTCGATCTCGGTGTGAAACGACTTCAGCTTATCGTCGAAAAGTCGGTTAAGAATACGTGCGTGTGTGATCTCGCTGCTGCTCTGCATCTCGTCGGCGATACCCGACATCTCACTTCGTCACGTTCCCGATCGGGATCGGGGCGACTTTGTAGGTATATCCTATAGGGGGTCCAGGCCAAAATCCTGGGTGCCAAACCTGAAAGACGACGAAGCCGAGCCCGAACATGGCGATCCCGATTATTATTATCATGGGGAGCATCGCCCCCAGGTCCACCTTCCGCGTCCCGAGGATCATCTGCTTGATCCCCTGCCTTCTGAACCACAGATTAGTAGATTCGGAAGTGGGGTCCGTCGCCTTTTGGTCGAGATCCTTCGGACCCTTCACTTCCACCTCTACGGGCTTGAATTTGAAGCTGCGCGTCTTTGACCTGTCGAGCACGTAGCGAAGGACGGGGTGCCCACGGTTGTATATGTTGGTGTTTGGCTCGATCACAAACTGCCTTTCCCCGATGTGAAACTCTCGGGCGCCCAGGCGCTTTCTGACCCTTTTCAACAGAACGTAGTCGTCGTTTCTCTTTTGGTAGATCTCGCAGATGAAGCCCGAACGCGCCTCTGCGAGCCACTTCATCACGACATACACGGAAGCGCCGAGCCCCATGAAGATGAAATCCACGATCACGTAATAGTTTATGCTGATCACGGCTTTCTCCTGCCGTATGCTAGATCTATAGCGATCGAGAAGGTCGCGATCACTAGGATGCTGATCCCCGCGAGGAAGGTTAGAAAGTCTGATCCCGTTATGGTCGTCGCTCCGTAAGTCAGATTCCCGCTACGCACCATTTCGGCAGAGCCATACATGGCTAAAATACCACCGATCAGCGCGTAGAAACTCGCGCTGTATTTAAGTGCTATTACAAGCAGGATCAGGTCGATCGAGCAGAACGTGAAGACGACCAGGGCGTCCATGCGTCAGATCCCCGACCGTGAGATCGTCCCCGCGAAGCCGAGCAAGACCATTATCGTAAGGACGGCATAGAGCACGGTCCCCAAGCCGAAAACGGCGTCTAGCTGCGCGAACATATCGGGGGACGAGGCACCGACGCCCTCGAGCCCCGACAGGATCGCCCACAAGCCCATAAGAAGCGCGCCCTGGGCCAGGATCTGTATGCTCTCATTCTCGAGCCCTGATCCGAAGATGTTGAACCCCGCTAAAGTCGCGACCCCGATTATCACGGTGATGAAGCCGATAAAGGCGAGCCCCCCGTTGCTGTTGAACCCGAAGATAGCCATCCCCCCTGCTGCCTGTGATGCTGCTGTCGCGTTGATCTCCCCGAAAAACCCAGGATTAAGCTTCGTCCCTGTGAAGCCTGGGATCTGATTGACAGGATACGGGAAGCACCAAAATGGGGGGGGCGTTGGAAGGACGCAGTTAGGAAGGACCGTGCACCACGTCCAATTTGAATAATCGCAGTTGTAATAGACTATGTTCGCCGATTGGTTGAAAGCACAATTCTGATCGACTTTGCAGAAGCTCGTCGGCGTCGGCTTCGCAGATAGAGAGGGACCGCCCGATGCGTTGAGGCAGATGAAGGCGATCAGCACGGCGATCGGGAAGATCAACAGAAGCTCGCCCCTGAAAGCCATCTTAACCCTCGTCCCTTCTCGCGTAGAGCATCATAAGCGTTCCTAACCCGACCACGACGATGAACCAAAACGGGAGCGTCCCCGCGATCAAGCCTAGCCCGACGCCCAGGATCGCGCCGAAGATCACGCCCCAAAACTGCCTGATGATCCCGCCCAGGATCACGGTCGGCACCAGGATCAGGATCATGTCGAGGATCAGGGGACGGAGAACGTCGGGGGGCGTGGACCCAGGAAGCGCCGTTATCGTTTGGTAAACCGTAGCGATCTTCCCCGCTATGGTCGTGACGAAGGTGCCTTTGAGCAGCACCTGGGGCTCGATGAAGTGGAAAGCATCGGATACGATGCTCAAAACCGACTTCGCGAGCCCGTTCACGCTTTCCGCGAGGTGGAAATAGTCGTTTATCCAAGTGATGAAATTACTCAGGGATAAGACCGATTCCTTAAGCGAGAAGCTGTCAGAGGCCACGCAACCGCCAGGGGTGCAAGCTGATCCGCTTGATCCCCCCCCCGATGTCGCGGAGCAGATCAAAGTCGTGCTCATCTGCATACAGAGGGCGATCTTGTCGAGCGCGATCATGCACTCTGCAGAGCTTCCCCCCCCGCCCGAAACGCAGTTAGTCTCTTGAAGCTTCAAAGTGTCGGAAACGGGGACGCTCTCTGTCGCCGCATACACGACCCCGATCGCGAACAGGAGCAGGACCGCGAGTATGATCAGGCACTTAGTTTTTTTTTATACGGCATCAGTCGGTTAACTCCATGCTGATGCCCGTCGCCGTCGAGGAAGCGAACGTCTGACCCGTAAACGAGATCAGGAAGAAAGCGAAATTGGTCGAGGAAAGAATTAGGAAAAGCCCCGCTTCGTTGATCGTCTGCGTCGATCCCAGGGTGAAGGTATATGTCAGCGCGACTACGCCCGTCGCGGAAGTGTAAGAAGCGACCTGTGCGGTCGCCGTCGCGTATTGCGAGGCTAGGTTGTGCGATGCGGGTGTGAAGGTCGGGGGCGTCCCCCCGCTTCCCGTCCCGATCCCCATGAAAACGTCATTCGAGCTGTAAGCTGCTCCGCAGTTCGTGGTCGTGGTCAAGACCCCGACCGTCCCCATCCCGCACCACACTCCGAAGGTCGTCGTCCCCCCGCCCACGGAAACCAACCCGACCGTGTTTTGGTCAACATTTGCAGAATTCGCCGTGATCGGGGCGATCAGAGCTGCGAGCAGATAACAGAAATTCGTCGTTATCCCGACCGCGTTCAAAGACAGGGTGTAAGTGACGGTCACGGTGTCGCCCGAAGTCTCGGCGATCGCGGGGGTAAAGATGTCGTGCGCCAACAGATACCCTTCTCTCGAGGAAGCCCCTGCAGAATAGCCGTAGATGTAAAGCCCCGCCTCTTGAAGCCCAGGAGTGTTAGACGTCGATCCCGTCACGACGCTTCCCGACACCACGACAGAATCCGTCGCCCCCGTGTTGCACGTCGAGCTTGCGGCGTTGAACCACGCCCCCAGAATCGTAGTTATCTGCGTGTCCGTTCGCGTGGGCGTGGAATAGCTGTTCCCGATCGAGAGCCTTCCCCCGCACTCTGCAGTAGAGGCACCGCAAGCAGCTACGCCGTTCGTCGTAGTAAACCCGTAGTATGTTGTGGTTGACCAAATATAGTCAGATTCAGCCGTCCCTAATGTATTTTTCCACGGTTGAGGGATAATCACCGCCCCCCCTGCAGGCGAATTAGTAAAGATCCCGAGCATCAGGTCGTTGAAATTGTCGGTCATAAGGTCGTTCGGCGTGGTCCTCGTCGCGTAAGGGACGCTCTGCCCAGGGTGAAAAGCCTGAACCTCTACCTTCGCGGTTATCGAGTCGATCGCCTGTCTGAAAGCCTGTTGAGGCGAAAGATACCTGTATGCTGCAGACCCCCCGTAGAACGCCCCGATCATCAGAAGGGCGACGACCGTCAGATCTGCCGCTTTCTCTTTCCTGCTTTTCCTTTCAGGTGCGGGGAAGCAAGCCAATATCCCGCCCCTAGAAGTTGATCGTCCAGGCGATCGTTATGCTCTGCGTGGGGTTCACGAGCTGAGCAGTAGTAAGGGCGTCGGCGAGCAGGGAATCATACACGCCCGTAGATCCCCCCGCGTTGTCGTGCGTCGCGTCCACGACAGCTTTAGCGGCATCGTTGTAAGGCATCAGACAGACCCCCCCGACCGCGTGGGGTGCCGTGTCCGTGTTTGTGAAGGTCGCCGTAAGCGTTATCGTGTTGGTCAGCGCCGTGTGCGTGATCGTGCTCACTATAGGAGCGAGCCCGTAAGACGAATAGGCGCCTGTGCAGCTAAGCGTCCCTGGGGTCGGCGCCGTCGAGCTGAAAGTAAGGCCGATCGCGGTCAAGCTGCAGAGGCTCGCAGACGTGAAATACGGATACGCGAGATTATAGTGAAGCGTCCCCGAGTGATCGCGAAGCTCACAGGCGTTTGTCACGTCCCCCGTATTGGCATAGTAAGAAGAAACGTATCCGCAAGCGAGCGAGGCGTTGAAAGCCTTGCAGATGATCCAGTCGTAAGCGACCGACTGTATGAGGTCCGTCTGCCTCTCGACGAGCTTCCCCCCGACATAGACGCTGATCGTCCCCGTCAGATTGAAGGTATCTCCCTGTCTTGGGGTGATCGCGATCATAGCGACCGAGCCGATCAGAAGGCCGATCGCTAAAACGCCCGAGATCAGAAGGACCGTCTTTTTCGAGGGGCGCATCACGCCCACCTCGAACGGCCGTTCGGTATAAAAAGCTTGACTATTTGCGTATTAGATTTCACCACGACGCGAAAGGAAGATCATTCCGAGCATCAGCACGACGACGAGAGGCACAAAGTAGAACGGCACGAGCCCAGGACCCTGGGGTTCGGGGATCGCTCCGATCGCGGCGCCTAGAGCTGCGCCGAAGATCGCGCCCCACACCGATTTAGTATAACCGCCGAACATCAGCCCAGGTCCGAGGATCAGCACGATCAGGAAGGCAGCTCCGACAGTCGTATCCGATCCCTGTGCAGCGTTATAGACGACCTTCGTAGTCGTCGCCGTCGCCCCATGAAAAAAGGTGCTCGTCGCCGTGTAAACGTAAACGATGACTACGCTCGTGCTCGGCGAAGTCGTCGATCCAGGCGCGCAGTAGTAGAAGGAAGCCGTCTTTACGCAGATCCCGACGACCTCGACGCGAGCAGGGACGCACTCGCCAGGAAGGCAGCTCGGGGCTCTCAACCTCACGGTGTCGGAAGGCGTCACGTTATGGGTCGTAGCAGAAACCGCGCCGACGAAGAAAGAGAGCACGATCAAGAACAGAAAAAGAGAAGGGAGCTTCGATGCGTTGAGCATCTAAGCGCCCTCTATAGGCCGTGTCCCTCGAAGAACCCGAGCGCGACAGCTAGAGCCGCGAGTATGCACACAACCGTCACGGCGATTATGGCTACTGTTGGATCCAGGGTGTTTATTGCGCTGGATTGCGAGAGCAACAGCAACAGAGCTGCGACTCCCAGGGTTGCGAAGATTATCAGCCCTACGCTGATTTTTATGACATCCATATTTTCTTCGGCGTGTCGAAAGCACGTGCCTTATTTAAGTTGATTCATCTTGACCATTTGCTTAAATTTTATCAACCCCGCGCCCTGCAGGGTTTTCAGTCTCGGCACCTCGAGAAGCACGAAGGCGAAGATCTCATAGATCCACGACCCGATCTCTACGCCGTTCGCCCAGGGCTCATAATAAAGCGAGGTTTTTCCTGTAGGGGTAAGGGGCGTATTCCAGATCTGCGTAAGCGGAAACCCTGCAGCATACCACACGGCGTAAAGCAAGACGTTCGCGAGGATCAGCTTCCACGGAAGCCCCGTTATCCCGATGTAGAAGATCAGAACGATCAGGCACATGGGAAAGAAGTAAGCTCCGAACAACCCGAGGAAGGTGCTCAAATCCCCCCACTTCATTTCAGCGCACACCCACCACGGCATTTCATGGATCGCGACCATGAAAACGAGCCCCCCGAGCACGAGCACGCGGTCCATCTTCTCACCCAGGATCAGCACGGCAGAGGCGATCCCGATCGCGAAAAGTATCACCGTGTGGTGGATCCCGAACGTGCGCCACATGAGGGGATCCCAACCCTGACCCCACACCCCGAACAGGAGAGGGACCGCGACCGTGACCAAGATCAGGAAAAAGGGTGTCCACATATACGTGATGTCGTAAACATAGGAGCCGATCGCAAGCCTGATCTTCTCTTTGTCCTTCATCGTGGACGAGCCTCGATCAACCCGAGAACGAAGGCGCACGACGACACCACGTATAAAGTCTCGTCGAAAAGCGTCGCCGTCCTTGGTCCTCCGTCGATCAGGGGCAAGAAGGTCGGCATCCCCAGGATCCAATAGACGACGAACCACACGACCGCGAAGATCACGAAGGGGTGCAGAGGCCATAGATCGACCCTGAACCACCTCCTGATCAGAAGGACACAGACGGGGAAGGCGACGACGATCGCGGCGACGTAGAGATCCCACGAAAAGAACCTCGAATAATACGCGAGCGCCCCAGGGTAGAGCGCGAGGTATTGGAAATTCCACGCGGCTTCCTGAACCACGCCCGTAAGGGCTACGAAAACTATCCCCTTCCACCTGAACCAATCGAAATACAGAAGCGCGATCGCAGAGTAAACGATCGCGGAAGTGCCGTAAGCGTTCGCGAACCCAGGCACCCAATACGCCCTGACCCTTCCGACCGACAGGCAGTAAACGGCGTAAGCTCCGACCGTCGCGAAGTATGAAACGTAAGCGGCGTTCAGGATCTCGCTAAGACCAACTGCTCGCATAAGCACACCATGACGTGACGCTCGACCCTGAACCCCACCCCCTCGATCAACCGCCTGAACCTTCTCCCGTCGAATTCCGAGACATGGGCGCGGTCCCACTTCCTGCCTACAGTCTTTGACCATACAGGCCACACGATCCACTTCCAATAAGGCGTGACCCACGGCGTAGAGGCGATCAGAACCCCCCCAGGCTTCAGCACCCTTCTGATCTCCGAGAGCACCCTTTCAGGCCGCCGCGTATGTTCAAGAAGCTCAAGACAGGTCACGGCATCGAACGACCCGCACCTGAAAGGCAGCTCGTGAGCGTCGTATCCGTCCATCAGGTCGCAGGGGACCGCGTCCTTAGTGACGGGATAATCCCCTGATCCGATGTCGAGGCACCTTCTAGCACCCAACCATTCGCGAACGATCCCATGCCTGTAAGACATCATCCACACCGAGATCGGGTTTCTAGGCCATGCGTAAGGCCGACGACCTTCATCATGGTTAGGTATTCTGACCACGAAATCCAAGAAGCCCGACGCCCTCTTTGTCAAATCGCGCATACTTAAAGCGTAATTTTCTTCACAACGTGCTCTATTCGTGTATGTATGTATATATATGTATGTATGTGTGTGTGTGTGAGATGTGTGTATGTATGAGAGTGAGAGATGAGATGAGATGAGTGAGGGGATGGGAGGAGAGGAAAGGGGTAGATTA
>Ga0208688_1001033_pt1 | contig 12884 bp, 15 predicted proteins | sample June2015DPH_6_15_FD_184696 | JGI IMG/M metagenome (GOLD analysis project Ga0208688, IMG submission 184696) | Peatland microbial communities from SPRUCE experiment site at the Marcell Experimental Forest, Minnesota, USA - June2015DPH_6_150... | ecosystem: Environmental > Terrestrial > Soil >... | reverse complement strand
GCCAAAAAGTGACCGGCTTGAAATCGGAATCCGCGCCCGGCTTCATCCCGGAATCGTGCCCGAGTTCATTTCGGAATGCTGCCCGGGATGATTTCGGAATCGTGCCCACCTTGCCCCGGAATCCGCAGCGGGCAGATGTTTGGCCTTTGAACTTCCCACCGCAGCCGGAATTCACATGATGCGAGCATTTGAAAAGGTTCTGCGCCATTTCTACAAAGTGTCCACTGGGAAAGAATCTGGAACCACGGACATATTCAAGCTAATCAACGACCTTCGTGGTCACTCAGACGTTGATCCGAAGATATTGAACATTCTCGACCAGATCAGGGACTTGCACCGCAATCCCCTAGCCCATGAAGTTTTCTTAGAGATGGACGAAGCTGTAGAACTTTTTGACACCGCGAAGAGTGCCATAACAGCTATGGCGCGTAAGTTCTAATTGACGAACAACGAGCAGTCTTTGTATTGTGAGAATGAAATAGAAAAGCCCCGCCTCAGCGTCAACTGAGAACGGGGCCAAATCAGCACGCGGGGCTAGCCGCTATGCCGATTCACAAATCCATTATCGGCTTGCCACGCGGGAAAGGCAAGACCGATGACCTGCCATAATTGCAAAACCCAATGCAAGAAATTTGGGAAAGACCGGAAAGGGAATCAGCGTTTCCGCTGCTGCCAGTGCTACAAGACCTACAGTGAGCGACCCGACAAGCTGGACGGGACTTACCTGCTGACTGAGAAGGTCGCTCAGATCATCCGGCTGTTTGTCGAGGGGTGCTCCGTCCGCTCCATTGAGCGAATCACTGAAACCCACCGCGATACAATCCTTAACGTCTTGGTCCTTGCTGGCGAGCGATGCGAGAGGCTTTTGGAAAACACAATCTGCAACATCCCGGTGAGGGACGTTCAGTGCGATGAAATTTGGGGCTACGTCGGGTGCAAAGAAAAGCGCAATGTGAACGGTGACCCTCTGCGCGGGGATGCCTATTGCTTTGTCGCAATCGAACGGAACACAAAGCTGGTCCTGACTTGGCACCTTGGAAGGCGCACCGCCCGCGATGCGCAAGAATTCATTGAAAAGCTGAATGGAGTGACAGCAGGGCGCTTCCAAGTCACCACAGATGGTTTCCCGCCGTACTTCGATGCGGTTCACACTTCACTGGGAACGCGTGTAGACTATAGCCAGCTAATCAAGCTGTACGGTTCCGGGAACGAGGACGAACATCGGTACTCGCCACCAAGGGTAATAGATGCGATAGCAAAACCGATGTGGGGGAATCCTGACCCGGAGAGGATTTGCACATCACACGTCGAGCGGCAGAACCTCACACTGAGGATGCACATGCGGAGACTCACGCGCCTGACAAACGCCTTCTCGAAAAAGTGGTACAACCTGAAGTGCGCCTTCGCATTGTGGTTCGCTTACTACAATTTCTGCCGGATTCATCAGACGCTTAGAGTGACCCCGGTAATGGAAGCTGGTTTAGCAGACCACGTGTGGTCAATTGAAGGACTTGTGGCGCTTTTAGGCGCCTAGCGCGTATAATTATCGGCATCATGCAAATCCCAATGAGCAAATGCCCAAAATGCGAACAAAGCCTCACCCAAATTCGCGTTGAGGATGTTGCGCTCAACGCAGGCCGAAAGTCTTGGAATGGCGTCAGCTATTGCTGCCCTCACTGCCACACCGTCTTGAGCGTCGAACTTGATCCGATCGCTTTGAAGGCCGATATTGTGAAGCAGGTTCTTTACGAGCTTCGCCATCCGGGTTAAACAAAGTAACAGCGTTCTTGTTTCGTCGGTCGATGTTCAACAGTTTGTCATGCGTCGGGAGATTCTTGACGTGTAAAGAAGTAGCCATCGGAGCACACCTCATGCTATGATCTGAATCGACATGAGGCAGACCGAATGGCCCGGACTGACATCCGGGCTTTTCTATTGCCTGAATCGTACCACAAAATTCAGACTGATCTCCAGCACAAAACTGGAGAGTACAACATTCTCAATGATCCGCAGAGAATTTGAAAATCCGGTCGAACAGGTAATGTTTATTCTTGGATTCAAATACGACCCAAGGTTTCGTACTGCCTTGGAAGCAAGGCTGGCTGGCTCGAATCCGGGAATTGTCAACATTGTCGATGAATTGCGAGCCTACGGAGCAATTCACGCCAATTTCTGTGCATGGCGAGAAACGATGAAGATGCTCCACGAGGAGCTTGGTTCCAATCTTCCGCTCTCGGTGAGGGAGGAAACTTACCGGACCATAGTCGACACGTTGGACGAGAAGAACTATGGCGGCAAATGGTTCTCGGCCGCTAAGGGGACGCCTGAGCACTGGGTAAACCTGGGAGCCTATTCTCCAGTCTTCCGGCGGCGACGGTGGCGATGGCTAGGTCGAGGAGGCGCTGTGGTGTTCTGCCTGCCGGCGCCATATTTCGACCTATTGTCGGAGGTGTTTGAGTGACGTGACACCGATTCTAGTGGCATCCAATATATCAACCACCAAAATCACGTTCAGCAACTCAAATTTAGGACACTACCAACTGGCCCGTGGGATTGCATAGGGAGTGAATCAAGTGTACATTACCTGTGGGAGAATCAAAGCGGAAGTCATGGGTTGTGCCATCGGCCAGAAAGTGGAGCGCACTCTCTAGATTTCTGAACTCCCACTGCGCAACCCATGATCTTGTAGGTGAGATATGTGGCCGCGAATCATACGCCAGTTGCAAGAAGCGAACAAAGAACTCTGGCTTTTCTTGATGATGTTCGCTATCCTCGCCGCCTTCAATTACTTGGTCGCCTCGGACCGAATGATGCTGGGCTTATACGTCTTACCCACGGTGTTTTCCGCTTACTTCTACGGGCGCCGACACGCGGTGTTAACGGCCTTCGCTAGCGTCTTGTTGGTGATTCTGGTCGTGTATACGAATCCTCGTTTGTTTACGCAGGGGGGCCCGGTCAGGCTAATTGCTGAAAAGTGGTGGGACATCATGGTTTGGGGCGGGACCTTGATAGTCATTGGCTACGCCATGGGCACGCTCTATGAAAAGAAGGAAGCCCGCTTCCGCGAGCTACGCGCGACCTACAGGGGCATCCTGGACATCCTCCGAGAAATGATCGCACACGACAAATACACACATGACCATTCTTTCCGCGTAGCGAAGTACGCAACCAGGATCGCAAAGCGTATGGGTTTTGATCAGGACCGGATTGACGACGTGTGGGACGCCGCCTTATTACACGACCTCGGCAAAATTGAAACCTCACGAGAGATCCTCCACAAGGCGGCGCGTTTGACCGAAAGTGAGTACGAAGAGATGAAGAAGCATGTGGAGAAAGGGGCTCGTCTGATTGAGCCGGTGGGAGGATCACTGCGCCGCATCATCCCCATTATTCTGGCCCATCACGATAAGTTTGATGGATCGGGATACCATCCGAAGCAGGGGGAGCAGATTCCTATAGAAGCGCGGATCATTATGGTTGCTGACGTGTACGACGCGATGACGAGCGATCGCCAGTACGCCAAGGCGATGTCACCACTAGACGCCAAGGAGGTCATCACGAAAGGCTCGGGGACCGACTTCGACCCAATCGTGGTCAACGCTTTCCTGAAGGCGTATCAAAGTGGAGAGCTGGAAGTCGATTTCACGGTCTTGGAAATGCGCCGGCCCTGACTTTCCAGAAACCGTATCAAATCGGAATCTCCTCAGTAGGGCTCCTGCTCATAGCTCCACTATCGTACAACGCTTCGGGGCCAATCCCCAGCAACCTATAAGGGGGGCAGTGGGTCAGTTTGGTTTTCTTGTGGCGCGATCTACCTGTCCCAGCCTGCCATGAATGACTAAAGTTCCCCGCAGGGGAACAACATCATTAGTCCCGCAGTCGCGGGATGAAACCCACGGACAGGGACCCTCCAACAAAACTGCCTATCGACCCCGAAGGGGTCGAATCCCTTTTATAGCAACCAGGCGCCAAACCAGATTCAACCCCTTCGGGGTTGGTAAATCATCGGGGCGCATCGTTTCCGTGGGTTTCACCCACGGCTATTGAAATTGGACCTCTTCGAGGTCCCCCTTGACAGCCGCTACAGCAAACTGCACGACTACCATAAAGGGGGGCCGATCGATTCCTGCGTGTATAATAACTGCTGCGGTTTTGAGCTGCGATCTGTTTCACCAGCTCGATGGGTACGCAGGGAAGGGAGAGCGAAATGGCTGGGCAAAACTTTTCCATCTTGATCCTCGCTGCGGGCAAGGCTACGCGCTTCAAATCCGAGCACTCGAAATTGCTGCACCGGCTGGCGGGCCGGCCTCTGGGGGAATACATTTTGCAGGCCGCGCGCGCAGCACGACCCGACTGCCTCTACATGATGATCGGGCACGAGCGCGAAGAGGTGCGCAAAGTTTTTGAGCGGCCGGGCCTCGTTTTCCTCGAGCAAAAGGAGCAACTGGGCACAGGCCACGCGGTGATGACGGCGCGTCCCGAGCTCGAGAAATGCCCCAGCCCGACGGTGGTGGTGCTGGTAGGCGACGCTCCCCTGCTCCGCTCTGAAACGCTGTGCAACCTGGTCGAAGCCCACATGCAAGCGCGCGCGGCATGCACCGTGTTGACCGCTCGCGTCAAGAATCCCACAGGCTATGGGCGTATCGTTCGCGCCGGCAGCCGCGTGCGCGGCATTGTGGAAGAGAAAGACGCGACCCCAGCCCGGAAGAAAATCCGCGAGATCAGCTCAGGCATACTTTGCTTCTCACGTGCCCATCTGCTGGAGCATCTCGAGGAACTCTCGGCGGAGAACGCCCAGAAGGAATACCTGCTGACGGACCTCATCGGAATCTTCAACCGGCATCGCCTGAAGGTGGCCGCATTCCCCGTAGCTGATGCGCGGGAAGTGCTGGGCGTGAACGACCGCGTCGAGCTGGCGCAGATTGAAAAGCTGTTGCGGCTGCGCAAGGCAGAGACGCTCATGCGCGATGGCGTGACTGTGGTGAATCCCGAGGCCACCTACATCGACCCGGACGTAGAAGCGGGCCAGGACTCGGTCATCGAGCCGGGCGCGAGCCTGCTGGGCCGGACGCGCCTGGGCAGCGCCTGCCACATCCAAAGCTATTGCACCATCACCGATTCATCGCTCGCCGACCGCGTCACCGTGCGGCCCTGCTCGGTGATCGCCAACTCCGAGATTGCTTCCGGCGTCACCATCGGCCCCTTTGCGCACCTGCGGGATGGCGCGGTGATCGAGGAGAACGCGCGCATCGGCAACTACGTCGAGGTGAAGAAATCACGCGTGGGCCGCGGCACCAAGGCGCTTCACCTGACTTACCTCGGCGACGCCACGTTGGGCGAGAACGCCAACATCGGCGCAGGGACAGTCACCTGCAATTACGACGGTGTGAAGAAAAATCCCACCGTCATCGAAGACGGCGTCTTCATCGGAAGCGGCAACATGCTGGTGGCACCGGTGCGGATCGGCAAAGGGTCGTATACCGCTGCGGGTTCGGCGATCACCGAAGACGTGCCGCCCGATTCGCTCGCCATCGCGCGCAGCCGTCAAGTCACAAGAAAGGGATGGGCGAAGGACCGCGGCCCAGCGAAGGCGCTGGCGGGGAAAAGCACAAAAGGGTAGTGCCGATCTGTCTTGAGAGCCTACGGTTCATCCAACTTCGGAGAACCGTGCGGTCAGGCCCGCGTGGTGACCGCAGCATCAAAGAAGCTGTCGATCTCCCCGATTTCTTCGGAACTGAGGCGAAATACTCCCGCGCCAATTATTCCCGGAGCCTGTTCCGGGCGGCGAAGGCCAACAATGGCGGCGGTCACGGCGGGGTGCCGTAACGTCCAGACAATTGCCACCTCACCGGGAGTCCGGCCATGTCGTTTGCCAATCGAACGCAGCAAGTCAACAAGTTGAAGATGGCGCGACAATTTCGGCTCCTGAAAGTCCGGGTCCCGGCGACGCCAATCGTTGTCCGGGAGAGCGCCGGCCCGCTCCCGAGTCATCGCACCGCTAAGGAGCCCAGACCTCATGGGAGAGTAAACAATCACTCCGATATTCTGCTCGGCGCAGTAAGGCAGAATTTCTTTTTCAACCTCGCGTGCCAGCATGGAATAGGGGGGCTGAAGTGAGGTTATGGGAGCTATGGCCTGGGCTCGCTTCATTTGGCTAACATTGAAGTTCGAGACGCCGATGTAACGAACCTTGCCTTCTTCCTTAAGCTTTGCAAGCGTCGTCCAACCCTCCTCGATGTCCTCATCCGGCTGTGGCCAGTGAATCTGGTACAGGTCGATGACGTCGACTTTGAGCCGCCTCAGACTCGCCTCACACTCGCGCCGGATGGATTCGACTTTGAGACTGCCGCCGAGTTCACCTCGCTCATTCCAGACACGCTCACACTTGGTGAAGATATAGGGCCTGTGCGGGATACCCTCTAAGGCGCGGGCAACCACTTCCTCCGAGTGCCCCAACCCATAGACCGCGGCCGTGTCAATCCAGTTCATACCGGACTCGAGTGCTTTGCGGATGGCCGCGATGGAGTCTTTATCATCCTGCGGGCCCCAGCTAAAGCCCCACCCCGATCCACCCATAGCCCAAGCCCCAATTCCCAGCGAAGTAATATGAAGATCGCTATTCCCTAACCATCGTTTTTCCATGCCAACTCTCCTGTCGGAATATTCCTCCACTTGTATCGCCGTAAGGGCGCTGGTTCCCTGACCTCTCCCCACGGATCCCTACGTCAGACACGACCTCATACCACTGCTGCCGTGCGCTAGTTTACTGCGAAACCCCTAAGAAATGCTGTGTCTTGGTGAATTCTCGCTGAGCTGCACTGAGGCCTGTGTACTACCCACGTGTGATACTACGGAGTTGTTCTGAGCCCAGGTCGTCCGTCAAGCCTCTTTGGACGAGGCACCGTCCCGCCTAGGGGGGAGTAATTCCCCTCCTCATTGAGGAGGGGACAAAGGGGTGGTGGCAAGAGCGAAGCGCACCCATGCATTGCATGCGCAGAATGGTGTAGGAATTCAATGTCTGTCGCTGGGCCGCGGATCACAGAAGAGCCATCCCTCCTCGTGCCAGAAGGCAGGGATTTGTACCAGGAAGGCTTACCCAGGCGCTCCCGAACCTGTCTCGTCTTTCTTTTTTGACTTGCCGCCGAGTTTCTTGAATTCCCCGCCCACGCCTTTGCCGATTTTGCCGACGCCTTTAGCAGTGCCGACGGTCACGTTCTTGCCCAATCCTGCCACTCCCTTTCCGAATGACGCCCCGGCACTCCCAACGTTTCCCCGCGCCAGCTCTCCGACACCGCCCGCCGTGCCTTTGGCCAAATCCCCCGTCCCTTTGGCAACGCCCTTTCCAATATCCTCCCCGCCTTTGCCCATTTCCTTACCAGGCGTCCTAGTTTGTTTCTCCTTTTGCTTCGTCTTCTGCGGCTCAGCCGAGGCGTTGTCAGGGCTCGTTTGTTTCTCCTCTTGGTTCGTCTTCTGCGGCTCAGCCGAGGCCTGGTCAGGGCTCGACTGACCCCAACCGCAAACAGCGATGGCAAAGCCAAGTGCACCAAGACAGGTCAGCCGGAATACAGATTTCATCTTTTTCCCCCTGCCTGCATTGTTTTTCTTTCCTGAAAGCCCTTACCCCTGCACTTATGATGCAAACTACCCCACATCAGGTTTTCCCGACCCCTCTTTCTGTCCAGGAGCATGGAAACAATGGGCATTGCAGACTCCCGGCGAAAGGCAGATTCACGTCTGCCCCCGCATCACCGCCCGGGAAATTTCTACATTGAGGATGAAAGTTTGCCATGGTTCCTGTTTCCCAGTCCCCGAGGCCCCACCACAAGCCGATTGAACCTACAAGGGATATTGTCCGAGGGCTCTGGCACGATTCTTGCTCTCGTAAGGGTCGTGCTGCCAGTCGGGCAGTCAGGGCTGCTTTTCAGATTTGGGTTTAGGAAGAGAACAAAACGTTTCGCTGGAGGGGAAACATGGAAATGGAAAAGGAACCGATTAAAGAGGAAGTGTCCGTTGTTGACATGCCACACAACCGGGGCCAGAAGATCGCAACCGGCCTGCTGCTCGTCGGCTTGTGCGTGGTTCTTGCCTACGCATTCCGGGAACACAGTTTCGCGAAACAGATTGCCGCCAGCCGGGACGAATTAACCGCTGCGCTGAATCAGGAGCGTGGCCAAGTGGAGACCCTGACCCAGAAACTCAATGCCGCGGAATCTGTGCCTGCGGCGGTGCCTCAAGCAGCACTGAGTTCACAAACGGAGGCACAAGTTCCCATCACCGAGTCAAAGAGAGTGCAACGCCATTCCGCAAGGCACGCAGCCGTTCTAAAAGCCCATCGTGCTGAAGATCCATGGCGCAAGGAGATTCAATCCGAGCTGACTGAACAGCAAAAGCAGTTGGCTGAACATCAGCAGCAGCTCCAGGAAACAAGGGAATCCGTCGCGAGAACCCGCACGGACCTGGAGAGTGATCTGAATTCGACGCGCGACGATCTGAACGGGTCGATCGCCAAAAACCATGAGGAACTCGTCGCGCTCGAAAAAAAAGGGGAACGCCATTACTCCGAATTCAACTTGCAGAAATCGAAGCAATTCCAGAAAGCAGGGCCGATCAGCATCTCGCTGCGGAAATCGAATGCCAAGCACGAGTACTGCGACCTCGTGATGATCGTGAATGATTCGGAAGTGAGCAAGAAGCACGTTGACCTGTACGAGCCGGTTCTGTTCTATCCCGAAGGTTTTTCGCAGCCCCTGGAAGTCGTGATCAACCGTATCGGCAAGGATGCCGCCCGCGGTTATATCAGCGAGCCGAAATACAAGCCATCTGAACTGGCAGCAAGCGCTTCGTCCTCACCGGGAACGGGACCTGCGTCTGCGGATCAGACTGTGCACAGCTCCTCCGCGGAAGCGGCGACGCTGAAACGCAGGGCTGAACCACAAGAATGATACATCGTAGGAGTCTCAACCAGGAGCCGACGATGGGAATAGGAGCTCTGGCTGGGGGTGGGATCGGATTGGCACTCGGCGCCATCATGGGCGGCTGGGGGGCTTACGCCACCCACAAGCTCTGGCACTGGCTCAAGTGGACAAGTGACCACTGGCGAGGCAACGTCTGCTGCGGGTTGACCGTCAGTAATCACGGCCCCTCGTAAGACGGTCGCGCATCTCAGAAAGCTTGGCCACCACTTGGATGAGAGGTTTTTCTTGCACGAAGTGAGTAGCGCGGACCTGTCTTTTAGGTCCGCGGCTTTTGAGTGTGGTCAACGAGAGAAGCCACGGACCTTCGCAGAACGATGTCTCCGCCACCCGCCCCAACCGGTCAGACGCCCTTATCCGTCCTCTCTGAGCAGGCGAAAGTACTCGCCCCTAGAGATCCCGGCTGTCTTCAGATTGTTCCTGATGATGGAGACAGGGACCTCTTGGTAAGTGGGAATGACGATGGGCCTGAGAATCCCTGCCTTGACATACGAGCGGTGACTGCCTTCCTGCCGCGCAAACCGAAACCCCGCCGCGAGAAAGACCTTTTCGAGGGCTTGCCAGCGAACCGGCGTTATTCGGGGCATATTCAGACGGGAACTGCGGTGGAGTGCTTTTCAGTCGCCACCCAGGAGGGACTGATCCATTCTCCGCCTTGCCGTTCATACCCAGCTTCGTAGAGAATCTCTTCCAGAGAGCCCTCGTCCGCTGCCGTCACGAGAAAGACGTGTACGGCCTCGTCGAGAGCCGCACGAGCTTCCTCCGGCGTTCGCCCGCTGCTCATGACATCAAGCGGCATGGCGTGGGCGACAAACTGCTCCCCTTCGCTCCAGATCTGAACTGTGTAGTCGATCTTCATCGGCTTCATCATACCACCTGCGGATTACCCACGCCACCGGACGGTTTCCGGTCCGCGGTTTTTCTTGCACGAATTGAGTAGCGTGGACCTGTTGTTTAGGTCCGCGGCTTTTGAGTGTGGTTGACGACAGAAGCCCCAGAGTCTTTGAGAACTGAGACTTTGCGCGACATTGCCCTTAGCGCCGGTGCTTCTTCAGTTGTTCCTCGCGCCCGAGATCCATGATTCGTTCTGTCAGTCGATGGACTCCCGTTGAGGGGTTTCCCCCTGGGCGGCCTTGGTTGTGCTGCCAATCGTCCAGGGCCACGGCTCTGCCAACAGCTTCTTGGTGGTGAGGAAAGACTGCCTCGAAGGGCACTTCCTTGTCAAATCCCGGCATGTGGCCTCGGCAGGCAGATTGAACCTGGTGGCGTTCTATGTGTGATCGTTGATCTTGAAAGTGCAGCAACAACCAAAGCTCGAAACACGGATTCGATATGGCCAGGTTGATCTTATTTGCACCTGCCTTCTGCTTTGCGTCGGGTATGTGTTCGTGCGCGTTCACATCAAATACGCACCAGACCTCGTCGTACTTGAGATTGTCGTCCTTCTCTCTGCGAGCTTTGCGCTCCGCCTCTTGCTTCTTCTCGACAGCGTAGTCAACAAGCGTTTTGGGATTCGATCCACTAGGCACGACTTCGATGTGCACGAGTCGAATTCGCAGCTCACCCTTCAGACCACTCAGGTAGCTTGGCTCGGTGACTTCACCCTCGCAGCAGACAAGCACACGAGGGCGAGGCAGGGCAGTCCACTTGCGACGCCGCAGGTCGTCACGTCTCCGTGGCATCAGCTCTCAGCCTCGTCTTTCTGGATATGAGCCAAGAAATCCATTGAGCCGATAAACGGTACTGCACCGTACCGTCCCTGCAAATATCCTCGTTCAAGGTTTTCGTTCTTTCGGGGTTTGAAATCCGTCAACGGATACAGGTGGGTGCCACCCTCAGCGTCCTTTTCGGTGAACCATATCTGGTCACGCCTCAACGAGGCTTTGTCGAGGATGTTGGTATCGTGGGTGGTGAAGACAATCTGCGCCCCTCGAGGATTCAGCTTGGGGTCGTTGAAAAGACGGACAACTTCCAGGGCTAGCAACGGATGTAAGCTGGCGTCTAGCTCGTCAACAAAGATTGTTCCACCTGAGTTGGTGGCCCTGAGCACTGGCCCTAAGAGTCCAAAAAATGCTAGGGTACCCTCGGACTCGTCATGCTCTCGAAGCGTTACTCCCTCCTGCACTGCGCCCTTATGAATGAGAGCCACGATGTGTCTCTTATCTGGAACGTCTATGTCTCTCTTCTTGAGTATCGCGAAGAGATTCTGCAGCCACTCGTCAAGCTCCTTATCTGATGCGCCACCTTGTGCATCCTCCCCTTCGGGTGTGCGCGCGAACACATCCATCTCACGAACAACTAGCCCAACGACCCCGAGGTCCGCAACCCGAAGGATATTCAGCAAAGAGGATTTCACAGTTTCATCCTGGCACATTTCGGCGGTCTCTTCCTCTAAAGGTTCTCGCTCTTTCGGGACGTAGGAAAAATGCTCGGCAAACCATTTGTAAACAGGCAGGAGAGCTTCATGGTTGTTTTGCGCGGCAGCCGAAAGGAAAAGGCTGTTTGGTCGTGTAAGGCGCTCAATGGCACTATTATCGCCACCCAGCTTATTGCCAAAGGTGAACGTTTTCCCTTCACGCTTGAACCACATCTGTTTCCTGATCGGCTTACTGCCAGCGGGGTACGCGTCGAGCCACTCCTCAAGAATCTCTCTATCATTTAGTGTGAATCCGTAACGAAACCGCACACCGTCGAGCAGCAGGTCCACTTCGAATGAGGAAGGATCGAGCTTCGATTTTGGATCGAGAAGAAACGGTTCGCGGGGAATCGGCCCCTCGGGCGCCCAGCGCCTCTGAGAGTTCCGCACAGCCCTGCTCATGTAGGCAAGCGCCTTGATAACATTGCTCTTTCCGGAGGCGTTAGCGCCGTAAATCGCCGCCGCGCGCACGAGCCCGAGGTCCAGCCCCTCGACCAGCGTCACCGCTTCCGGCGGTCCTTTAAGGGAACTCGCCACCAGAGAAAGCTCCTGCTCCTCCTTGAGCGACCGAAAGTTGCGGACGCGGAATCTGATCAACACGGCGCACCCCAATCTCTAGCGAAAGTATTATTCACAATCCTTTTCAGGTATATTTTTGCGCAACTTTGTCGTAAATACAATCTAAAAGTATGAATTATACCATTTTCGAGAGGGCGCAGAAATAGACCTGAGTGCCTGCAGCAGCCGGCAGCGCACGGTTTCGCTTCCAAGAAACTCTTGACAAGCTATGCTTAATATGCTAGCCTAGAATGTGACGTTGAGCGGCTCTGCCATGAACGTAGAAACCTCACGGATGACTCCCCTACCCTTTCTCCAACCCGACGTTATGTCATTGCCTGCCCTCCCCAGGACGATCGCAGTAACTTCAAAAAGTGACGGAACGATTCGGGAATATCTATGAAAACAAAGGATCGCTGTGGAAAACTCGGGGGCAAAGCGGGAATGTCTATGAAAACACAGGTACTTAGCTGTTTAAGGCGGGAATGTTATTGAAAACAAAGGAGCTAGGTGGTATGTCACAGGTGGGAGGCGGGGAAAACCTCTCTCCCACATACCACCTGCTACCCACCACAAACGGGTAGGTGGCAGGTAGGGAAGAGCTCGCACCGATGTGGCCCATCAATTCTGACTTCGGAGTTCTGCTTTCTACTTGTGCCACTCCGCCCCGAGATAAACGGAAAGCGCGATCCAGAGTTTTTCCGGAGCGCGCAGGCGCACTCGCTTGCCAAACACGTTGTAACGCCGCTTTTGAATTCGCCCCAAAATGCGCCAGTAAGTCGCCGCCATGATTTCCGCCGCGACCATGGAGCGGCGGTCCTGCGGCAAAAGGAGCTGGCGTGCCACGCTAAAGAAATGACGGGCGCGGTCACCTTCGAGCTGCATCAGCTCAATGAATGAGTCGTTGCAGGCCCCTGACAACAGTTCGCCGGGACGCA
>Ga0208688_1000977_pt1 | contig 13348 bp, 14 predicted proteins | sample June2015DPH_6_15_FD_184696 | JGI IMG/M metagenome (GOLD analysis project Ga0208688, IMG submission 184696) | Peatland microbial communities from SPRUCE experiment site at the Marcell Experimental Forest, Minnesota, USA - June2015DPH_6_150... | ecosystem: Environmental > Terrestrial > Soil >... | reverse complement strand
TTGCGCTGAGCTTCTTTCTACCTCAGATATTCAACTTTGCGCTTGTGATACCGCTTGCATTCTTTGACGATTTTTTTCGCGTATGGCGGGTACATCATCCCCATCCCTGTAAGCAATATGAGTTGCGTTGCCTGATCTTGCCTTGTTTCACTGTATTCTGGGCATCCTACGCATTGATCGGGGAACTCATTGAAGCACACATGTTGTACTTCCAATACTATTCCTTCCCCACGTACTAATTGAAGCGTTTAAGTATTTAAAACAAGCTCAGAGCAATCTAAGTTGAAGGATATATGCGCTTCTTTGATCCTTCAGATCAATGCATATCTATCATTGGTCTTACCGTTGGTAGCGCAGTGTAAGAAATCCACCGGTTACGTGTGTGCTGTTTTGCGATGAGCACGGTATTCTCTTGCCAGTTGGCCTCCAATGATCTGAACAGCGCGCAGGGTCGATTTTTATAGGGTTGCTTAAATGCTTCACGGGTTATTATGCTTCGACTGCTACCTCTTCTTCGCAAGAATTTGAAAACAATTTTGAAGTGGACCGGGGGGATTTGAACCCGGCCCCAAGTGGAGATATCTCCCGCAAAACCTCTTTTTTAAAGAGAAATTTGAATCCATGCTCATCAATGACTTCTTCTTAATGACAGATAGGTTAGCTCTCTGAAACATTGATAGAGGAATCCTGTGGTTGTTCAACCAGTGTTCTTAGATGCTAAGGTGGACTATTCGATTCCGCTGGGGTAACCTTCCCCCTCATCTACTTTCTTCTGCATTTTTTCCGCATAGCCCTCGATGCCATTCCCTTTGATGCTTTGTAGAGCAGATTCAAAGTATTTGCGGTAAGGCTCTAACTTCTGGCAAGACTGGGCTTCGCCACATTCTGTGCAAGTGCGGTAGCCTTTCTGTCTTGCACAAAGACGCACTTTGCAGTTCGGGTCACCGCCATTCTCAAAACAGCCTGCACAATAACCGAATATTTTCACCAGACCATCCATCACTTGTTTGAACTCATCATAATGCTTGAAACTTGGTTCCCAGTTGGCAAGGTCAGGCATAATCTTGTCAAATCCATATGAAGCGATAATGTCGCGAAGGTTATTGACTGCTTCCTTTATTTTTCCTTGACGAATTCTGCAGGTTCCACAGTAGAGCCCGCAGTACCCCACTAAGCTGCCAGAGTCTATTACAGCCATATTCGCACCTTTAACATGTGTTCTTTGGTCTCTCCTTTCTAATATCTTCTTCTCTGATTGAGGTGGAACCTGAACCCCTTCACCCGTGGCCACGCGCCAGCCCGTTGCTAAATTATTGAATTTGACATTTTCTTGCTTCATCAATTTGTATTCGATTGAATAAACAGTCTATTATGGAGAGGAATGAGAGTTCTTGCTCCATTTTGCGCAGTTTGAACTTGGATAACAAGAGGAAGTTGTGTCTGGAGCCTACCATCAGGAAGGCGCAGGCAGACCTCCGAGAAAACCGATTGGCATCTTCAAAACGTTGATAGTCAAAAGAATCAAACAGATACCAAGCGACAGAGAATTGTATCAGCGATTATGGTATGATCAAGATTTGCGAGAGATCTGTGACATTGAAGATGAACAAAAACCGTATCATCCTTCGCAGTTGACGCGTTTCAGGAATCGCTTAGGAATAGAAAGGCTTGAGAGAATAATGAACGGCTTGGTAGATGAACTGCTTAAAGGCGGATTAATTATTGGCAAGACCATAGTGGTGGATGCTACTTTCATCAAAGCGTACAGCAAACGCGATCTTCATGAAAGCGGCCGCGGAGGTTCAGATCCTGAAGCCAGAGTAGGCAGGAATGGCAAGACATACGAGCTTGGTTATAAGCTGCACATTGCGGTGGACGCGAAATCTGAATTGCCTTTGGCAGTTATTGCGGCTCCAGCTAACGATAACGAGAAGAAACACGCATCTTTACTTCTTGAAAAGGCTTGGAAGGCTACAAAGGGGCGTGTGAAACTGCTTGTTGCCGATTCGCAATATTCTAGCAGAAACCTGAGGAATCAGGCTTTAGCTCAGGGAGTTAGGGCTGTGATTCCTTTTCCGTCTAATCAGCAGCGGGATTGGAAAGGATTGTTGAGAGTGGACAAGTACTTTAGAACTCATGGGTCAACTGACGAGAAGCGGGCTTACAGGTTGAGGTCTTCGGTTGAGCGGGTTAATTCTAGACTCAAGGAACAGCTATGTTTGGAGAAGCATCGGGTCAGGGGTCTAAGAAGGATCACTATTCATGCATTGATTTGCATGATCGCTATGCTACTCAACGCAGTTGCTGCATTTCGGTTGAACAGGGTGGAAAAAGCGCGGTCCATAACCTTACTCGCAAGATGAGCAGAAACTAAACACAAAAAAGCTAATTTAGCAACGCACTGGCGCGCGCCGGAAGTAAACTTTTCCGAAAGAAAAAGTAAGCACCTAAAAATGCCAAAATGACTGGGAGTTGTTCTAATGGACCGGGGGGGATTTGAACCCCCGACCTCTTGAGTGCAAGTCAAGCGTTCATACCAACTGAACTACCGGCCCTTGCTTTTCCCCATTGATTAACTATTCAATGATATTTAGGTTTTGTTTGTAGAAAAACCATGCTCAAACAAAATTATAATAGATATAAAAAAAATAACGAATAAATTAGAGATTTTGATTGGTTAAGCGGTTAAGCTTAATATCGTCTTGACCTTGCTGGTCGTTTCTTTGCCCAGCATTCTCGGCAGTAAACTGGCCTGCTTGGGTCTGGCTTGAATGGAACTTCACATTCCTGACCGCATTCAGAGCAAGTTGCCTTGTGCATTTCTTTCTCGGACACTACTTTCAACTCCTTATATCTGTTTATGGTGCAAAAACTGCTTCTTGCACGACGCATCTAGGCATTGCATTGAGGCATATAAGATTTTTGTCGTCAAAAAAAGAGTAACAAACCGCATTATTGAGCGCTTGCTTGCAATGAATTTATCAAAAAAATCAGTTGACCGATTGTTTTAATTTTTCCCTATGTTAACAACCCCGACATGCATATTCGCGTACAAGAATTTTTGACTCTTATACCGCGTGATCATTATGAGTTGATAGTCGCGTTGGCTTAAAAGGAACCGCAAGTGGTTTATTTGAATTGTAAAAAGGCAAGTTTTTTCAGCGCATTAAACCTTTTTGTTTAGCCAAACAGCGCCCACAACTATGTTTTCAGCAAACGATTTTTGACTAAAGGCGAATGTTGTTTCGGCACCATTTTGACTAATACCTGAATGTTGTTTCGGTGCCAATCAAACATTCAGCATAGTCATAACTATTGCAAAAGCAATAGTCACAAATCAAAAATCTAGTACGACGAAAAACTACATGGCCAGAATCTAATCCCTGACGGTGAGAACATGCTGTTTGCAGCCTCAAGCACCATGCATGTTGATTATGGATATTTGGTCTAAAAATGTTATATTCTAAAAGCACTGATAAGTCATTAGTTGAGGAGGTTTAAAGGTTTGGAGTTAAAAACAGTTAAAATTGACCCGCCGAAAGACTGCAACATCATCTTAGGCATGGCTCACTTCATAAAAACCGCTGAAGACTTGTATGAGGCCATGGTTAATTCTGTGCCCAACATTAAATTCGGCTTAGGTTTCTGCGAGAGCTCAGGACCTTGCCTAGTTAGGCATGAAGGAAACGACGAGGAATTACGGCGTTTGGCAGCGGAAAAAGCCTTTGAAATTGCCTGCGGCCACAGCTTTCTCATTTACATAAAAAATGCTTACCCATTAAACGTTCTCGACAAAATCAAGAAAGTGCCTGAAGTATGCACTGTTTACGCAGCTACAGCTAACCCGCTAGAAGTAATAATTGCTGAAACTGCTAAGGGAAGAGGCATTGTTGGCGTTGTGGATGGCTTAAAAAGCAAAGGCATAGAAACCCCCGAAGACATTAAGGAGCGGCGTGGGTTCTTGCGAAAAATAGGCTACAAACTAGGCTAAAGAGCGATTATTGTTCAGAAGCTAAAATGTTCCTAAACAGCGAGTCGTCAATGTTTCCTCCAGTTACCACTACAGCAACAGTTTGCCCAGTGAATGAGTCGTTGTTTTCCAGCAGCATTGCGACGCCTGCCACGCCCGAGCCTTCCACCACTTGTTTTTCGTTTTTCCAAAGCAGATAAACCGCATGCCTAATGGATTCTTCTCTGACCAGCATTACCTCGTCAACGTATTGCTGAGCGATGGTGAATGTGATGGAGCCTTTTTCGATTCCTCCTGAGAGCCCTTCAGCAATGGTGGAGGGTTCGTGTCTGTGTGGAGGAACGATTTTGCCCGCCTTCAAAGACTCGAACATGATGGGTGAAGCTTCGGATTGTACGCCGATAACTTGCACGTTGGGTTTTTGGCTTTTAACGGCTATGCTTATGCCTGAAATTAAGCCTCCTCCGCCAACAGGCACAATGACGACGTCCACGTTTGGAAGTGCTTTGAGGATTTCTAACCCGACTGTTCCGTGTCCAGCAACAATTAACTCGTCATTGTAAGGAGAAATGTAGAGGCATCCTTCTTGTGTTGCGATTTCTTTGGCTTTCTTTTCAGCTTCAGGGTAAGTTTCGCCGAACAATAAGAGGTCGGCGCCGTACTGTTTTATGCCTTCCACTTTAATTTTCGGCGTGTTAGTGGGCACTACGATTTTTGCTGAGAAACCCAGCTTTTGAGCACCAAAAGCTACTGCTTGACCATGATTGCCAGCCGAAGCCGTTACTACTCCTCTGGCTTTTTCTTCAGATGATAAGTTGAGTAGTTTGTTCATTACTCCGCGAATTTTGAAGGAGTGAGTTACCTGCTGGTTTTCAAGTTTCAAAAAGACATCATCGCTGCATAGTTCACTTAGAAACTTCGAGCGAGTCAGTGGCGTGGGCTTGGCGTAGGGCGCTATGGTTTTTTGTGCTTGCTGTATATTCTTGAGTGTGACCATCTTGTTCATCGCCTAAAGACCCTCATTTAACCTGTAAAGTTAAGCAACCATAAACTATTTTAGTTTACTTAAGCATCAAACCTTAAACAGTATTTCCAAACTGGTGTTTTTATGAGTTTAGAGAGAAACATGGCTCAAATTGAAGCTTACAGGCAGCAAACGTCAGAGGAGCAGCAGAAACTGAAAGATAGAATGGGCAAAATTAAACATAAAATCGCCGTTATAAGCGGTAAAGGCGGAGTTGGAAAAAGCACCGTAACCGTTAACCTTGCGGTAGCATTCGCACAGAAGGGAAGCAAAGTTGGCGTTTTAGACGCTGATATTCATGGACCAAGCGTTCCAAGGCTTCTTGGATTAGAAGGACAACGCGTTAAAACTGGTCCGCCGGGCGCTTTTCCCGTTGATGGACCATTTGAGATGAAGGTTATGTCCATAGATTTCTTTTTGCCCGAGGAAACGCCGACGATTTGGCGTGGACCATTAAAAATGAGGGCTATCCGCCAGTTCTTATCGGATATTGTTTGGGGAGAGCTGGATTTTCTCTTTATTGATTTGCCGCCTGGAACAGGTGATGAACCGTTAAGTATTGCTCAGCTTTTGCCTGAGATGGATGGTGTAGTTATTGTTACAATGCCTTCTGAGTTGTCAAGCTCCGTTGTTAAGAGGGCAATCACTTTTGCTGAAAGATTAAACATGCCTATAATTGGTGTTGTAGAGAACATGAGCGGTTTTGTTTGCCCACATTGCGGAGAGAAAACTGAGATTTTTCGGTCTGGCGGCGGGAAAAAGATGGCTGAAGAAGCCGACGTTCCCTTTCTCGGCAATATTCCCATTGACCCGAAGGTGGGTGTGGATTCTGATACGGGGCATCCTTTTGTGGTTGCACACAAGGATTCTGCTGCGGCTAAGGCTTTCATGGAAATTGTTAAGAAAGTTGAAGCCTACCTGAAAAATAATCGCAAAACATGATATTAAAAAGCTAAAATGATTGTGGTTAATGTTGTAAAAAGGTTGGAGAGCTTAAAACTCCCAGATTGATTGTTGTTCGCCATGTTACTCTTTTGCAAGAGATATCTCTATCGTTGAAACCATCCTGGACCTGTTTTCGCCTTCTCTTGGTGGCATCTCTGCTGTTCCGATTGCGATTTTTGAGACTTTGAGGTCTTTGAGGAAGCGGCTTCTTGTTATTTCTGCAACGTCAACAGCGGTAGTTATTGCTTGTCCTCGTGCTTTTAGAATTATTTCTTTTTCTATGCCTGAAGAGAAAGCTGTTATGATAGCGAGCACATAGCTCATTGGTGGTTTGTTTCCAACGAATACTACATTATTAGGTTTTTCTGCCATTTTCTATCACTCCTTTACTTGTTCATTGCGGTAGTAACGTTCTTCTTTGTCTTTTTAGACTGGGAACGTTACTGCATTAGTACGCAAAACTTCCTTATAAACGCAATTCAGTAATCTGATATATTGAGGTTACGCGGCTGGATGATCGGAGAACTCGCTGCTTTGGGTGCAGGTGTAAGCTGGGCGATAGCGCCAATACTTTACAGAAAAGCTTTGTCAAACACGAAGCCAATTTCAGCTAACATCGTACGATGCGCAACTAATGCTGCTGTGTTGGTTGGTGTCTTGGTGCTGTTTGGTAAGGTAGGCGCTTTGGCTAGTCTCCCAATGGGCGTGGTGGTGGTTGTGGCTGTGAGCGGCGTAGTTGGGCTGGGAATAGGCGATACCCTGTACATGGTTGGGCTGAAGTCTGTAGGCGTTGCGAGGGCAGTACCGTTGGCTGCCACATATCCTCTGTTCAGCCTAATATGGGCAACCTTTCTGTTAGGCCAACCCTTGTCCTTAACTGCTGTTCTGGGTGTCGCTGTAATTCTGTCCGGAATTTGGCTGCTGAGTAGAGAGAAGAGCGAAGAGAATGATGGAATTAAAGGTAAACTCGCGTTCATGGGCGTGGTTGTGAGTCTGGCAACTGCAGTTGTGTGGTCGGTGAGTGTCACGCTGATGGATGTTGCAGTATCCATGTCGAGCGTAAACAGCCTGGACACCAATTACGCGATTATAACTATGAGGATAGCAGCTATGGCGTTGTTCCTGATGTTACTGGCGCCTTTTCTGGACAGAGAACATGGTTTTCTCAAGATAAAGCGAGGTGCTGTGATTTTGTTGTGTGTCGGTGGGCTCGTTGCAAACGGCGTTGGATGGTTACTTATGAACTATAGTTTCCTGAATATCGTGGAGGCACGTGCAGTTCCCATATCTTCTACTTCACCTTTATTCACTGCTGTAGCTGGCTTCATTTTTTTCCACGAAAAAGTGACGGCCAAGACTGTTTTAGGTGCCGCAGCAATTGTGGCGGGAATTGGTTTAATCTTCATCGTATAATTTCCTAGAGCAAGAACTTCTGGTTTTGCGGAAAAAACGCTACAGTTTTATATCTCAACCTTGAAGGGAAGAGTACAAGCGGAGCGTTATTTCATGTCAGTATCGCCTAGTCTAAGAGAAGTTTTAGCAAGAAGAATTGCTGGAGAAATAATTCTTTCAAGTAAACCCGGCGCCACCATGCGGAAATGGCGTGAGCTTTTCGCTGTTTCTCAGATGAGTCTTTCAGAGACAATGGGGCTTTCGTCTTCAGTGATAAGTGATTATGAAAGTGGAAGAAGACAAAGCCCAGGCGCCAAATTCATCCGGAGGTTTGTGCTTTCGCTTTTGCAGATTGATGAGCAAAAGGGCAGCCGCTTCATCAGAGAGTTCGCAAAACTAACCAGTTCGCCCAGCATGGCAGTCGTGGATTTGCGCGAGTTTCCAATTCCGGTGAGGGTTGAATACTTATGCAAGGCTATCGGCGGCGAAGTGGTGGCCTGCAAGGACAAGAACGTTAAAGAAGTTAACGGGTACACAGTCATCGACAGCAGGAAAGCCATTGAAGCGTATTCTGGCTTGGAGTACGCGCAGTTGTTTGGGGCAACGACTGAGCGGGCGCTGGTTTTCACTAACGTGGAAGCGGGCTGCTTGCCCATGATGATTGTGCGAGTTAGCAGTTTAAAACCGCGCATTGTGGTTTTTCACAAAACCCAACCTGACGCCGAAGCCATACGCATAGCAGAGTACGAGCAGATTCCGCTCATTTACTCAACTGCACCCAGCGTCGAGCAACTGGTGAAATCGTTGCGGAAACTTTACCGTATAGCGTTGCGCATTAAGCTTGGCAGGCGAGTGCGTCCACCACCAAAAATAAGCGCATAAAAAAAGAAAATAGTCTTTTGCTAATATGCTCTTGCGTCAGCTAATACTTCTCTTGCGTTTTTCCCTTTAAATGCCCATTTTAATGAGCCAAAATCGTCTTTTGGGGAAATAAGCGGTTTTATTATGATGCCCTGTTCACTCTCTTCTATCACAATTTTGCGTTTGATTTGGTATTTTTCCCTTAGTTTTTTAGATATTGTAACTTGACCCTTTTTTGTAACCCTAATAACTTTCAAACCAGTCACTTTCAATAACCGTTCTGAGTATTTGACTATTAAGGGTATAGTGTGGTATATATTTAAAAGTGTGGGATTAATAATATTAGTGGGAAGAAAATGAGCGAAACCACCGTTAAAATGGATGAGAAAGGCAGAATAATTATTCCAAGGCGCATAAGGAAAGCAGCCCAGCTTAAGGAAGGCAGCTATATGAACATCAGATCGAAAGGAAAAATGGTGATTATTGAGCCCGTAGAGCCTGTTGCAGACAAATATTTTGGCGCTTTCAAAGTAACCAACTGGCCTGAAGACCTGGATGAATTCGTAGTAGAGGTAAAAGAGAAATGGCGGAAGAAAAGCGCTACGTAGATGTCAATATTTTTGTATATTGGCTTGCTAACCATCCAAAATTCGGTGAAACGGCCTGCAAATGGATCAAAAACATAGAAAGCTCTCCTCCTGGAGAATACGTGACCTCTAGCTTATCACTCTACGAAACACTCGTAATAATAGCTGGCTTAACAGGTAAAAACTTGAAAGACAAAACCTTCACAGAAGAAGTCATTAAAGCTATAACACAAATCAAGGGCTTAATAATTGAACCACTAAAACCTGAAGACTTCACTACAGCATTAGACTTGATGAACGATTACAGGCTTGATTATGAGGACTCTATACACTTAGCTGTAGCTATACGAATGGGTGCACAAGAAATAGTTTCAAACGACAAAGACTTCGAGTCAACGCCAATAAAAAGAACTATTCAACCTAAGCTGATCTAAGCCATACGCATTGCAGTGTAGAGTATGAGCAAATACCGCTCATTTACTCAACTGCACCCAGCGTCGAGCAACTGGAAATCTCTGCGGAAGCTGTATCGTATAGCTTTGCGCATTAAGCTTGGCAGGCGTGTACGTCCACCACCAAAAATAAGCGCATAGAAAAAAGCTTGCATAAGAAAGAAAACAAACAAGGAGGCTTCAGAATTTCCAAAGCATCAGTTAGTGTTGTTTTTGTTGTTGTAGTCTGTTGTTAGCACGTTCATGGCGCTTAGCACTGCTTCCATGCTGGCTTTGACTATGTCTTCGCGGACTCCCATGGCTGTTACTGTTCTGTCGCCTTTTCGCATTCGCACGACAACTTCAACCATTGCGTCTGTTCCGCCAGTTATCGCTTTAACATTGTACTGCTCCAGCGTGATGGGTTCAACTTCTGCAATTGCATTTTTCACTGCGTTTATGGCTGCGTCAACTGGGCCAACGCCGACTGCTGCACCCCAAACGTCCTTACCGTTTAGCCTAAGGCGTACTGAAGCGGTTGGCGTTACTTTGTCGCCGCTTACCACCGTTAACTCCTCAAGTTGTATTGGTTTGGCTTTGCTTAAGCCCATAACGTTTTCTGCTATCGCCAACACATCAGCGTCCATAACGGTTTTGCCTTTATCGCCTAAGTCTTTGATTCGCTTGAATATTTCTTTAAACTGTTCCTCAGTCGGCTGCAAACCCATCTTCTCCAGGGCAGCTTGTATGCCATGCGTTCCAGAGTGTTTTCCAGGCGAGATTCGGCGTGTACCACCGACCAGTTCAGGTGCAATCGGCTCATAAGTCAACGGATAAGCCAACAAGCCTTGCGTGTGGATGCCTGATTCATGCGTGAAAGCGTTCTCGCCAACGATTGCCTTGTTAGGCTGTACAGGTATGCCCGTTAAGCGCGAAACCAGCTGCGAAGTGCTGTACAAGAGCTCAGTTTTGATTGATACGTCCAAATTGTACAGTTGCTTTAACGAAACCACAATTTCCTCCAACGAAGCGTTCCCAGCACGCTCGCCTAAACCGTTTATGGTTGCGTGAACCTGCGTTGCACCAGCTCTTAGTGCTGCAACCGAGTTGGCAACTGCCATTCCAAAGTCGTTGTGGCAGTGAACGCTTATGGGAACCTTCACCGAATCGTAAAGCGCAGAGAATAACTCGTATGATTTCTCAGGCGTTAACACACCCACCGTGTCACATGCGACAACGCGGTCTGCCCCGGCGGCTATGCCTACTTCGTAGACTTTCTTGAGGAAATCAAGCTCCGTGCGCGTGGCATCTTCAGCTGAAAGCTCAACAATTAAGCCACTGCTCTTCGCAAGTTGGACGCACTCTTCGGTTATTTTGAGCATTTGCTCTCGTGTCTTATTCAGTTTATACTTTAAGTGAATGTCCGAAGTTGGAATAACAAGGTGTATGCTGTCGGCTCCGCTTTTTGCTACGGCTTCAATGTCGCCTCTTGTGCCTCTGGCGCAACTGGAAATTTCAGCCCTTAAACCCTGTTTAGCGATGAGGCTTACGGCTTCCATTTCACCTTCAGAAGCAGCGGCGAACCCAGCCTCAATCACATCTACGCCAAGCTCGTCTAAGCGTTGCGCAATTCTCAATTTATTTTCAGGAACAAGTGATACTCCGGGTGTTTGTTCACCATCACGAAGGGTGGTGTCTAAAAATCTTACACGTTTAGGGAAGCGGTTAGATAAAGCAATACCCCATTTTAAATCACATCTCTTTTTCAGAGCGTCAACCTTAAATATAAAATTATTGGTGTCTTATGCAGCACAGAGGTTGAGTAGAATGAGAAGTGACGAGATAAAACTGGGAACTGAACGGGCACCACACAGAGCCCTGCTAAAAAGTTTAGGTTTAACAGACGAAGACATAGCTAAACCATTCATTGGTATAGCGAATAGTTACACGTCAATTGTTCCTGGACACATTCACCTTAGAACCTTAGGCGAAGCGGTGAAGGAAGGCATTCTTGAAGCTGGCGGAACACCCTTCGAATTCAACACCATAGCCGTATGCGACGGCATAGCCATGGGACATGAAGGCATGCGGTATTCACTTCCAAGCCGCGAATTAATCGCCGATTCAGTAGAAATCATGATGCAAGCCCACCGATTAGACGGCATGGTGCTGATTTCAAACTGCGACAAAGTCACGCCAGGCATGCTCATGGCTGCAGCACGGCTGAATGTGCCGGCTATATCTGTCACAGGTGGACCAATGGCATCAGGCGTACTGGAGGGGCAAAAAGTCGGCGTCAACAACGTTTTCGAAGCAGTCGGCAAAGTCTTCGCCGGCAAAATGACCGCGAAAGAATCCGCAATGCTGGAGAACGTAGCTTGTCCCGGCTGCGGCTCCTGCAACGGCATGTTCACAGCAAACACCATGGCATGCGTAACCGAAGCCTTAGGCATGTCGCTTCCCTACTGCGCAACAGCATTAGCGAACGGCGCCGCAAAGCTAAGAATTGCCAAAGAGACAGGAGAAAAAATCGTTGAACTCATCAAGAAAGACATCAAGCCCTCACAGATTATGACTCAGAAAGCCTTCGACAACGCAGTTGCAGTGGACATGGCGCTTGGGGGCTCAACAAACACGGTTTTGCACCTTTCAGCCATCGCTAAGGAAGCAGGAGCTAAGCTTAGTCTCTCAAATTACGACGAGATTGGACGGAAGGTTCCGCACCTCTGCAGCATGGTTCCAAACGGACCTTTTGACATGGAAGATTTAGGTAACGCTGGCGGTTTACCTGCGTTGATTAAGGAGCTTAAACCATTTGTGCACTTTGATGCGTTAACGGTTACGGCTAAAACAGTTGGCGAAAACGTTGCACAAGCCAAAGTAATAAACGCTGAAGTAATCCGCCCATTAGATAAGCCAGTTCACAAGGAAGGCGGCATCGCCATACTCAAGGGCAATTTGGCACCTCAAGGAGCAGTCGTCAAAGCGGCGGCAGTCTCACCTAAAATGATGAAGCATCAAGGTCCAGCGAAAGTTTACGATTCAGAACGCGAAGCTGAAGAAGCCATGAAGCGGCACGAGGTTAAAGCAGGCGACGTTGTGGTTATTCGTTATGAAGGACCAAAAGGCGGACCTGGAATGCCTGAAATGCTAATTCCCACAGCTACCATTGCAGGCATGGGCTTAAGCGAAAGTGTAGCCTTAATAACGGATGGCAGGTTTTCTGGTGCGACCCGTGGACCATGCATCGGGCATGTTGCGCCTGAAGCTTTCGATGGCGGTCCAATTGCGGCTCTTAAAAACGGCGACAAGATAACCATTGACATTCCCAACAGAGTTTTGAGAGTCGAGTTATCAGAGCAGGAGCTTAAAGAACGGTTAGCCGCGTGGAAGCCTAGGATGCCAAAAATTACCAAGGGTATTCTAAGCAGGTACTCGCCAACTCCATCGGAATAAGCTATCAAGAAAGTTAGAAGAAAAAGGAAAAAGGGCTGTTAAGCTAGTTTACCAATAGCGGCCACACATGCCCATGCCCATTCTATACCCATAGGGATAAGCATATTGTGATCCATAAGGATAGTATCCTTGCTGTGGATACGGATAGCTGCTGCCACTGGTACCTTGCAGTGATTGGCTTGTGGAGTTGTTGGCTCCAGTTGTTTCTGCACTGGTGTATTGGGCGTAAGCTATGCCTGCCACTGCTATGAGCAAGAGTGAGACTGCAATTAGGAGTACGATGACTTTTGTCTTTTCCATTTTTTTCACCTCAACATAATACTTATGCTTGGAATGGTAAGACAGTTTGCTGAAACGATAATGAAACGATTTTATGAAACGTTTTTGACACATTTTCAATGCTGAAAAACCGTTTTAGAGGGATAAATCCTTAAATCCATGTTAGATGAGTCTTTTTTAGATATAACATGAAAAGAGTTAACCTGTTTTTAATCGTTCTAGTTGCTTCCTTAACAGCTTTGATAGCTTTAACTGCAATAGGCTTCGCCATTTTCACTTCCACTCAGGCAACTCAGCAGACTCCAAGCAATTGGATGAGTCAGATGTGGGGAGGAATGAGTGGCATGATGGGACAGTCGCAAACTGGAGTAACGCAGACTTCTACCAATCCATTGCTACCTTA
>Ga0208688_1000971_pt1 | contig 13423 bp, 5 predicted proteins | sample June2015DPH_6_15_FD_184696 | JGI IMG/M metagenome (GOLD analysis project Ga0208688, IMG submission 184696) | Peatland microbial communities from SPRUCE experiment site at the Marcell Experimental Forest, Minnesota, USA - June2015DPH_6_150... | ecosystem: Environmental > Terrestrial > Soil >... | reverse complement strand
CAGAAGCCGGAAGTCGGAGGCCGGAAGCCTGACATCTATCCTTCGTCCTCTGATTTTCGCGGCAGCAGCGGTCTGAGCGGGCACTCTTCACAGCGCGGCGCGCGTGTCCGGCAAAAATGTTTGCCCGTCATCACCAGTTGCGCGTGATAATCCCGCCAGTAATCAAGCCTTTGCGCACCCTTTTTTTGATTCAATGCCGATTCGCACAATCGCTTCAATTCATCATAACCACCCGACGACTTTAAATTTCTGCCTTCTGCCTTTTGCCTTCTGCCTTCCGAATGACTCCAATGATGCCGCTGAAAAATCCGTTTCGTGTAAGCATCAACCACAAAACTGTGATGTCTGCCCGCATACAGCAACAGGCTGTCCGCTGTTTCCGGCCCGATGCCGTGTATGGCCAGCAACCGCTCCCGCACAACCGGAGTTTTACCGGCGAACAACCGGTTCAAATCGCCGCCAAAATCTTCGACAAGCACGCGCAAAAATGAACGCAATCGTCGCGCCTTCACGTTGAAATAACCGGCGGGACGAATCAGCTCCGCCAATTTCGATTCGGGAAACGCGAATAGTTTCCCCGGTTCCAGCACGCGCGCGGCCTTGAGGTTGGCGATGGCGCGCTCAACGTTTGTCCACGCGGTGTTTTGCGTGAGAATGGCGCCGACGCAGACTTCAAACGGCGTTTCCCCCGGCCACCAATGTTGATGCCCAAATCGCGCGCGCAGGAGTTCGTAAGCGCGACGCAAACGCGGCGCAACTGGGTCTGGTTTGCGGTTCGCCGGTTTTGCCACGCGGACTTTGATAGCAAACATACAAAGCAACGCCAGTGGAATGTGCGTCGAATCAATCCGCACCGGTTCCGTGGTTACACCAGTCGCTCGCGGGGATCGGCCTTCGTCAGACTTCGGCCAGACGAGCACCCGCCCCACCCTGTAAAACCAGTTCCAATTCAATTTCACTTTCGCTGGCACACAAATTTCTTCATCTTCGGCGCGTGTCCGCTTTAATCGCCATCGTCGGCCGCCCCAACGTCGGCAAGTCCGCGCTGTTCAACCGCATCGTCGGACGGCGCATCGCCATCGTCCACGATCAGCCCGGCGTCACGCGCGACCGCATCAGCGCCGAAGCTGAGTGGAACGGGCGTGCCTTCACGCTCGTGGACACCGGCGGCATCGGACTGTTGCGCCGCGAAAAGGCGGGTGATGTCATCATTAAAGCGGCGATGGAACAGGTGGATTTGGCCATCGAGTCCGCGAATGTCATCATCCTCGTCGTCAACGCGCAGGAGGGCGTCATGCCGCTCGATCGCGAAGTGGCCGCGCGATTGCGCCGCAGTGGAAAACCGATTTTTGTCGCAGCCAACAAAGTGGACACGAGCCGTGACGAAGCCAGCACTGATGAATTCGCACAACTCGGCTTCGAAAAAATCTTCCCGGTCAGCGCGATTCACGGCGAAGGCATCGAGCCGTTGATGAACGCGGCGGTCGCCCTTCTGCCCGCAGTCAGTAGCAACGCATATGGTGCAGATGTTTCGACTACTGACTACCAACCACTGACAACTGACTCGCATATATTGAAACTAGCGATTGTTGGAAGGCCAAATGTCGGAAAGTCCTCGATTATCAACGCCTTGACGCAATCCTCGCGCGTCATTGTCACACCGATTCCCGGCACGACGCGCGATTCCATTGACGTGCCATTTGAAGTGGAAACCGGTGGTGTGTGGCAAAAATATATTCTCATTGACACCGCCGGCATGCGAAAGGCGCGGCGCGTGGGTGATTCCATTGAATTTTTCAGCGTCCAGCGCGCGGCGGATGCCATTGCGCATTGTGACATTGTGATTTTGGTCTTGGACGCTGAAGCCGGAATTGCCGAACAGGACAAAAAAATCGCGGACAAAATCGTTGAGGAACGCAAAGCCTGCATCGTCGTCGTCAATAAATGGGATTTGGTGGCGGAATCCGTCCGCCAGGTGCGCGAAGAGGAAATCGCGCGCCGCAATAAAAAGGAACAGCGCGAAGGCCAGGCAAAGATAATATCCACGCTCGGCGAATTTGGCGCCTGGGTGCAGGAAAAATTATTCTTCCTCGACTACGCGCCGGTGATTTTCGCATCAGCCAAATCCGGTTTTCATCTGGATCGTTTACTGGAAGCCGTGCGCTACGTCGCGGCGCAACTTCAACAAAAGATTCCAACGGCGATTTTGAATCGGACGTTGCAAGACGCCGTCGAACGCCGCCAGCCGGTCAGCGCGGTGGGGCACCGGCTGAAGTTTTTTTACGCCACGCAGGTGCGGCAGGCGCCGCCGACGTTTCTGCTGTTCATCAACCGCGATGAATTGTTTTCCGACCAATATAAAAAATACCTCGGCAACCAGTTGCGCCGCGCCTTTGGTTACGAAGGCTGTCCGATTGTTCTTGTTCCCAAATCCCGGCCCAGGACTGTGGAACCCATCCGCAAATTCACAACACCGTGCCAGAGAAGCAGGAACGGGCCGGGCCGGAAAAACCGGCGACCAACGCAAAATAAATAGCGTTTGTCAAAGGAGCAGCGACGGCGGTCCTTTGACAGTTGCGACAAGAAACACCGAAAGAATTTCGTTAGGCTAAAATTAGAAAAGAAGGGGTTGCATGAAAGCGCGGATTCCAACAGAATTCAAAATGAATGTTCTGGACATGCGGCACTTGAAGCGGAGAAATCAAGCCACGTGAGACGGATTTGCCCCATCATTGTCCTGGCGGTCATCACCGCCGCGTTGTCGGCCTTGTTTGCCGGCAGCCTGGTTGCCGCGCCGATGGGCTCAGCGCTTACTTATCAGGGCCAGCTCCAGCAATCCAACAGCCCGGGCAATATCATAGGCCAGCCCGCGAGCGGTCCTGTGACAGCCGTCTGTGATTTCCGGTTCAGTCTCTGGGACGCCGTCACCAACGGCAACCTCGTGGGCGCGACACAAACGAACAGCGCTGTGAGCGTCAGCAACGGGTTGTTCACGGTGACACTGGATTTTGGCGCGAGCGCCTTCAACGGCAACGCGCGCTGGCTGGATATTGGGGTGCGCACCAATGGCGGCGGGGCGTTCACCGCACTGACGCCGCGCCAGTTGGTGCCGGTGGTGCCGTATGCCCTCTACGCGACTGCGGCGGGGAACACGGCGGCAACCAATTTCAGCGGCACGTTCACGAACAGCGCCTACTACGGCAACGGCGGCGGGCTGACAAATTTGAACTACAACAACATCACCAACCCGCCGGCGATTCCATCCACCAACGGCCTGGCGACGACCAATTATGTCATTGCGGCCACGACCAACCTCGGCAGGACAATTGCGGTGAACATGACCAATGCTCTAAATCAGTTCACCGGCACGTTCACGAACGGCGCCTACTATGGCAGCGGCGGCGGGCTGACGAATCTGCAAGTTACTAATATCACCGGTCTGGGCAGTGCGGCATTGCTATCGTCAAATGCGTTCCAGTCAGCCTCGGCCAATCTCACGAATTGGTCGAACATCGGGACGAACCAGTTTGCGGGCACGAACCTCGCGTCCGCCACGATGAACGGCATCTTGTGGAGCAACGACTGGTCATCGTTCAAGGGAAAACAGGACGCGCTGGGCTTTACGCCGTTGACACCGGCGCAGACGACGAACGCAGCAACAACGGCGGCTCTCAATGCAACTAACAACTATCCGTGGGGCAGTCTCTACCAGCCCACTAATGCTGCGCTGACGGCTCTGGCCACTGGCAACGGCTCCGGGTTGACCAATCTACAGGCGACCACTCCTTTTAGCATTATTCTCGTTCCTGACTCACAATTTTTATCCGTGGACGCAAGCGGCTCAAATCTGTGGCACCTGGCCTGCCAGTGGATTTCATCGCAGATTACGAATCTCAACATCAAAGCAGTGTTGTCATTGGGCGACATTTCGCAGGACGACACCAACTATGAATATGTTGCAATGCAGACCGGGTTTAATCTGTTGACGAACCGGATTCCCGTCATCCCTTGTGAGGGAAACCGCGATGGAGTTAATCAAGGGGATCTTTCCTACACCAATTTCAATTTATACTTCAGCCAGAGCTGGATTACGAATCAGCATGGATGGAATGGGGGATTTTATACAAACAATGCCAGCCAGAACAGTTACCTTGTTTTCACCAATGAGGGTATCACTTATGTTTGTGTGGCAACGGAGTTCGGCGGCGGCACCACGAACACAGTGATGTGGGCCAGCAATGTCTGTTCGTTGTTCCCGCCGAACACGAGTTACTGCATTTTCATAACTCATACTTTTCTGCAGATGACCGGACTCCGGGATCAGTGGGGAGACCCTTACGATCCACCTTCGACTTTTGGAGTCGGATTTACCGGAGAACAACTATGGGGTTTTTGGAAACAAATCGCAAATCTTGGATTGATAGCTAATGGACACTTTACATCAAATCCAAACGGTCAGCCCAATCAGATGCCTTATGAAGCGCGAAGGATTGACGCTGGAACGGCTGGGAATTGGATCAACCAACTCATGTGCAATTATCAGGAGCTAAATCCGCCAGAGTCTTTTCCCTATTCTTTTCTCAAAATATTGACGTTTTACCCGGCACAAAACGTTATTTACGCGTCTACTGTGCAGATTGGAACCGCAGTCACCAATTACGTAACCGGGGTGGCATATACAATGCCGATGCGGTTGGAAGGCAACGCACCGTCTTCCTATTCCTTGGTGGCCGGTAATGGAACCTACCTTACAACAAACAGCGGTTCCCTTCTCGTTGTAAATGTTGCGACAAACCAGTTCGCGGGGACGAACTTCGCGTCAAACATTGCCAACGGTATTCTGTCCTCAAACGACTGGTCATCGTTCAAGGGGAAACAGGACGCGCTGGGCTATGTGCCGCAGCCGGCCAGCGGGAATCTGACCAACTGGTCGGCCATCGGCACCAACCAATTTTTGGGCACGAACGCGCTACCGGCGTTGACCAATGGTTTCGTCACGGCGTCAATCACCAATGGACTTCAAGGGACAAACATCAACCTGACGCAATGGTCAGCGATCGGCACGAACCAGTTTGCCGGGACGAATTTTGGCGCAGCGGTTGCGGTGACAATGACCAATGCGGCCAATCAGTTCACCGGCATGTTCACGAACGGCGCATACTACGGCAACGGCGGCGGATTGACGAATCTGAACGCCACGAATCTCACCGGCATCCTGCCTTTGTCAAATTTGAATCCGGCGGTGGTGACAAACTACATTGAAAATTTTTATGCAAACACCATCACCGCCAGCAACTTTGTCGGCGCCCTCATTATCGTCACAAACTCTCTTACCGTCAGCAACTTCACCGGAATAAGCAGCAACCTTGTCCTCAGCGGCACGACGCTGAACACCGGAATAATTTCCAACGGAATAATCACCAGCGTCGCCATCACGAACGCCAACGGCGTCGGCATCACGAACCTTAACGCCGCCAATCTCATCGGCATATTGCCTCAATATCCAACGGTGCAAGTTGCCACCAACACGCCATTTACCAATGCAGTATTGATAAGTCCGGATGGGACGAATCGGGCATGGTCAAGCAACATTACGGGTTCCTTCACTGGCAATGGTTCCGGGTTGACGAACCTGAACGCCACGAATCTCACTGGCACGCTACCTTTGTTAAATTTGGCTCCGGCGCTGACGAATCTTGCCAACGGCAATGGTGCCGGGTTAACGAATCTGATTCCTTACACAGGAGCAACTACCAATATTGATTTGGGTTCTAATACCCTCACTGATAGTAAACAGACCATTATTGCGAGGACTCCAGTAGTTGTCGGTTCTCTTTATAATATGAACTTCAACAATACGGGGTTTAGCTGTGTCGCAGGGAGATATGCTTATATAACTAGCGTGAATTCAAACAGTTTTAGCGTTATTGATATAACAGACCCGACCAATCCTATCTTGGTAAGCCAGTTGATTGATAATACGCTGTTAAATGGAGTAGACCCAGTTGAAGTGGCTGGTAAATATGCTTATGTGGCAAATACTATTACTAATAGTTTTGCAGTAATTGATATTTCCAATCCCAAAAACCCTATGATAGTGGGGCATCTAACAGATAATACTATATTAAAAGCAGTGGATGGTATTAGGCTTTCAGGCAAGTATGCTTATGTTAATTCCCTGGGTGGAGATTCGGTTAGTGTGATAGATATATCTGACCCGACTAATCCGACAATGGTAGGTCATGTTATTGACCACAGTAACTTGAGCGTCCCATATTCGATGGAACTGTCAGGAAAATATCTTTATGTAGCCGCCTACAATTCCAAAAGACTTACAATAGTGGATGTTTCCAACCCAACCGCTCCGGTTGTAGTGGGTTCTGTATATGATGCCACACAGCTTAATCAGGCGATTAATGTAAAGGTTGTCGGGAGTTATGCTTTTGTGAATTGCTCAATGAGTCCTCCCGCTCTTACCGTGGTGAATGTATCAGACCCAACCAACCCGACAATAGTAAAATATCTTAATCTTTCTTCTTATATCAATCATGGATTGACCCTACAAATCGGCGGGGGATATGCTTATATAGCGGATGTAATAAACAACTCCGTTGTAATAATTGATATTTCCAATCCACTTAATCCTGCATATGTTACATCCATCAGGGATGACACTTATCTACATGGCGCTGATGATATAGAGATACAAGGCAAATATGCCTACATAACCGCAAGCGGTGGTTCTCGTTATACAATTCTTGATTTAGGCGGTTTAGGTGCTAATGCAATATCTGCGGGAAGTATTGATGTCGCTAATGCACAAATTCGCAGGAATCTGGTTATCGGAGAAAATGCTTATGTCAATAACGGTCTTATTGTAGGAGCAAATGGAATAAAGACAGATGGCCAGATAGCTGCCGCAGGCTTCACCATCGGAGCAAGTACCATCACCAACTTAGGCAGCGCAGCTGCAAATCCGGCCTCGGCCTTTCAGCCGTCCTCGATCATGCTGACGAATCTTTCCATTGGCAATGGTTCCGGGTTGACGAATCTGAATGCCACCAATCTCGTCGGCTCGCTGACCAACAACACCACCGGCAACGCGCTCACGGCAAGCGCTGGTTGGCCTACAACATGGTCTCCGTCGAGCATTCTGCCTGGCAACCTTCCGGCAAATGTCACCAACACAGGCACAATTCTATATTCTCAACTTCCGTATGTGCCACAACCGACCAATGCCACGCTGACGCAGCTTTCCTCCAATAACGGCGTCGGATTAACGAACCTGCCTTTCGCCAAGACATTCTCGTCCACGAATGGATACTTTACATTCACAGCCAACGCGGATGGCAGCACCAATGTGACCTTCATTGAGACAAACACCCCGGCTGCCAATCTTATCGGTATTGTGCCGCAATATCCAACTGTGCAAATTGCGACCAATGCGCCGTTTACCAACGCGGTATTGATAAGCCCCGATGGGACAAATCGGGCATGGGGTTCTGTTTCCGCCACCAACATCACCGGTCTGGGCAGCGCAGCCACGAATCCGGCCTCGGCTTTTCAACCGGCCTCGATCACTCTGACGAACCTTGCCAATGGCAACGGCGCGGGATTGACGAATATTGTTCCTTATTCGGGAGCAACTTCCGATCTGAATTTGGGCACCAATAATCTTAACGCTAATTCACTAACGGCAGGGGGGGCTTCGTGGGACGCCAATCTTGTAGCTCAATACAAGATGAATGACAATACCAACAACACCACTGTTATTGACAGTAAGGGGTATTCTAATGGGACAGCGCAGCGTAACACTTCTGTTCTGCACACGAACGGCATTGTTGGCGGGGCTTTAACTTTTGATGGAACAAATGATTATATTAATACTAAAAATAATTTTCAATCGACTTTTCGAGACAGCTTTTCCATATCTGTGTGGGTTTATCTCGACGAAAATTGCCCAGACACTGTTCCTCTTGTTAACTATTTACCTTCTGGTGGAGATATGCTGTATTGCGGACTGGATTTGTCTGTAAACACCATGGCGATACACTATAAAGGCACCTTTCAGGAAACTTCGTATTTTTACACCACTATAAACAAGTCAACTTGGTATTTATTTACTTGGGTGGTAAGCAACGAGCCTCCATCAACTGTGAGAATAACTGCTTATCAAAACACTTTCCAATTGGCTTCTCAAGAGTTTGGCACAGAAATGGACAATTTTACGCCGCAGACAAACGTTGTTTTGGGATATCTCAGCCCGTTTCCACCTGATTTAATTGGCCGTCTTGATAACGTAATGATTTTCAACAAGGCACTTTCCGTAGATGAAATATCAATGCTTTATAACAACGGCAGCGGAATAGAAGATTCAACTGGATTCTTTGGCAATGGCTATGGAATCACAAATATCCCCGCCAGCAGTATTGTGGGGCTGGGCAGCGCGGCCACGAATCCGGCCTCGGCCTTTCAACCGGCCTCGATCACGCTGACGAATCTTGCCAGCGGCAATGGCGGCGGTTTGACGAATCTGAATTATACCAACATCGCTAATTTACCGGCGATTCTCACCAACAACGGCAGCGGCTACACGCTCGGCACGGTGACGGTGACGAACCTCACCAATTCGAGCATCCCGTCTGGCTCGGTTCTCTATGCCAACTCTGGCAGTCAGATTAAGGGCAGCACGAATTTGACGTATGATGGGACAAATTTGAGCTTGGGGTCAGGCACGGTCTTGGTCACGAACATCGAATCTTTGGCAACCAACGGCCTGACGTTGAACACGACGAACCAAGCCACTGTGGGCTACACCGTCTATCCGGGCGGTTCCATCAACTTCACCACTGGCAACGGTGCGAATGGGACGAACAATGGCGTGACCGCTTATCCGGGCGGCAATGGCGGCGATGTCGTCTTTGGGACAGGGAATGGCGGCGCAAGCAGTATAGGAAGTATGGGCGGTTATGCTAACCCCGGCAGAGGCGGAAACTTTATTTTGAATCTTGGTGCGGGCGGCAATTCCGCCGCTAAGCCTGTATGTAATAATGGTGGCAGTTTTTATTTCTACGGCGGGACAGGGTCGGTTAGTGCCACTGTCGGCGGCGTAGGCGGCGGCTTCAATGTGACAGGAGGACTAGGCGGACTTTCCTCCGAGGTTTGTGGTCAAGGCGGAACAATCACAATGACATCAGGTGCTGGCATATCGGCGGCTGGTGCATACTCTGGTTCATCGGGGGGGAATTTCACAATGACGTCCGGCTCGGGCGGCGATGGAACAGGAAGTGGCGGCAGCGGCGGCAACTTCACATTAACATCTGGAACAGGAGGGAATGACACGAATGGTTATGGCGCAGCCGGCAATGGCGGAAGTTTCATATTAGCAGCGGGAAACGGTGGAATAGGCTTTTTAACTTATGGCTCTGGCGGCAACGGCGGGAATGCCTTCTTCAATCCGGGTGCTGGCGGAATTGTCACCAATGGCGGCGCGACTCCCGGAAGTCCGGGAGCGAACGGTTTCATCGGCATGGCTGTCAGCCCCAGTGGAGTTTGGTTTGGCGATGTCCGAGTCGGCACAATAACCGCTCCGGCGGCGGGCGTGAGCTTTTCAGTCGGTCAGAGTGCAAGTGTAAAAAGCAATTTCACGGCGGGTTACTTCGTCGGCAACGGCGGCGGGCTGACAAATCTGGTTTCCGCCGTGCAATGTGGCTGGACAAACGTTTCTGCCGCCACCAGCGTTACTATAGCTTTTCGAACGGCGTGGCCGGACACGAATTACACCGTCACCGCTTCGGCGGAAGGCGCAACGGGATTTTCTTTCGGTGTTGGAACCAAGACAACAACCAATTGTGTGCTCAACTTTTCGTCGCTTACCGGAGGCATAGAATGGATGGCGGCGCATTGGACACAATGAAAAACTTTTACTCATCCATTGTCACAGCCCAATTTCCGGCTAATCCGGATACGCTGACGGCCATGATGGCAACGGCGCGGAAAATATATTGACGACATAATGAAAGTTTCAAGTTTCAAGTTTCAGGTCTGGCACTCTGGATTTCGGATTTTCCCCGTCGCGGTGTTCTGCTTCCTGCTTCTTGCTTCTAGCGCGTCTGCATAGCAATTCTCGACTCGCCTCGGCGAAGCCTGGGTTGGCTGGGCGAAAATCGCCGCCGTCAGCGGCATGAGCTACGGCGGCGTTTACTCCCTCAGCGGCACCATCGTCCCGGCTGTTGCTGGCGCCGTGAGCGGCGGCAATTACACGCTGGGAAACAGCTATTGGGACATCATCGCCGGAGTCCAGGCGCCCGGCGTGCAGCTGGCCATCACCGCTGCGGGCCTTCTGGTGAATGGCAACTTCGAACTGGAGTTCAATGGCAATCTTGGCCAAACATACCTGCTTCAGGCCTCGACGAATCTAATGGACTGGGAGACGGTGTTGACCTTTCCCTGCACAAATTCGCCAATGGTTGTGGCGGATCCTGATGCGGGAAACCATCAACGCCGGTTCTATCGCATCGTTCAATGAGCAATTCCAACCCGGGCCGCTCCCCGCTGTGGTTCGATGCTTACTCTGGACGACGAACGGATTTGGTCAGACGCCTTTATCCACACCGTCCTTGTTCGCAGGGGCGAATAAAGTCCGGATTGCGTTGGTTGCGCAGGCGTTTTTTGCCTGTTTTTCAAGGTGAACAACCACTGCGTAACTTTTTTCGAAAATTTCCTTGCCACCACAATATGTTGGGTATATGCTCTCACCGTTGCCCACTAAATGGGGTTTCGCAGGAAATGGGGCGGTTGGCGAAAACCTGAAAAGTGGGGTGAGAAATTTGATTTTCCCGACTGTTTTTTGGTTTGAGACGGTCGGGTGATTTGTCTGAAAAGAAATTTCAGCCGCCCCGAAAGGGAAATTCATGATTGACGCGCGCGAAGAAGTTTTGGCTCCGGCGTCGCACAAAGGCCATCGTCCCGTGACGGTGGTTGCGGGGCGCACCCACGGGCTCAAGGGCAAGGCGAACACAATGAAAAAGTCGCTGCCCGTCGGGCGCGTTTTCAGCGATGCGAAGATCAAGCCGTTCGATCAAATTGAATGGGACCGCCGCACCGCCGAAATCACCGACGACGCCGGTAAAATCATCTTCAAGCAGGAAAATGTCGAAGCGCCGAAGTCGTGGTCGTTGCTGGCAATGAAGGTCGTTGTCTCGAAGTATTTTTACGGCGAGCAAAACATGCCTGAACGTGAAACCTCGGTGCGCCAGCTCGTCCATCGCATTTCCCGGACGATTGCCGATTGGGGTGTTGCGGACGGCTACTTCAGCAAGGCCGACGGTGAAGTTTTCTACGATGAGTTGACCTGGCTCTGCTTGAATCAATACGGCGCGTTCAATTCACCGGTCTGGTTCAACGTCGGGCTTTATCATCAATACGGCGTCGGAAACAATTCCAGCAAGGGAAACTGGTTTTACAATCGCAAGACGCACGAGGCCGAACGCGCCCGGACGCAATATGAATATCCGCAGTGCAGCGCGTGTTTCATTCAGTCCGTGGACGACAACATGGAAAGCATCATGCGTCTGGCGGGAAGCGAAGCGATGCTTTTTAAATTCGGTTCCGGCACTGGCACGGATTTGTCCCCGCTCCGATCCAGCCGGGAAAAACTCAGCGGCGGCGGGTCTCCGAGCGGCCCGATGAGTTTTCTGAAAGTTTATGATCAGGTCGCCAACGTCGTAAAATCCGGCGGCAAGACGCGCCGCGCGGCCAAGATGAACACGTTGCGCGACTGGCACGGCGACATCGAGGAATTCATTGACGCCAAGCAAAAAGAGGAAAAGAAGGCCTGGGCGCTCATCGAGCAGGGCTACGACGGTTCCTACAACGGCGACGCCTACGGCAGCGTGATGTATCAAAACGAAAACCTGTCCATGCGCGCCAGCGACGAATTCATGGAAGCCGCGCTTGCAGGCAGGGAATGGTGGACGCGCGCCGTCACCACCGGCAAGCCGCTCGAAAAGAAGGACGCCGCGAAATTGCTCTACAAAATCGCCGAGGGCACGTGGGTTTGCGGCGACCCGGGCATGCAATACGATGGCGCGATCCAGAAATGGCACACGTGCAAGGGCACCGAGCCGATTCACTCCACGAATCCATGCAGCGAATACGTTTTCATCAACAACACCGCCTGCAATCTCGCGTCGCTGAACCTGATGAAGTTCAAACGCGAAGACGGCAAATTTGACGTGGAACGGTTCAAGGCCGCCGTGCGCATTTTCATCACCGCGCAGGAAATCCTGGTGGACAACGCCAGTTACCCGACGAAGGAAATCGCGGAAAATTCCCACATCTTCCGCACGCTCGGCCTCGGCTTTGCGAACCTCGGCTCGCTGTGCATGAGCTACGGCCTGCCGTATGACAGCAACGAAGGCCGGGCGCTCGCCGGCGCGATCACGGCCATCATGACCGGCCACGCCTACGAGCAGAGCGCGGAAATTGCCGCGAATCTCGGCGCGTTTCCGGGGTACCGCGACGCGCGTTGCGCGCACGTGTCCAATCCGCTGGCGAAGGACAACGTCGAATCCATGCTTGGCGTCATTCAACAGCATCGCGACGCCATCGAACAAATTCAGCCGAGCCAGGAATTCAATTATTTGAAGGACGAGGCGCGCAAAACCTGGGAAGGCGCGCTCGCCAAAGGCCGCCAGCACGGCTACCGCAACGCGCAGGTCACCGTGCTCGCCCCGACCGGCACCATCGCGTTTCTGATGGACTGCGATACGACCGGCGTTGAACCCGACATCGCGCTGGTCAAATACAAGCTCCTCGCCGGCGGCGGCATGTTGAAAATCGTCAATCGCGGCGTGCCCGATGCGTTGCGCCGTCTCGGCTACGGCGCGAAGGAAAACGAGGGCATCATCGCGCACATCGAGAAGTTCGACACGATTGAAGATGTTATAGAGGAAAATCCCAAGTCGGATTCAACCATTGAACAAAACGGCAAGGATAAAATCGTACGTAGCGGTTTAAAACCGGAGCATTTGCCGGTATTCGATTGCGCCTTCAGGCCGTATCGCGGCAAGCGCAGCATCCATTACCTCGCCCACTTGAAAATGATGGCCGCCGCGCAGCCGTTCATCAGCGGCGCCATTTCCAAGACCGTCAACATGCCGCCTGAAAGCACCGTCGAGGAAATCCGCGACACCTACGTTCAGGCGTGGAAGATGGGGCTGAAATGTGTGGCGATTTACCGTGACGGCTCGAAGCGTTCGCAGCCGCTCAACACCAAAAAGACCAATGATGGTGGCAATAAAAATTCTTCCGCCAATACTTCTGCGTTTGAAGCCCGCATCAAGGAACTTGAAACCGAGGTTGCCAGACTGCGCATCGAAGCCGGCAAGCCGCTCCGCCGGCGTCTCACTGACACGCGCAC
>Ga0208688_1000938_pt1 | contig 13933 bp, 9 predicted proteins | sample June2015DPH_6_15_FD_184696 | JGI IMG/M metagenome (GOLD analysis project Ga0208688, IMG submission 184696) | Peatland microbial communities from SPRUCE experiment site at the Marcell Experimental Forest, Minnesota, USA - June2015DPH_6_150... | ecosystem: Environmental > Terrestrial > Soil >... | reverse complement strand
TCGCAAGAGGAGGTCGCCCAAGCGATGGAGCGGGCCATTCGCCCGGAGATGTTTCGCGAGTCTTATGCGAACGTCTGGGACGGCAACCCCACCTGGAACGCCATCCCGGTGGCGGGCGGCGCGCTCTTCGAGTGGCGGCCGGATTCTACCTACATTCAGGAGCCACCGTTCTTCACCGACCTCGGCCCAGCCCCGCAGCCCATTACCGAGATCCGCAGGGCGCGCGTGCTCGCAGTGCTCGGCGACTCCATCACCACTGACCACATTTCGCCGGCCGGCAGCATTCCGGAGGAGAGTCCTGCGGGACGATATCTGATCGAGCACCGTGTGACGAAGAAGGACTTCAACTCCTATGGCTCGCGCCGGGGCAACGACCGCGTGATGGTGCGCGGGACCTTCGCGAACATCCGGTTGAAGAACCACCTTGTGGCAGGTATGGAGGGCGGCGTCACAGTTCACTTCCCGGATGGAGAACGCATGTGGATTTACGATGCGGCGATGCGCTATAAGCAGGAAGGCGTGCCGCTGCTCGTCATCGCGGGAAAGGAATACGGTTCCGGCTCTTCCCGGGACTGGGCGGCGAAGGGAACTCTGCTGCTGGGAATCAGGGCCGCGCTGGCGGAGAGCTACGAGCGCATTCACCGCAGTAACCTGGTGGGCATGGGCGTGCTGCCGCTTCAGTTCAAGGAAGGCGAGAATGCGGCTTCGCGGGGTCTGACCGGCCAGGAAGTATTCGACATCACCGGCCTCGACAACGGCATCAGCCCGCGCTCGGAGGTCACGCTTACGGCCACAAGTCCGGAGGGGTCGCGGCGAAGTTTCCAGGCCGTCGCGCGGCTCGATTCCATCGTCGAGGTTAACTACTATCGTAACGGCGGTATTCTGCCCACCGTACTGCGGAGCCTATTAAGGCCGGAGTGAAGAATAGGGACTGGGGGCTAGTGTCCTGAGTCAGAAGTTCGTTGAATAATTCAGCCCCGACTTGTCGGGGCGAAAGAGGGTAGCCCACGGTCCCGCAGGGCGGGATGGGTCGGCGAGCCCTCCCTCACCCCCGTCCCCTCTCCCGCTCGGGCGGGAGAGGGGTGTCCCGCTCTGCGGGACAGGGTGAGGCCCTCCCCCAGGGCTTGCGCCCTGGGCTACAATCTTCCGCCCCTGACGGGGCTGTGGAACGGCTACCCGAAACTGCAAGACTTTGTTAGCGAACTTCTAAATCGGGACACTGGGGGCCGGGGAAATTCTGAATAGTAAATAGTGAATAGTAAATGGGAAATTCTGAATGGTGGATCTAAATTGAGAAAGTGGCAATGGGCCTGGGTTTTACCCGAATTCGGAAGTTAGCGTGGGTGCGATGTGCATCTTGTAGGGGCACAGCGCGCTGTGCCCCTACGCCCGGCCCCGCACCATGTTGTCCCTCCGGTATCTGCGTCAAACGGGCCTCTAATCAAGTGATTCGGCTCGCCCGGCGGCTCCCAACTTTCGAATTCGGGTTTAAGCTCGTCACCTCCCAGCCTGTCCGGAATTCACCATTTACTATTCACCATTTACTATTCATAATTTTGACGGAGGATCGCATACCTAATGAGTTCATATAACGGCGTTCCCGTGCCAAGGGACGGGGCGCGGATTGACTTTATCAACGACAAGTTTGTAGTTCCCGACAACCCGATCATTCCTTACATTGAGGGTGATGGCACCGGCCGCGACATCTGGAAGGCGTCGCGGCGGGTATTCGACGCGGCCGTCGAGAAAGCCTTTGGCGGCAAGCGCCGGGTTGTGTGGTACGAGGTGTTTGCGGGTGAGAAGGCCTTCAAGCAGTTCGGTGAATGGCTCCCGCAAGGAACGCTCGATGCCATCAAGGAGTTCCGCATTGCCATCAAAGGTCCGCTGACCACGCCGGTGGGTGGCGGCATCCGCAGCTTGAACGTTGCCCTGCGGCAACTCCTGAACCTCTACGCCTGCTGGCGGCCGGTGAAATACATTCCAGGTGTGCCGTCGCCGGTCAGATATCCCGAGCGCATGAACATCGTCATCTTCCGCGAGAACACGGAAGATGTTTACGCGGGCATCGAGTGGCGCGAGGGATCGGAGCAGGCGAAACGTGTTATCGAGTTTGTGAACACGCTGCTTCGCGAGGATGGAGCGAAGAAGCAGATCCGCCTCGACTCCGGCGTGGGCATCAAACCCATTTCGATTACCGGCACCAAACGCCTGGTGCGTCGCGGCCTCCGTTACGCCATCGACCATGGCTTGAAGACCGTGACCCTAATCCATAAGGGCAACATCATGAAGTTCACCGAAGGGTCGTTCCGCGACTGGGGCTACGAGCTGGCCAAGCAGGAGTTCCGCCAACACATCGTTACGGAGCGCGAGCGCTGGGCGCTCGACGGCAAGGACAAGAACCCCCAGGCCTCGGTCGAAGCGCTGGCGTCCCTGGTTGAGCCCGGACTCGAAATGGCGACCGAAAACTTCAAGCAGCAAATTTGCAAGGAAGTGAGGGACTGCCTGGATTCCATCTATTCTACTCATGGCAAGGGTCAATGGAAAAACAAGCTGCTGGTGAACGACCGCATCGCCGATTCGATGCTGCAACAGATTCTGACGCGCGCGGATGAATACCAGTTGGTCTGCACGCCCAACCTGAACGGCGATTACCTTTCGGACGCCTGCGCGGCGCAGGTCGGCGGGCTGGGCTTGGCTCCCGGCGCGAACATTGGCGACGGGTTCGGGGTGTTTGAGGCTACGCACGGCACCGCGCCCAAATACGCGGATAAGGACGTGATCAATCCCGGCGCTGTGATCCGCTCCGGCGCGTTAATGTTTGAATTCATCGGCTGGCCCGAGGTTGGCAAGTCGATCGAGGACGCCTTGGCCGCGACTATCGCGCAGCACCGCGTCACATACGACCTGGAGCGGCTGATGGTCATGGACGGCATCACCGGCGTTCAGAGGCTCAGCACGAGCGCTTTCGCGGGCGCGATGATTGAGAACGTAAGAACGGTAGGTGGTAGGTAGTAGGTGGTATGTGGGGGGGGAGACAGGTGTCGGGTGCCAGGTGTCGGGTGCCAGGTGCTAAAGGAGAATAGGGGCTGGGTGCCGGGGCAATTTTGGATTTTAGATTTTAGATTTTGGATTAAGGCGGCCTACTGCCCCTTGCCTATCGCCGACTGCCTAGTGTGACCGCCTCCTGTCAGGAAATAGGCTACTCCGGATCTTGGATTGAGGCGGGCTACTGTTGCCTCCCCCCGCGTGCTGAGGCCCGCTAGGACAGGGCGTAGTAACAGGTCAGAGCGGCAGGTAGAAGAGGTAGTAGGACGCCCCAATCCAAAATCTAAAATGTTTCTTGAGGGGGGCTAATGATACGCAAAAAAGTGACAGTGGTTGGTGCAGGTAATGTTGGCGCAGAGGTAGCTCAGCGCTTGGTGGACAAGCAAATGGCGGATGTGGTTCTGATTGATATCCTCGAGGGCGTCCCGCAGGGCAAGGCTTTGGACATGCTCGAATCCGGGCCCGTCGAGGGTTACGACGTTAAGATCAGGGGAACGAACGATTACGCGGACACGGCGAACTCGGACTTGGTGGTGATAACGGCAGGCTTTGCGCGCAAGCCCGGGATGAGCCGCGACGACCTGCTGAGAGCCAACTATGAGATCGTCAAGGGAGCTACCGAGAAGGTGGCGAAGTACTCGCCGGAAGCAATCCTGATCGTGGTGACCAACCCGCTGGACGCCATGGTGCAGACGGCGTTCAAGGTGAGCGGATTTCCAAAGAACCGCGTGATCGGCATGGCAGGCGTTCTGGATACGGCCCGCTACCGGACCTTCATCGCGGAAGCCTTGAACGTCTCGGTTCGGGACGTGCAGGGGTTCGTTCTGGGCGGCCACGGAGACACCATGGTGCCCGTGCCGCGTTATACGAGCGTGGCGGGAATCCCGGTGGAGGATTTAATGCCCCGGGAACAGCTCGAGGCCATCATTAAGCGCACCCGTAACGGCGGAGCCGAAGTTGTGAATCTCCTCAAAACCGGAAGCGCCTTCTACGCGCCTTCCTCGGCTGTGGTGGAGATGATTGACGCCATCTTCGCGGATCGCAAAAGAATTCTGCCTTGCACCGCTTACCTCGAAGGCGAGTACGGCATCCACGGCGTGTTCGTGGGAGTGCTGGTGAAGCTGGGCGTGCGCGGCATCGAGCAGATTGTGGAAATCAAACTGACGCCGGAAGAACATGCGGCGCTTCAAAAATCCGCTGCCGTGGTGAAGGAGCTGGTGGAGATTATCGGGGTGTGACGGGACCAAAGCAGAAGTCAGAAGGGAGAGAGAGGCACATAGAGGTGCTCCCACGCGCGCCTGTCATTCCTTGCCCGCCGCTTTTCCACACGCCTGTCATTCTGAGCCCCGACTTGTGGGGGCGAAGAATCTCCACACGCCTGTCATTCCTTGCCCGCCGCTTTTCCACACGCCTGTCATTCTGAGCCCCGACTTGTCGGGGCGAAGAATCTCCACACGCCTGTCATTCTGAGCCCCGACTTGTGGGGGCGAAGAATCTCCGCAGTTGCCTTGTGGCTGGGCTACGTATGTAGCGTACAGTTAGGCGAGCGAACCGCGGAGTGTGTCAAAACGCCACACTTATACGCTCGTCCCCCATCTCCTCAGCATTCTTCTAACCCCTTGAAAATACGTGGGAACAGGATGTCGCTGGCGCAGAAGAGTTCAAAAAAGTGAGACGTGTGGCGCAAATGGAAATCCCGCCCACATCAGAACCGAACCCCTACGGCACATCTACGATCTTCACTGCGTTGATCACCACAGGTGTCTTTGGCCGGTCGTTCCGGTCGCGTGCCACAGCAGCGATTTTCTCGACGACGTCCCGGCCTTTCACGACTTGACCGAAGATGGTGTGGTGGTTATTCAGCCAAGCTGTGGGCGCAAGCGTTATGAAGAACTGGCTGCCATTCGTGCCCGGACCGGCATTGGCCATGGCCAGCTTGCCCGGCTCATCAAACCCCACGCTCTTGGCGAATTCATCTTTGAACTGATAACCGGGGCCACCGGTGCCGGTCCCGAGCGGGCAGCCGCCCTGGATCATGAAATCGGGTATGACGCGATGGAAGATCAACCCATCGTAGAAGGGGCGCCTGGCGGGCTTGCGCGTCTTCGGGTCGATGAACTCTTTCGTTCCTGTCGCGAGACCTACAAAATTCTCCACTGTTTGCGGGGCGTGTTGCGGGAACAGCTCGCAGGTAATCTCGCCCAGGCTGGTCTCGAAGATTGCGTACTTGCCAGGCTTCAGATCGGTCATGGGGGGTTCCTTGTTGATACGAAAGTTGAAAGTCAAAGGTCGAAGGTCAAACAGGAAACTGGAAAGTAGAAACTGGAAACTAGAAATCAGAAGCCAGAAAGGGCCTGGTCACGTGCGCTTCCAGTTCCTGCAGCCCGAAAAGACTGATCCCCGCCAACTGAGAACTGACCCGCCGCGGCGGGACTACTGAACGATGACGGTCGTCTTGATGCTATCCAGTAGCGGGAAGCTTTTGTCGAGATAGGCTTTCCCTTCGTTTGTAATCCGGCTCTGCTCGGGACCGTTGCCTCCCGGCGCGCCCTCGCCGTAACCGGTGTAGAACTTTTCCACCACGTCCTTGCCTTCGACGACTTTGCCGAAGGGCGAGAAACCCATGCCGTCGAGGTTCTGGTTATTGGCGAGGTTGATGAAGACCTGGGTGGTGCGTGTGTTGGGGCCGGCGGTGGCGAAGGTCAGGTAGCCTTCCAGGTTACTCTGGGTGACGGGATCGTCCTTGAAGGTGGCGGAGGCCCAGACCCGAGTGATTTCGGGCTTGGCGCTGAGGCCGAATTGCGCCACGAAGCCCGGCAGCACGCGGAAGAAGGCGGCGCCGTCGTAGAAATGGTTCTTCACCAGGTTGTAGAAACGATCCGCGCCCAGCGGTGACCAGGCGCGCGTGACCTCTACCACGAAGTCTCCCTTGGTTGTCGTAAACTTCGCCTTGAAAGTCGTGGGCGCTTGCTTGTTAAGAGAGGAGGGGTTCAGCAATGAGGGCCCTTCCGCAGCGCGCTGTGGTGTTGGCTTTCCAGCAGTCTCATGTGTCGTGGCCTGGCCCCAAAGAATTCCAGTGATAAGCACCATCGCGAAAAATGTGGTCAGCAGGTTTTTCATCAGCATCTCCATGTCTGCGAAGTTATAACCAAATATATTTGAAATACTCAGTGTTTCCCGACGACTCAAAAGTCGAAGGGCAAAGGTCAAACGGCTTCACTATTTTGGGGATCGCATCTCGCGACCCACGCGTTCCACTTGTCGCATGACGCGGAGGAGGTTGCCGCCCAGAATCTTTTTCAAATCCTGTTCGCTGTATCCCCGCCGGGCCAGTTCGCGCACCAAGTCAGGAAGTTTTGAGACATCTTCCATGCCCTTGGGGGCCGAATCAATACCGTCGAAATCCGATCCCAGGCCGACGTGGTCGATGCCGGCGACCTGCACGGCGTGGTCAATGTGGTCAGCGATGGTAGTGTAACTGGGCGCGGGGAATTGGGATGCGTAGCGCGCCCAAATGTTCCGAGACTCCTCGGCCAGCCGTTTACGGTCGTTCGCGTACTGCTTTTCTGCGGCGGACTCATCCGCCTGGATTTGCGTGGCAACCTTCTTGTACGCCGCGGCGAAATCGGGGCTTAGAAAGCCGGAGTAAAAGTTGATGTCCATGACGCCACCGTTCTTGGCCAAGGCGCGGATCATATCGTCCGTCAAATTGCGGGGAACATCGCAAAGAGCGCGGCAGGAAGAGTGGGAGGCGATGACAGGCGCATGGGTGGCGGCGAGCGTATCGTAAAAGGTCTTGTCGGAAACGTGGGAGATATCCACCATCATTCCCAGGCGGTTCATGCGCTCGACCACCTGCTTCCCAAAATTCGTCAGGCCGTTCCACTTGGGCTTGTCGCCGGAGGAATCCGCCCACTCTGTATTGGCGGTGTGGGTCAGCGTCATATAACGGACGCCCAGGCGGTAGTAGATGTCCAGCGCTCGGAGGTCGTCCTGGATGATGTGGCCCCCCTCGACTCCCATCAAGATGGCGAATTTCCCCTGGAGATGAAGACGCACGATTTCGTCTGCCGTCGTGGCCATGCCGAGGACGTCGGAGTGGCGTCCGACCTGCTCATACACGACGTCTATCAAATCGAGCGCGCGGTGAATGAGATCTTGCTTCGGCCACCCCACATCCACCCAAATGGAGAAGAACTCGGCCGAGAGATGCCCCTGCCGCATCTTCGGGACACTGATCATGAAAGGGCTGTCCGGCTGGGCGAGGTCGTAGCCCTCATCCAGCATCATCTGGGGGGTGTCCGCATGGGTATCGATGATGATGGCTTGCAGGAGAACCTTTTCCGCAGTCTTCTCGGCCTCGGCCGGCGGGCGCTGGGATGAAAATAAGGGGCCCGCCGCCAGGCCACAAACAAGCAAGATTTCAAGCATGCGCCGTGACTTTTGCATAGTGGATGCCTTTGCGATTCCAGAGTCTGCGATTATCAGAAGTCGTGATGGGGTTTGTCAAACCTATTCTGGTAGGTGGTAGGTAGTAGGTGGTGTGTGGGGTAAGAACCCCAGCCCCGCAGGGCACAGAAGGTAGGCAGGAGAAAGAAAGAGGAAAGCAATTCAGAATTCAAGATTAATGACATGCCTTTGGCTTTCTTCAGCAAGCTGCTAAGCAAATCCCTTCAGGCGGGGCTATGGCGGCTCGGGGTTCCTTGCTATAATCATTGCCGTTCTGTTCGGTAGGCGGCGCATATGGCGAATACTCTTCCACGTCTCATCGTTCGTGACGCGTTTGGGAACCAGCGCGAAGTCGAAATCGTTCGCACACCTTTTACGATGGGCAGGCAGAGCGACAGCGACCTGGTGTTGCTGGACAGCAGAATCTCGCGCCGGCACGCTCAAATTGTTAAGACAGATAGCGGCTACCTTATTGAAGACATGGGGAGCCGGCACGGGACTGCCGTGAACAATGAACGGATCAGTTCCTGCCCGCTGAAATCGGGTGATCGCATCAATCTGGGCGTGGCGGATTCCTACACGCTTTCGTTCGTGGTGGACCAAGCGGTGCTGCCGGAATTGCTGGAAAAGCTGGAGAAGGCTGCGGCGGGTCCGGCGCCGCAGCTTCAGCATCTCGGGTTGCTCCTCCGAATGGCCCAGATGATGCACCGGGCCCCGGCCCTCGAGGAAGTCCTGGTGGCTCTGGTGGATTCGGCGTTACAACTGGCCAATGCGGAGCGCGGGCTGCTGTTCCTCCGCGAGGCGGATGGAAACCTCCACCTGAAGCTTGCTCGGGGAGCTGGCGGCGTTTACCTGGGACGCGACGTCACAGACTACTCCCGCGCCGTGGTGGAGCGGGTGGCGGCCTCGGGCCAGGAAGAAGTGATCCTGGAAGACCAGATGACCGGCCGCACGGCTCAGGAGACCAAGATCATCCGTACGGAAGTGCGCGGCATTGTTGCCGTCCCTTTACAGAAGCTGCCGGTTTCTGAAACAGAGGGCGAGACTATCCAAATCAGGGCGCCCGAACTGCTCGGCGTCATTTATCTTGATACGCGCTCGCACCCCACCGCGGTGACGGGGCTCGACCGCCAGGTGCTGCAAACGCTCGCCGTGGAAGGCGCCACTATCATCGAGAACGCCCGCCTGTTGCGCATTGCCCAAGAGCAGGAGCGCATCCAGCACGAGATGTTCCTTGCCCGCAACATCCAGCAGGCGCTTTTGCCACGCCGCTTCCCGACCTGCGACTACTTCCAGGTTTGCGCCACCACCATGCCGACGGAACATGTGGGCGGAGACTACTACGACATGGTGCACCTGCCCGGCGAGCGCTACGGATTCGTCGTGGCGGACGTCTCGGGTAAGGGCCTTCCCGCCGCCATGCTGGCGGCCAACCTGCAGGGAGCCTTCGCCGCAGTGGCAGCCGGCGATCCGGACCTCGCTCTCTTGTTTGAACGCGTCAACGATTTCCTTTGCGAGCGGACACCCTCGGAGATGTTCGCCACGATACTCTACGGTGTCATGGACCGTCTCGGCAGGTTTCAGTTCGTCAACGCCGGGCACGTTCCGCCTCTGATTATCCGCGCCAGCGGCGGGGTTGACCGTTTGAGTCCCGCGAACTTCCCCGTGGGATTGTTCCCTGGCACGGCGTTTGAAGTCGCCGGCGCACAAATGCTAAGCGGCGACGTTTTGTTGATTTGCTCGGATGGTGTCACCGAGGCGCACGCCGCCGATGAAGAGCTGTTCGGAGAAGCCAGGTTGCGGAATCTTCTGGAAGGTTGTTCAGGCCTGACTGCGGATGAAATCTGCCGCCGTGTGGTGGGCGAGGTGCACGAATTTGTAGGCAATTCTCCGCAAGCGGACGACCTCACGCTCGTCGTAGTGCGGTTTGGAACGAGCAGTGACTAGTGATCCCGCAGAGCGGGAACAAGTGACGAGTGGGAAATTCGAAACTGGAGATCGGAAACCGGAATCTGGAAATTAGAACCAGGAAATAACCGCATTCCCGTGCTTCTATTTTTCCGCTCGTCACCCGTCACTGCTCTTCCGGCCCATGACACCTGGCACCCGACCCCTGGCACCTGCTCGTCACTTGTTCCCGCTCTGCGGGATCACTCGTCACTGCCCTTCGGGCAGTGGCCGCAGGCTTTCGAGAAGCTCTTCCGGTGGCAGGGTGTTCAGGACGTCTTCCTTGCGCATCCAGCCGCGTCGCGCCGTCACCACTCCGTAGCGCATCAGTTTGAAATGATCGGGGCTGTGCGCGTCAGTGGAAATGATGACTTTCATTCCCCGATCTCGCGCCAGCTTCAGGTGCCGGTCGCAGAGGTCGAGGCGTTCGGGGTGGCCGTTCAATTCCAGGATGACGCCGTATTCCTTTGCGGCCGCGAAAACCTTTTCAAGGTCGAAAACGAACGGGTCGCGTTTCAGAATCTGGCGGCCCGTGGGGTGTCCGAGGATTCTGACGTAGGGATTGGCGAGAGCTTTCAGAAGGCGGGCTGTCATTTCCTCGGCGGGCATGTTCATGCGGGAATGGATGCTCACCAACACGATGTCGAATTGCTTCAGGATTTCATCCGGATAATCGAGACTGCCATCGCCCAGGATGTCGACCTCCGCGCCTGTCCAGATTTCGATGTTTTTGACTTTCTTGCGCGCCGCTTTGATGCGGCGGATGTTCTCCACGGCGCGTTTTTCGTCCAGGCCATTCGCGATGGTTACGGCCTTCGAATGGTCCGTGATGAGGATGTATTCATAGCCGAGCTTTTTGGCGGCTTCCGCCATCTCCTCCACGCTGGCCTTGCCATCCGAGGCGGTGGTGTGCATATGCAAGTCACCCTTGATGTCCTCCAGTTCCACCAGCTTGGGGAGCTCACCTTTTTCCGCCGCTTCGATCTCGCCCTGGTTTTCGCGCAGCTCCGGGGGAATCCACTGCAGGTCCAGCTTGGCGTAGATTTCTTCCTCGGTTCGGCGGGCCAGCGCTTCTTCCCCTTTGAAGAGGCCATATTCGCTCAGCTTCCATCCTCGTTTTTTCGCACGCTCGCGCAGCGCCACGTTGTGTTCCTTTGAACCGGTAAAGTATTGCAGGGCGGCGCCGTAAGATTCGCGGTCGAGCAGGCGGACGTCAACCTGCAGGTCGTTCTGGAGCTTCAGGCTCACTTTGTCTTCACCTTTTGCCAGCAACTGGGCGACCCCCGGGAATCTGGCAAAGTGGTCCGCGATGCCAGCGTGGTCATAGCCTGTGACGAGCAGGTCAACGTCCCCGACGGTTTCCCGCCCACGCCGGAGTGAGCCGGCAGGTGTGACCTCCTCCACTCCACGAAACTCCTTAAGGTAGTGGGTGAGCTGTTGCGCGGTTTCATAGGCCGTATCCAGCCGGAAGCGTCCGGCGGCTCGCCGGTAAACCTCGAGGGCTTTCAGGATGTTCTCCTCGGACTTAACGCTCATGCCGGGAAGGTTCCGCAAGCGGCCCGCTTGGACAGCGGCCTCCAAGTCGTCAATGCTCTTGATGCCAGCTTGCTTGTAAAATAAACGCACTTTTTGGGGACCGACGGTTTGCAATTGTAAGAGTTCGAGCAGGCTTGCCGGAACTTTTGCCAATTGCTCCTGGTGGTACTTGCTTTTCCCGGTCTCAACAAGCTCGATGATTTTCTTTGCGAGGTCTTCGCCAATCCCTGGGATGTCGGTCAGTTTCCGGTTGGGGTCGCGAGCGATGTCTTCCAGCCGCTCAGGGAGACCTTCGATCGCGCGTTTGGCACGATCATAGGCAGCGGCCTTGAAAGTCCATTTGGGGTCGTCTTGGATGATCTTCATCAAGTTCGAGATTTCTTCAAAGACGGCTGCGATCTCGCGGTTTTCCATGTTTGCCTCCGGGACGAACCAGCGCTAGCGATAGTTTACTGCGAAAGTGCAAATGGCAGGGGATTGGCTCGCCGGTGCCATTCCGAGCGCAGCGAGGAATCTCGCTCTGCGCTGAGGAGGGTAAGATGGTCTAAGCGGGGCATGGGTGGAGGAAAGAATCAGGGCGAGATTCCTCGCTGCGCTCGGAATGACACCGGGGGATGCGGCGCAAAGCCAGCGCGACCGTCTAGCGAGAGCGTTCCCAGGCCTCTTCAAGATCATCAGCAAATTCTTTCACAGGATGGTAATGAGCTCTGAGATAGGCGCGGAGAGGGGCTAATGAACTACCGTCCGCGCCCCGGGTACGAGGAACGTCCAGCCATGCGGACCACATCACGAATCGCACTTGGTACTTTTCCAGCATTTCAATGACGTTCTGCACCTGCTCAGGCCGGGTGTAACTGCTCTCCGTAACAAAGGACACTGCGGCTGGATTTCGCAAATCCAGCAGAAAATACTGATCACAATCGTCAGCTTGGAAGTAGAACTCCCCCGGGTGTGTTCGATTGAGTATCCAACGGTATTTTTCGAAGCGGTCCGAATCGAGGAGAGCCGCGCGCCCCGTCGGCGACTGGAGATATCCCCTCCAACTCGTTTGCACAATAACCGACTGGGCCACCAAAACCACCAGTGCGTAAGCCGCGACAAAATGGGTAACCGCCCGGGGTAGCTTTGGGAAGGATTTGACCAACCACACAAACACAATCAGCCCCGTCGGGGCGACGGAAATCAATCTGAACCACACCGGGGAGAACGCGATGCCGAGGAATAAGAAAATCCCAAGGGTATTGACGAGCATTAGGCGATCCCACGGCTCCTCGGGATGCGCTCTCGCCAGCCGGTGGTACCGCACCAAGAATAAAACATACACGAACGGCAGCAGAGCGTGGATGAAAAGCCAGACCAACAAAGCCGGTGGCTCCAGCAAGAGAGGGAAGGACGGCGGATCCGCCATGTAGACGTCAGGCGTGCCCCAGTACCATTTGGACCAGTACTTCATCAAGAAGACAACCGTGCAGGCGATGAAGCGTCCGAGGCCGACCTTCCAAACAAGGTAAGCGAGGGGCGGCAAGGTTGTGGCGAGGAAGGCTACGAACAAATACATTTCAGCCTTGACCAGCCAACCCCAGCCCTGCTTTTTTGCACGACATTCCCAGAGCAAAAACGTGGCGAAGCCCAAAACTGCTATCACACCCCGGGACTGAGTGAACAAGGCAGCAAGGCCGCAGAGCGCCCCGGCTGCCCCCAATCGAGCCGGGCTTCTTTTCGCAATCAATACGGCGATGGCCCCCATGCATGCGATGGTACTGAACCAATGGTGGGTGGGGTCACGCTCCGTGACAAACCCAAAAGCTAGAAAAAGCAGGCTAGGCACATAGGCATACGCCCCGCTCAAAAGGTGTCTCGAGACAATGACGGACAACCATGCCAAACTTATTCCCAGCACGATCCACATGGCGCTGGGAATCCAAGCCCGGACCCCGAACAATTTGAAAAGTAGCAGATAAAAAACCTGGGTGCCTGGAAGCGTGAATTGGAAAAAGTCTCGATACATCACCTGCCCCTCGAGCATCTTCACGGCTTCCAACAGGTAGATGGGTACGGTATCTCCCTGGTAGATAGGAGTAAACGGCGGGATGAAGGAGTCGAGGTAAAGACAGCCAATCCCCCCGAGAAATAGAAGCGGGCCAAGCCGGCTCAGCAGAGTTTGGAAAGGGGCTTTCCTGATTGCGGAATTCTCCCTACAGAATATTCCGGCCCTAGTTACAATACCGATAGAGCCATAGCCGACCTATTGCTTGCAGTTCAACCGGGATGGTCGCCCCCGGCACCAACTCAAATTGCGCATAATAGGCGAGACGCAGAAACCATTCAATCAGAATGTGTTTTCGCGCCCAGTTACCCCGCTTCCGAAAACCTCAAGAATATAACCCCATTAGAATTAAGCAGTTACTCGAATTGAGCAAGTGTTCCTTTTTGCCACATGCGATGCTAGAATGACAGCGTGGCAAACCTATGATGACTCAATCGCGTTTTGGCCTCCAAACCAAGATTATCATTATATTCGCCGTTGCGGTTGTCTCTGTTGTCGGGGTCTCGACTTACCTTGCGATGCTCCTAACCCAGCAACTAGTTGAGGATGAGGTCTTCAGCAAGACATTGGCCCAGGCAAGAGCTACGGCCCACCAGTTGGTCAACGAAGACGCGCTTCAGGACGCCGGGAAACTTCAACGAGTCTTAAAGCAAATGCAGCGCGACCTGCCGGGCCTACGCCAAGCGGATGTTTACGTGCATGGTTCGCCGCACCGTCTCGAGGCAACGACATCACCTCAGGGAGAACACCTGGAGTTGGACAATATCCCCGGTATCGAGCACTACGACGAGTTCGTGCGACCGGACGATGAGTCCCTCGCGATTGAAACCAACAATGGCAAGTTCTGGGTTATGGGGGTGACGATCCTTTCCGAGGGTCAGCCGGTGGGTTGTCTGAATCTGAAGGTCT
>Ga0208688_1000929_pt1 | contig 14059 bp, 14 predicted proteins | sample June2015DPH_6_15_FD_184696 | JGI IMG/M metagenome (GOLD analysis project Ga0208688, IMG submission 184696) | Peatland microbial communities from SPRUCE experiment site at the Marcell Experimental Forest, Minnesota, USA - June2015DPH_6_150... | ecosystem: Environmental > Terrestrial > Soil >... | reverse complement strand
TCAGACACTCTTACGGCCTCGACATTTCCAGTGCAGCGACGATCTCGCCGCTCCAAGCCGCCTCTATCTTAGCTCGGAGCCATTTTCATGAAGTTTCGCGGGCCGCAGGCCCCAAATGACACTCTTGTCACACACGACAAGAAGATATCTAGACCTCTTGCCCAGTTTATGGTTCCATATGGCCCGAGGAACGATTATTTGAAGCAGATAGAAAGCGAGCAGTAGTGCACAGACTTGGCAGTGCCTCCGTGAAATCCTTGCCTTGACGCGCCGCCGTTCAATCCGCGCAGCCCGCAGCCGCAAGGTACAACCGGGCAACCGAAGGATGATCTGGCAAGGTGGTTCAAAATGCGAAGAATCCGTTTGCTATTGCTGGCTTTTCTGATGCTGGCCATACCGGCCATCTCGTTGGCGCAGTTCGGCGTGTCTATCACGGTCGCTCCGCCCGAACTGGTAGCGTACTCGCAACCTATGTGTCCTCAGAACGGCTATCTGTGGACACCCGGCTACTGGGCTTATGGTGATGAAGGCTACTTCTGGGTGCCTGGAACATGGGCCGAGCCGCCCGCCGTTGGCCTGCTATGGACTCCAGGGTATTGGGGTTGGGGCGGCGATGCCTATGCCTGGAATGTCGGCTACTGGGGTCCGACTATCGGCTTCTACGGCGGCGTCAACTACGGCTTCGGCTATGGTGGCTTCGGCTATGAAGGCGGATATTGGCAAAACGGGGCTTTCAGCTACAACACCGCGGTGAATAACATAGATGTGAGCACCTTTCACAACACTTACGAAAAGACCGTAAGCAACGAGCGGGCGGGAAACCATGTTAGCTACAACGGCGGAACCGGTGGAACAACCGCTCGACCGACCGCTGCGGAAGAGGCCGCGTCACATGAGCGTCATACTCCGGCAACGGCCGCACAAACAGGCCATCAACAGGCCGCCAGCAAGAACCACGAACTATTGGCGTCCGTGAATCATGGTAAGCCGCCAATCGCGGCAACGTCCAAACCGGGAGAGTTTACTGGCAAGGGTGTGGTAGCAGCCAACGGTGCTGCAGCCGCGACTAAGGCAACCGAGAGCAAGGCAGCCGAGGCTCGCTCGAATGAGCATAAGGCGGCTGAGCATAAGGCGGCGGCAACTCGCTCGCATGAGAACAAGGCAAGCGAGAAGCGGGCAGCGGAAACTCGCTCGAATGAGAACAAGGCAAGCGAGAAGCAGGCGGCGGCAGCTCGGTCGAATGAGAACAAGGCAACCGAGAGGAAGGCAGCGGCAACTCGCTCGAACGAGAACAAGGCAACCGAGAGCAAGGCAGCTGAGGCTCGCTCGAATGAGCATAAGGCGGCTGAGCATAAGGCGGCGGCAACTCGGTCGAATGAGAACAAGGCAACCGAGAGGAAGGCGGCGGCAACTCGCTCGAACGAGAACAAGGCAACCGAGAGGAAGGCAGCGGCAACTCGGTCGAATGAGAACAAGGCAAGCGAGAGGAAGGCGGTAGCAACTCGGTCGAATGAGAACAAGGCAACCGAGAGGAAGGCAGCGGCAACTCAGTCGAACGAGAACAAGGCAACCGAGAGGAAGGCGGCGGCAACTCGGTCGAATGAGAACAAGGCAAGCGAGAGGAAGGCGGCGGCAGCTCAGTCGAACGAGAACAAGGCAACCGAGAGGAAGGCGGCGGCAACTCGGTCGAATGAGAACAAGGCAAGCGAGAGGAAGGCGGCGGCAACTCGGTCGAACGAGAACAAGGCAACCGAGAGGAAGGCGGCGGCAACTCGGTCGAATGAGAACAAGGCAAGCGAGAGGAAGGCGGCGGCAACTCGGTCGAATGAGAACAAGGCAAGCGAGAAGCAGGTGGCAGCTCGGTCGAATGAGAACAAGGCGAGCGAGAGGAAGGCGGCGGCAACTCGGTCGAATGAGAACAAGGCAAGCGAGAAGCAGGCGGTGGCAGCTCAGTCGAACGAGAACAAGGCAACCGAGAGGAAGGCAGCGGCAACTCGGTCGAATGAGAACAAGGCAAGCGAGAAGCAGGCGGCGGCAGCTCGGTCGAATGAGAGCAAGGCAAGCGAGAAGCAGGCGGCGGCAGCTCGGTCGAATGAGAACAAGGCAAGCGAGAAGCAGGCGGCGGCAACTCGGTCGAATGAGAACAAGGCAAGCGAGAAGCAGGCAGCCGCCACTCGGTCGAATGAGAATAAAGCGGCTCATTCGCAGCCTGCAGCAGCTCGTCAACAGGCTGCACCTCGCACTGAGGCTCGCGCCGAGAGCGCTCCTGTGAAAAAATCACCTGGAGGTAAAGAACAGCCTCGTCAGTAGCGAATGGACTACGAGGTATTACGTCAGGCAGCTTGAGGTATAAGAGAGTCGATTAACTTTATATTGGTGCGGGTCCACTCCCGTGGGCTCGCGCGTTTTACTTTTTTGGCATCCACGCGCCGCGCGGAAGCAAAAGCGTTCTCCCGTTCACCCCAAGTTTTCTCGTGAAAGCAGACGTCCATTGCGGCTCCGATCGCGGGCGGAAGAGGCAAGGCCCAAGGCATGGAACGTCCGCGATTGCCGTGCTGCACCCAGGGTGACATTATCTTGGAGCATTTACAGATCTCCGGTTCTGGATTGACCCTTTCGTTGCAACATGTTATAAATGCCCGTTTTGCGCTACTCTGCCCGGAGCGAAGTCCTAATTTCTCCGGCCGGCAGTAGGCAGACTCCGACGCGGCCAAGCTCCAACACTCCGTTAGGTTTTGCGGTGGAAGCGTGTTCGGAATTTCCAGCGACTGTCCCCGATGCTGCACAGGGCGTGCTCGGACGGGAGTGCTTTGCTGGAAGGCGGTCTCTAAACACGTTTGTATATTCCTGAAAACCGATTCATTTTTGGAGGACTCATTATGCGCACCTGGCTCGCCACTGCTGCGTTCCAAGGACGCCGCGTGGTTACCGGTTTCCTGAAAACGACTCTCGCCTTAGCCACGCTGCTTACCGTCGGCGCCGCCTCGGCCCTGGCTCAGCCTTCCGGCGAATCCGCTGGCGGCGAAGCCTCACTGAAACTTCCCGACCTCTCCTCGGTCAGCTTTCTAAACGGCGCCATCGATGGCCATCGCCTGCTTCTCATTGGCATCCTGTTCTGCATCTTCGGACTCGGCTTCGGCATGGTCATCTTCATGCGCCTCAAGAATTTGCCGGTGCATCGCTCCATGCGCGAAATCTCGGAGCTCATCTACGAGACCTGCAAGACTTATCTCGTCACGCAGGGCAAGTTCATCCTCCTGCTGTGGGCCTTTATCGCCGTCATCATCTTGCTCTACTTCGGCGTCCTCCAGCACATGGAAGCCATGCGCGTCGCCATCATTCTCGGCTTCAGTCTAGTCGGGATCGGAGGCAGTTACGGCGTGGCTTGGTTCGGCATTCGTGTGAACACCTTCGCCAACTCACGCACCGCCTTCGCATCTCTGCCCGGCAAGCCGTTCCCCGTCTACCAAATTCCGCTCGAAGCCGGCATGAGTATCGGCATGATGCTGATCAGTGTTGAACTCCTCATCATGCTGATCATTCTTCTCTTCGTCCCCGGCGATTATGCCGGCCCCTGCTTCATCGGATTCGCCATCGGCGAATCCCTGGGCGCGGCCGCCCTTCGTATCGCTGGCGGAATCTTCACCAAGATCGCCGACATCGGCTCCGACTTGATGAAGATCGTCTTCAAGATTAAAGAAGACGATGCCCGCAACCCCGGCGTCATCGCCGATTGCACCGGAGACAATGCTGGCGACTCCGTCGGACCCTCCGCTGATGGCTTTGAAACCTACGGTGTCACCGGCGTCGCTCTGATCACCTTCATTCTTCTCGGCGTCAAAAATCCCAGCGTGCAGGTGCAGTTGCTGGTCTGGATCTTCGTCATGCGCGTCATGATGCTGGTCGCCAGCTCGCTTTCCTATTTCCTCAACGCGGTCATCTCCAAGGGCCGCTTCGGCAACGCCGACGAGATGAATTTCGAAACGCCCCTTACCTCATTGGTTTGGCTCACTTCCATCGTCTCCATCGCCTTGACCTTCCTGGTTTCCTTCTTCATCATTCCCGACCTCGGCGGTGACATCACCCAGTGGTGGAAGTTGGCGACCATCATCTCCTGCGGCACTTTGGCAGGGGCCATCATCCCGGAACTGGTGAAGGTTTTCACTTCGGTTAATTCACGGCACGTGAAGGAAGTGGTGATTTCGGCGGAGGAAGGTGGTGCGTCGCTCGGAATTTTGTCCGGATTCGTGGCTGGCAACTTCTCCGGATACTACCTTGGCCTCTCAATGATGGGACTGATGTCCATCGCCTACTACATGAGCACCATGGGATTGGCCGCAGCCGCGACCATGTTGGCTCCCGCCGTCTTCGCCTTCGGACTCGTCGCCTTCGGCTTCCTGGGCATGGGCCCCGTCACCATCGCCGTGGATTCCTATGGCCCCGTCACCGACAATGCTCAATCGGTCTATGAGCTCTCGCTCATCGAACAGGTTCCAAATGTCGAGGCCGAAATTAAGAAAGACTTCAACATGGCGGTGAATTTCGACCGCGCCAAGCACCTGCTCGAAGCCAATGACGGCGCGGGCAACACCTTCAAAGCCACAGCCAAACCGGTGCTCATCGGTACCGCTGTCGTCGGCGCCACCACAATGATTTTCTCCATCATCATGGCCCTCACCAACGGCCTCACCGAAAACGTCAACAAACTCTCGCTGTTGCACGCTCCGTTCTTCCTGGGCCTGATCACCGGCGGCGCTATGATTTACTGGTTCACCGGCGCATCCACGCAAGCGGTCTCCACTGGCGCTTACCGCGCCGTCGAGTTTATCAAGGCCAACATCAAGCTGGAAGGCGTGGAGAAGGCTTCTGTCTCCGACAGCAAGAAGGTAGTGGAGATCTGCACAAAGTATGCGCAGAAAGGCATGTTGAACATCTTCATCGCCGTATTCTTCGGCACGCTGGCTTTCGCCTTCGTGGAACCCTTCTTCTTCATCGGCTACCTGATCTCCATCGCCGTCTTCGGCCTCTATCAGGCCATCTTCATGGCCAACGCCGGCGCGGCCTGGGACAACGCCAAGAAGATCGTCGAAGTCGAAATGAAGCAGAAGGGAACTCCCCTGCACGATGCCACCGTCATCTGCGATACCGTGGGCGACCCGTTCAAGGACACTTCCTCCGTGGCCCTGAATCCGGTTATCAAATTCACGACTCTGTTTGGATTATTGGCCGTCTCGTTAGCAGTCACTCTCACCCACGACCAAGGCCCGACCATTACGAACGTGCTGGCCCTGGTTTTCTTCCTGGTCTCTTTCTTCTTCGTCTACCGCTCGTTCTACGGCATGCGAATCCGAAGCGGCAAATAGAAATATCTCTCGAACTGCCATCAACAACAAACGCCATCCGGCTCCACCGGATGGCGTCTTTATGGCCTTTGACCGTAGGCTACCAAGCCACATCTTCTTTTTGAACACTGCGTAACTCGCCGTGCTGCCGGTGAAAATCGTCTTCACAGCGCCGCAGCAAGCCAGACGGGGATTACAATCTTTACCGACTTCGAAGTTCAAGAAGGAAACTCCGGCTAGCTATGAACATCGGCTTCGTCGGCATTGGCAGCATGGGAAGCATGCTAGTTCGGGCGCTGTTGCGCTCCCGATTGCCAAATTACCCAATCCCTTTAGTTCGGCCCCTTCATTTTGTCCTTCACGCTGTGCGCCAGCTTCTCGATCTCTTCGGCCTTCCTGAGCACTTCAACCGAAAGAACGTTTTCATTCGATTTGTCCACGTACGCTTTCAGTTCCCCAGCCAGTTTCACCAATTTGTCGGTATCTGCCCGGAGCGCGGCTTGCCGCTCCAGATTGGCTTTCTTGGCCATATCGCGGGCGATGCGATCCCGGCTCCCGTCGACATCGGGCGACGCCACACTCCCGTCTATTCTCTGCGGTAGGCCCTGGCGCTCCTGCGCATAGCTGGGAATCACGAACAATAGACACAAAGAGAGGCTCCAAGCCACTTGTTTCGCTCGCACGGGATCCTCGAAAACGGACGCGGACCTTCTGCCCGTTCCTAAAGTATGGCCATTTTTCCCAGAGACGGCAATGGAAAATACTGAAGCGGATTGATATGGGGGATATGATACGCGGGATACAGTGCCCCAAAAGCCGCAAGCCTCCAGCGGACTGGAGGCTTGCCATCTTCAAACGCTAATGCCTGATATTTACAGCGAACTCATATTCGACAAGAACTCGCCGTTTGACTTCGTCTTGCTCAGCTTGTCGATCAGCAATTCCATCGCTTCCACCGGAGACAGAGGGTTCAGCACCTTGCGCAGCACCCAGATTCGCGACAGATCTTCCCGCGGAATCAGCAACTCTTCCTTACGCGTGCCTGAGCGCTGAATATCGATGGCCGGGAACACGCGCTTATCAACCAATTTGCGCTCCAGAATAATTTCCGAGTTGCCCGTGCCTTTGAATTCTTCAAAGATCACGTCATCCATTCGCGACCCGGTATCGATCAGCGCAGTAGCTATAATCGTCAGCGATCCACCTTCTTCAATATTTCTCGCCGATCCAAAGAATCGCTTCGGACGTTGCAACGCATTCGAGTCCACGCCGCCGGAAAGCACCTTGCCCGACGGCGGAACGATCGTGTTATAAGCGCGCGCCAACCGCGTAATCGAATCCAGCAGGATTACCACATCGCGCTTGTGCTCGACCAGCCGCTTCGCCTTCTCGATCACCATCTCGGCAACCTGCACGTGCCGCGCCGCCGGCTCATCGAACGTCGACGAAATCACCTCGCCCTTCACCGACCGCTGCATATCCGTAACTTCTTCCGGACGCTCATCGATCAGCAGCACCATCAGCACCACTTCCGGATGGTTCGTCGTGATCGAGTTCGCCACATTCTGCAGCAGCATCGTCTTGCCGGCGCGTGGCGGAGAAACAATCAACCCGCGCTGTCCCTTGCCGAGCGGCGTCAACAAATCCATCACCCGCGCGCTGGAATTCTCGCGCGTCGTCTCCAGCTTCAGCCGCTCCTGCGGATACAGCGGCGTCAGATTGTCAAAGAGAATTTTATTGCGCGCCTCATCCGGGGACTCAAAGTTCACAGCCTCAATCTTCACCAGCGCGAAATACTTTTCGCCCTCGTGCGGAGGCCGCACCTGCCCGCTGATCGTGTCGCCCGTCTTCAAATCAAACTTGCGGATTTGCGACGGCGACACATAAATATCGTCCGGACCCGGCAAATAGTTATAGTCCGGCGACCGCAAGAATCCGTAGCCGTCAGGCAGGATTTCCAGCACGCCCTCGGCAAAAATGTGTCCTTCTTTTTCGCTCTGCGCCTGCAGGATTTTAAAGATGAGGTCCTGCTTGCGCAGTCCGCTGGCACCGGGCAGCTCCAACGTCCTTGCGATCTTGGTCAGCTCGGTGATGTTCTTTTCTTTTAGTTCAGCAATGGTCATGATTCACCTAAACCCGAGCCACTCAAACGTGTAAGTTTCAGCGTTTTCGGGAGATTTTCAAAGGAGGGTATTCAGGGAAGACAAAACACCACGAGGCAGGCGGGCGGGGCTGTCTTACGCAGCCCGCCGTTGTGCCTCTGCAAAATTCTCCGGCTCCGACAGGATTTCCTGCCGCTCCGCGCCCGCGATCCGGTCCAACACACCATTCATCGTTTCCTGGATTCTGGTGCTGGGCCGGTGGAACTTCCGCGTGGCCTTGGAGGCGAGCTGACAAAGCATATAACGATTCCGTAATGTTTGTAAAGCATCAAACACACGATCAGAGCGCATGTGTGCCTTTCCCCTTCCTTAATATTGTGGGCATCCCGCTTTCGCCCTTTTTCTTCGTAGAATCGCCACAACTCCACAGGTCGTTGTAAGCTACTGATTCTACTGAAGATTGTTAGGAGTTAGCGCAATTCCTACCCAGAATAGATGCGCGACCGGACCCCAAAGATGCTCACTTTTCCTGATTTGGGCTCACAGGTCGAGGCACCTTCAGAACTGACCCAGAGGCTCCGGATGTCCGTGGAACAACATACTGTACCCGGAAACCTAAAACAGGTCAATACCTTTTACGTATCTTTACTGGTTCGTGTGGAGCGGAGACTCCTGTCGGTTGCCTTTGATCTTGATTTTGATCTTGCCTTCCACACGAGCGGCCCGCACCACCGTTGAAGAGCGGCCTGTTCGGCAGCCGCGTGGTCGTCAAGAGTGAATCCGCGATCGAGTCGGGCGCGAAGTTACTTCAACCTTACCAACACCGCGACATCGAACTTCGAATAATATTTCTTCACATCTCCGGCGCCGTACTTCTCCCGAAATTTCTCGACCACAGCCTTCACCGCCTTCGCGTCCGTCACCGGAACGGCACGAAACTCAGCCTCCACCCCTCGCGGATCAATTCCAATCGACCGATTCTTGAGCAAGTTCTTGTACCACTGCGAGTCCGAGCCCTGCACCGGCAGCAGATGCAGCTTCTCGCCTTCCAGCACAAACCACACCGGAATCGAGATTTTCCGCCCCGACTTCCTCCCGATCACGCTGATCTTGATCTGCCGGAATCGCGCCAGTCGTTCCTTCAGTGTGTCCTTCGACGTTGCCACGGCCTGCCTCCTTTCCCCCAGCCAGCAGAATATTACGTCATCGGAGGCCTGTCCTAGTCTCTCCCACTCCGACACATCCCCCAACCACTCCCACGCCTCCTGATACTCTCCCCACGTCGGATTTCCGCCGGGGGTCGACTGTTTTGCTGGAGATGCGCCCGATCTGTACCCTATTTCTTGGTCCCACCCTCCCCCTGTTTCTCGCAAAATCTTTAGGATCATGGAGTTACGAAAATCGATCCCCTGTAAAATCCGCCTTCTATAAGGACTTGCAAGCAAAATCTTTGTTTTCAGTTACTTCGGAGCGGATCGGGCTGGGGCGCGATTCTGCGAGTCTCCGTAAAATCCAGATGTCAAAGACTTAGGCACCAAAATCCACGAAACAAAAGACTTAGCACGGGACGATTCGCCTTACTGCAGACCGTCACGGCCTCGACCATGATTGCGGAGCGAGGCTGTGGAAGGCAAGGTTGGATGTCACAGTGGCTTCCTCCAAGCTTCAATAGACTGAGGGGCGCCGGCTGGAGACGCCTAGGTGTTGGATCGAGAATCTCCGCCTGTATTTATATTGTGTAAATACACCCGATGCGATACACTTGGGATGAAAAGAAGAACCGTCGCAACGTCGTCTTGCGTGGAATATCGTTTGCAGACGCCGTGCGCATCTTCGATGGACCAACTGTCGAAAGAATCGACGACCGCTTCGACTATGGTGAAAAGCGAATCTACGCCATCGGGCTCGCGAACGGACGGGAAATAACGGTCATCTATGCCGACAGAAAAAATAACGAAAGACGGATCATCTCAGCGTGGCGCTCGGAGCCGCACGAAAGGCGCCACTACTGGCAAAACCTCGAAGCACAATAGCTCCACATCCCGGCGTGGCCGAGAAGTCGGCACGGACTGGCAGCGCTTGGATCGTATGAGCCCCGCCGCCATCCGCAAAGGCATCCTCGCCGATCCGGACGCTCACCCCACCGACGCCTCCTTCTGGAAAAATGCCAAGCTCGTCATGCCCACGCCGAAAACCATCGTGACCATGCGCCTCGATACCGATCTGCTCCGCTGGTTTCGCCAACAGCGCGGCTACCAGACCCGCATCAACGCGATCCTCCGCGCCTACATGGAGGCTCGGGCCTAACGTGTGAAACGGACAGCCCCGGAGGGGCTACCGATAATAGCCCCGGACGTAAGTCCGGGGTAAGCAGCAAAAAGAGGAAACAAGTCCCGTCAGGGATGACAGAAAACCTCGTGAGTGCACGGTGTAAAATCGGCGGACATGAGGCGTACTGCATTTCTGGTGTCGGTTCTCCTTCTGGCGTCTGGCTGTAATAAACAGCGGGACTATTGGCATAAACCGAAGGAATTTACGCAGCTAGATCGGAGGGCAATCCGACGCGTCAAGGAGATGCCTCTGGGTAGAGCTGAAGTCCTTCAGTCGATCGCCGCCGAACATACGGATGAGGAGTCTCCCGAGTTACAGCCGTGCGGCGACGAGGACTATGAAGTGCGGAAAGTGGTTCGGCGCGATCTTCGCAAGATTCAGGGTGAATACCTGGAGGAAATCCACGTAATTTGTAGAACAGCAACGAAGGACTCGTCCCTGCTCTTCTTTGAACGGGTCTTCGACCCGGACTTGGAGCGCATCCGAGAATTTAACTTTGGAATAGACCCCAGCGAATTCGATCTCGACGATTGAGGGCCGGGTGCGCGAGCGGAGAGTACAGCTCACGGGTTGGGACGGTTGGTAAGCAGAGAAAGGGGAAAGCCAGTCAATCTCTTCCGCCTGAGACATACTGCGTAGCTCTCTCTAACAACCCAGCCGGTGCTACCAACGGCTTGTGGAACAACTCCTCAATCAGGCGAAAATCATCCTAGCTGCGAGCCACTGTTTCGGCGAGTGCGTCACCGCAGACGAAGGCAGCTACAGTGCAAACGCGATCCAAAGGGTTCGGATGGCTCTTTGATTCTCCAGCTCCGAGGAGAAACAACAAGTCAAAAAGGGTGGTCATATTCCCGAACACAAACCGGTCATCCAATTCTCCAGCCGCAGCCGATTCCCCGGTCGACGACTGTTTAGCCCAGTACTCGCGCGCCATGACGTACCCAAGTATGCCCGCCTCTGTTTCCATCTCGCGAGATTCGTCTTCTTTGAACGTCTCGACCATTCCCAAGGAAGCGTCACTCGACCAATACTCGCGTGTATTAAGGTGACCCGCCACGATGTGGCCCAACTCGTGGCAGAACACAAAGGTCTCCCAGCCATGCAGTTGGCCGCTGCGGTAGGGTTCTGCGGACGCAATTAGATGGATCTGCGGGCCGAGGGGCTTGCCAGTGTTTCGATAGTGCTTGCACACCTCAAGCGACCAATGGCGAGCAACAGCAGCCGTGACCTCGGAGCCGGGGCTGCGATTACAGTACTCTACCGAATTCGAAATGCGCTGCGCCACGTAAAGCCTCGAGATTTTATTTAGAAGGGTCATTAACCCAGCGTTGATAAGGAGAACCACGAATCCTTCATTGCTGCGCGCGCACAGTGTGTTCACGGAAATATTGTCCAAAGCCCCGACGGCAAAGTTCGTGCATATCACGTTTAGAAACTCACCCGGCAACACCCGTCGCAAGTCCTGCCACAGCTGCCGAGCCAATAATCGTGAGGAGACGCCAGGGCTTCGGGATCGATCTGTCCCGCGGCGCTCAGCTTCTCCTCGTGGATGCGCTGGAACTCTAAGTTGGCATCCGACTGAATTGCCGCTAACGGGTTGGCGCGCGCAAATTTGACGTACGCCAAAAACTCTTCCGGAGATGAAAATTTCGGGGCCACGGATTCCTCACTTTCTGTGGTGCTGGCCCACCCTCCAATAGAGACGGGGCGCTGACTGTATCGGCCGCGGCGAAAAACTCCCTACTCCTTCACCCCCAACTGCCAAAACAAGAACGAATACATATCCGTGAACTCTTCAATCTGCTTGGTCACCGGTTTCCCCGCACCATGCCCCGCCTTGCTCTCAATCCGCAACAAGATCGGACGCGTCTTGCTTGCGCCGTTCTTTGCTTCGGCCTGCATCTCCGCCGCCATCTTCTTGGCGTGCATGGGATCGACGCGGGTATCCGTGTCCGCCGTCATGAATAAGATCGCGGGATATCCCGTCCCCGGCTTTACGTGGTGATACGGGGAATAGGCATAAAGCCACTTGAACTGCTCGGGATTATCGGAACTGCCGTACTCCGGAATCCACAGTTTGGCAATCTGAAAATTCTGATAGCGCAGCATGTCGAGCAGCGGAACCTGGCAGACCACGGCGCGAAATAAATCGGGACGCTGCGTGATCATCGCGCCCATCAACAGGCCGCCATTCGAGCCGCCCTGAATGGCGAGATGATCGGTGTCGGTATATTTTTCCGCGATCAGATGTTCGGCGGCTGCGATCATGTCGTCGAAAACATTCTGCTTCTTGTCGAGCATTCCGGCGCGGTGCCAGTCTTCGCCAAACTCGGCGCCGCCGCGCAGATTTGCGACCGCGTAAACTCCGCCATGCTCCATCCACAAATACGCAGTGCGGCTGAACGAGGGAGTGAGGCTCACATTGAATCCGCCATACGCGGTGAGCAGAGTGGGATTGTGGCCGTCCTTCTTCAATCCTTTTTTGTTCACGATGAACATGGGCACACGCGTGCCGTCCTTCGAGTGGAACCACTCCTGATTGACTTCATAGGCCGCGGGATCAATCGAAGGCGCATCCACCTTCGCCCACAGTGACGTCGTACCGCTCTTCAAGTCGTAGCGATAAACCGTGGGCGGAACTGTAAACGACAGGAACCCATAAAAGATCTCATCGCGATTCCATTTGCCGTCCGAGCCGAAGACTGTGCCCAGCGCGGGTAGCATGAGATCGTGGAGTTTCGTTCCATCAAGATCGAAAATCTTCAACTGCGAGCTCGCATTCTGCTCATATTGTGTAAACAACTTGCCGCCCCACACCGCAGCGCCCTGCAAAACCGCGTCTGTCTGCGGAATGATTTCTTTCCAATTGTCGCGCTCATAGTCGCCAGCTTCAGCTACGAATACGCGGTAGCGCGGAGCATCTTCGTTCGTAACGATGTAAAGCCTTCCGTTGTATACCGACCCGCTATAGATAAAATTCTTGCCGGTAGTGACGCGCGTGGGTGGCGTGCGCTTTTTCAGATCCATTAAGAACAGCTCAGTTTTGGTCCAGCCTTGCTGTACCGTGATCAACAGAAAGCGGCCATCGTTGTCGAGACTCACGCTTGGCCAGTCCTCAGGGTCGCGGCCTTCGCCAAAAATCGGCGGATCGGTTTCCGGATCAGTTCCCAGTTCGTGATAAAACACATGCCGGTTGTACATCTCCTGCCCTTCGGGAACGTCGCCTTTCTTGGGATAACGCGTGTAATAAAATCCAGAGTTGTCGAGCGTCCACGCAATACTCGCCGCGCGGGTCCGGTCAATCGTATCGGGCAGCGCATTCCCCGTCTTCGTCTCGATGATGTGGAGCGTGCTGATCTCCGATCCACTCGGCGACGTGCCATACACCAGATACTTTCCATTCTCCGAAGGCTGGTACCAATCGAGAGCGATCGTCCCATCCGCCGCAAGTTGGTTGACGTCCAGCAGCACGCGATCTTTTCCTTCCACGCCTTCCCGCACATAAACGATGGGCTGGTTCTGCATCCCCTCCCGCCGCGTGTAGAAATAATATTTCCCGCCAATCTGGGGCTGGCTGATGCTGCCAATGCCAAGCAGTTCCGTCAGCCGCTTATGAATCGCGTCGCGACCCGGTAGCGGATCGAGCATCCCGCGGGTGTACGCCATCTCTTCCTCAACCCACTTCTGCGTCTCCGGACTTTGTCCATCCTCCAGCCACCGGTAGTTATCGACAATCTTCACTCCGTGCAGCGTCTCCTCCAGCGGACGCTTTTCCGCCTTCGGCACCGCCGAAGCCGCAGCACCTTTCACATCATCGGCCGCATAAGCCGCCGCCACGAAAAGAGAAAGCAATGCAATGATCAAACGCAACCCTCCACCCATACTCACCTCGCAACCCGATAGCCTACCAAAGTCCCAGCCGCACGCCACGGGTTTTCACCCGACCCTCAAAATGTTATGATTGAACGGTTCCAGAAGCGCGCGCTTCCCCACACTCCTCAGTAGCTCAATGGCAGAGCATTCGGCTGTTAACCGAAGGGTTGTAGGTTCGAGTCCTACCTGAGGAGCCATTCTTTTCTGCACCTTACCGGGTCTGTTCGATTTCTCATTTCTGATGGATTGAACCCTTAACTTGAGACACTCGGATAAGGCACACTTTGCAGGGAAGGAACTGCAAGTGGCAAAGAGACGAGTGGGTAGATACCCGAAAGAATTCCGCCGGATGGCTGTGGAGCGATTGAAGACCTGCGACAACATCGTGGAATTGTCACAGGAGCTTGGTGT
>Ga0208688_1000909_pt1 | contig 14221 bp, 9 predicted proteins | sample June2015DPH_6_15_FD_184696 | JGI IMG/M metagenome (GOLD analysis project Ga0208688, IMG submission 184696) | Peatland microbial communities from SPRUCE experiment site at the Marcell Experimental Forest, Minnesota, USA - June2015DPH_6_150... | ecosystem: Environmental > Terrestrial > Soil >... | reverse complement strand
CAAACCGATTAGCGCACCTTCCAGAAACGCGAAAGACGTTATTCCTGTCATTGCTTCCTTCCTCCCTTGCGCGGACTTCCATTTATGGCTACAGCTTTCACACTTCCTCCTCACAAATGTTGGGTAATTGCCCTGATCTCGGGGCAGACCGCCCGGACAGGGGGTTGAAAATGACCATATATGGGAGATTATACCACTTTCCGCTCACTCTCTCTATCAGTCATGGCGCAAAATGGTCTCGGCTCCCATACGGTCGGCCGCCGCGGACAAGTTTCCAAGCTTCACCTACTAAACGATCTAAAATAAATGAATACCGAGAATTGCCAATTGAAACAGCGTATAACGTAGGCAATACCCGGTCGGTGTTGATGCCATCGTTAGGCTATTTTCCTCAACTCGATTGTTTTAAAAAAAGCCGATCACCATTCTCTTTCATGACTCCCTTACAGAATTGTGCCTATTGTCCGAGTGACGCTTAAAGTCCGCATATGCCTTGCGATTCAATTGGAGATTCCTTCTGTATGAAAGGTTGCCCACAAGACTGATCAACGGCTTGCGGCGTTGCCACAAGTTGCTCCACACCCTGCGCAGGATGCGCGGCATGGAGTAGAAACGCCGGTCGCAGGTAATCATTTCCTGAATCACGCCGGCAAGAGACAAATGCCTGTACCGGGCAACCGGGAAGGTCAGCGTGTAGTATTTCCAGTCTTCCGGGAACCTATTAAGGGCGATGCGGTCCTCCGACTTCATCTGGTCCCACAGGCGCGTGCCCGGCAAGGGCGTCAGAAATAGCGTGTTGAGATTGTCTACGCCATACCGGCTGCCCGCCTGTGCAATGCGCGCGCCTATACCCGGTTCGTCTACGTCCAGACCGATGATAAAAGAACCCACGACGAGTATTTTGTGACGCTGTATGCGACGCACGGAGGCGCGGAAGTCCCGCCCCTTGAGAAGGTTGAATTTCTTCCCGATCTCGTGGAGTCCTTCCGGCGAGGGGGATTCAAAGCCGACGAAGACGCCCTTGCACCCCGCCTTCGCGGCGAGCGTCAGAAGCTCTTCGTCATCGGCGAAGTTTATGGTGGCCTGGGCTACCCATTCCTTTCGCAGGTTCGCTTCCGCGAGAGCGCGGAACAGGTATTTGGCGCGTGCGATGTGTTCAGGCCGGGTGCCGATGAGATTGTCATCCACCACCAGCACATATTTCTCGCGGACCTGCCGAAATTCCCGGACCACATCCGCGATGGGCCGCTGCCGGTAATGGGCCCCGTTAAAGGCCGTCACGCTGCAAAAGGTGCAGTTCAACGGGCAGCCGCGCGTGGTTTGAATGGCACCGAACGCGTATCCTCGGGCCAGGAGATCATGGCTGGCAGCCCGAATGCCCTCGATTTCGGCGAGTCCTCCGTCATACCTGGGCTTCAGCGTGCCGAGCTGGGCGTCCCGCAAAACCTCCGCCCAGACACCTTCGGCTTCCCCGGTGACGACCGCATCCACGCGTTCTGCGACCTCATCCAGGCACATGGTAGCATGAATGCCGCCCATGACGACGGGCACGCCCAGGGACCGGAAGAGTGCGGCCACTTCATAGGCGCGGTTTGCCTGCGACGTGAAAGCGGTGATGCCCACGAGGTCGGGCAGAGGCATGGCCGTATAGTCCGGCTTGCCCAAGTTCTCGTCGATGATGGAGATTTCCCATTCGGGGGGAGTCAGGCCCGCAAGAACCATGAGGCTGAGGGGCTTCCAGACCCGGTAACGGTTCCAGCGACTTTCCTTGATATTGACAATACTGACGAGCGGGTTGGAGGGGTTGATCAGATAAAGGCGCATGCGGTGGACTTGTTCATGGACAGAGTCTGCTCTTCCTCCTCGCTCTTCTTTATTATCGACCCAACAAAAAATGGAACAGGGCAAGGCTATTCAGTGAAGATTATATTGTCATTGTATATCAGTGGTACGCTCTACGTCAACTATTGGGATTTCTGTTTTCGCAGATCCAAAACGCCTTTGCCACTCTCCGGTTGCGACAAGCCAACGAGGGACGTAAATTGTCCTTATCACGCTTCGAAGGAGGTCCCGATGGAAAATTTCGTTATATGGTTCGAACTTCCGGTGACGGACATGGAACGGGCGAAGAAATTCTATTCTTATGTCTTTCAGCTCGACATAGAAGTTCAGGACCTCGGCGATAAGCCCTATGGGTTTTTCCCCATGCGCGGTTACGGGAATAGCGGCGCGCTGGTGAAACACATGGATTTTCAACCTTCGGCGAAGGCGGCCACAATTTACCTGAACGGCGGTCGGGATCTATCGGATCCATTGAGCCGTGTCGAGGCTGCCGGCGGCAAGATACTGGTCCCCAAGACGATGATAAGCAAGGAAATGGGATACTACGCCTTGTTTCTCGACACCGAGGGGAATAGGGTGGGACTCCACTCGATGACGTAAGGCAAAGGAGAAACCGATGAAAACAAAAGTGGGTTTGTGGATTGACCACAGGAGGGCCAATATCGTGATGGTGACGGACAAAGGGGAAGAGATGGGACTGATAGTATCGAAAGCTGAAAAACAACCGCGCCGTTCCGGTGATTCCCCTCTTAGGGGTCCCTACGATCCACACCAGGTACCAGCGCAGGACAGCCTCCAGAGAACGCTTACGGAGCATCTCAACATTTACTACGACGCGGTGATTGCGTCTATTCGCGATGCAGAGTCTATCCTAATATTTGGTCCTGGTGAGGCAAAGGGCGAACTGAAAGAACGTCTTGAAAAAAAAGGCCTTGGCGGGCGCATCGTAGGCATGGAAACAGTTGATAAGATGACGGATCGTCAGATTGCGGCCAAAGTTCGCCAGCACTTTCCGAGTAGCGTCCGGCAGTAGGATGTTGTGGAGGGCTTCCGGAAGCAAAAGGGGGACGCTGGAGTCCCCCTTTATTGGTTACCTCTCTGAGACTGAGACTTGCCTGTTAGTACATGCCTTCCATTCCACCCCCCGGCGGCATAGGGGGATAAGGGGACTTTTCCTTCGGCTTCTCGGCGATCATGGCTTCCGTCGTCAAGAGCAATGACGCGACGGAAGAGGCGTTCTGCAGGGCAGTGCGGGCAACCTTCGTCGGATCGATGATACCCGCCTCCTGCATGTCGTCGACGTAGACCTCCTTGGCTGCGTCGAAGCCAAAACCGCCCTTGCCGTGCTTCACCTTTTCAATGACGATAGAGCCGTCATGGCCGGCATTCATGGCAATCCAGCGCGTCGGCTCTTCGAGCGCCCTCTTCACGATCTGCACGCCGAACTGTCGCTCCCCTTCGAGCTTCAGGGTGTTCAGCTTCTCGATGGCCCTGATAAAGGCTACGCCGCCGCCGGGGATGATACCTTCCTCGACTGCCGCCTTCGTTGCGTTGAGAGCGTCCTCAACACGGGCCTTCTTCTCTTTCATCTCTGTCTCTGTTGCTGCGCCGACGTTGATAACAGCCACACCGCCAACCAGCTTCGCGAGCCTTTCCTGGAGCTTCTCACGGTCATAGTCGGAGGTGGTCTCTTCGATCTGGGTCCTTATCTGTTTTACCCGGCCTTCGATATCCTTCTTGTTGCCGGCGCCGTCCACGATAGTCGTGTTGTCTTTATCGATGGTAATCCTCTTTGCGGAACCGAGGTCCTTAACGCTGATGCTCTCGAGTTTAATGCCAAGTTCCTCGGATACTACCTGGCCGCCGGTGAGGATCGCGATATCCTCGAGCATGGCCTTTCTTCTGTCGCCAAAGCCCGGAGCCTTCACCGCGGCGACCTTCAGGGTCCCCCTCAACTTGTTCACCACGAGGGTTGCCAGGGCCTCACCCTCGACGTCCTCAGATATGATCAAAAGGCTCTTTCCCATCTTGGCGACCTGCTCCAGAACGGGCAGGAGGTCTTTCATGCTGCTGATCTTTTTCTCGTTGATGAGGATGACCGGCTCTTCGAGGACAACCTCCATCTTTTCGGGGTTAGTCACGAAGTAGGGAGAAATATAGCCCTTATCGAACTGCATGCCCTCGACGATATCGAGCGTGGTCTCCATGCTCTTCGCCTCTTCTACCGTGATGACCCCTTCTTTTCCCACCTTGCCCATGGCCTCCGCGATAATGCTGCCGATCGTCTCATCGTTATTTGCCGAGATGGTCCCTACCTGGGCTATCTCTTTCTGGTCCTTCGTCGGCTTCGAGAGTTTTTTCAGCTCTTCGACTACCACCTCGACCGCCTTTTCGATGCCCCGCTTCAGCTCCATGGGGCTGTTTCCTGCAGCCACCAGCTTCGCCCCTTCCCGGTAAATCGCCTGGGCAAGCACCGTTGCAGTGGTCGTGCCGTCACCGGCGACATCCGATGTTTTGCTAGCCACTTCTTTCACCATCTGGGCGCCCATGTTCTCGAACTTGTCTTCCAGCTCTATCTCCTTGGCCACTGTCACACCGTCCTTTGTGATGGTCGGAGAGCCGAATGATTTATCCAGTATGACGTTTCTCCCCCTGGGCCCCAATGTGACCCTTACCGCGTCGGCAAGGGCATTTACCCCCTTGAGGAGCGATTCCCTTGCTTTCTGATCGTACAGAATTTCTTTTGCCATGTTATCTCCTTCTCTCTAATCTTCGATTATGGCGAGAATATCGTCTTCCCTGACGATGAGGTGCTCCTCGTCGTCAATTTTTATATCCGTTCCCGAGTACTTGCCGAAGAGGATCTTGTCGCCCACCTTCACTTCAGGCGCCACTCTCTGTCCCTTCTCCGTCATCCTGCCGGCCCCGACGGCGACCACGCGCCCCTCCTGGGGTTTCTCCTTGGCGGCGTCCGGAATGATGATGCCTCCCTTTGTCTTCTCCCCCTCCTCGAGCCTCTTGATAACCACTCTGTCATGTAACGGTTTGAACTTCATTGTTTCACACTCCTTTCCCTGTTTTGGCAGTCTGCACTAAGATACGGTGGTCTCAGGCAACGAAAGATCTGCTGACGCCTTCAGTTGATCTCTCTCCTTATCCACATGTTTGGGATGGAACCGCTCCCTCTTGAAGCGTTGGAGTGATCCTCACCGGATCCCCGTCAGCGGTGTGCCCTCCACCCTACGGCCCTCACCGGCGCACTTTAGTCTCTGAACCCCCACGACCTGGGCCGAATTAACGGAAATACCCGTTAGATATTGATAATAAAGGGGATTTGAGATGAGGAGACAAATCCCAATTATTGTCTCCATCTATTCCAGTATCTAGTTTAATATAAGCCCTATTATTGCCGTTGGCAACAAAGCCTTGTCCTTTCACGGTCTTCTATAAATCACACGGTGCGATCAGTGCTCCCATAGAACCGGGCTCATTTCGAGCGGTACCGCGAGGTCGGGGCACTCGGGAATGATCCGGGGCGTGAAATCGCTCGCGGGTCTGACGGCCTCGACTTGCGCGAAGCAGATGTAGGTGTTCCTGCTGCCCGGGACTTTGTCCCCATGCGTGAACGGGTGCCGGAAGGCTGGCCGCGGCGGGCGCTTCGGCATACAGCTCGACGAGCACGTCAGCGGGATCCAGGTCGCCGAAATCTACGGTCGCGCGAAAGTGATGGTACCCATCGTGCGTTTCAACGCGCACCTCGACAAAGGACATGGAGCGCCAGCCCTTCTGCAGCCTGCGCTGCCGGTTCGTTATTGCGACCCCAAGGGCCCCGTTGTTCGCACGACGGGAGTCATACCGAGTAGCGGCAGGCACATAATACTGATCCGTATACTCCCGGATCGCGCGATTTGCGGAAAAGCTGACGGTCAGGTGCGACATGCTCTCCCGCATCTTGCTTAGCCATTCTGCCGGAATGCCGTTTGCGTCACGCCTGTAGAACTGCGGGACAACCTCGTTTTCAAGCAAAGCGTACAGGGCTCCCGCCTCTGCCGCGTCCCATACGGGATCGCTGTCGTGCTCGCGCCCGTCGCCGAGGGCCCAGCCTACCTGGGGCGTGTATGCTTCAGCCCACCAGCCGTCGAGTTCCGAAAGATTGAGGCCTCCGTTGACCAATACCTTCATCCCGCTTGTTCCGCATGCCTCCCAGGGCCTTCGAGGGGTGTTGATCCAGACATCGACGCCACCCACGAGCTGCTCGGTGAGAAGCATATCGTAGTCGCTCAAGAATACGGCCCGGCCGCACACTTCGGGACGCCTGATAAACCGGATCCATTGACGGATCATGTCCTGGCCTTCGGAGTCCGCGGGATGCGCCTTGCCGGCGAGGATGAGCTGGACGGGGCGCTCGGGGTCCGTGAGAATACGGATCAACCGGTCGGGGTCGTGGAGAAGCAGTGTAGGCCGCTTGTAAGCGGCAAAGCGCCGGGCAAAACCGAGTGTCAGGGCCTCCGGGTCGAGGATATGCTGTTCCTGCACGGCTTTATCGGGTGGTATGCTGGAGATGGCCAGCTGGCGGGCATAGCGTGCGCGGCATACTCAACCAGTGTTGCCCGCGAGGTTCGTCGCATGGCCCATAATTCTTCATCGGTGACGCGCCGGATCGCCTCTTCCGTCGCATGCGTCTCGTCCAGCCATCGGCCCTTGCCGCAGTGCTTTGTCCACAAAGCGTCGGAAGGGCTCGAATCCCACGTCGGCACATGTATCCCGTTCGTGACATGGCGTACGGGTATCTCGTCGGGTGGCCAGCCCGGAAAGAGCGGCTGGAAGATTGTGCGGCTCACCTCGCCGTGCAGGCGACTCACGCCGTTTACCGCGCCGCTCCCGCGAATGGCGAGATATGCCATATTGAAAGGTTCGTTTTCGTCATCAGGATTTTGCCTGCCTAGCGCCAGAAAATCGTGGAAAGAGATGTGCAGTCGATCCCGTGTATAGGCCCCGAGATAGTGCTCCATGACGTTCGGAGGGAAGCGGTCGAAACCGGCAGCCACCGGGGTGTGCGTCGTAAAGAGATTGCCCGACCTCGTGACCTGAAGGGCCACGTCGAAGGGATGGCCCGTAGTCTCCATGTAGCCCAACGCCCGCTCCAGCACCATGAAGGCTGAATGGCCCTCGTTCAGGTGGCACACTTCGGGATCGATCCCGAGCGCGCGGAGGAGCCGCCAGCCCCCGATACCCAGCACGATTTCCTGAACCAGGCGCACCTCAGGACCGCCGCCGTATAGCTGGCTCGTGATACCTCTCATCGTACGTGTTCACTACCCAGCAACCGATTGATCGGATTACGGATGGCGGGTCAGTGCTCCTTGTTCCGCTTCGAAAAAGGCAGGTAATCGAGGATTGTCGCCACGTACGTCTTGCCGTCCTTGAAAAAAAAGAAGAGAATGAAGGCCATGATAAAGAAGGTCACGAAAATATGGGCGACACTTCCCAGCCCGCCGGGAACTCGGTGGAGCAGCTCTTTCGAAAGGTTCGAAAGGGCGCCTACCACGTAGGCGAGTGCCTGTTGTTCATTAAGGCGGAAGACGGGCAAAACCCGATTGGCAAGGCCGTGAATTAAGGAATTATGGTATGCCGACCGCACCCCTTCCACGGTTAGACCGGCAGTCGCAAGGTCCTGGAGCTCCTCCACCAGGAGATAGGAAAGATAAGAAAGGGGCCCGAGAATAACGATCAAGACAACGGTGACCGTTGCCAGAGAGGCCAGAGCCTGGCGTCTGATATAGCGGAGGATGAAACTGTATACGGGATAGAAAACGATCGCGAATACCGCGGCCCACCTGCCGAAATATTGAATGGCTACGAGACACGGAGCATCTATTCGACGCCTCGACTATCGTTTGGTCCCCATCCACAAAGAGAATTCGTTTACCCATTCGTCTCCTTATCTTGTGTGAGGCAGCCTGGCTAAGGCCCCCTTTATGCCGGTTCTGCTCCCGCCCGCCGAAGGTTTTGCCCCGCTCCCCTGCTCACCGAGAATCGCGCGCAATATCTCTGAAACGGCGTCCTTATGTTCCGCCATGACGAGTTTTATCTGCCTGTCCTTGCCGGTAACGAGCTTGCCCAGGATGCTACCGTCCGTGTCGAGAAGACACCCGAGCAGCCGGGAGGCATGTGACCGCAAGAGCTGTTCAACATGCCGGTAAAAGCGTTCGGCGCCATCGTTCGCAAGAAGTATGAGCCGGGAAATCCGCTCGCCATGGGATACGTCGCTGCGTTCCCTGACATGCGCAATTCCCGTTTTTTCATTATTCAGTTTGTGTAAAGCCCCTTCGAACCCGCATCGCAAGCGACCCTTGAGCACGGCCGCCTGGAGCGCCTTCTTCAACGGGTCATTCATCGCGATCAGCGGAACATCAAGATTACCGCCGGACCAGAGCTTACATGTGCGCTCCGTTAATACGCGGCGGATGACATCGGTGCCATAGTCGGACTCCAGCTGTCTGGGAAATCCCATATCGGAAAGGTTCATGACGCCACCGTCACTTCCACGAAATGCTCCCTCCGGTCATCAACAAGGCGTATTTCCTTCCCTTCTTGCAGGACCCCATCCAGGGAGATGGTCGCTGCCCTAACTTCTCCTGCGTGTCTTTGCCTGACCTTTACGTGGTACATGGTTTCACGGAAGCGGTAGCGCACCGTGAAGCCATCCCATTCAGCGGGGAGGCACGGCGTAAAAGACAGCTTGTCCGTACTTAACGTGAGGCCAAGGAGTGATTCGACGATAAGGCGGTACATCCACGCGGCCGATCCCGTGTACCATGTCCATCCGCCCCTACCCGTGTGCGGCGGGACTGCGTAGACGTCAGCCGCGACGACATAGGGCTCAACCTTATATCGTTCTATACCCTGTGCGGACTTCCCGTGGTTCACCGGATTGATCATGGCGAGAAGTTCCCATGCCCGCCGGCTGTCACCAAGTGCCGCAAATGCCATGGCCGCCCAGATCGCCCCGTGGGTGTACTGCCCGCCGTTTTCCCTCACGCCGGGAGGATAGCCTTTGATGTAGCCCGGATTCAGGCCGGATTTGTCAAAGGGCGGGTCCAGAAGCTGGACGAGGGCGTCGTCCCGGCGAACCAGATGCTTATCGACCGCGTCCATTGCCATCCGGGAACGGGCGGCATCACCCACACCCGACAGCACGGACCAGCTTTGCGCTATCGAGTCGATCCGGCATTCAGGGTTGAGCGCCGAGCCGAGGGGGGTGCCGTCATCGAAGTAGGCGCGGCGATACCACTCCCCGTCCCATCCATTCTGTTCGATGCTGAGGCGGAGCCTGTCGGCCTCGCTCTCGCACCTCTTACTGAAATCGAGGTCGCCCTTGAGCCGCGCGACTCGGGAGAAGCGGCCAAGCACTTCGCACGTGAAGAACGCGAGCCAGACACTCTCGCCTTTGCCTTCCCGGCCCACCATGTTCATGCCGTCGTTCCAGTCGCCAGAACCGATGAAGGGAAGGCCGTGCTCACCTTCCTTGAGGCCCCTTTGAATGGCACGCACACAATGATTGTAGAGGCTGGCCGTCTTCCCTGACCTGCCCGGAAGGTCATAGTAAGAGTCCTCCTCCGCATTGACCGGGCGTCCTTTGATGAAGTGAACCGATTCGTCCAGTACCCCTGTGTCGCCGGTACCCTGGACGTAGCGGCACGTTGCGAGGGGAAGCCAGAGGAAATCATCGGAACAGTGGGTGCGCACTCCCCTGCCGGCCGGCGGGTGCCACCAATGCTGGACATCTCCCTCTGAGAACTGGCGGCCCGCGCAGACGAGCAGGTGTTCACGCACGAGGCCCGGCTCGGCGTGGATGAGGGCCATGATGTCCTGCAACTGGTCGCGGAAGCCGAAGGCACCACCAGACTGGTAGTAGCCGCTTCGCCCCCAGAGACGACAGGCGAGCGTCTGGTACAGGAGCCAGCCGTTGGCAAGGAAGTTGACGGACCGGTCGGGTGTCTCCACCTGCACCGCGCCGAGCGTGTGATTCCAGTAGCGCCATATTCCGCCGAGTGCCTCTCTTGCAGCAACAGAGTCACAGAAGCGACGGGCGAGGCGGGCTGCGTCATCGGCATTCTGCCCCGAGCCGAGGGTGAAGACGACCTCACGTTCTTCTCCGTCGTCGAGATCAAAGGCCAGTTGTATTGCGCCGCACGGGTCGAGTGCGGCCCCGACCCTGCCGGATAAGTGTGAGCGGCTCATGGCTGCAGGGTGACTGAAGTCGCCGTTACGGCCAAGGAACTCAGTCCTGTCGCCGCTCACGGTCCGGGTGGCATGATCCACGTTGAAAAAGGCGACCCGATTGGCGAATTCCGTGTTGTAGGGATTGCGCGCCAGCAGCGCGCCCGTTTGAGGGTCAAACTCCGTTATGACGTGCATGACCGATTTGGGCCGCACGTCTCCCAGTACCCATTCCACGTATCCGGTCACGGAGAGCCGCCGCCGCCGGCCCGAACGGTTGCGCACCTTCAGGACGGTGAATTTGACGGGCTCGTCCATGGCCACGTACACCCACGTCTCAGAGCTGACTCCACGCTCGGTATGCTCGAACACCGTGTAGCCGAACCCGTGGCGGGTGACGTAAGGCGTGGCACCCCGGGCGGGGAGTGGCATGGGAGACCAGAAATGGCCCCGCTCTTCGTCGCGAAGGTAAAAGGCCTCCCCTCCGGAATCGCTCACGGGATCGTTGTGCCAGGGTGTGAGGCGGAACTCATGGGCATTCTCGCTCCACGTATAGGCAGGACCGTTCTCCGAGACTACCGTGCCAAAGCAAGGGTTTGCGAGCACGTTTATCCACGGCGAAGGCGTTACCTGATCGACGCCTGTTGAAATGACATACTCCCGACCGTCCGGCGTAAACCCCCCTAACCCGTTGAAGAACATCAGGTCCTCGCGGGGCATGGGCGCTATGGCGGGCGGGAGGGGGCGATGCGTGCGGGTCGGAGCCAGGACGGGCACTGTCGGCTCCGCAGGCCCCCGGCGGTCTATCTGTTCCGCGAGCGTTCCCAGGCTGTCGCTGATGATGACCCGGGCGACGGCCTGGAAGAGAAGTCTGTCTTCCTCGGCTATCTGGTCGGCGGGCCTTACGAAGATGCCGCCGGGCCGGCCCTGCAGGTTAGCGTCAGCGCCTGCGGCAATGAGCCCCATGATCTGATCGTGCAGCGCTTGCCGGTAACCTGCATGGTCTTCGTTCCAGATCACCAGGTCTACGGCCAGTCCGTTGAGCCGCCAATATGCGTGGGCCTGGATAAGCTGACTCACCAGCGCGATATTTGCCTGGTCCTCAATGCGAAGAAGTACGATCGGGAGGTCGCCGGAGATGGAATAACCCCAAAGGCCCGATTGACCCCGGAGGTTCTTGAGGAGGACGCCGGGGGCAGCGCGAAGCACTGAATTGGCATAGAGAATAGAAGCCGCAAGTCGCCCATAGAGCTGCACGTCGGCCTCTGTCGCGTTGATTTGCCGCAGGAGCACCTGGCTATGGGTCCATGCCAACTCGAAAACGCGGTCAGCAAGGTGGCGGTCCTGGTATTTTCCGACCAGTCGCATGCAGACATCGCGGGTTTCGCCTACACCGGTGACTATGTTGACCGTTGCCGATGTGGCGGGATCGAGGGTCATGCGACACCGGATGGCGAGGATGGGGTCGAGCACCGGTCCTTCACTACCGGAGAGGGGAGCGAGATTACTCATTGCAACGGGTGCGGCAGCAGTCTTTCCGCGGCCGATAAATCGCATGCGGTCGGTCTCATAGGACATCTCACCTGTGTCCGCCCCATGGACCGCCATCACGTGAAACATCCACGGCGGTTGCTCGTCAACGGAACGGGGTCGGCGGGTTGCTATGATCGCGCTCTGTGGCCTGATGATCTCGGTTTGAACGAAGAGATTACTAAAGGCCGGGTGGAGTGCGTCTGCGGCGGGCGTCGCGAGGACGACTTCGGCGTAGCTCGTGATGTCGATCGTTCGTGGCGTCTCCGAACGGTTGGTAATGGTGATCCGCCGCAGCTCGGCATCATCCTCGGGCGATACCGCGATCTCCGTATGGGTGCTGATGCCTTCATCCCGACGGCGGAACTCCGCCCGCCCTTCCGAGAATATCGCCTCGTACCCTTTGGACGCCCTCTGGACCGGCTGGTAAGCTGCCGACCAATAGACGCCGCTTCCCACATCACGGATGTAGCAGAAGGCGCCCCAATTGTCCAGGGTCGTATCTTCACGCCAGCGGGTCACCGCTATGTCTTTCCATCGACTATAGCCGCCGCCTGCGTTGGTGATCATCACGTGGTATCTGCCGTTCGACAGGAGTTGCACCTCCGGTGCGGGCGTATGGGGGGTCGAGTAAACGCGTACCGGCTTCTCCTCTGCAAGATGTGTTGCCTGATGCGTCTGGGATAGCTCCGAGACGTGCGAGTAGAAGGCCGTGGCCTTTGGCAGCCGCTCCTGAAGCAACAGCATTGTCGCCTGGAACGCAGGATCCGACTCGAATCTTTTTTGCATGGGCCGGTCGAGCAGCAGATAGGCGAGGGAGAGGAAGCTCATGCCTTGGTGATGTGCCATGAAGGACCGAACCACGGAGTTCGAGCGGCCCAGGGGCAGGTGGGCCTTGGTGTAATCGACGGCATCATAAAAACCGTACTTGCCGAGAATTCCCTTGGAGGCCAACGCCTCGAGGTTCCTGGCTGCCTCCTCGGGCGCCACCATGAGCGCCAATGCCGAGGCGTAAGGGGCAATGACCAGGTCCCCGGCGAGCCCCCGTTTGAGTCCCAGGCCGGGCACGCCAAAAGCGGAATACTGGTAGTTGAGATGACCGTCGATCATGTTGTAGCACGATTCTGAAATACCCCACGGCACCCCTCGCTTCTTTCCGTAGTCGATCTGGCTTGCGACAGCCGCCTTGCAAGTCTGGTCGAGGAGCGTGTGCTCATAGGTCGGCATAAGGATGAGCGGCATCAGGTATTCGAACATGGAGCCGCTCCAGGACAGGAGAATCGGCTCTCCACCGTCGACGGTGAGGAGGCGGCCTAGTGCGAACCAGCTTTCCTGAGGCAGTTGTCCCAGTGCAATGGCAACGAAACTACTGAGCCGCGCCTCGGACGCCAGGAGGTCGTAGTAACTCTCATCCCTCCGGCTGTTGCTCACGTTGTAGCCGATGGTCAGGAGACGGCGTGCCCTGTCATAGAGGAATTCCCATTCCATGTGGCAGGCGAGTTCTCCGGAAAGGAGCGCAAGGTCAACGAGTGCGGCAATTCGTTCCCTTGCGATCAGGCTTGACTTGGTGACGAGCTCCGCGAATGCATCAAGTTCATGTTGCTCCTCGGCCGTCCCAAAAGGCCCTGCCTGTTCCCCGAACCGCGGCAGCAGTCGATCCTCAAGGCAGGCCAGTTGGCGGAGCGTCGGGATAGCGTTGAGGTGCGGAGAGTCCTTGAGCACTGATTTAGGCACCGAGGGGAGTTGAGCCCATGGAGCACACAGGGTCAGTTCATCGAGGGCAGCCCGGCACTGGGCCGTAAAGGCGCGGGCCCACCGTAGAGCATCGCTGTCAGGGGCAGAGTCAAGACTGAGGACCACCTCCGTGGCAGAGGCTGTCAGGCGGTCGATGCTTTTTTTCACGGTCATGAGCGTTGAATCCGGCGAAAAAGCGCGTGCCGACTCCAGGTCCTCCTCCATCTGGCCGATGGCGGCAGGCTTACGTGCGCCAACAGCATCCGAAAGCACCATCAGCGTGTCCCCAAGACCGTCGAAGAGCCGTGCTCCCAGCAGTTTCTCATCGGGCAGCGCGAGCAATCCCGCCCGCAGGGTGAGAAGGCTTGCGGCCAGGTTCCCGCTGTCAACGGACGAAACATACATGGGCAGCAGGGGCTTGAGGGATTCCGTGTCGTACCAGTTGTAAAAGTGGCCCCGGTGCCGCTCCAGGCCCGCCATCGTGTGCAAGGCCTTGTCCGTGCGTTCGATGAACTGGCCGACGGGAATATAGCCGAAGTCGCAAGCCGACAGATTCGCAAGCAGGGCAAGTCCCATGTTGGTGGGCGATGTCCTGTGCGCAACTGCCGCAACCGGCTCTTCCTGGTAATTGTCGGGTGGCAGCCAATGATCGTCAGGACCGACGAAGGCCTCGAAGAAGGCCCAGGTTTTGCGGGAAAGCTTCCGCAAGAAAACGATCTGATCCTCTGCCAGCCGTGATCTCCGGGGACCGAGGGGCTTGCTGATCCACCAGGCGACGACGGGAGAGATAAACCATAGGCTTAAGATTGGTAGGGCTGCGGGCAGGGCGACAGGTCTTGCATGCAGGAGATAACCCGCCGCCACACCGGCAATGACGGGCGCTATCCACATG
>Ga0208688_1000898_pt1 | contig 14354 bp, 13 predicted proteins | sample June2015DPH_6_15_FD_184696 | JGI IMG/M metagenome (GOLD analysis project Ga0208688, IMG submission 184696) | Peatland microbial communities from SPRUCE experiment site at the Marcell Experimental Forest, Minnesota, USA - June2015DPH_6_150... | ecosystem: Environmental > Terrestrial > Soil >... | reverse complement strand
CTGCAAAAGCCAGCCGGCCCTTCGACCGCGACCGGGACGGATTCGTCATCGGTGAAGGTGCGGGCATACTCATACTGGAAGAGTTGGGCTATGCCTTGAAGCGGGGCGCGCCGATTTTGGCGGAAGTGGTGGGGTATGGCATGTCCGGCGATGCCTTCCACATCACGCAGCCGGCGGAAGATGCCGGTGGCGCCGTGCGTGTCATGGAGAGCACTCTGGCAGATGCCAACGTTCGACCGGAACAGGTGGAATACATCAACGCGCACGGTACATCCACACTTTACAACGACCGGCTGGAAACCGTGGCCATCAAGAAGGTGTTCGGTACCCACGCCGCCAAACTGCCTGTCAGCTCGACCAAGTCGATGACCGGTCACCTGTTGGGTGGCGCAGGAGGACTGGAAGCAGGCATCACGGTGCTTGCACTTCGCGATCAAATCCTGCCTCCTACCATTAATCTCGAGAAGCCCGATCCGGAGTGCGATTTGGATTACGTCCCAAACCAATCTCGCAGAGTGCGCCTCGAGTACGCCATGTCGAACTCCTTTGGATTTGGCGGGACGAACGCTGCCTTGCTCTTCAAACGCTACCAGGGTTAGACTGTGCCTCAAACTCTCGCAGGAGTTAATCAGCGCCCGTGAAAATCGTCGTTTGCCTCAAGCAGGTTCCTGCACGTGATTCCATCCTCCGCCTGAACCAGGCGGCAACCTGGATTCAGGAAACCGATCTCAGCTTTGAAATCAACGAGCCGGACATCTATGCACTCGAGGAAGGGCTGCGCCTGAAGGAGAAGCAGGGTGGAGAAGTGGTGCTCTGTTGCCTGGGTCCCGCGCGCGCGCAAAAGGCCATCAAAGAAGCGCTCGCCAAAGGAGCTGACAGGGCCCTCCATCTGGATGACGCTGCCTTTGAGGGCCTCGATGCCTATGGCGTCGGACTCGCCTTGTCACGGGCCATTCAAGAGGAAAAGCCGGATCTCGTTTTAACCGGCCTACAGTCGGACGATTTCGGCTTCGCTCAAACCGGAGTCATACTCGCGGAGTTGCTGGGTCTGCCGCACTCCACCATCCTTATGGAAATCCAGGTGAACGGTGCGACGCTCAAGGTGAAGCGGGAGCTTGAAGGCGGCTGGTTTCAGTGGATTGAAATGCCCCTCCCTGCGTTATTGACGATCCAGTCAGGCATTAATAAGCCGCGTTACGCCACGCTCAAGGGAATCATGGCGGCAAAGACGAAGCCCATCCGGAAGTTGGCTGCAGCCGACTTGGGTTTGAGCCAGGGGGAGCTTGCGCCTCGACAGCGGGTTTTGAAGGTGTACGTGCCGGCCAAGGCGACCCAAACAGAGTTCTTGCAAGGTAGCCCCAAGGAAATTGCCGCACGCTTGGTCGATAAACTAAGGAATGAGTCTCGGGTGATTTAACTGCCAAGGAGGCTTACAATGTTTGTCCACATATGGAGAATGCGCGCACGAAAAAAGCGAACCAAAGATTACGAGAGCTTCGGACGGCAAGTGACGCTGGCAGCCCTCAAGAAAATCGATGGCTGCCAGGAGGCTTACTTTATCAAGGTCTTCGAGGCCCGCAAGCCTGAATACCTCTGGGTGGTCTTCTGGCGAGACCAAAAAGCCCTCGAAGCGGCTCGAGCCAACCCTGTCTGGCGTGAACAGAAAAGGAAATTTGAGGCGGGCAAATTCTACAAGACGATTCCACTCGAGCTGGTGTGCGAGTGCTTGGGCTCATTCAGCGGCTCACCCGCCCGAAAGCCCAAGAGGATTGCCAGGCCATCGAAGCCGAAAATGCAGCAAGAACAACCCACAGAGCCTGAGACTCCTGACGCGGGCCTTGCGGATTCGACCCCTCAAGGCGAGTAAACATGGCTGAATCTGTTCTGGTTTTCGCAGAGCAGCAAGCGGACAAGTTAAGCCGACCCACATGGGAGGCCATGGCGGCCGGGCAGCGGCTTGCTCAGGACCTCGGTGGTTCAGTTTCTGCTGTCCTTTTGGGTCACAATGTTGCGCCCCTCGCCTCAGAACTTGCCGCCCTCGAGCTCCAGGAAGTACTGTGCGTCGATTCCCCCTTGCTCGCCGACTACACGGCGGACGGTTACGCGCACGCGTTCCGGGAGGTTGTCCAGCAACAGAAGCCTCGTTTCGTGGTTTTTAGCCACACCTACCTGGTGCGCGATTTCGCTCCAAAGCTGGCGACATCGCTGCATCAGGCGTTGGTGAGTGACTGCCTGGGCTACCGTTGTGAAGGCGAGGGGCTGATCTTCGTGCGGCAGGTTTTCCAGGGGAAATTTGCTGCCGATGTGGAGTTTGTCGGGGCGCCGCCGCATTTCGTCTCTTTCCAGGCCGCAGCCTTCCGAGAGGACTCTGTGCGACGCGGGACTGTTTCCGCCAAAATCATATCGGCCCCAACCACTCTTTCAGCAGACACGATTCGGACCAAGCCCGGTGAGCGTTTTCGTGAGGCCAAGCAGGCAGTGGATCTGTCGCAGTCGGAGATCATCGTTGCGGTAGGGCGCGGCATCAAGGCTCCTGAAAACCTTGAACTGGCCAAGAAGCTGGCGGAAGCACTGGGCGCCGAAATCGGCGCCTCCCGTCCGATCTGTGATAGCGGGTGGCTGCCGATGGACCGTCAAGTCGGCAGTTCGGGGCAGACCGTGGCCCCCAAACTGTACCTGGCGCTGGGAATCTCAGGCGCCATCCAGCACATGGTGGGGATGAAGGGCTCGCACACGGTTGTAGCCATCAACAAGGACAAGGAAGCGCCGATTTTTGAGGTCGCAACTTACGGCATTGTGGGAGATCTTTTCGAAATCGTCCCGGCTTTGACGCAGGAAATCAAGAAGCTCAAGGCCAGTTAGCACAATTCAGCCCAAATTCCGTCTATAACGGCGTCGGCTTTGTCTCAGGCGCCGGAACGCTAAAAAGCGAATTCCGGTTAAGGGATGGGCCGTGTCAAGCATGGAACAGGAGCCAGCCCGAAGGGGGCAAGAATCGGCCGCTTCTCAGCCCTACTGTGCTGGCGCTTTCCCCATGTCGTACACGCGCCGGATGCTGACCGACACGTTGCCCGAGGAAGCCTCGAACCGAGTAATTACGTGGAGTTGTTTGCCGTCCTCGCTCATGCGGAACGTTTGCGTGAGTTTTTCCGAGTGGGGCAGCTTGGTCTCAGCGATGAAGGCGCCGCCTTCCCACGAGGCCTTGGTCGAGATCTTGTTGCCGTCCGCATCTTTATCGTTATGCTTTTTGCCGTCAGGGTAAAAAGTTTGGGCGCGGTCGGAGTCGTCGATGACCACAAACTGGTCGGAACGCTGGTCGATCCGCAAGAACTTAGGATTCTCAGCGAGGCGACCCCACTCCTGGCTGCTGACGCCGCCACCAGGATTCCCCATTCCCCCCCGACCGCGACCCATGCCCCCGCCCATTCCTCCCATGCCGCCCATTCCGCCACGTCCCATGCCGCCGCCCCCGCCGGGGTACCCGCCACCGCCACCTGGATAGCCACCGCCGCGCGGGCTGTTTTGCTGCGCGTCGTGAACCTTCTGCTGCGCATCATCGCTCTGGTCCTGGTTGAAATTCCAGTGGCCGGTCAGTTGCACGTTGTCTTGGGCGCGCGCCACTACCACCAGCAATGCCGCCAGAAAACATGCTGCAATTGGAACTGCTGCCTTTGCTGTAAAGCTGAAAACTTTCGCCATCGTCTCCCACCTTCCTGATCGGATAAGCTTGTCTGCTGGTTCTTCGATTCCGCGAGCGGGTGGCTGGTTGTCCCTGCCAAAGACTCGATCGACCATTATATCGCGAATACTACGGCTTTATGCGGGCTCAGGATGAAAGACGACTCCAGCTTCGGAACCCGGGTGGGTGGCGGCGCAGGATGCAGCGCAGTCCGTCTTCAGGCGTGCGCTTCGGTGTCGCCGGTGGGACTGTGTGCATACTCCCAGCCGAAGCGTCCTTTGATGCAGAGGTTTCCCCTTGTGATGTCTTGGTCCAGTGGCAAGGTGGCCTTGACGATCCTGTTATCTTGAACGTGAAGTCTAATGGTGCACCCGACCCCGCAGTAAGGGCAGATGGTATCGGTGCGCGTCTGCCTCGATTCATCCCATGTTCCGGCCTGCCGCATTTCATATTCACTCGAAAACATGAGCGCCCCCGTGGGGCACACTCCGATGCAGTTGCCGCAGTATACACAGGCGGACTCCGGTAACGGCACAGCATATTCAGTTCAAATGCGCGCGTCGAAGCCCCTGCCGGCGACGGCAATGGCAAAGGTGTTCTGAGCTTGCGTGCCACAGGCCTGTACGCACTTATAGCAAAGGATGCACTTGCTGTAGTCGCGCACGTAGAGCTCGTTGTCGATCTTGACCGGCTGCGCCTGGCGGCCCCACGCCGGTGTTAGTTCGGAGTGATCGCTCACCGGGACCGCCCCTTCGAGCCTGGGTTTCCCAATCAAACCTCGCACTGTTTTAGTGGATTACGAGAAGAATACGAGGTCTCCCCACAGTGGAGGTTCTAGGGTAGTCGGCAGGGTTGCGGACGACGTGTTCGCGGATCCAGAGCGTGTTGGTCTTCTTCTCTCCGCCGCGTTCTTGTAGGTTTCCTTCAACGCCAAAGAGAAGTTCGTCACCGGCATGCCGCCCAGAGTGACCTCCCTCTCGCTAAAATTCTCGACTGCGCAAGTTGGGCTAGCCTCCGGCAACAGAAACGGCGAGTGCGGCGGTAACCGAGCGTCAGGTCTCGTGGAGGCGTGTTGAAGACAGTGGTGTCCGCAGAGGCTCGTGCATCCAAGAGCCCCGCTTCGATTTAATAGAGTAGCTTGAGGGAGACCTGGATCTGGCGCGAGGGCGCGGCGGTTTGGCTGATGATGCCGAAGCCCGAGCCGACCACGACGTTGGAGGGAAGTCCAAAGTTAACGAGGTTAAAAACATTGAAAAACTCGGCGCGAAACTGCAGCGTGATGGGTTCGGCACCACGGCGGGGCGCAAGCTCCGTATCCTTGGTCAGCGCCGCGTCGAAATTGTGCAAACCGGGCCCCCGAAAGGTATCGCGACCAAGCATCCCGAACCTTCCTTGGTTGGGGCCTGTCCCTCCCGGCAGATGGATGGGGATGGAAAAGAACGACGGGTTCGCCTCGCCGAGGCCGAAATAGTCTTCGCGGATTTTGCGGCCGGTGGAGAAAACCGGGCGCCCCACTTGGTCAGGTCGGTCGGCGCTGTTCACGCCAATGCCGGTTTGTTGCACCCCCGAGTAAACCGAGAAGGGCAGGCCGCTGGCCAGCGCTGTGATGTTCAGGAATTGCCAGCCGGAAGTCACCTTCCGCCCCAGTGGCCGCAAAAAGCTAACGCGGTCGAAGGGTAGTTCCTGGATGAGGCTGAAAGAGACCGCGTGCGTGATATCGAAGATGGAGGGGCCTTTTTCCGCACCAGGATTGCGCGGATCCTGCGGCGGCGTCTGGAGGATGGCGTTGGAGCCCGAGGCAAAGAATCCTGGCGATGGGGTGCTTGAATCGTCGAGCGATCTCGACCAGGTGTAGTTCGCCTGGAAACCCAGCCCCGCGCGGGGAGAAGTCTTCGCCAACCCAGCCTGGAAGGAATGGAAGGTGGAATGAGAGCGCGTGCTCATGAGGGTGACGGGACCAACCCCGCCCACCGCTTGCCCTGTCGCGTCGAAACGCGTAAAGGGCGCAAAGCCGGCGATGGCGCCACCGTAGCCATTGACATTAACCAGGTCGGCAAGCTTCACCCCGGCGGTCCCCACGTAGGCGGCGCTGAACTTCAGACCTCCGAATTCGTGCTCCAGACCCGCCGTGTAGGTCTGGATGTAACCGTTGCGGAAATCCTGGGCCATGCCAAACAGCGGGTAGGGACGAAACGGCTGTCCGGGGGCTTCCGCAGCCAAATCCTCGGCCAATCGCACCACATCAAGTTCGGTATTGGGAGCCAAGTTATCGGTGGGCTGGCCGGGCGTAAATACGGGCTGCCCCTCGGGAGTGAGCATCACCGGGAGTTTCAGGGTAGTTACCTTGTTCTCGAAGGGGACCGGCGTCCCGGGCATGACAATGACTAGCGGCGTGACCACAAACGGTGTGCCGCCCGTCATGAAGTTGTCCATCCAGAGATTCATCAGCACCGTGGTGATGGCCCCTCCGGCGTGAAGAACGGTCTTATCGGTAGCATTCCAATCGAGTGACAGTCGCGGTCCCCAGCCGTGCCAATCGAAGCTGTAGGGCGGTTGTGGGTTTACCAAGAACTTGAGTTGTGCATCGGAATCCCAGGAACGCGCGGAACTCCCGTCAGGCCCGACAAAGATCGACCCCTCGGTAAGTTTGTGGCCGGCATGAAGGCGAGTCGTCACTTCGTAGCGCAGGCCGTAGTTGAACATCAGGCGAGGAGAAATCTTCCAGGCGTCCTGAAAGTAGAAATTATAGGCCTCACGCCGTACCGCCACTTCTCCGATATGGCTCCCTTGGGCAAACATGGGTGGAGCAACGGAGGTCGTGTAAGAGTGCGGGGCGCCGGTCAGGAAGCTGGTCAGCGTATCCGGCAGTTGGTCTCCGATATGAATATCGTGGGCGCCGCTCAAGGAAGGTATGTCCTCGAGCGCGTAGGCAGGCCCACCCCCGAACGTATAGGCGCCATTCGGGCTCATCCCGAAAAGCGTTGTGTCGCGGTTGAAGCGCGCCTCGGCGCCCCACTTGAAAGTGTGCTTGCCATGCCCGTAAGTAAAGTCCTGGCGGGCCTGGAAGAGGTTCGTGAAAGCCGCCATGACGGCCCCTGCCGCGGAGTTGAACGATTCGTACAAACCGTCGGCAAAGTTCAATCCGGGCTGGGTCTGATTGAGCGTGGGGTATTCGGGAGTGGTGCGAATGAACCCGAAGGACGACTCGGAGGTCATCTTCTGCGATACCGAGCGGGTGTAACGCAGCCCGAGGTTGCGCTGGTGGTTGAAGAAGGTCACCCCAAAGCTGGGGTCGAGTGCCGTCTGAGCCGGATTGGTTGTAGGCCCGGTGAGGTTGTCGAAATTGAAGCGGGCAAAGAATTGCGCCTGGTCCGAAATGCGGTGGTCAATGCGGATTGAGAACTGGTCGCTGTTGGTCACGACTCTGGAAGAAATGGCATAGGTGCGCGCGCCGTAGGCTCCCTGGGGATCGTCCGGCAAGGGGTAACGCGCCAGCACTTGCGCAACCTGAGGATTGACCGGAACCAGCAGCGTGTCGCCGGGGTAAGCGCTGCTGTCGAAACCCTGGCGTTCGGCGAGCGTGGGGACCGGAAAGACCTGGGTGGTTCCCAACACTTGACGGAAACCCTGGTACTGGCCGAAATAAAAGGTTCGACCGCGGCCGTCGTAAAGACCCGGCAATACTACCGGCCCTCCATTGGTGAAACCGAACTCATTGCGGGCAAAGGGTGGAATGCGCCCAGGCTGAGCCAGCGAGCGCCGGTCAAAGAAGTTGCGCGCGTCAAAGGCGGCGTTGCGCACGAATGAGAAGACTGCCCCGTGGACCGCCGAAGTGCCTGACTTGGTGATAACATCAGTGTAGGACGCTGCCCCTGCGCCGATCTCCGCCGGCATCACCCCCGAGTTGGAACGAATCTCCTGGATTGCTTCCACATTAAAGTTCGGGAAGGTCGCGCCGCCCATTTCGGGGTCGCTGATGAAGATGCCATCCATGGCGAAGACGGCGGTGGTTCCCCGCTGGCCGTTGACGGCAAACTGCTGAGTAAAGTTCGAGGAACCGTTGGTGTCGGTTTGGGTGCCGCCCGCGAGCAGAAGCAGTTGGCTGAAGTCGCGCTGGTTGAGCGGCAGGCTCGAGACTTCTTTGCTCGATAACCTCTCCCCACCGCTTCCATGCGGGCCAGCGGCAGCAGCCTCGTTGAGCCCCGTCCCTCCTGCCGCGGGGCTCGAACCTGAATGCCCCTTGGCGCGCAAGAGCAGCCGCCGGCCATCCGGCGAGATGTCGAGCCACACCGCAACATTCTCGCCTGCGCGGATTTCCAGGAGCGGCTCGCTTCTTAAAGCTTCTCGCTGCCAATGCACAGAGACGTGATAACTGCCGGCTGTTATGGCGTCAAAAGCGAAGGCGCCGTTCGAGTCGGCGGTGGCGTAAACAACACGCTCGCTCTCGACGGCTCGCAGTTCGACCTGCGCCCCTGGCAACGCGTCCCCCTGGGCGTTGCGGATTGTTCCGTGCCAGGAGGCCGTTTGCGGCGCGGCATAAACCGTCCCGAGAAACATAGCCAGCAGCAAACTGGCCGCATACCTCCGCAAGCGTGTAATTGTTTTGGTCGCTCGCGCCTTCAAAGAAATAACTTCCACTTCTTCGGGTGGGTCCACATCAAGGGATCGGCACTCGACAAGCGTGGGGGATTACTTTACGTAAACGCAATCCTATCACGCCTTGTGGCCAAACCATGGGCGAAATCTTCAACTTAAGAGTCAACGCTCGCCCGCCATGCTGTCATTCTGAGTCCTTCGCTGTCATCCTGAGTGGACATGGGCCTTCGGCCCGCCCAAAGAGATGAAAATCATCGTCGTCGTCCTCACCCCCGCGTAAAGCTTGCCCTGAGCTTGCCGAAGGGCGAGGGTCGAGCTGAAGAACTTCATGCTGACCGACTCATCATGAAACGCCTGTCATTCTGAGCTCGTCGGTCCATGAGCTGACGGAGACGAAGAATCTCCGCAGTCGTCTTTTGCGCTTGGCTAGTGGAGGCTAGATATGTAGCGTAGTATTAGGCGGGCGAGCCGCCAAGTGTATCAAAATGACACACCTATACGCTTTCCCATATATATCCCAGCATTCTTATAGCCCCTTGAAAACACACGGGAACATGATGTCGCTGGCGCAGAATACTTCAAAAAAGCGAGACGCACGGGAAAAATGGAAATCCCGCCCACATCAGATCAGAAAGAGTTGGATTCCCGCTTTTGCGGCGGCGCAGGATGCAGCGGTCCGTCTTCAGGCGTGCGCGTCGGCGTCGCCGGTGGGACTGTGCACATACTCCCAGCCGAAGCGTCCTTTGATACAGAGGTTTCCCCTTGTGATGTCGTGGTCCAAGGGCGAAGTGGCTTTGACGATCCTGTTATCTTGAACGTGAAGTCTAATCGTGCACCCCACCCCGCAGTAAGGGCAGATGGTATCGGTGCTGGTCTGCTTCGATTCATCCCATGTTCCGCCTTGCCGCATTTCATATTCTCTGGAAAACATGAGCGCCCCCGTGGGGCACACTGCGATGCAGTTGCCGCAGTATACACAGGCGGACTCCGGTAACGGCACAGCATATTCAGTCGAAATGCGCGCGTCGAAGCCCCTGCCGGCGACGGCAATGGCAAACGTGTTCTGAGCTTGCGTGCCACAGGCCTGTACGCACTTATAGCAAAGAATGCACTTGCTGTAGTCGCGCATGTAGAGCTCGTTGTCGATCTTGACCGGCTGCGCCACTGTAGCGGCATGCGATCCATCGGTCGGGGTGTGGCACCCCGGGAGCGCCGCATCCCGATCGGCCCGTGGCGCAGCGCAAGGACCGAATCTCTCCGGATGAGCGCCGTACTGGACCATATACGCCTGGATCTGCGGCGCCGTCGAGATGTCGATGGACGAGCCCAGGAACTCCAGGACCAGCCGTCGACTGAGCCGCACCCGCTCCGTGTCCGTTCTCACCACCATCCCCGGCTCCACTTTGCGCGAACAGGCAGGGACAAGCGGACGCGAGCCCTCGACCTCGACCACGCAGATTCGGCACACATTGACCGGGGTGAGAGTCTCGAGAAAGCAGAGAGTCGGCATGTCGATCCCAAGCTGTCGAGTCGCTTCGAGAAGGGTCGTTCCTTCAGGAACCGAAACTTTGCGGCCGTCGATGGTAAGGTCCACCCTTTTCCGCCGCGGAGCAAGTGGGATCACCGGTAGCGGACCGGGCGGCATTGGTATGATCCCCGGCATAGGATGAGGTGGAAGGGCGGACGGCGTCGTGTCCTGCCTTTGTTGGTCGCTCATGGGGTTTGCTCCTCGAATCCTTTGAAAGCGCTAAGGGGTCGGCTGCTGGAACAATTGCCAGCGGCGCAAAGCTGACTCGACAGCGCTGGAAGCCGTTTGCCCTAACCCGCAAATCGAGCTGTCCCGCATCACCTGCCCTATCTCGCTCAAGCGCAAGAGCTCTTCATCCGCCGAGCCGAGCGGATGCCCGCTGATCAGGCGCTCGAGCGCCTCCTCCTGCCTCACCGCGCCGATGCGGCAAGGAACGCACTGGCCGCAAGATTCATCGCGGAAGAATGCTGCGATGCGCAGCAGGATCTTCCGCAGGTCGATGCTATCATCAAATAGCATAATTACGCCGGAGCCGAGCGCGGCGCCGATGGCCCGTGTGCCCTCAAAGGTGAGCGGCGTGTCGAGTTCTTGCGGCGACACTACAGTGCCCGCCGCACCACCCAGCAGCACGGCCTGAAGACGCCCGCTCCCACCGACTCCCCCGGCGAGTTCGATGATTTCCCTCAGAGTTGTCCCGAAGGGGGCCTCATACACACCTGGTCGGACTACGTGGCCCGAGACGCAAAAGAGCTTGGAGCCCGTCGACCCGAGTGTGCCCACCGCCGCGAACCCTTCACTACCTTCCCGCACGATCTCGAGTACATTGATCAGCGTCTCGACGTTGTTCACCACGGTGGGTTTTCCGAACAGTCCTGCCTGGGTCGGGAAGGGCGGTTTGCTGCGGGGTTCCCCCCTGTAACCCTCGATGGAATTAAAAAGCGCGGTCTCTTCTCCGCAGATGTAGGCTCCAGCGCCCATGTACATCTGAATGTTGAAACGAAGGCCCTGGCCGAGAATATTGCTGCCCAGGAAGCCTCGGCGGTGGGCAATCTCGATGGCCTGTGACAGCCGCTCGGAGGCCAGGGGATATTCGCCTCGGACATAGAGGAAGCTTTGCTCGCAGCCGGTCGCGAACCCTGCGATGGTCATCGCCTCGATGAGCGCGAAAGGATCGCCCTCCATCACGATACGGTCTTTAAAGGTACCCGGCTCGGACTCATCTGCATTGCACACCAGGTAGCGCGGACGATTCGCCGGGTCCCATTTTCTCCCGGCCGGAAACGCCGCACCACCGCGGCCGACGAGCTTGGAGGCAACCACTTCGCGCACCACCCAATCCCATCCCATTGCCAACGCCGCGCGCAGCGCCTCGTAACCACCATGCGCCCGATAATCGTCCAGGCTTCCGGGATCGCTGCGGCCGATACGGCGCAATAGCCTGAGCCCTGGCTGCCCGGCCTGCGGCACCGAAATCTCCGCGCGAAAGGAGTCCGGCGTTGTCTCGACGGGTTCCTGTCTCTCACCGCACATAACGTCGATGAGGGCCGCCGGTTCCGCCGGGGCAATTACCTTTTCCCATGGCCGCTCTCCAGCAACTGACAATAAAGCAGCCGGCGCTCGCTCGCACAACCCCAGACAGGAGGTGCGCAACCAAGTTGTTTTCCCATCCGGGCCGGGCGACCCAGCAGGCCCCAGGGCCCGCTCCAAATTCTCGCAGAGACATTGGGCGCCTCGAGTCTGGCAGGCGATGTCATCGCAAACATGGAGGACCCGGGGCGGGCGTGGCGTGGTCGAGAACAAGCCGTAAAAACTTGCGACGCCGAACGCCTCAGCAGGCGGGATGTCGAGCCGCGCGCTGACATAGTTCAGCGCGCCGGGACTGATCCAGCCCACCCGCCTCTGGATGACATGCAGAACCGGAAGCAACAGGTGACGACGCGCGCGGTCAGCATGCCCTCCAAACGCGAATCGCCCCTCCAGTTCTATATGACGCTGGCCGCCACTCCATCCGGACTCGGCCTTCCCCAAGACCGAATCGACGGCCTCACGCTCTTCGCGCGTCGGCTGCTCTGCGGTCACGTGAATATCCACTTTGGTCTCCTATCTTGGACGAAGCTTCCAGTGGCACGGGCGTCCCGCCTCTGACCACAGCCAGGATGGCCGTGCCACGGCCGTGCTACCGTGACCCCACCTCCAATGCCGGAAGTTTATCAATACGGATGGCCGCAGCCTTGTATTCAGAGGTGCCCGACTTCGGATCTACCGCATCAATAGTCAGGAAATTAGTCGGCACCTCGTCCGGGTGGTTGTAAGAGAGGAAAGCAAGGCCAGGCCGCAGCGATGTGTCATATCGAACACAGGCCTCCACTGCCCCCCGGCGTGAGCTAATGCGGACGCGTTCTCCATCGGCTACGGCGTACTTTGCCCCGTCCTCGGGGGAAAGCCCCAGCGCCTCCTGCCGGCGCAGGGGCGAACGGTAACTCGCGGTCTGGACTCCGGTGTTGTAGCTATCCAGACGCCGTCCGGTGGTCAGCCGGATCGGGTAGTTCTCATCAAGAACGTCAACCGGTGGCTCAAATTCAACCACACTGAACTGTGCCCTCGGCCCTTCAAGCGGCTCCTGCCAGAGGCGGCTGTGGAGGAACATCTCGCCCGGATGGGACTCGTCATAGCAAGGCCACTGGATTCCGCCCAAGGCTTCCAGACGGTCGTAGCTCATCCCTGCATGCATCGGGCTAAGCTGCCGGAGCTCATTCCAGACGTCTTCCGCGCTGGGACGACCCCAATCGTGACCCAGGCGCTTGGCAAGCTCGCAAACGATGTCCATGTCATCACGCGCGCCCGGAGGCGGCTCGACGGCCTTGCGGACTCGCTGAACCCGCCGCTCGCTGTTTGTAACTGTCCCCTCCGATTCACACCAGCCTGCGGCGGCCGGCAACACCACATGTGCCAGCTCTGCGGTCGCCGTCAGGAAGATGTCTTGCACCACCAGGAAGTCCAATCCGCGCAGCAGGCGCTCGCAACGGTGCTGATCGGCCTCCGAGTGAACGGGATTCTCGCCGAGGCAATACACTGTTTTCAATTCGCCGCGCTCCATGGCCTGGAACATCCCGCTCAGATTGAGCCCTCGTTTTGGAGGTATCTTCACGTTCCAGGCGCGTTCGAACTTCTGGCGTAGCTCGTCGTTCTCGACGTGTTGGAATCCAGGCAATCGGTCGGGCAGGGCGCCCATGTCACCCCCGCCCTGCACATTGTTCTGACCCCGAAGAGGATTAATGCCAGAACCGTACCTGCCGACATGCCCCGTGAGCAAGGCCAGATTGATCAGGGAGAGCACATTATCAACTGCGTTATGGTGTTCTGTGATGCCCAGAGTCCAGCACAACTGCGCCCGATGGGCGCGTGCGTACGCATGAGCGAGATCACGAATCAGAGTCGCCGGCACGCCGGTCACGTGCTCTGCGTATTCGAGAGTGAAGTGTTCGACATGCGCTCGATAGGCGTCGAACCCGGCAGTGGCCCGCTTGATAAAGGTCCGGTTCTCCAATCCCGAAGCGATGATTTCCCGGCCGACGGCGTTGGCCAAGACGATGTCCGAGCCCACGTCGGGCCCGAGCCACACATCCGCCCAACGCGCCGAATCGCTCCGGCGCGGATCGACGACCCAGAGCCGGGCGCCCTTGCGAATTCCCTTCAACACGTGGTGAAAGAAGAGAGGATGGGCCTCACGAGCGTTCGACCCCCAAAGCACGATCAGGTCCGTATCCTCGATCTCGAGATAGGAACTGGTGCCGCCACCCCAACCAAAAACCGCCGTCAGACCGACGACGCTAGGGGCGTGTCAAGTGCGGTTGCAACTGTCGACGTTGTTCGTGCCCATGACCACCCTGGCAAATTTCTGGGCCAGAAAATTCAGCTCGTTGGTGGTCTTCGAGCAACTGAACATGCCGAAAGCCTGCGGGCCGTATTTCTCCACCGAGCCGCGAAAGCCAGCGGCAGTGCGGTCAAGGGCTTCTTCCCAGCTTGTGGGCCGCAATCGGCCATTGTCACGAACTAGTGGGGTAGTAAGTCTGGGTTTGCCGGAACCTGCCATCGATTGCCACCTCCCCTTCTTGCGTTGTACGCGCGCTACTGAAGGCGCTAATGTCCCCTGGCCTTGCTGATCTTTACCCACATCTTAGGCCGGACACAAGAGCCGGAAGTCGGAATCCCAGCCCTCTCCCTGGGGAGAGGGCAAAAACTCTTCGGACCTCCGGGGCTTAGCCGTGATGTTTGCGACAACCGCAACGCGTCACGATACGGATCTCGCCTCGATGGCATCCAGGATGCTGTCGACCGCCGCGAGGAGATCGGGATCTTGCACCGCCATCCCACGGCGGGAGGCCCGGCGCAGGGCAAGACTCTCCGGAAGACAAGCCAGGACTTTCAGATCGCTCATGCCCTGTTCGATCAGCTCTCGCTCTTCGGGATCTCGAACCTTGTTGCCCACGACGAACAGGCGAGAGAGGCCGATGTCCGCGGCCAAGTGCTGAATTCGATGGGCTGTTTCCA
>Ga0208688_1000897_pt1 | contig 14375 bp, 20 predicted proteins | sample June2015DPH_6_15_FD_184696 | JGI IMG/M metagenome (GOLD analysis project Ga0208688, IMG submission 184696) | Peatland microbial communities from SPRUCE experiment site at the Marcell Experimental Forest, Minnesota, USA - June2015DPH_6_150... | ecosystem: Environmental > Terrestrial > Soil >... | reverse complement strand
TGGCGCACCAAAACCGACTTGCCACCACAGGAGGCGGCAGGATAGAACATTCTCAGTCCCGGACGCCACTTCCGTTGGCCGGTTTTGAAGTGATAACTGTTGGCCGCTTTTGAAGTGATCACTGAGGATTATGCCTTGCTGTTCTGTGCTCCATGTCCGGGCAATGTGCTCGGCTAGCTGTTCTTGTAGCTTCGGCACCCACTTCAAATAATGCCGTTCCGTGATTACCGTATTGCGGTGACCGAGAGCTTTAGAAACCATTTGCAGCGGTGCGCCGTGGGTCAAGAGGTCAACGCCGAAAGTCTTGCGGAATCTATGCGAGTGTGCGTCCTTGACTCCCGAGGCGTCAAACACCTTCTTTAGGCGGGCGGACCAGTGTTTGGTAGTGCTCGCTGGCTCGCCGTTGCCGGTCCAGAAAATGTACTTGGGATTGCCGTTGGCAACTCTGAGCAGGGCGTCACCGACCTCTTTCGGCACTACGTTGTTGATGCCTGTGTGGGTCTTGCTCCTGCGTATTTGCACGCGATAGCAAGCTTTGCCATTGACCGTGGCGGGCGTCACCGCGCCTCGCTCAAGGATTGCTGCGTCCTGAATAGAGAGACCCGCATATCGCATGAGAGCAATTAACGCCTTGGCTCGCTCCGCAACGTCGCCCGTGAAACCAGGTACACGGTCAACCGCTGCAACAATCGCCCTGAATTCTTTTTCCGTGTACGGGTCTTCCGGTTCGTCACTCGTGACGTTGAAGTGTTCTAGCTGTGCCGTAGGATTGTATGCCAGCTTGATTTCGGCGGACGCACAGCAGTAGCGAAAGAATGAGCGGAGCCGCTCTTGCTCGTTGCGCTTGGCATAGTTGCTCTTGAGGGTCCATGAGGCTTGGTATTTTTCAAGGTCGCTCTCGGTGAGGTCCGCCAGATAATGCCGTCCGTTGCGGACTGCCCACGCCTTGAGGTTTCTGAGGGTGTATTGATATTTGCGCTGTGTCTGTTTGTGCTTTGAGCTTTTCTTGGCGGTGAACATTTCAACCGCCCGCTCAAGCGAGACCGGTTCCCCGGCTTTCGGTTGCTCGCCAATCGTGCGAGCGTGGGCGTCTTGCATTCTGGCGCGTGCGCGTTGCTCCGCTTCTGTCCAAGAGCGCGTTTTAGCTGAGACGCGGAATCGTTTCCCGTTCTCAGACCATTCCAGCATCATGCGGCATGAGCAACGGCGAAATGCCCTGTCCGCCTTGTGTTCGCAGTCTTTTGAGTGACGTTTATAAACCGTGATTTCCATTGGATTCGATGACCCCTTTCTCCCTACTACGATTATATCGTATACCGGGCGGTGTACCATCATCAAGACACAAGAACGACACACGAAAATTACGGACGTCAATAAAGTGTGTGTTTACAACAAGATAGGAATGGCGGAGAGGGAGGGATTCGAACCCTCGATACAGGTGTTAGCCCGTATAACGGTTTAGCAAACCGCCGCCTTCAGCCTCTCGGCCACCTCTCCGGCGTTTATAACCAAACACTTAGAGTGCTAGCACTTCCGTACCATCGCATTTTCATCGCATTCTTGCTATTCTGGGCACAGTTCAGGGAGAACACATGACCAGATACCAAGACGGGCACATTTACGAGGCGTTCAATGCTTTCCATGTTCGGTTCTACCAGACCGAAATTATAGACGGTCAGCCTCGACGTGTACAGCGATCTCGCAAGCTGTGCGCCAAAGATCAGAAGCACCATTCCTGTGCTTGCAAACCCGTTCGCAAACTGTGCGAAGAGTTCATGGGCACGATCAACGCCCAGATCGGAACACAGCCGGACAAGGATGTCACCGTGGCCGATTTCTGGAAGAACACATACCTACCCTTCGTGCAGGAGAACAAAAGAGCGAGCACCGTGTACGGGTATAAAAAGCTGTGGGCTTCGAATCTTCAGGAGCACTTCGGCACCCGCACACTTGCTGAGTACCGCCCGGTAGACGGGAACAAATATCTGGAATCGCTCACAAAGAAGCTTGGCCGAAACTCACTCCAGCATGTGCGATCTTTGGCGTCCGGCATCTTCACCCGTGCGGTCAATCAGGGACTCATTGACGTGAATCCGTGGACTGCCGTGCGACTGCAAAAGAAGGTACGAGCACCCGAGCCGACGGTTGCATACACGCTAGACCAGACGATTGCAATCCTGAAGACACTTTCTACCAGAGTTGATGCAGCACTCGTATTCTCGCTTGCCGCATTTCTCGGGATGCGGCCTAGTGAGATCGCAGGGTTGCGCTGGGAAGATATTTACGATGAAGAGATTCACATCCGGCAGGCTGTTGTACGTGGTATAGCGGGCGACACGAAGACACCACAGTCACAACGAACACTGCCACTGCTTGAGCCTGTGCGATCTCTTATTGCTGCGTATCATGAGCAATGCGCGGGGATCAGCACGGGTTGGCTGTTCACCGGGCGCACGGGGCAACCAGTCAAGATGGAGAGTTTCATCAAGCACGCCATCATGCCAGCCGTCCGTAAGGCAGGGCTACCATGGCACGGGCTGTACGCAGCTAGGCGTGCTTGTGCGACGAATCTGGTCACATTGACCGGCAACATCAACGCTGCCCATCAGGTGCTCGGAAACTCGCTTCAGGTGGCAATGGCGAAGTACATCAAACCGAGTGCTGAAGCAGGGTTAGCCGGTCTGAAGTTGCTCGAAGCCGCCGCAACAAACGGCAAAGAGTAGGACTAGTAGGACTATATTAGTACAATTTTGGTGGTTGGTGGGGAATGACGCCAGTCCAGAACCCTTGTCCAGAGCGACGTTTGAGCGATTTAGGGCTTGACTTTCTGGCCGAACCGTGTAGACTAATACTCAAGGACGGTCAGCTCAATCCGTGGCTGGTCGAGAATCGAAGAACGACGGCGAGAGCGTGTTAGCGGCGATTCGTTATACAAGTAAACGCTAACTGTGCCCACCTTGGGCACTGCGACACGGGGATACGACCCTGATGTTCTCCAAGGAACGAAGCGAATCTGCTTCCTTGGAGGAAAAATGTCTGAATCACCTTATTCTGAAATACTCACCGTAGAAGACCCCGCCAAATGGCTGAAGGTCTCCAAGCGTTCCATCTATGAAATGACAGATCGTGGGCAGCAGCGTCACGAGAGTCCGCTGCCAGTGCCAGCCACTGAATCTACGAACGACGAAGAAACATCGTCTGCGCCACCAGCGCCAGTGGTCGAAGCGATAATCGTTACTCGAAACACTCCGCAGGAGATTGTCGCCGCCACTCTGGAAGACCCCGCAATCAAGGAGGCCATACATCGAGGAGTACTCAAAGCACATGTAAAGAAACACGCTGCCGTGTTGTACATGGATGCAATCGACGCCAAAGGCGGGCGTGACGAGGTGAGAGACTACATCTCCGACTTCGTGCAAGCGACCTACTTAGCCCTGCTAGAGGAATATGCCGAAGAGTACGCCGCACTGACGCCCGAACAACGATCGGGATACGTCGAGAGGATAGCAAAGCGTATTGGCTGGCGTGAAGTCTACCCAATGAAGCGTGAGGTGCCGCTGGCGGAACCGCTAGACGCTGACCAAGACGGTAGCGAAGGCGACAGCCTGCAGTTGCTCGCATGCGACGATATTTCGCTCGGTCGACAAAACAGGCACCCGAACTGGATTACTGCACACGCTTTGGAGTCAGAACTCGTCGAACAAATCGACGGGCAGCGGGCAGAAACACAACCAGAAAAACAACCAGAAACAAGGTACGAGCGAATATGCAAACTTCTTGGTCCGCAGGATGCTGATTTTATGCTCGATTATGAACACCGTCGCTACGAGTCAGCAAGAACGGGTGCCGAGAGAGTTCGATACCACCGCCTAAAGAAGAAACTGGAAGGGATGTAACGATGTTTGCCCATATGTAGGGGGACAAGTTGGAAGTTATGTAACGATGTTTACTCTATGTAGGGGTGAGCACCTAAAGAAAGCGATATTCGGTTGGGGAGAAGGTGGTCTTACCGCATCATTACAGAACAATGAAGAGACGACCAGCCCAGAACCAGTTCCCAGTGGGGGAGATGCCCTCAGTAAGACAGTTTGCCCGAATCCGTGGGTAGGCTGGCAAAGAGATGTAACGGCACGGCTTCTTGAACGGCGACGTGTAAAACAGTAAAAGTCAAGCGTGACCATCCTTGGTCACAGTGATGCGGGAAAGAGCCCGCAATCTCCAAGGAACGAAGCAACTGCTTCCTTGGAGGAACGATGTCTGAATCACCTTATTCTGAAATACTCACCGTAGAAGACCTCGCCAGTTGGCTGAAGATCTCAAAACGTTCTGTGTATGAAATGACTCGGGAGCGTGGTCAACAGCGTCACGAAATCCCGTTGCCCATCCTTCGTCTGCCTGTCGGATTGCGATTTAGACGCAGCGACATTGAAGCGTGGTTGAATCGCTGTGCCGTTGCAGGGCGGGTGCAATAATGGCAACCCCAGCGACGGCACCCATAACCCAAACACTCACCGCGAATCTTCCAGTCCCAAGCGTACAGCGTCTACGAGACCAAGGACCCAAGTGACAGGCGAGTAACGAGCACCTTTTTTGAAAGCCAACAGCGAGTTACCTGTTGGGGCGCACCGCTCGGTGGGCCGAACAAGGAACATCTGAGTGATTCCAGAAAATCAAAGCATACGCAGTGGCGTCCCGCATAGGGACGGGTACGGGCAAAGACAAACCGACTTTTTACCCATGACGGGCTCGCCCGAGCACCGCCATCCCTGCGGGATATCTAGAAATAGGTGTCCCGCTTTTCGTTTGTTAGTCCCTTCGGGACACGTTAGACCAGCCTGCGGATTGCAGGAAGAAAAGAGGAAGTATGGAAATAATGACCGAGCATCAGATCGACGCTCTCGACACCGCCTATGAAGCGTTGTGCGGTTTGTCGAATGCGATGGAGTACGACGGTTCTACAGACCCACAGGTAAGACAACTGTGGAACACCATCACATTCTTGCGGGAGACAAGGGAGAAGATGGCGATGGAACTTGAACAAGAAGATGAGCAGGTTGACTCCATCGGGTCACTACGATTTATCAAGCGTAATGACGAAATGTTCATCGAGACTGATGACATCGGGAGTGAGCACCCCGACCGTGCTCGCTATTGGGAAGTTCGTCTCGACGAACAGTGGGTGGGCAACGTTATTTACGACGCGAACTGGGGGCAACTCATGTTCCGTCCCTCAACAGACATCCTAAGCAACGTCACGTTGCAGTCTGTTACACGATTCATCGAAAAACACTGCAGTGCTTCACGACGTGAACGTGCTCGGTATGATGCTGCCGTAGCACAAGAGTATGCAGCGTCGTTCGATGTGAAGATTTAAGTGTACGGGGGCTGGCGATTCCAGTCAGCCCCGTTTTTCGTTTTTACGAAGTCGAGGGTTTATGAATAAGGGCGGGTTCAGTCTTCGCAGATTGTTGGGTATTTCCGCATTCAAGTCGCGGATCAGTCGGGCTATCGGTATTCCGCTCACGAAGAGTGGTCGCCGCTGTTCGTTTTTGGGGGCAAGTATGAAAGGGGGGGATGCATCATGAAAAGAATGAAGTTGAAATCTGTGAAGCCGGTGACTGTGAAGTCTGAAAATCTGCCTGACGTTCTTACAATCGACCAACTCGCGCAGTTTCTCCAGTGCAAGCGTCGGGCTATCTACAATCTTACGAGGTCGAGAGCACAAGCAAGCGAGACCCGTTTGCCTGTGTTGCGCCTGCCCGTTGGTATCCGTTTCTTAAAGCCGTCCGTCCTTGCTTGGATGGCGCGGGCGGAGAGTCAATGAAGACGACGGAATACTGGGGGAGCAGTGACGATGAACCATGACAGTAGAGAACTTCGTGCATCACACGAGGCGGGTCATGCGACCGTTGCGACGGTGTTAGGTCTGCCGTGGTCACATGCTTGTATAAACGATTATGTCTGTGATGGACACTGCGATGGCAAATGCGACGAGCACCCTGTTGGCATGTTTCATCTAGACCTTCCGCCGATTGAAGATTTCAAGACCCATTCGGAGTTTCTTATCTTCATGGATAAGGGGTACACGATGCTGGCGGCGGGCATCGCGGGGGCTTGTCTCTATCACGGGGGGAAACTCCCAGCCCGTGTCACGGCTCGGATCATTAAAGAGCATGGATTAAAGGGTGACATTGCACAGTCTGAAGGGCGCAAGGACTTTAACAAGCGGATGCACACGGCGTACGCGATATTGCAGGCGAATCGAGAACTGCACCTTCGTCTGACTCGCAAACTTCTTGATAACGGCACGGTGAAGTTCGACGATGCGGCGATAGGGAGGAACTATGACGCCAACAGCACTTAGCAAACTGACGCGGGCCGAGGTCCGCATTCTCAAGTTTTACAAGTCCATCGCCCGACCAAATGCGGCACTCGGCATGGGACGACACTTCGTCCGCAGTCTGAAGAGTATAGCGACGGCAACGGGTTGCACGCGTAAAACTGTCACACGGGCCAACACCCACTTTCGTTTGCTGGGCATTCTTCTGTGGGCTCAGGGCAACGGCGGTGATTGGAAGAAGGGACTGAGGGGGCAGGCCAACCAATACGGGCTAGATTTGCATGGCTGGATGGGGTTCGACACCGTCATGGGCGTTACTCCTGCGATGCTACGGAAGGTACGGAAACAGGTTGTAGGGTTGGGGCCTGTTCCTATGACACCCCTCAACAATCAACCAATCAACAAGTCAACTCTCTCAACAGGTCAATAGGTCAACTATCAATAGTCAACGATCATAAGAGGGACATCAGTTTTTTGACATCTGATTTGGAATCACGGAGTTAAAGCGTTTTTGAGTGAAATGCCTTTTTCTGAAGAGAAAACCCGCCTTCATATAAGGTGGACATTTCGTATAAGAGGGACATTTTCAACGTACGTACGAATGAAGGGAGCAATACATGTTGGAAGGCACGCATTACACACCAGAGCCTCAGGGCGTTTGTCCTGTAGGACTGCATTGGGCAATCATCAAGGCGGTCACGCCCATCGGAAACAAACAGACCTCTTACGGGTTGAAGACTGACGTAGTCCGTTTTGACCTTCGAGTAAACGTCGACGGCAAAGAGTACAAGATTCAGCCTGATTATCCGCTGTCGATTCACTCGCTATCGAACTTTCGCAAACTGCTGATCGCTGTACGCATCTCCCCAGACAGCATCACAAAGGGCGGCCTCGATCTGAAGAGTTTGGAAGGGCGAGTGTTTAACGGCCAAGTCTACCACACAGGAAAGGGAAACGAGATTCACGCGGGCATCATTCCGCTTCCACCGCCACTTGACGCCTGTCCTTGCGGCAAGGCGACTCTAGCGGGGAAGGACTACTGCGGTGGCGGCAACTGCAAGTGGTCTATCGATGCACAGACACCGGTCGAAACCTGCTCTTACCTGTATGAGTCTGGTGACAAGTGTTACACCCTTGCAACAGGCAACGGGCTGTGTACGGCCCACGGGGGTGTCCAATGAACGAACTGAAAGAACTTTGGGAGAAGTTTTTAGGCGCTGCACCGTCGGTAGCGGTAGCAGCGCGATCCGGCCCAGCATCGCCCCGAACCGCCGCCGGTTCAGATGTCCTTCCGCCAGCAGAAGCCAGTAGTAGCGGGCATGTTTTACCAGCCGCCCCCCGGTCTTCACCAGACGTTGCTGCAGACTCGTCAGTGACCAAGTTTCGATTCGTTTGGGCAGAGCTAGCCGCCGCCACAAATTCCCCAAGTTGTAGGCCAGCAGGCGCGTACGGCTACGGAAGTTCTGCGTTTGACCTACGCCCGCGACCACTTCTCATGCATTTCCACTTTGTCACGAAACTGAAATCGAATTTCAATTTCAATTAGCCGCTCGGGTCGGTGCTCAGGCGGTGCTGATCATGCAATGACCATGCAATGCCGTCCGTAAGCGTATGAATCCACAGGCGTAAAAAATTTGCGACGGTTACATTAACCGTAGACGGACCATCCCGATATAAAGCCCCCGACCATCGAAGACGAGTGCAATCCTGAAAGTGTTTGCGTACGGCAGGAAGTTGTTGAAAGCAAAGTTCTTATTACGGATGGTAGGGTCTGAACGGCAGGATTTTTGATAGGCGGGGGTGTCCCCATAGCCCCGTCGCTATTGGCGCTGCGTACACGTAAGTATAAATTTTTCAATCGTTTACCGTCTATTCGCTATCAAAGTGACAAAAAGTGTCACCTAATAGGGGTCAATATGGCACAGAGACACAGGGGGCCGGGGAAGATCAAACGGGTACCGTCCGTCGAAGACCGGCTGAAGGAAATCTGGCAGCGGGCCGTATGCGCGACGGACGACGCGACTTTTGAACGTCTGACCCGCCTGTACGAAAAGATACGTTTAGCCGACCGACCGAAGGCCCCCGTAGGCCGCCCGGCCACAGGTCCCCAGCCGGGGACGCAGAAGTTCGAGCGTGACGCCCGCCAGCAGGCCAACAGTGACGCCAAGGAAGCCGCTAGGAAGGCGTATACGAGCGAACAGGCGGCGAAGGTACCTTTGACCCCTGCCGTAAGCCCTTACGCCCCCACCGCCCTAGAAACAGGCCTACTGGGCATAGTGCCTGAGCACACCACAAAGGCAGATGCCTTGAAGCAGGCCGCGATGGATAAACCCATTTTGGACGAGTTCGACAACCGTTCCGAACAGGAACGCAGGGCCGCCAGTCGGGCGGTGTCCGAGCGCTACCTACGGGAGAGCGGGCTTGTCTCTCATGTACCAGTAGAATCACCCGTACTGCCACAGCCGTTGCCGCCCCCGCCGTCTGCCCCAAATGAAAATACTGATACAAGGCCGCCCATCCAACCCAGCCCAGCCAAAGCAAGTCCCATCGTCGGCGTCTGGACCCCGGAGATGTTAGCTCTCAGGGATAGGGCGAGAAAGTAGGAACATGACACCCGAACCACCTTCACGAATCGAAACGCGGGCCTTTCTCGACAGGCTGCACTTACTAACTCCAGAACAGCAGGACAAGGTACTACAGAAAGTGCTCGATATCGAGAAGGCGTATACAACCGCCCCCAGCGCTTCGAACCGATGAACAGAACGCGCTGGTCGCCGCGCATGAAGCGTGGAAGGCTGCGCACGAAACTACGAAAGACTAAGCGGCGGATTGCCGCCAAGGAGAATCACCATGGCAGAACTTTTTAATCCCGAAACAGCGTCGCTCGAAGAGTTGCGCTCGCGGTGCGAACAGGGTGAGGTGGAACCCCCTACACCAGCGCCTGTACCGCCAGCACCTGCGGCTGAACCGCCTGAACTCGTTACCTATCGTCGGCGTGTCGAAAATCCCGACGGCACCGAAACGGTTTTCGAAGCCGACAGCATGTCCGAACTGGTGGATTTGCTGGTGGAGGCTCAACGTAATTCGACCATTTCAGATAAAGGAGATGAGTGCGCAGGTGCCGAAGCCGAGTACGAATTCGGCGCAGGAAGAGTTTCAAACCGCGTACGAATTCCAGTCCGCCCCTAGTCGTACGTTTGAGCGCCTACTCGAAAAATCTTTAGGGAAGGATTCCAAAACCATCCGAACGACCCTTCAGAAAATCTCTGACCGAACTGCTGAAGAAGATGCCGCTCGCGTTGCTCAGGCGTGGGTCGACTCGACACCCAACTACTATCCATGCCCCGAAAACGGGAAGCGGTTACAGTCATGGTGCCGCATCAACTCGGGAGGGCAGCCCGTGTCGCTGGAAATGCTCAACCGCTCATCTTCCACGTCGTCGATGTCATCCATGTCGTCCATGCCATTATTCATTCTTGAGCCGTCGCCACAGGCTTCCGAACGTGCCCTGCCAGACGCCCTGCACGCTCGCAATCGCAAAGGCAGGTCTGCCGCCGTGGTGCGGAGACGTAACCATCTCGCCCGTCGCCTCAATCGTGTCGAGCAGAGCGACCCGCTGCTCGCTGGCTTCGCCAGAAGCATTGAAGATCAAGTTGACCTCATCACCGTCAGAATTGATTGCTATCCCTGTCAGCGGCATACAGCCGTCGAGGTAAGTAATACCTGTCACCGTCAACGTCGTCATTGTTTTTTCTCCCATCGCCAGTTCCCCGGCTCGTATTCGACCTGCACCCAGCCCTCTGCGACGAGCCGTTTCTTGTTGTGCTCGTGAGTCGACTTGCACCAGCGAATCCAGCAGTGCATCTTCGGGGACCGCATGATCTCCGCTGTCTCTTCTGCCGTCAATTCACGCCCGACTTGTTTCCGATAGCGGGCGAGTTCGTCAGCGACTTCTTTGTCGACCCTGTCTGTTTTCGTTTCCTTGTTATGTTCAATCACTGTTTGATCTCTTTGAAAACGGGTCGGCAATTCCGCTTCCTCTTCAGGAGAGACCTTTGCATTCAGTGGACTGAATTTTCCCGCAGGCCGCTGTTTCTTCGCCCGTCGGGGTGACTGCCAGCACGGGACGATATCTCGCCAGAGATCGAACGACAGGCGTAGCGCGACCGCCTCGGTGACGACCTCGTCGATGAGGCAGAGGGGTGCACGCCGATCTGAATGCGGGCAAACTCCCCGCTGCGTGTCGAAAACCTCGACCCGGATGAGCTTCTCACCGTCGACCATCGCCATCTCAAACTTCCCTAGCATTGCCGTCTCCCCTGCTTCGCAGCATTCTGGTCAACAGTCAAACTTCATTGCCATCCTCGGCGTCCGTCATCTGACGATTAAGCCAGTCAACTTCTGCCGTCTGTTCCCGCAGCCGTTGCTGCTGTCGTTCTATGGCTCTCTCCATCCGAATGAACATCAGGTCGTTCCACGTCAAATCCTCACCAGCGTAGTTGACGTGTAGTTCGAGCCAGTCAATCGCGTCCTCTGCTGTCGCCATGGTTGGTCCTCCCCACACCGAATGACATCCCTGCGATAGTTCTTTGGCCTTCTGAGCGGCATCTCCCCGCAGATCGTTGGCGCTGAAACTTTTCACGCCAGCACCAGCCCCGCATCCTTCATCCCCTGCGCGAGACCCCAAGCGAAACGGTGCTCGACGACCAGCACGTCGCCAAACCACTGAGCGTCCGGGCTTACGTGCTCATCAATCCATTCTTTGCCTTGGGAAGTGAGAGGGCAGAAGAGGAAAACTGTGCCTTCATTCTGAACGAGAACGTCAGGAGTAATCGGGACAACTGAGGAACTGCTCATATGCGTGCTCCTTTGTGAAACACGCATCAGGTACCGAAACAGAAAAACCGCCCAATCAGGCGGCTATGGAGAACGTTTGCATTTCTGCCGCATCGGGCCGAAGCCCATACCACCGTGCTCTCCAAGTCGGTTGGTCGCGCTTTCGCGCTGTCCTGATGCTACGTACATTCTAACTGCACTAGCGTCTCGTGGAAATGGCACGAAGGTGACCAGCAGGTAATCAGCCGCAGTCGAGCAAATCTAATCGAGACGCTGCTGAAGCAGGTGAGGGAACAGGCTGGGAAGTAGTGTTTATATCGATATAACGGAGCCACAAAAAGCTTCCCTCTGAGCGTGGCTGCGAGATTCCGCGCCGAAGGTATTGGGCTGCGGGGTTCAGTTCACAGTCGCCCCGCCGCAGCATTTCTTGTATTTCTTCCCGGAGCCGCAGGTGCACGGATCGTTCCGCCCGACCTTGGGAGTGCTGCGCCAATTCACCGCGTCTCCCGATCCAGCCATTTCTCGACCCGTGCCGGACGCCACTCTTCCAGTGCCCGCAACAACTCGGCAGCCGACTCCCGCGCCAGCACTAGCCCTCGGTTCTCCGTCTTCAGAAATCGCTCCTCCACCGCATGGTCGAACATCGCCAGCAAGGGAGTGTAATACCCCAAGACATTCAGGACGCCGCAGGGCTTCGCATGCAGACCGAGTTGCGTCCAAGTTACCGCCTCGCAGAACTCCTCCAGAGTTCCGAACCCGCCCGGCAACGCGACGAACGCGTCCGACAGGTCGGCCATGAGCGCCTTGCGTTCGTGCATCGAGTGCACAACGTGAAGCTTCGTCAGCCCCTTGTGCCCGACCTCGCGCCCCATAAGGTGTTTGGGGATGACTCCCACTGCCTCGCCGCCCGCTCTCAGCACTGCGTCCGCGAGCACACCCATCAGACCCACATTGCCGCCGCCGTATACCAATCCAATGTTTCTTCGCACCAATTCCGCACCCATCTCCTCAGTGGCAGTGCGGTACCCCGGACGCCCCCCCGGACTCGAACCACAAAAAACGCAGATTCGTTTCATGCAGCCATTTTAAATCTCGCTTTTCGCAAATGAAGGAAGTCCACGTCCGGTTGCCACCCATCGCTCAGGGCCGGATAAGGACCCAGAGCCTAGTCAATGAGCGACATCGCGATATTTCAACAACAACTCTTTCGAGACACTACCAACTCCTCGCGTTTCATTGACGGGTGTATACGACACGAGGGTAAAACGCTACACCCCCCTTTCCGAGCCATATCCGTGGAAATGATTTGTAGGCCGGGGCCCGCGTGCGAGTGGGGGGCGCTGGGAGAGCGGGGGGCGCGCTAGGCTAGCGGGCTGGCTCGGACGTGAGGACCTCGCGCAGTCGGCACACAGCGTGGGGGATTTCCGCTACCGTCACGCCGCCAAAGCCCAAGATGAAGCCTTGGCGAGGGGTCGGGCCGAGATAGGAAGGAGAAAGAGGCCATAGCCACAATTTCTGTTGTGCGGCCCGCGCGGATATGATGCGGTCACGGTATCCTTTTGGCAGCGTCACAGCCAGATACATGCCAGCCTCTGCACCTTGCACCTGCAGGATGGAACCGAGTTCTTTCCGGATGCAGTTGACAAGGACACTTCGGCGTTCGCCGTAGGCCAGGCGCATTCTCCGGATGTGACGCGAGAAATGCCCTTCATTGATGAAATCCGCGAGCACTGCTTGATATAGGTGCGGCGGGCTTATGTCCATTGCACGGCGGATCGCTACAAAGTGATCAACTAGGTCGGAAGGAACGACCATGTAACCGGTCCGCAGCGATGGAAACAAGATTTTGCTGAACGTTCCGATGTAGATCACGCGAGAAGTGCGGTCGAGCCCTTGCAACGAGGCAATGGGGTTGCTGTCGTAGCGATATTCACTGTCATAGTCGTCCTCGACGATCCAAGACCCCGAGGCTTGAGCCCAGTTCAGCAATTGTAGGCGCCGCGAAGCGCTCATCGTCACACCGAGCGGGTACTGGTGAGAAGGTGCGATGTAGACGGCTCGTGCCTTGCGGCATCGCCCGATGCCAGCAGCCACGTTCAGTCCTTCGCGATCAACGGGAACAGGTACGAGCCGGCAACCCGCCGCCGCGAGAACGTCTTGCGCTAACCAATACCCCGGTTCCTCAACCCAGACCGAACTTCCAGTGTCCAACAGAACGCGGGTCGTGATATCCAGAGCCTGCTGGGACCCACTGACGATCATGATCTGCCCCGCCTCGCACCGTACCGCGTGCGCCGCTCTCAGATACGTACTGATAGCTTCGCGCAACTCTATCGAACCCATCGGATTGCCGTACTGAAGTCCACTCGGATGCAGATTTCGGCAGTAGCGCGCTATGAGGTTGGACCACACCTGAAACGGAAAGAAGTCAACAGCCGGTTGACTTACGCTGAACGCCCCCTGACCGCGGATCCAAGGAGGTCGCGCATGGCGCGGAAGAAGCGAAGAGCGGCGCGCAATCGGTCGTGTCGTCCGCCGAACTCCAGCCACCCCGGTGTCGCGATCTTCGGACGAGGTCAGTTGGTCTGGAAGGGAAGTGCACACGAATGTTCCTGCGCCCACGCGGCTTTCAAAGTAGCCCTCGGCCAGAAGCTGAGCGTACGCATTAAGGACCGGGATGCGAGAAATCCGTAGTTCCGAAGCGAGCGCGCGAGTGGACGGAATACGTTCGTCGGCACGCAGGTTGCGACCGACAATCGCCAAGCGGAAGGCCTCGTAGATTTGCCAGTACAGAGGCTTCCCAGCTTTGCGGTCGACAGAAATAAGAGGCAAGAAGCCGCTAGCTGTCTTCTTCATTCCCTAATCATAGTGGTCATAAGGATGTTGGATCAAGTGGTTATTGCGGCCGACCACTTTATGCAGCAGACTCCAAAACTGATAGAGGCAACCGTCGGTGTACGAGGGCGTTTCGTTTTATCCCGAGACTTCGATGGTGCCAGACTGGGTTAAATCAAAATGGGTACATGAGACCACAGTATGCGACGAATCTCGGTACGGACCGGAGGACAGCCGTGGCGGCCGGTATGCTGTAGAGTTTCACAGATTCCTAACCATCGGTTAGAAATTCGCTAAGTGCGATATTCGCCACGAAATAAAGGAGAAGAATTCCATGTATGAGGAGAAGCATTCCATGAAGAGT
>Ga0208688_1000856_pt1 | contig 14836 bp, 18 predicted proteins | sample June2015DPH_6_15_FD_184696 | JGI IMG/M metagenome (GOLD analysis project Ga0208688, IMG submission 184696) | Peatland microbial communities from SPRUCE experiment site at the Marcell Experimental Forest, Minnesota, USA - June2015DPH_6_150... | ecosystem: Environmental > Terrestrial > Soil >... | reverse complement strand
CTTTGCCGCTGTAGAGAAACGCCTGAACAACTTTCGTAGCATCCTCTAAGGTGATGGGTAAAATGCCGGTCACTTTGGGATTTCTCTGGCTTGTTGCTTAAGCCTCTAGAGTTCCGCCGTGGCCGATATTGTTCAGGTGCATGATTTTTTTTACCCATGCGGCAACTTCGTGGCTTGTTGGACCAGCTGGTTTGTCAAGGTTTATTGTGCCGTATTGGATGTATTCTTTGGCTGGTCTTTCAGAGGGCCTGTGCCCATACTTTGGGTTGGTCGTGTCCTCTGCTTTAGTCAACAGTTCACGTTTGATTTCCCATGGAGGGATTATTCTAGGCATCTATACGTTTTCTCTCCTAACATGTTGTAAGAAAAAGAAGTTTGAGGTAATTAAAGTTTAAAATTACGCGGTTTTAACGGTCTGCGTCATATCTTGCAGTTTGCCTGCAGCCTCTAAAACTTGGGCAACTTCCTCGTCTGATGCTCCCCGTTTAACTTCAATCTTGTCTTGGAGAGGCATAATATGGTTTATGTTGACTCTTCTCCGCTTGACTCCTGTAATTTTCTTTGGACCAGTTACTAAAACGAAACTTTTATCCATTACATCTATTACGACACATTTTTTGCCGTTCTCTCGGCCTGATTGTTTTACGCATATTCTGCCAACTTCTATAGCGGGCATTCTTTTCAGTCTCCTTAAAAACAAAATACGCCAATCCGCACATATAAGCATAACATAATTTCAAGCAAAAAATTAGCGAATCCTGTGTTAAGAGTGATTTATAGGCAGAAAAAAATAAGCCAAGTTGAGTCTAAACCCCACAGCGACCTCAGACTAGCCGTTAGCACTTGCCAAAAAGTTCCCCTTGATGTTATCTCAGACAACCCTTTGGCAGTTTCTTAAAGACCAGCACAGATGCCACAGTAGAGCGTGTTCCTCAACTGGCAAATATTACTTCACTCATCATAAATATACTGTTATGTTGTCACCTTCGTGCTACAAACAAAGAAACAGCAAGCAAGGTGAATGCAAAAAACTTAAACAAGACAATGTTGACTGTTACGTTGCTGGTGCCGGGGTATCCGAGCCAGGTCTAAATAGGCGGCCAGATTTCGATTGCCTAAGATATGGAGGAGGACTTAAGATCCTCTGGCGCAGGCCTTCGTGGGTTCAAGTCCCACCCCCGGCACCACTATGGCAAATAGACTGGGCACTAAGAGTAATAGTGTGCACGCAAATTATTTTTTCAAGACTTGGAAAAATGTTTTATTCGAGTTTTTTTATCCTCGGTTGCCATAACTTCTATTCATGCAGTCTTGGCAGAAATTCCGTTTAAGCCTTCTTATTCGCCGGGGCTGGAAGAGTTTTCCGCATGAACTACATTTTATTTGATTAACTGTTTTAGGATCAAGCAGCTTTAGTCTTCGTTCAATTTCAGTTTTAACTTCGGAATTGTTTTCACTCACTAAAGCATGCGTTAACAGTGTTTTAGCTTGCTCTTCACATTTTTCTCCGAAAAGCTTTGAGAAAACACTGTTCTTTTTCTGTTCAACGCTTATCTGAGAAGGCAACAAGCAGATGAAATTAGATGGATAACCCTTAGACTTGTCTGAGTCAATCACGGCAAAGCGATAGCGCCTCCCCAAATAATTGTCCTCAATGTCATCTTGAGTAAATATCTGTAACTTAAATTTCATAACAAACCAACACATAGTAAAGGGACAAGCTAACCTAATATCTATAATCCCCGATAAACCCAAATTTCATCTATACTGCCTACTAATTTAATCACAAAGAAAGAGTTTGCAAGAGGAAAAATAATGCATAATTGGTCGGCGGTAAGAAAAGCTTTCTCTATAGCAACTTTATTAATTGCACTTATTCTCTCAGCGGTTGGGACATAGTCAGTTAATTTTGACCAAGGCGAATCCGTTTTTACGGTTCAAGTCTCACCCCTCGCACCACCGTGTTGAAAGATACAAGGGGTTTACGGAGGCTACTTTTCATTCGTTTTGGGCTTAGTCTTATATGTTTTTCACATAATTGAATAATTAAATTGGCAAGTCTAAGGAAAGCGGAAAAAAAAATGCTAAAATCTTTGAGCATCAGCGGCAAGTACGTAGTTTCGAGGCTTTTGACACATAGCCCCATCATCCTTACTCATTCCGTGACATCCGCGTGCAACTGTAGATGCAAAATATGCAACATTTGGAAGAAAAAACTAAACGCAAATGAGTTGACCACTCGTGAAATCTTCCAAATGTTAAATGAAGCAAAGCGATTGAATTTCGCGGCTTACGTTGTATGGGGCGGGGAACCCTTGTTGCGACCTGACATTGTTGACATTTTGAACCATGCTCACGCCCTAGGATTTTACACGAGCATTATCACGAATGGACTTTACTCAAAGGGAAAGCTAAGGAAATCGCAAAAGTCGTTGACTTAACTTGGGTTTCTCTCGACTATGATTCCGAATATCACAGTGAAATGCGGGGTTTTGCAGGAAACTTTGGAAAAACGATTGAAGGCATTCGAGAACTCAAGTTGGCAGGCGGGAGAGTTGCAGTAAACTGCGTGCTAAGCAAACTCAATATAGACGCAGTTGGGAAAATGGGGGAATTGGCAAAAAAACATCAGCTTAAACTATCTTTTGACCCAATGGAAGTATTTCCGGGAAGCAACGAAGAGTACGGTTTAGCGCCTAGCCAACGTAAAAAAATGTTCTCTGAAGTTGCTGATCTCAAAGAAAAGGGATACCCCATTCTTAACTCATACGAATATGCCAGAAATCAGGCAAACTTAACCTACTCTTGCGCCCAACCCTTCATTTTCTTGGACGTATCCGAGGACGGAAAGATCAGACCGTTCTGGTGTCAAAGGAGCAACAAGACGCTGGGAGACCTGAGAAAGCAAAGCCTGAACGAAATAATACATTCCTCCCCTATCAAAGATTTCGCCAAAATCTCGCAAGGATGCTGTATTTGCACACACGCCACTGCCTTTGAAACCTCGATTTTCTATTCCGCGCAACGTTTCTTCGCAAACGTCTATCGCCTAAAAAACCCATATTTGAGATTCATCGTAGATTTTGCTCTGACGTAAACCATGAAACTTGCCACTTTTTTTTTAACACAAAAGGCCCCTCAAAAAATGATGCCAAACCTAATTTTTGTTTTTGGAAATATCAAAGACAGCTCTTACATAGTGGTCGTAAAAAAAGCAAATTAGGAAGAAACGGGGAAGTTGCGGGTGATATCTCCACTGCTTTGAGGGTTCAAGTCCCACCTCTCGCACCATAACAATCACTAAAGATGCGATAGAATATGTGATGTTAAATCGAGGAAAGTTTTGAGTTTGCTCGCGAGGTGGAATGGGTTAAACTGTTTAAAAAGCCGAAATAGACTTTTCTTTATTTTCCTTTTCTCTTTTTTGAACCGTAACGTAACTTGCAAAGAATAATTTGTCTTATCTTACAGGTGGCGGAGCTGGTGAGTGCGCAAAGAAAAATATGCTGTTAGTATTCACATTGTCCAATCACACGCGCTTGGTTGGTTGGCTTAAAATTTAAATCAAGCGAGCAAGCATTAACTTGGTGGTGAGGAACGCCTGCTCAACGGTTGGAACAAATTTCCCCTCTCTTCCTGGATTAGGGGTTTTTATTTTCCAATCGTTGAGTAGGAAACTCACCTAACCTTTTCTTTCAGATTTTCAAGTAGAATTAGCTGTTTGTATTAGTAAATTAGTTAAATGATATGATCAATATAGAATATATTATTAATTTGCCGGTCAAGGGCTTAAACTAATGGGCGCTCGCAAGGTAGAATGTCAGTATCTTAAAGATAGAAACTGCACTTCTATAGCTTTAAATGATGAAGCTTAAGAAGCGAGAAAAATTGGTTGTAATAACGATAACAAGCAAGCATGTTGTTACTTAGGTTTGACTCCTTAATTTAATTCATTATTTTTGACTCGCCATCGTGGCCAGAAGAATGCACTTGCAAAAAGTACTATGAACGAAATGAATATCAATAGAAACAGGGTGTCGTATGCTTGTCCAATAGTGGTTTTCCAGAGGAAGCATTGGAAGTAATCGTTTGAGTATGCACCAGGACCAGGCCAACTCCAACCTGACCCATCCAGGTTTTGGTACCATACTGGACCCGACACGATAATGTCTAGTTGCCAGAGACTAAAGAAAAGCAAACCCATAGCAACCATTATGCCTGCAATGTTAAGAAGGGCACGCGTGGTTACGAGATAGTTCCAAAAGTTTCTCGAACGCTTAGAAAATTTTTCTCTTTTCTTTAAAGCCAAGTCTTCAACATCTTCGTTACAAGTGTTGTTACGCCTGCTACTCAAGTAACCCATTGCAGAAATTCGAGCCGTCTCAAATATTCCGTAAACAAAAACGCCTGTGCCTGCTAGAAGCATTCCAAAGCCTGAATAATTCATTAGCGTATTTTTTGCATAGGAACTAGCTATTAACGAACCATTAATGAATAACATTGAGCCAATGCCGATTGCCCATATGCCTCCCAATAGAACTCTTGGTCTGCCTTCGCTTGTGCGTTTTCCAGTTAGGCACCAGCGGTTGTTTATGAGTGCTATAGCCGTTCCTGATATGCCTAGGCTGAAGATGGCTATCCCTACTAGTAGCATTCCAAAACCAGTGTAGTTCAATATTGTTTCTTTTGCATAAGACCCAGCTACAATGAAACCGATAACAGTTAGAACTATTCCAATGCCAATCGATAATATGCTGTAAAATAGAAACCTTGGTTTATCGACCTTAACGCCTGATTGTTTTTCAGTTTCATTTAAGCGAGTTTGTAGGGTTGCTAACGCTGTTCCGAATATGCCGAGGACAAAAACGCATATTCCCGTTAATAGCATTCCGAAGCCTGCGTAGTTTATTATTGTGTTTTTTGCATAGGCGCTGCCCAGTATGGAGCCAGTCACAGCCAGAACTATGCCGATGCCGATTGACCATATGCTAAGAAAAAGGACCTTCGGTTTGTTAACTTTAATACTTCCTGGCGCTTCTTGGCTTAAACGAGTTTTTATGGTTGCTGTGGCTGTTGCAAATATGCCCAAAACGAAGGTGGCTATTCCTGCAAGTAACATGCCGAAGCCTGTGTAATTTGTTATTGTGTCTTTCGCGTAAGAACTAGATATTATGGAGCCAATAATGGCAAGAACTAATCCAATGGTAATTGCCTTTGTCTTGCCAGAGAGGGATTCTTGACTTTTCTCCTTAGTACTTGCGGGTGTCTCCATTTCCTCACCATGCTTATTCTTCTAGATGCCAGCCAAGCCCATCCATAAAAGCCCATCTATAGGTATTGCATTCCGTGGATTTAACATTTGAGTTTGTATTCTATATTGAGACGGAACGTTTTCCCAGTTGAAGAACCACCGTCTTGGCTGCTCAAAACTCCCACAAATCCTAAAAGGCGAAAAAAATACCGCTTAAAACAATTTTGCAACAAGCTATCGCGCTAACAGACTGCAATAACCTCCGAAATAGAAAAAAATACTTATATTTTAAGAATCTCGACTTAGAGATCACATTGAAAATGGCCAATCAAAGGAGAACACTGGGACTATGAAGTTTGGACGAAGAGTATCTCTGGCACTAGAAATTCTCGGATTAGCTTTAGGGATCGTTACCATAATCTTGGGGTTCAACGAAGCCACAGTGGATATTCTGGATCAAATTGGTTCAAACTACTGGCTTGCCTATTGCGCCATCATTTCTGGAGCTGCAATAATCATCATAGTCTTAGTCTTGTCCAAGCGCCAGGCCAGGAAACAATTGATGCTTGAACAGGTCAACAAAACATGAAAAAGCGCGGTAGTAACCAATATAGTGTATTTTAGCATACTGCTAAAAAGAAATGCTTAGGAAAACATTGGGTTACTTTTCTTGCCGTTTTGATGCACCTGTGAAGCTGGCAAAGATTTCTTTGTAATCGAATGCGGCAACCAATTCTTTGAAGTTAACAACGATAAGAGACAGTAAAGTGAAGAAGGGTATGAGAGAGTAATAGTAAAGGGGCGTGGTGACGCCAGAGGCAAAAACCATGCCTATGAACCCAGAGCCCATGCCCGGATAAAGAAGCATCAGATTTGATAAGACCAACGCACTGATTGCACTTGCCGTTGCAGCTTTGAGGTTTTTGCGGTTGTACATTATGAAGAGAGGCAGCGCCAACAGTCCGAACCTTGGGTCAAAAAACCCAAATGCCAAGGCAATTCCAGACGGGATTAGTCTGCCTCGCTTGCCGAAGTAGAAGCTGAGGAGAAGCAGAAAGGTGACGAACACTTTGGCTTGTCCTTCGCCCCACTGCCAATAGTAGCTTGGCGAGAAGCCCCACTGCAAGGTGGGGAAAGGCAGTAGCAAAGCGATAGTCATAACCACGAAGGTTACTGCAAGATGCTTGTTATCTAAGAGCCTGTAGAGCAGATACGCCATTGCGGGGAGAAGCATAAACTGGGCTATGTCGAAGGCTAACAGTGCCTGCTGATAATTCAACGAGAGTAAAGGCGAGATAATCAGCAGGAAAGAAGGCAGGTACTTGTAGGCTTCAGGATGAGGAAGGATGACTGGTTCTCCGCCGCCTGAGGCTCCGAAAGTGTAAATGTGTGATGGAATATTCCAGAGTCTCCAAGCGCCCATGTAATAGGCTGAGAAATCTTTTGCCAGTATGGGGCCTGAAGTAATGCCCCCGTTGATCGCGTAAGTCTCTGGATAAGCCACTATGAAAGTGTACAAATTCAAGGCGATAAGTACTGCGACTCCTATGATAAAAACAATCTTGGTTAAGCGTGATCGGCAAATCATTTTTATCCAACATTTGCTGGCAGTTTCGCATCTAATACTCATTGGAACTTTTATACTTTGGTTGGTGCAACGTTTTTGGCTTTGAAAGTCTTCGTGAAGTTACTGTACTCCAATAACCCAGCTTTTAAGTCGCATGTATTACATATGTAATACACATGAAAATGTTTTTATTCAATTTCTACTTTGAAGCCGTTAAATGCTCAAACTGAAAGATTGAATGTGAAATAATGATGCAAAAACAAAGTAAAGCCAAACAAGCCTCAATAACCGCGATGACAGCAGCACTCTACGCCATTTTCTTCATGTTATCCTATATGATAGCGGTGCCAAACTTCACTGTTCTCTATCTCCCAATAATCCTGCTAGGTGTCTTCCCTCTTTGGTTCGGATGGAGCGGCTTAGTCGGTAGCATGATTGGCGCCTTGATAGGCGGCGTATACGTCGAAGGCTTACCCTTGTACCTCGCTTGGATAGAAATAACCACCGCCTTCATCATATACGGCTTAAACTGGCTGCTTATCCCAAAAAAAGCTGCGGAAGCAAAGACAAAAAAGGGTCTCGTCATGCTCTCAAGCATCTATACCTTATCCTTGTTTGTAGGCACAAGCGTCATTCTTTGGCAATTCGCGGCTGTCGGTTTATTCCCCTCTGCCGATGTTGCTTGGGCTTTCCTGTTGCCTACGTTTGGTCTTAACTTGCCCATAGTGTTGATTACTTGTCCTGCTCTGATTAGGGCGGTGTCTCCGAAACTAAAAACTTGGGGCATGTACTCTGGTAACTTTGCGGAATGGAGAAGCCTCAGAGCCAAATCCCAAGTAAAGAAAACATAAACCTTCTTTAACCCTCTCTTTTACCATACATTAATCGGTTAACTTGAACTCTACTGAAGCAATAGCAAAAAGGGTTTGCGCCTGAATGATAGGCAATGCTTTTAAGTTATCTGTCATCTAAAGGCAGTCCTGAGTGCCAAACATGAAAATAAGAATAATAAAACTAACCCCTGAATTTCTTGTTGAATTATTGCAATGCAAATCATCCTCTTTTCCTTCCAACCTGCCCAGCGACACTGAACTATTAGACATAAAATTCGATTTGTTTTCCAAGCAAGTACTCGCAATAGTTAGAAGTGACAGTTTTGAGGATGTTGCCGAATCCTATCCCATCCCAGAATTTAATCTAACAAACATTGCAGAGTCCAAAACCGCAGCTAAGTCACCTGCAACCGTTAAACTAGAATCCAAGCCCGAACCTAAACCTACAATTGCAAAGCCAACTCAACCAAGCAAAACCGCAATCAAAATGGAAAATGAATTCAGTCCGGAACAGCGCAAACTGCTCAGTTTCACAGTTAAGGGAGATTACGTTGTGGTAAAGCCAATTCAATTTTTGAAGGCTGAATGGGAAGATATCAATGAGGTTGTCCGAAGTTTAGGCGGCAAATGGGTGAAGGGCGACATTATCAGTTACTGGGAAATCCCACTGTAATAGGGTTGATAAACTGCTTTGAGTAAGAAACGAAAATCCTTTAAACAAGTTGCCCCTATTCAGAGTCAGGGTCGTATTAAGATGGAAAAAACCGATAAACCTCTAACCAGAGACGCACTAGTTTCAATGCAAGTCATAGACGCAAAAGGACGATTAATTGGAAAGGTAAAAGATGTCGCTTTCGCCGTTGGAAAGATTGGCATTTCACTGTCAGTGGAGAATGAGGATGGGGAAATCCAAAACATCGGATGGGAAGACGTTCAAGCAGCATCAGACTTCATAATCCTAAAGCCAGTTCCACAAAGCGCCTATCAAGCGCAACCCCAACAACAAACGCAACAAACTTATCAAACAGAGCCCAAGCAACAATCCACTCAACCACTTTGCCCAACATGCAATCAACCTCTCACATGGATTCCACAATACCAAAGATGGTACTGCTACAACGACAAGAAATACGTTTAACAAAACATAAAATATCATCAAACGTTTTTATTTTTTTTTAATTTTTATGCTGTTTCGCTTGGAAGGGACTTTTCCAGTATTTTGGTTGTTCCGTTTTTTCCAAGGCGCAGCTGTTTTTCTCCTTTAAACGTAGCTACATGAGCATTTTTCACTTCTATGCAGTCCCCTACAGAGACAGCGTTTACTTGTTGGTCCCAGAGGCAGAGCATAATTTTTCCCGTTTTATCCCCTATCCATGCGTTAGAAACAAGAGCGTTATCTCTAAATTGAGTGTGAACTTTGGATGGCTCAGAAGTTTCCAACACCTCCGCAATCACATTCACTTTTTTCATGCCTACACGTAAATCCTCTATCTTGATGTGTGCAGGTGAGGGGTTTTGCTTGGCTATCTCTTTGCGGACTTTGGTGGTATCCATCCAATTGTCGAATGAAACGTCCCTTTTTAAGAGCGTTTCTTCGGGAACCCTGAACTGTGCCACTACCTTATCGTCTTTTTTAATCAGAAAGATTGCCTGGTCATTTACGTTTCCTCGGTATTCAACCGTTAAATCTTTGCATACTGATTTGCCCTGTTCTTTTGCTTGGATCAAAGCCTGAAAGAGTTCTGCAGGGTAAACGCTATGTTTTGCCGAAAGAAAAGCAAGTTGGTCTTCTAGTGTGGGCTTTTTTGTTCTCATGCTATTCTTTTTTTCTCCTTCTTTACCTAGCGAATTATCTTGAAAAAAGCAAACTGTGTTGGTTCTTTCAAAATTTACTTTCTCTAGATTAATTCGACAATTTATTAATGCTACGTTGACTATATAGGTGTAGCTGCCAAAAATCGTTTTTTTGCCATGCAAATATAGACGTTTAGTTTACATGGTTGTGTCTTTTTTCCAAAAAAGAAAAATGCTAGACTTCACAAACATTACATTTAAGTGAGTTAAGTTTGAACTTGAACAATTTTTGGTGCAAATTATGGTGGAAGAGCTTAAAGAATTAACCAAAGTTGAACTAAAAAACTTAGGCAAGATTTTTTACCCTAAAATTAACGTTACTAAAGGGCAAGTTGTCGAATACTACATTAAAATGGCTCCCAAAATGCTCCCGATTATAGCAGACAGACCGTTAGTTTTAACCAGATACCCTGATGGTGTGGACAAAGAAAAAGTAAGTTTTTTTGAAAAGAACGTCCCCGAAGGCACACCTCCATGGGTTAAGACAAAAACGATTTATTCTGAAACAACCAAGCGAGACATCGATTATGTCATTTGCAATGACTTGGACACGCTCATTTGGCTTGCAAACTTGGCAGCCATAGAAATCCACATGCCATTCTCAAAAGTTAACACTCTAGACAAGCCTGATTTTCTATTTTTTGATATTGACCCTGAACCGCCAGCCACGTTAAGCGATGCCGCAGAGGTTGCGCTTTTGCTTAAAGACAAACTTTACGATTTAGGGCTTACGCCTTTCGTTAAAACTTCAGGCAAAAAAGGCCTCCACGTCATAATTCCAATTGTTCCGGAACATACGTTTGAGAAAACAAGGGCTTTTGTGCATAAAATCGGAATAAACTTAGCTAAAGAAAGCGACATGGTAGTTTCAGAGTTTAAGGATACAAAAAAGCCCGGCAAAGTTTTCGCTGATTACCTTCAGAATTCGCCTTTACGGACAATGGTTGTTCCTTACAGTTTAAGGTCTACGCCTGATGCGACGGTTTCTACGCCGTTAGAGTGGGCTGAAGTAAAGAAAGGCATAAACCCCTCGGATTTCACTATCTTTAATGTAGTTAAACGGAAAAGCAATCCGTGGAAGAACATTTTTGAAAAAAGATGCAAACTTGAGGTGTAATCATGGCTCAAGAAAATTTAGAGAAAGAAGAACGCGTAAGTGCTAGCGTCCCTAGGAGACCAATTTGGTCGGGAAGCGTCACTATAGGCTTAGTTAACCTTCCTGTTAAACTATACCCTATGATTTACGACAAAGGAGTATCATTTCGCTTTCTGCATAAGGTTGACGGTCAACCGTTAAAATACGTGAAAGTGTGCACTAAAGATGACAAGATTGTGCCTTGGGACGAGGTCGTGAGAGGTTATGAGGTTGCTAAAAACGAGTATGTCACGTTTGACAAGAAAGAACTTGATGCAATCAAACCAGAATCCGACAGGCAAATCCGAATCAGCAAGTTTGTTGATTATTTCTCCGTTGACCCTATTTATTTTGATAAAACCTACGCTTTGATGCCTGATAAAAGCAAAGAAGCCTACAGTTTATTGTTAACGGCGCTTGAGCGAAAGAACAAAGCTGGTGCTGGACGAATAACTTTACGTACTAAAGAATACCCTGCCTTATTGCACGCGTATAGAGGCGCACTCGTTTTAACAATATTACGTTATGCCTACGATGTTGTGAATCCTCAGTATTTTGAAGACCTAAAGAAGCTGAAGGAGCCAAGCAAAACGGAGTTAGATCTGGCTATAAAAATTGTCACTGACCTTTCAGGCGAGTTTGATATTACCGAATTTGAGGATAGCTACAAGAAAAAAGTTGAAGAAATCATAGAACAGAAGCTAAAAGGCGAAAAAATCCGCGTTGAGAAACCTCCAGAAGTTGAAGCTAAAAGTCTCATGGTTGCCCTGCGAGAAACCCTCAAACAGTTGGAAAAGCAGCAATGAGCCGCCACATTTATAGGCCTATGCTTGCAAGGGTTGCCTCTAAACCTTTTTCCGATAAGGACTGGATTTTTGAGATAAAATGGGACGGCTTTAGAGCAATCGCCTACGTAGAGGAGCCGTACAGTTTAAAGAGCCGAAACGGAAAAGAGCTCAAGCATAATTTTCCCGAGTTAGAGGAACTAAACAGGTTAAGCAGCAATGTAGTGTTTGATGGCGAAATCGTCGTTATGCGCGAAGGTAAACCTGACTTTCAAGCTTTGCTTGAGCGGGGTCAAGCTGTCTCGCCAAATGAAATTCAAAGGCAGGCTCGGCGAGCACCAGCAATCTATGTTGTTTTTGATGTTTTAGAGAAGGATGGGAACCCGCTTACTAAGTTGTCGTTGATGAAGAGGAAAAAAATTTTGAAGGATTCATTAAAAGAAGGCAATAATGTTTTGTTATCTGATTTTATAGAAGAGAATGGCGAAGCCTATTACCAACTGGCTTTGGATAAAGGCTTAGAGGGGGTAATGGCGAAGAAGAAGGATAGTTATTATGAAGAAGGTTTACGGACTGGGAATTGGTTGAAAATTAAAAAACTTCGGATTTGTGACTGCGTAATTTTTGGTTACACAAAAGGGGCAGATTCTAGAGAAAAAACTTTCGGCGCATTACTTTTGGGGCTTTATGATAAGGATAATAAACCAGCTTATGTTGGCAAGGTTGGGACAGGTTTCACAGAAGAGATGCTTGGAATTTTAACTGACAAATTTGAAAAACTAAAAACAGATGTTGCTCCCTTTAAGCCAGAAGTCGGTGACGTGGTAACTTGGCTTGAGCCTAAGCTGGTTTGCGAAGTCATTTATCAAGTAGTAACACGTGATATCAAACTGAGAATGGCACGTTTCCAACGTTTAAGAGAAGATAAATCGCCCGCTGAATGCACTCTTGATCAAATAATCGAAGGTAAAAAACAGGTTACAGATGTTGCGGATAAGCTTTCAGGATATGTCTCAAAACGCAATTTTGAAAAGACACCTGAGCCTAAGGGTGAGGAGAAAAAGGGCGGCAACTTAATTTTTGTAATCCAAGAACACCATGCAAGAAGACTTCACTATGACCTAAGACTAGAAAATGGTGGTGTTTTGAAAAGTTGGGCTGTTCCGAAAGGAATGCCTGAAAGCACTCGCCAGCGGCGTTTGGCGGTGGAAACGGAGGATCACCCTATCGAGTACGCTAATTTTGAAGGTTCAATTCCTGAGGGGCAATATGGCGCTGGAACAGTTAAAATCTGGGATAAAGGACATTATGAAGCTAAAGTTTGGGATGAAAACAAAATCGAGTTCGCGCTTAACGGTCAAAGGCTCAAAGGACGCTATATTCTGGTGCGTTTGAAGAAGGCTGGAGATAAGGATTGGCTACTGCTAAAAGGGAAAGAATAATATGCGCAACCTTCATGTTGGCACGATAGGCTGGAGCTACAATTTCTGGAAAGGAAACTTTTACCCAGATAAAACTGCTTCTAAAGATTTTTTGGCTTACTACTCAACAAAGTTCAATACGGTTGAGGTTGATAACACATTTTATCGAATCCCAAACCAGCAAACCATGACCAACTGGAAAAAGCAAACGCCCAAGGGCTTCTTGTTCTCGTTAAAGTTTCCGCAAGTTATAACTCACATTAAAATGTTAAGAGACTGCCAAGATGAAACAAACGCTTTTCTCGGCAAGGTTGCGTTGTTAAAGGAGAAGCTCGGTTGCCTGCTGCTTCAGTTTCCGCCTGCTTTTGGAAACGGGGTTCTTCCTCTTTTGAAGGTTTTTCTCAGGGACTTGCCGAGGGAGCACCGTTATGTGGTGGAAGTTAGAAATAAAAAGTTACTGAACAACGATTTTTATTCGCTTCTCAAGGAATACAATGTTGTTTTGGCATGGGTGGATAGCTCTCAAATGCCGCAAATCGACGAGGTAACCTCTGATTTTATTTACGTTAGGTGGGAAGGCGACCGAAGAAAAGTCAAAGGCACCTTGGGCAAGATAGAAGCTGATAGAGGAGGCGACCTAAGGTTATGGGCGGACAAAATAAAGCCTTTCGTAAGCAAGCAAGTGGAGGTTTTCGGTTATTTCGGCAAGTATTACTCAGGTTATCCTCCTTCAGATGTAAATTTACTTTTAAGTCTCTTAGCGTCAGATTATTAGATACAACCCAAAAAGAATTTGTAAAATAGACAAGGGTGAAGTAAAAATGAACTTTGATAAACTGTTTGAGTTGGCAACATCGTATTTAGAAAGAAACGATTTCGGGGTAGCACATACCAAAAGAGTCTTTGATATAGCAAAACAAAACTTTCCTGTCAAACCAGAACTGCAAGAACTAACATTCGCTTCAATCATTTTGCATGACATTGGTGGAAGCAGCATAAAAGAACAATACGAAAAAGGTCCACAAATAGCAACAGTCATCCTGAAAAAGCTAGGATGCCCTGATTATTTCATTAGGCAAGTTTGCGAAATCATAAGTACTCACCATGAACATCCAGAAAATCCTTCTGAGCCTTTCAGAATTTTGTACGATTCAGACAAGCTAGTCATGTTTTCCCCAGAAGAGTATCTGCATTATAATTCAGGAAAAGACTTTGACTGGAACAAAATTGTTGCTCTCATGTATTCTAAACAAGCAAAACAATTAGCTAAAGAATTGCTGGCGCAAAGAAGAAAAGAACAAAATGGGTGAAACTTGTGTTTTTTAAGCAAATTCAACAGCATGGCGATAACTTTTCGTACATCATAGCAGATGAAAATACTAAAGAAGCAGCCGTTGTTGACTCAAGCTTTAACGCAAGCGAAATAATTCATATCCTTAAAGCTAAAAACCTGAATCTAAAATTTATCATAAATACACACGGGCACTCCGACCATACGGCTGGCAACATTGAGTTGGGTTCTATTTTTGGAGCGAAAATAATTGCTTATAAACTATCAAAAGTTAACTTTGATATTGCAGTTGAAGATGGCGACGTATTGACTGTTGGCAAAGTCTCAATAAAGATAATTTATACGCCAGGACACACCATGGACAGTATCTGCCTGCTAGTTGATAACAAGAAGCTGTTGACAGGTGACACCTTATTTGTTGGCGAATGCGGAAGAACAGACATGCTAGGCGGCAACTCCAAAAGCATGTACGATAGCTTATTCATTAAGCTCTTAAAACTAAACGATGACGTGGAAGTTTTCCCCGGACATGATTATGGACCGAAGCCTTCGTCAACTATTGGCGAAGAAAAAAAGTCAAACTATACGTTGCAGCCGAGAAGCCTTGAAGATTTTATCGAGTTTATGAAGCAGCCTTAGGTCTTTTTCCTTTTGCTTGGAATTAAGGCGATAATAATCAGGACTATGATAAACAATAAC